>Ga0308165_1000044_pt1 | contig 366323 bp, 316 predicted proteins | sample PhyWR2_FD_201032 | JGI IMG/M metagenome (GOLD analysis project Ga0308165, IMG submission 201032) | Phyllosphere microbial communities from UC Gill Tract Community Farm, Albany, California, United States - DLSLW.R2 | ecosystem: Host-associated > Plants > Phyllosphere > Unclassified | place...
CCGGCATCGGCCCGGTCAAGTTCGACCTCAAGGCCAAGGACGCCTCGGCTCTCATCAACGGCTGCACCGCTTCACTGGCTGTCGCGGTGCTGGCCGCGCACGATTCGCGCAACCTGCTGACCGACGCCTGCCTGTCGCTGGGCCTGACGCTGGAAGCCATGCGCGCCGAGATGTCCGCCTTTGATGCCCGCATCCAGCAAGCGCGTCCGCACGCCGGCCAGATCAAGACCGCCGCCGTCATCCGCACCTTGCTCAAGGGTTCCACCCGCACCACACATGAAGCACGCTCGGTGCAGCTGCCGGACGAATCGCGCCGCACCGACATCCCGTACTCGTCACGCATCCAGGACGTCTACTCGCTGCGCTGCGCGCCGCAGGTCTACGGCCCGGTGTTCGATGCGCTGGACTACATCGACACCATCGTCGACAAGGAAATCAATTCCGCCACCGACAATCCGCTGATCTTTAGCAAAGAAGAAGCGGAGGGCGGCGGCTTCGAGATCATCTCGGGCGGCAACTTCCACGGCCAGTACCTGGCGCAGGCGATGGACTTGCTGGCGATGACGATCACCGATCTGGGCAGCATCTGCGAACGCCGCATTGCGCGCCTGATCGACCCGACCTTGTCGTGGGGCTTGCCGCGCAACCTGATGAGCGGCGTGCGCGGCGTCAACACCGGCTATCCGGTGGTGCAGTGTTCGATGAGTTCGCTGGTGATGGAAAACCGTACCTTGTCCATGCCGGGCAGCGTCGACAGCATCCCGTCCAAGGGCAACAGCGAAGACCATGTCTCCAACTCGACCTGGTGCGCGCGCAAGGCGGCCACGGTGGTGGCCAACACGCAGTACATCGTCGGCGTGGAAATGCTGCTGGCGGCGCAGGGGCTGACCATGACGGAGGAGCTGCTCAAGGACTTCGTGCTGGGCGAGGGCACGCAGGCGGCTTACGAAGAAATCCGCAAGCAGATTCCGGCGTGCCTGGATGGCGACCGCTGGTTCCACAACGATATCCAGGTGGCGCATTCGTTCGTCACCAGCGGGTCGGTGCGTGAGGCTGTGGTAAAGCGCATCGGCAAGTTCGTCTGAATCGTTTCGCCAGATAGCAAATAAAACAAACAGGGAAGGGCCGGCATGTTTACTTCAATCAGAACGCGTATTTTATTTTTCAGTGTTGCCTTGCTCGTTGCGAGCCTGGGCGTGGTCGGCGCAGTCTCTTATGTCATTGTCAAATCCGACAACGACCACGCCATCGACGAGAGTTCGCGCTCCATCGCCGACGGCTACGCCTCGGCCATCAACGAATGGGTGGCGGCCAAGGCCAGCATGGCGGCAGCGGCGGCCGACGGCGTGCTGCAAGCCGATCCGGTGTTCGTCATCAAGCAATTGCAGAAGAGCGGCGGCTTCTACGTCACCACCTTCGGCAAGGAAGACAAGACTGCCTATACCTCTGCCGCCGAGGGGTTGCCGGCCGGTTACGATCCGACCGGACGGTCCTGGTACCAGCAATCGGTCAAGGCCGGCAAGGCCGTGGTGACCAAGCCTTATACCGACGTCGTGACCAAGAAGCCGATGGTGTCGTTCACCGCGCAGGTGAAAAAGGACGGCGTCCTGCAAGGCGTGGTGGCGGCTGCGGTGTTTCTCGACGGTGTCAGCAACGTGGTGAAAGCGGTGCATCCGACGCCGGCCAGTTTTGCTTTCCTGGTCGATCGCGACGGCATGATGCTGGCGCATCCCGAAGCGCAATGGATCAACAAGCCGGTAAAGGACTGGAACCCCGAGCTCACCGCTGCGCGTCTCAACAGCCTGGCCGGCAATAACGCCGACAACGCCGGCAAGGAAATCGTGCTCAACGGCGCCGCCAAGCTGGTCCAGGCCGTTGCCGTCAAAGACACCGACTGGACCTTGCTGGTGGCGATCGACAAGGCCGACGTCAACGCCGGCATGCGCCATGCCACGCAATCGTCACTGATCGCCATCGTGCTGGTGGCGGCATTGGCAGCACTGATTCTGGGACTGATCACCGCGGCGGTGTTCCGGCGCCTGTCGCAGGTGCGCAATGCGATGGACAGCATCGGCTCCGGCAACGGCGACCTGACCATGCGCCTGCCGGAAGACGGCAAGGACGAAGTCAGCCAGATCGCCCGGTCGTTCAATGTCTTCGTGCAAAAGATCACCACCATCCTGCAGGAGATCCGGCACACCAGCGACGCCGTCAAGGTGTCGTCGTCCGAGATCGCCAGCGGCAATCTCGATTTGTCGGGCCGCACCGAGCAGCAAGCCGGGGCCCTGGAACAGACTGCTTCCGCGATGGAAGAGCTGACCTCCACGGTAAAGCAGAATTCCGAGAATGCACGTCAGGCCAATCAACTGGCGCTGGCGGCGTCAGCCATTGCCAAGGAAGGCGGCGAGGTGGTCGGCAACGTCGTCGCCACCATGGAAGCGATCAACCAGTCGTCGCGCCAGATCGTCGACATCATCGGCGTGATCGACGGCATTGCGTTCCAGACCAACATTCTTGCCTTGAATGCCGCCGTGGAAGCTGCGCGAGCCGGTGAACAAGGGCGTGGTTTCGCGGTGGTGGCGAGCGAAGTGCGCAGCCTGGCGCAGCGCAGCGCGCAAGCCGCCAAGGAAATCAAGGTCTTGATCGACTCATCGGTATCGAAGGTGAGCGACGGCGGCCTGCTGGTCGAGAAGGCCGGGCAGACCATGGTGGAGATCGTCGACAGCGTTAAAAACGTCAGCGCCATCGTCAGCGAAATCGCCAACGCCAGTTCCGAGCAGAGCACCGGCATCGAAGAAATCAACCGCGCCATCACGCACATGGATGAAGCCACGCAACAGAACGCGGCACTGGTGGAGCAAGCCGCCGCAGCGGCGCAATCGCTGCAGGATCAGGCGACCAGCCTGGCGACCATCGTCAGCGGATTCAAGATGTCGGCGTAGTTCGACGCGTCAGAACGCGTGCGCCTCGTGCAACTCCGACAGGGCATGCGCCTTGAATACGCCGAGCCGTTGGTCTGCGCGTTGGCGCGGCTGCGGCAGGTCGATCAGGATGGTGTTGCGGATATTGCCCGGACGGCTTCCCATCACCAGCACACGGTCGCCGAGGTAGAGCGACTCGTCGATATCATGCGTGACCAGCAGTAGCGAAATCTGGTGTTGCTGCGCCAGGCTCAGCAGCAAATCCTGCAGCTTCATGCGCGTGAAGGCGTCGACCGCGCTGAACGGTTCGTCCAGCAACAGTACGCGCGGGCGGGAGTACAGGCCGCGTGCGATCGCCACGCGCTGCGCCATGCCGCCCGACAATTGCTTGGGCAGGCTGTCTTCCCAGCCGGTCAGGCCGACTTCTTCCAGCAACTGCGAAATCCAGGCGCGGTCGGCGCGGTCGCCATCGGCGAAGCCGACGTTCTGCGCGACCGTCAGCCACGGCATCAGGCGTGGTTCCTGAAAGACGAAAGCGACGCCGCCGCTACTAACTTTATCCTGGTCACTGAGTTCACCGGCACGCGTGACGCTGCCCTGGAAATTCTTGTCGAGGCCGGCGGCGATGCGCAGCAGCGTACTCTTGCCGCAGCCGCTGGGGCCGAGAAGGGCGACCACTTCGCGTTCGGCCAGCGCCAGTTCTACGCCTTGCAGGACGGTTTCGCCGCCGAAGGATTTGCATCGGACCCGGATGTCGAGGATGGTGCTCATGGCATTTTTGCAGAAGGAGTTTCAGGAGCGTTCGCCGGCATGGCTGATGGACGAACGGGGTATCGTAATTCCAAAAAATCGCGCTGACAAAGACCGATACCGCATATCCATGGCTGTTTTTTGCATGCCGCATGCTGACTTCGGCATGGATCATTTAAGAGACTCATCACAGAAATCGTCCGCATCGGCTGGTCGGCCAACAGGCGTGGGCCTAAGCTTGTCAGGCTCGAACCACAAGGAAACAGCATGCTCTCGAAACAGTATTCACACCGCCTTCCCGTCGACTACGACGTCAGCGCCATCCGCCGTCGCGCCGCCGCGCGCGGCCCGATGTGGGACAACACGCCGGGCCTGTACTTCAAGTCTTTTTCATTGCGCGAAGCCGGCAAGAACGGTGCGCCCACCAACGTCTATTCTTCGATTTATCTTTGGAAAGACGCCAAAGCCGCTGCTGCATTCCTGACCAGCGATCGCTTTGAAGCCGTACTCGCCGCCTTCGGCCGTCCCGATATCGAACTATGGCTGCCGCTGGATGCCCAAGCCGGCCCTGCGCGACAAGCGCGATGGATCTATCGCGAGGACCTGCCGTTTGGCGACACCACCGACATGACGGCGCTGCGTGAAGCAGAGCACGAATGCAACCACGCACTGGCGCAGCGCGCCGACACGGTTGCGGCTGCGACCGCGCTCGATCCAGCCGGTTGGAAGCTGGTGCGCTTTCATATTACGTCGTCGCGTTACGACGCAGAGCATCCCGGCGACGCTTATGAGGTATTGCACCTGGCGCAGCCACTGCTGGAAGAGTTGCGCGAATAAACAGCAGCACGCGCCGCTTGCGGATGACTCTGCTATTGCGTCGCAATCCCTTGCTGACGCCGGGCTGACGAAAAAAACTTTCGCATATGGACATGCGAATTCATTCGTTTGTCGACAGTTTTCGCTTACCTATACTTGTTCGCAGCTTCTTGCTTCGACATGCATACGCAAAGGAAAACTCATGACGCCGGATCGCAGAACCGTACTCAAACAGCTGGCAGCAGGAGGCGCCGGCATCGGTGCGGCAATGCTGGGCCTGCAGGCGCGTGCGGCCGGCAAGCCGGCGATCATTCGCATCGGCGTGGCGCAGCCCGGCATCGGCAATCCGCCGCAGTTTTCCGGCAGCTCGGCGGCGGTGGCCAACGCCAAGGGCTGGGTCGAGGAAGAATTCAAAGCCGACGGCATCAAGGTCGAATGGTTCTTCTTCAAGGGTGCCGGTCCGGCGGTCAACGAGGCCTTGAGCAACAAGCAACTGGACTTCGCTTTCCAGGGCGACCTGCCTTCCATCGTGGCGAAATCGGCCGGACTCAAGACCAGGCTGGTGCTGGCCACCGGCGTGCGTTCCAATATTTATCTTGCAGTGCCGCCGGATTCACCGATCCAATCGGTCAAGGATTTGCGCGGCAAGCGCGTCGCCATCTTCAAGGGCACCAACGCGCAGTTGCCGATCAATCGCGTGCTGGAGGCCAACGGCCTGCAGGAGCGCGACCTGCGCGCCATCAATCTCGATCAGGCCACCACGCTGGCGGCATTGAGCACCAAGGACATCGACGCCGCGTTCGGCAACATCAACCTGCTGCGCCTGCGCGACAAGAACGCCGCGCGCATCGTCTACAGCAGCAAGGGCGGCTCGCCGATCTTCACGACGCAATCGCATGTGCTGGTGACGGAAGAATTTGCACAGCAATATCCGGAGATCACGGCGCGCGTGGTCAAGACCTTCGTGAAGACCTCGAAATGGGCGTCGGACGAAGTCAACCGCGAAGAAGTACTGCACCTGTGGGCCAAGGCCGGCACGCCCTACGAGCACTGGCGCGAAGACTACGACGGCCAGCCGCTGCGCGTACGCATCAATCCCAACTTCGATCCTTTCCTGGTCGCGCGCTACAAGGACTCGGTCGAGCAGGCTTATCGCCTGAAACTGAGCCGCTCCAAGTTCGACGTCGATCAGTGGATCGACCAGCGTTACCTCAATGCCGCGCTGAAGGAACTGAAGCTGGAAACCTATTGGCCGATCTTCCAGGTCAACGGCAAGATCCTGGGGACCTGATCCATGAGCGCGCAGCAGGCAGTCCTGGAGTTGCGGTCGTCCGCATCGTCCGCATCAGCGGCGACGTTGCTGACAACGTCGGCAGCGGCGCCGGTACTTGCGCAAAAACCACGTACGCGCTTCTACAGCAGTTGGTCGCCACGTTGGCTGGCTTTGCCGTTCCCCTTGTTCCTGTTGCTGCTCTGGTATGCCGCCGCGCAATTCGAATGGGTGGCGCCACAGGTGTTGCCATCGCCGCAATCGGTGTTGCTCACCTTCGTCGACCTGGTGGCGTCGGGCGAGATGTTCGACAACCTCAAGATCAGTTTGCTGCGCGTGCTGCTGGGCTTCGGCGTGGGCCTGGCCGGTGGTTTGCTGCTGGGCGTGGCGATGGGCTTGTCGCCGGTGTTCAAGGATTATGTCTACCCCTTGTTCAAGGCCTTCAGCCAGGTGCCGGTGCTGGGCTGGCTGCCGCTATTGATGCTGCTGGTGGGCATTGATGAGGCGCTCAAGATCATCCTGATTTCCAAGGCGGCGCTGGTGCCGATTGCGCTCAATACCTACAAGGGCATCGAGAACGTGCCGGCGCGTTACGTCGAGGTGGCGCGCGTGCTGAAGTTCTCGCGCTGGCAGTTGCTGACGCGCGTGATCTTTCCTGCGGCGCTGCCGCCGATCTGGAACGGCGTGCGCTACGGTTTCACGCATGCATGGCTGGCGCTGGTGGTGGTGGAGCTGCTGGCGTCGTCGGAAGGCCTCGGCTACATGATCGTGTTCGGTCGCCAGTTGTTCCAGCTGGACGTAGTGATGGCGGCGGTAGTCGTGGTCGGCGCGGTCGGCTACGTGCTGGACCGCGGGCTGGCGCGTGTTGAAATCGTGCTGCTCGGCTGGCGCCGTAGCGGCTTCTGAACGGGGCATCATCATGGCGCGCTCTTCTTCCGGTAACTCGCACGACAAACATCCCGTGCCGAAATTCCTGCGCGGCTGGATCCTGCCGGCGTTGTTGTTGCTGTTGTGGTGGTTGGCGGTCAAATTCAACTGGTCGACTTCGCCCTTGCTGGTGCCGGTCGATAAAGTGTGGGACACCGCGGTCGCACAGTTCCGCAGCGGCGAACTGGGGATTGCGCTGGAAGCCAGCTTGCGGCGCGACCTGATCGGTTTCGCCATCGGCGTCGGCGCGGGCTTGGCGTTCGGCATTGCCTTGGGCTTGTCGCGTCTGTTCGAACGGTTGATCGGGCCGACCTTCCATACGCTCAAGCAAATCTCGCTGTTCGCCTGGATTCCGCTGCTGTCGGTATGGTTCGGCCTGGGCGATCCGGCCAAGGTGGCGTTCCTGTCGCTGGCGGCATTTTTTCCGGTGGTGCTCAATACGTTCGAAGGCATACGCAGCGTGCCGGCCGAATTGGTCGAAGCAGCGCGGGTGCTGAAATTCAATCGTCGCCAGTGGCTGTTCAAGCTGATCCTGCCGGCGGCGTCGCCGTCGATCTTTTCAGGCATCCATCTGGCGCTGATCTACGCGTGGCTGGCGACGCTCGGCGCTGAATACCTGCTGGTCTCGGGCAAGGGCATCGGCAACACGATGATCGACGGACGCGAATTGTTCCTGATGGACCTGGTGATCTTCGGCGTGATCGTGGTCGGTTTTGTCGGCTTCGCCCTGAACTGGCTGGCGGCGCGTCTCGAGCGTCGGCTTTTGGCGTGGCGCGGTCGTTCGGTCGCGCAATTTTAAGGAATCGATATGTCGCAGGCCGGCACGCTGGACATCCAGCATCTCAGTAAATCCTATCCCGTCAAGGACGGCGACCTGGCGGTCCTCGAAGACGTCACGCTGACCATCACGCCGGGCGAGTTCGTCAGCATCGTCGGCTCCAGCGGTTGCGGCAAGTCGACCTTGCTGCGGCTGATCGTCGGACTGGAAGATGACTACCGGGGCCAGGTTCTGCTGGACGGCGAACGCATCGTTGGCACCAGCCTGCGGCGCGGCATCGTGTTCCAGGAACACCGGCTGTTCCCCTGGCTGACGGTGGAGAACAATATCCAGTTGGGCCTGCTCAACGCCGACCTGACGCCGGGCCAGAAACGCCTGGCGGTGCGCGAACACATTGCGCTGGTCGGGCTTGAAGGTTTCGAGAAATCCTATCCGCATCAGCTGTCGGGCGGCATGGCGCAGCGCGTGGCGATTGCGCGGGCCTTGGTCAGCAAGCCGGAAATCCTGCTGCTGGACGAACCGTTCGGTGCGCTCGACGCCTTGACGCGCGCTTACCTGCAACAGGAACTGCACCGCATCTGGCAGGCCGAGGGAATCACCATGATCCTGGTCACGCATGACGTCGAGGAAGCGATCTACCTGGGCGACAAGGTGGTGGTGATGGAGCCACGACCAGGGCGTATCCGTCGCATCGTGCCGGTCGGCCTGGCGCATCCGCGTGAACGCGCGGCGGTCGGCTTTGCCGAGGTCAAGCAAGAGGTGTTGCGGGAGTTTTCGGGCGACAGCGCCAGCCTTGCCGCGCCGCCTCTGCGCAGCGGTGCGGCAGAGCCGGACGAGCCACGGCAATGGCGCTTCGCCATCTGAGCCACTTTCATATTCACGAGTCCATTGTCGGCAGTCCCTGGTAGTCACTTTCATGAAGGAGAACAAGATGTCCGAAGCATTGCTTGATCTGCATCCCGTCGCCGGCCGCATCGGCGCTGAAATCCGCGACGTGCGCCTGTCCGGCGATCTCGGCAGGGAGACCTTTCGCGCCATTCGCCAGGCGCTGCTGAAGTACAAGGTCCTGTTCTTCCGCGGCCAGCAGCACCTTGACGACGCCGGCCAGGAAGCTTTCGCCAGATTGTGGGGCGAGCTGGTGGCGCATCCAACCGTGCCGGTGCGCGACGGCACCGATTATCTGCTGGAGCTCGACTCGGTGCACGGCGGCCGCGCCAATTCCTGGCATACCGACGTCACCTTCGACCTGGCGTATCCGCAGGCGTCAATCTTGCGCGCGGTGGTAATCCCGCAAGCGGGCGGCGACACCGTATGGGCGAACACGGCGCAGGCTTATCTCGACCTGCCGCCGGCGTTGCGCCAGCTGGCCGACAGCCTGTGGGCATTGCATACCAATGACTACGATTACGCGGCGCGTTTCAATGCCGATGACGCCGGGCTAAAGCGCTATCGCGAGCTGTTCACCTCGACGATCTACGAAACCGAGCATCCGGTGGTGCGCGTGCATCCGGAGACTGGCGAGCGCACTCTCGTGCTGGGACATTTCGTCAAGAAGCTGCTCGGCTATCCGACCGGCGATTCGGAGCATCTGCTCAAGCTGCTGGAAAGCTACGTCATCCGCCTGGAAAACACGGTGCGCTGGCGCTGGACGGCCGGCGACATTGCGATCTGGGACAACCGCGCCACGCAACACTATGCGATCAACGATTACGGCAGCCAGCATCGCGTGGTGCGGCGCGTAACGATCGCCGGCGACGTGCCGGTCGGCGTCGACGGCCGGCGCAGCGTGTCGCGCAACGTGCCGGCTAAAACGCGGGAAAAAGCACCTACGCCCGACATCGTTGCTGCAGCCGATCCACAGGTGGCGTCATGAGCGGCCCGAAGAGACAACTGCGGCTTGGCGCGTTCCTGCAGGCGACCGGCCATCACGTGGCGGGCTGGCGCCATCCGCGCGCGCAAGCCGACGCCGGCCAGAATATCGCGCACTACCGGCAGATCGCACAGACCGCCGAGCGCGCCAGGTTTGATGCCTTGTTCCTGGCCGACGGCGTGGCGATTCGTTCGCACGATGCGGAGACCTTGCACCTGACGTCGCGCGCCGCCACCTTCGAGCCGCTGACGCTGTTGTCGGCGCTGTCGCAGGCGACCGAACACATCGGCCTGGTGGCGACGGTGTCGACCACGTACAACGAGCCATATCACGTGGCGCGCAAATTCGCCTCGCTCGATCATCTGAGCAACGGTCGCGCGGGCTGGAACGTGGTGACCTCGTGGTCGGAGTCGGAGGCGCACAATTTCAACCTCGACAAGCATCCCGAGCACGGCGCGCGCTATGAACGCGCGGAAGAATTCGTCGACGTGGTGCGCGGCCTGTGGGACAGCTGGGAAGACGACGCCTTTCGTTTCGACCAGGCCGAGGGCGTGCATTTCGATCACAGCAAGCTGCATGCGATCCGTCACAAGGGCAAGCATTTCTCGGTACGCGGGCCGCTCAACGTGGCGCGTCCGGTGCAGGGGCACCCGGTGGTGGTGCAGGCCGGGTCGTCCGAACCGGGCCAGGAGCTGGCGGCGCGTACGGCGGAGGTGATTTTCACCGCGCAGCAATCGCTGGAGGATGCACAAGGTTTCTATGGCAGCTTGAAGTCGCGTCTCGCCAACTACGGCCGCGAACCGGATGAATTGAAAATCATGCCGGGCGTGTTTCCGGTGGTCGGCCGCAGCGAGAGCGAAGCGTTGGAAAAATTCGAGGAGCTGCAATCGCTGATTCATCCGGCCGTCGGCCTGTCGTTGCTGCAGCAGCATCTCGGCGGCATCGATTTGTCCGGCTATCCGCTCGACGGTCCGCTGCCGGAAAACCTGCAGGAGCCGAACGGCACCAAGAGCCGCTTTCAATTGGTGACGGCGCTGGCGCGTCGCGAACAGCTGACGATCCGTCAACTGTACCTGCGCGTGGCGACTGCGCGCGGTCACTGGTCCATACACGGCACGCCGGAGAGCATTGTCGACCGGCTCGAAGAGTGGTTCCTGAAGGGCGGCGCCGACGGTTTCAACATCATGCCGCCGACCTTGCCGGGCGGACTCGACGACTTCGTTGAACTGGTGCTGCCGGAATTGCGTCGGCGCGGCTTGTTCCGCACTGAATACGAAGGAAAAACCTTGCGCGAGAACCTGGGGCTGGCGCGGCCGGCGCACAGGATTTATCGCCAGGGCGGCGCCGATGGATTGGGGCGGGTAGCGTAAGACATCGGAAGCTGACGTAAAAACGGCCTGGCTGCTTGCGCATGCCAGGCCGTTCTTGTTGGCGGGTCAGATCAGCGAATGTCCAGCGCGCGGTTCACACTCAGCGCCGCCAGGGAGCAGACTGCGCCCGACAGCAGGTAGATGCTGACGTAAGCCAGACCGAAGTGAGCCGACAGGCCCAGCGCCACCAGCGGTGCAAAACCTGCACCGACCAGCCACGCCAGGTCGGATGTCAGCGCCGCCCCGGTGTAACGGTACTTGCTGGGGAAGTTGGCGGTAACGGCGCCGGCCGCCTGACCGTAAGACAGACCGAGCAGCGCGAAGCCGACCAGGATGAAGATGTCCTGTCCGGTGTCGCCGCCGTTGATCAGCGTCGGCACGAAGCCGCTGAGCACTGCGATCAGCACGGCCAGCGCGCCCAGCGTAGTGCGGCGGCCGAAGCGGTCGGCGATGGGGCCGGACAACACGATCCCGACCATCATCAGCACTGCGCCGAACACCTGCACCATCAGGAAGTCGCTCATCGAACGCATCGAATACAGCGAGATCCACGACAGCGGGAACACCGAGACCAGGTGGAACAGCGCGTAGCTGGCCAGCGCGGCGAGGGCGCCGATGATCAGGTTGCGGCCCTGGGTACGGGTGATGTCGACGACGCTGGTCGGCTCCAATTCACGTTCTTTCAGCAGTTGCGCGTACTCATCCGATGCTACCAGGCGCAGGCGGGCGAACAGCGCCACGACGTTGATCGCAAAGGCGACATAGAACGGATAACGCCAGCCCCACTCGAGGAAGTCGTCGCTGCTCAGGTTGCCGATCAGGTAGGCGAACACCAGGCCGGCGACGATGAAGCCCACCGGTGCGCCGAGCTGGCCCAGCATCGCATACCAGCCGCGCTTGTTCTTCGGCACGTTGAGCGCCAGCAACGACGGCAAACCGTCCCACGAGCCGCCCAGCGCAAGGCCCTGGCCGATGCGAAGTACTGAAAGCAGGACGATGGAGGTGAAGCCCAGGTGTTCGTAGGTCGGCAGGAACGCGATACCGGCAGTGGACAGGCCCAGCAGGAACAGCGCCAGCGTCAGTTTGACCTCGCGCCCGAGCTTTCGCTGAATGGCCATGAAGAGAATCGTGCCGAACGGACGCGCCAGAAATGCGAAGGCAAAAATGGTGAAGGCATAGAGCGTGCCCTCGAGGCGTTGTTCGAATGGAAAGAAAATGGTGGGAAAAACCAACACCGAGGCTATGGCATACACGAAGAAATCGAAGTATTCTGAAGCCCTTCCGATGACCACGCCGATTGCGATATCGCCGGGCGCAATCGCTGGATGATCAGATTTGGCATTGTTGACATTATCAGAACCACCGACAGGCGTATTTGCAGAAAATTTGCCAGGAACTTCAGGGTGATGAATATGAGTGCTAGCCATGATCATTGTCTCTCTTTCTTGGTTCAGTCTGTAATGCCGCTACGTTCCGCCGGCACACTGGCACACACTTGCGCATCCTTGCAAACTCACACTCAAGGTGACCGCGAGGGTAGGACAAATTGTCCAATCGCCAATGCCGAACGGTAAGTGTACATTAGCATGATTTGATAGCTCCGACTGGACTTTCCCTGCATGTTTTCACATCTCATTCGCCGCGGATTCATTTTTCTGCCTGCAATTTTGTTGGCTGGTTGCAATACAGTCCTCATGAATCCTTCGGGAGACATCGCCAACCAGCAAGGCAGGCTGATTGTCATATCCACCATCCTGATGCTGCTGATCATCGTGCCGGTGATCGCCCTGACGATCCTGTTTGCATGGCGCTATCGCAAAGGCAATACAGCCGCCCGTTATGAACCCGACTGGGATCACTCGACCCAGCTTGAGCTGGTGATCTGGGGCGTGCCGCTGCTGATCATCATCGCGCTTGGCCTGCTGACCTGGATCAGCACCCATACGCTGGATCCGTACCGCAAGCTGTCGCGCCTCGATGCGCAGCGGCCGATCCCCGAAAACGTCAAGCCGATCGTCGTGCAGGTCGTGGCGTTGGACTGGAAATGGCTGTTCATCTATCCGGAGCAGGGCATCGCCACGGTCAATGAAATGGCCGCGCCGGTCGACGTGCCTGTTGAATTCCGCATCACTGCTTCGACCGTGATGAACTCGTTTTACATCCCGGCGCTGGCAGGGCAGATCTACGCCATGCCGGGCATGCAGACCAAACTCAATGCCGTCATTAACAAGCCGGGCGAGTTTGACGGTTTCTCGGCCAACTACAGCGGCGCCGGTTTCTCGGACATGCGCTTCAAGTTCCACGGCGTGAGCAATGAAGATTTCGACGCCTGGGTGAAGAAGGTCAAGTCCGGTGGCGGTGCACTCAAGCGTGCTGAATATCTGGCGCTGGAGAAGCCGAGCATCAAGGATCCGGTCCAGTACTTCAATGCGGTCGACGGCACGCTGTACCACGCGATCCTGAACCGTTGCGTCGCCGAAGGGCAGGTCTGCATGGACCAGCAGATGATGACCGACAAGAACGTCAAGGACGAAGGCAAGGGCGAAAAGACTGAAAAGGGCGCCGCCAAGGCCGCTCCGCAGGAAGTCGCGATGGCCGGCAGCCAGCACCACCATGAATAATCAATCGAGAGAACAGCCGGCGGCCTTGTTGCACGCAGCCGGCAAGAGCGTCATGCAGGCAGTTTTGCAGGGCGCGGCGACCTTCTTTTTCAGCGGAAAGTAACGATGCTAGACCAAATTGACATGACCAAGCTGATCTTCGGCCGTCTGAGCTGGGAAGCGATTCCCTTCCATGAACCCATCCTGCTGATCACCTTCATCGGCGTGCTGATCGGCGGCGTCGCCGTGCTCGGTGCAGTCAGCTATTTCCGCCTGTGGGGACCGTTGTGGCGCGACTGGATTACCAGTATCGACCACAAGAAGATCGGCATCATGTATGTCATCCTCGGCGTCGTCATGCTATTGCGCGGCTTTGCCGACGCCTTGATGATGCGTGCCCAGCAAGCGCTGTCCTTCGGCGATTCCGCCGGTTTCCTGCCGCCGCATCACTATGACCAGATCTTCACCGCCCACGGCGTGATCATGATCTTCTTCGTGGCGATGCCGCTGGTCACCGGCCTGATGAACTACGTGGTGCCGCTGCAGATCGGTGCACGCGACGTGGCGTTCCCGTTCCTGAACAACTTTAGCTTCTGGATGACGACATTCGGCGCCGGCCTGGTGATGGCATCGCTGTTCGTCGGCGAATTCGCCCGCACCGGCTGGCTGGCCTATCCACCGTTGTCGGGTATCCTTGGCAGCCCTGACGTGGGGGTGGACTATTACATATGGGCCTTGCAGATTGCCGGGGTAGGGACGCTGTTGTCAGGGATTAACCTGATCGCCACCATCGTCAAGATGCGAGCGCCCGGCATGAACATGATGAAGATGCCGGTCTTCACCTGGACCGCACTGTGCACCAACGTGCTGATCGTCGCCGCCTTCCCGATCCTGACCGCCGTGCTCGGCATGCTGTCGCTGGATCGCGTGTTCAGCACCAACTTCTTCACCAACGATCTCGGCGGCAACGCCATGATGTACGTGAACCTGATCTGGATCTGGGGCCACCCCGAGGTCTACATCCTGGTGCTGCCGGCGTTCGGCATTTTCTCGGAAGTCGTCGCCACCTTCTGCGGCAAGCGCCTGTTCGGCTACACCTCGATGGTGTACGCGACCATCGTGATCACCATCCTGTCCTACCTGGTCTGGCTGCATCACTTCTTCACCATGGGTTCCGGCGCGAGCGTCAACTCGTTCTTCGGCATCACCACGATGATCATCTCGATCCCGACCGGCGCCAAGATCTTCAACTGGCTTTTCACCATGTACCGCGGCCGTATCCGTTACGAACTGCCCATGCTGTGGACCATCGGCTTCATGATCACCTTCGTGATCGGCGGCATGACCGGCGTGCTGCTGGCAGTGCCACCGGCCGACTTCGTGCTGCACAACAGCCTGTTCCTGATCGCCCACTTCCATAACGTGATCATCGGCGGCGTAGTGTTCGGCATGTTCGCCGGCATCAACTACTGGTTCCCCAAAGCTTTCGGTTACAAGCTGGACGACTTCTGGGGTCGCTGCTCCTTCTGGTTCTGGGTCATCGGTTTCTGGGTTGCCTTCACACCGCTGTATGTGCTCGGCTTCATGGGCGTGACGCGTCGCCTGAGCCACTTCGACGATCCGTCGCTGCAGATCTGGTTCCAGATCGCCGCCTTCGGCGCCGTGCTGATCGCACTGGGCATCGCGTCCTTCATCATCCAGCTGGTGGTCAGCTTCCTGCGCCGCGACAAGCTGCGCGACACCACGGGCGACCCATGGGGCGGCCGTACGCTGGAGTGGTCGACCTCGTCGCCGCCGCCGGACTACAACTTCGCATTCACCCCGCGCGTGCACGACAACGACGCCTGGGCTGACATGAAGGCCAACGGCTACACCCGTCCGCTGGAAGGCTTCGTGCCCATCCACATGCCGAAGAACACCGGCGCAGGCTTCATCATTGCCGCCCTGAGCGCCGTGATCGGCTTCGCCCTGATCTGGCACATGTGGCTGGTGGCCGGCCTCGGCTTCGTGGCCCTGATGGCCGCGATCATCACGCACACCTTCAATTACAAACGCGATTACTACATTTCGGCCGACGACGTCGTCCTTACTGAAGCCAACCGCACACGCTTGCTGGATAGCCATGTCTGAGATTTCCCATAATTCCGCTGCAACCATGGACGCATCGCCTAGTTCGCGTTATTTCGTCAAGGAACATCATCCCGAAAACGGCACCTTGCTCGGTTTCTGGATGTACCTGATGAGCGACTGCCTGATCTTCGCCTGCCTGTTCGCCACCTACGCCGTGCTGGGCCGCAACTATGCAGGCGGCCCGACCGGCGCCGAGCTGTTCGACCTGCCGCTGGTGGCGGTCAATACTTCCTTGCTGCTGTTGTCGTCGATCACGTACGGCTTCGCCATGCTGGAAATGCAAAAGCAGAAGGTCAAGACCACGCTGATCTGGCTGGCCGTCACCGGCTTGCTGGGTGCCGGCTTCATCTACCTGGAACTGTACGAGTTCGCGCACCTGATCCACGAAGGCGCGGGTCCGCAACGCAGCGGTTTCCTGACCTCGTTCTTCGCTCTGGTAGCGACCCACGGCCTGCACGTCAGCTTCGGCATCGTCTGGCTGGTCACGCTGATGTTCCAGATCAACAAGCACGGCCTCACGCCTGAAAACGGCCGTCGCCTGATGTGCCTGTCGATGTTCTGGCACTTTTTGGACGTGGTCTGGATCGGCGTCTTCACCTTTGTTTACCTGATGGGAGTCCTGCCATGAGCGCGCCACAGCATCAAGAACACCCGTCGCACGCCGAGAAATACGGGCATCAGGACGGCTTCGACGTCCATCATCACGACCATACCGCCGACCACGGCAGCCTGAAGAGCTACACCATCGGTTTCGTGCTGGCGGTGATCCTGACGGCCATCCCGTTCTGGCTGGTGATGGGCAACGTGATTGAAAAATCCAGCACCGCGGGCCTGGTCCTGCTGGGCCTGGCCGTGGTGCAGATCGTGGTCCACATGATCTACTTCCTGCACATGAACTCCAAGTCGGAAGGCGGCTGGACCATCCTGGCGCTGATCTTCACCATCATGGTCGTGGTCATCATGCTGGCCGGTTCGCTGTGGGTCATGTATCACCTGAATCACAACATGATGCCCGGCATGAGCCAGGATCTGATCCAGGAAGCGGTACCGGGTTCGATGCAAAACATGCAGCACAACATGCCCGGCATGAAGTGATCTGCCTGAACCTGAACCTGAACGCATAGCCGCCAGCCGTGAGTTCCAGCCATTCTCCAGGGCGCGCCGTTGCGGAAGCAGCGCCGCGCCCTCGGTCTTCCGGGTTGCGCCGTTTCCTCGCGGCGTGCATGCTTCTGGCGTTCCTTGGTTTCCTCGCGCTCGGCGCCTGGCAGGTCAAACGCCTGTTCTGGAAGCTCGACCTGATCGAGCGCGTCGACCGTCGCGTGCATGCAGCGCCGGTTGCAGCTCCGGGCCCGGATGCCTGGCCGAACATAACGGCTGACTCCCATGAATATCTGCATGTGCGCCTGAGCGGCACATTCCTGTACGCCAAAACGGCGCGGGTGCAGGCCTTGTCAAGGCTGGGCGCCGGCTTCTGGCTACTGACCCCGCTGCGCGGCGCCGACGGCGTGACGACACTGGTCAACCGCGGCTTCATCGCCACCGGCGCGCGCGACGAGAAGGAGGGCGCAGCCGATGCGCCTGCCGACGTCGCCGGGTTGCTGCGCATCAGCGAACCGCACGGCGGCTTCCTGCGCAAGAACGACCCTGCCGGCGATCGATGGTATTCGCGTGACGTGCCGGCCATCGCCGCGTCGCGGCAGCTGGAGCATGTCGCGCCGTACTTCGTCGATGCGGAAGCATCGGGTGCTGCCGCCAAGGAACAAGAACGCGCCGCGAGCGGACAGGCGGTGGGCGGACTGACCGTGATTTCCTTCCCCAACAACCATCTGGTCTATGCGCTGACCTGGTTCGGGCTGGCCCTGATGACAGGCGCCGCGATCTTCTGGGTCGGGCGCGACGACAAGCGCCAGCGTCGGTCCGCAGGCCATGAAAACAATGGTGACAAGCAGGGCCGGGGCGCGGGATAATTCCGGCAAATTCATCATTTCCAACCCGCCAATTCACCCAATTCACTTGTTTACCAGGATCGACAGCGCATGATCGACAGCGTCCTCCCGCCAGGCCCTGAAATCGCCCGCGCGCCCGACCGCGCCGCCGGCCACAAGAACATGCTGCAACTGATCCAGTTGCGCTGGATTGCCGTGTTCGGCCAGATCACCACCATCATCGTGGTGATTTTCGGCTTCGACATCCAGCTGCCGCTGCCGCACATGCTGGAAGTGCTGGCCTGCCTGATCGCCTTCAACATCGGCAGCCACTTGCGCTGGCACGAGCGGCCCTACGTCACCAACCGCGAACTGTTCCTGGCGCTGCTGGTGGACGTCGCCACGCTGACCGCGCAGTTGTACCTCAGCGGCGGCGCCAGCAATCCGTTCGCCTTCCTGTACCTGCTGCAGGTGATCCTGAGCGCGGTGCTGCTGGAAGCCTGGTCGACCTGGACCATCGTCTGCATCACCGGCCTGTGTTTCGCCGGCCTGTCGCAGTTCTTCATGCCGCTGTCGTTGCCGCCTGACCATGACGAAGGCTTGTTCAGCCTGTACGTCGAAGGCATGTTGATCAGCTTCCTGCTGATCGCCGCCTTGCTGGCCATTTTCATCACGCGCATCAGCAGCAACCGCCGTGCCGGCGATGCCCAGCTGGCGGCCTTGCGGCAAAGGGCGGCGGAAGAAGATCACATCGTGCGCATGGGCTTGCTGGCGTCCGGCGCGGCGCATGAACTCGGCACGCCGCTGGCAACGCTGGCGGTGATCCTCGGCGACTGGAAGCGCATGCCGGAATTCAGCAGCAATCCGGTGCTGATTGAGGAAATCAGTGAAATGCAAATCCAGCTGCAGCGCTGCAAGACCATCGTCAGCGGTATTTTGCTGTCGGCCGGCGAAGCGCGCGGCGAATCGTCGGTGAAGACCACGCTCAACACCTTCCTCGGCGACATCGCCGACGAATTCCGGGCCACCCGTCCCATTGTCGCCTTCGATTACCGGAATCACATCGGGCAGGATATGCCGGTCGCCTTCGATTCGGCGCTCAAGCAAATGATCTGCAACGTCCTCGACAACGCGCTGGAAGCCTCGCCGCGCTGGCTCGGTTTCACGGCTGCACGTGAAGCGAACGAACTGATCCTGAGCGTGGATGACACCGGTCCCGGCTTCGTCCCCTCCATGCTGGACCAGATCGGCAAGCCTTACCAATCGACCAAGGCCAAGACCGGCGGCGGATTGGGATTATTCTTCGTCGTCAATGTGGCGCGCAAGCTCGGCGGTGCCGTCACCGCCCACAACCGGACTGAAAACGGCCATGTCGCCGGCGCCACCGTGCGCCTGACGCTGCCCTTGTCGGCCATCAGCCTGGAGCCGGAACACCTGTCGGCGGAAGAGCACGAGCATGAGGACAAGCGCCATGTCGACTGAACGCCTGCTGCTCATCATCGAAGACGACACGGCATTTGCCCGCACCTTGAGCCGCTCGTTCGAACGACGCGGCTATACCGTATTGCATGCCGCCAGCCAGGACGAAGCGGCAGCGTTGCTGACGCAGCACAATCCCGGCTATGCGGTGGTCGACCTCAAGCTGAACGGCAACACCTCCGGCCTGGCCTGCGTGCAGATGCTGCACCAACACGACGAAGCCATGCTGATCGTGGTGCTGACCGGATTTGCCAGCATCGGCACTGCAGTCGAGGCAATCAAGTTGGGCGCGATCCAATACCTCGCCAAACCATCCAATACCGACGACATCGAGGCCGCTTTCGGCCATATCGCCGGCAATACCGAAGTGGAACTTACCGCACGCTCGACCTCGATCAAGAACCTCGAATGGGAGCGCATCCACGAAGTACTGGTCGAGACCGACTTCAACATTTCGGAAACCGCACGCCGTCTCGGCATGCACCGGCGCACGCTCGCGCGCAAGCTGGAAAAGCAGCGCGTCAAATAAACCATCAGGAGCGGGAAACTGCGGGAGGAACGGGTTGGCGCTGCGCTGATGCGGATGCCGGCGCATGCATGGCGCGCTTGACGCTATGGGCCAGCTCGGTGATCTGGAAAGGCTTGCGCAGGACGGCATCGAGGTCGATGACTTTTTCGACGGCCTGCATGTCGGCGTACCCGGTGGCCATGATGATCGGCAAATGCGGATCGCGCGCGCGGACGGCGGCGATCACTTCGGCGCCATTCATGCCCGGCATCAGGAAGTCGACGATCAGCAGGTCGAAGTGCGCAGCCTGCAACTTCTCCAGTCCGAACCAGCCGTTCTCCGCCTGGTCCACGGTATAGCCGAGGATCTCCAGGCATTCGACGATGAATTGCCGGACCTGGGCGTCATCCTCGACCACGAGGATGCGGCCGGATTCCTTCGGCTCCAGCGGCTGGTCCAGGGTTTCCTGCTCGTGCTCGCGCACCGGCGAGGCGTCGGCGACCGGCAGCCAGACTTCCACCGTCGTGCCTTTGCCCACCACGCTGTCGATGCGCGCCGTCCCGCCCGATTGATCGGCGATGCCGTATACCTGGCTGAGGCCGAGGCCGGTGCCTTTGCCGACCGCCTTGGTGGTGAAGAAAGGGTCGAACACCTTGCTGAGGATTTCTTGTGGGATGCCCATCCCGGTGTCCTTGACTTCGATCACGATGTAGGAACCGGGCCTGAGCACGCTGTCGCGGGCATGGCGATGGCGCACGTCGATGCTCAGGTTGCCGCCCTCGGGCATGGCGTCGCGCGCATTGATGGCGAGATTGAGGATCGCCATTTCGATCTGGTTGGCGTCGGCCACCGCGCGCGGCAAGTCCTCGGCAACATTGATCGCGATGCTGATGCCGGAACCGACCGATACCGTGATCAGGTCCTTCATGCCGTCAATGACCGACGCGATGTCGACCGCCCTGAGGTCCAGCGTCTGGTTGCGCGAGAAGGCCAGCAATTGCCCCGTCAGCTTGGCGCCGCGCTTGGTGGCGTTGCGCGCCGAGCCGGCCATGCGCTTGATGCGCTCGTCGGAAGAAAGCCGTTCGATCAGGTCGACGTTGCCGATGATGACGTTGAGCAGATTGTTGAAATCATGTGCGATGCCGCCGGTAAGGCGTCCGATCGCTTCCATTTTTTGTGCCTGCACCAACGCGATCTGGGTACGTTCGCGTTCCGACATTTCCTTCATCAGGCGGTCGTTGGCCTGGGCCAGTTCCGACGTGCGTTCCTGGATGCGCAGCTCGAGCGTCTCGTTGAACTGGCGCAGATTGCTTTGGCTTTCCAGCAGACGATCCTCCGCTTCCCGGCGATCGCTGATATCGAGCGACACGCCGGCCATCTGGATCGGTACGCCGACGCTATTGTGGAGCGTCTGGCCGCGAATCTGCACCCAATGCACGGAATTGTCCGGCCACACCACCTGGTACTCGATTGAGAAATCGTCTTTCGACAACAAGGCTGCTTCGATCACATCCAGATGGCGCTGGCGATCATCGGCATGGATCGCGTTGATCAGGTCGTCGTAGGTAAACTCACTCTCCGGCGCAATGCCGAAATGCATCTTGCAGGCATCGGAAACGATCAGGATGGAACTGGCCAGCTCCAGGCTCCAGGAGCCGAGCCGGCCGGCATGCAGCGCCAGCCGCAAGTGCTCTTCCGAACGCGCGCGCTCTTGCAGGTGGCTGCGGCTGAGATATTGCCTGCGCCGGGCGCGCAATGCAGACACACCCGCGCGCAGCAGCGTTTCGGCATTGATCGGACGTTCCAGCAGGATCATGTTGACCAGGCGCTCCAGCACGTCCAGCACCGGACTGCGTTGCTGGTTGCGCTGCTTGGCGCTCAGGATCACGAACGGAAAATCGGACCACGATTCCTGTTTTTCCACCCAGCTGTGCAGCAGCGAAAAGTCGGCGTTGCTGAGCGCTTCCTCAGTGATCAACGCGGCGCCGGCACCGCTCTCCAGCTCCTGCAAGAGGTCGGTGTAACTACTGCAAATAGCGCAGATGAGGCCCTCGGCAGACAGCGTCTGCTCGATCACTTCCGCATCCCGGCCATGGGGCGCCAGAATGAGAATGCGTTCCTCCAGCGGGGAGTTAATCGGCATCGGTTGCCATGATCGGCGTCTTGCCGCGATAAGTCGGCAAACCGCTCATGATGCCTTCGAAATCCTGTAACGCCTCGCCGATCTGCAAACCGTGATTCGGGCTCAGCCGGAACTCATGGATGGAGCGTGGATGATTGCTGGCGCGGCTTTTGATGACCGACACGGCCGTGGCAATATCGCCGTGCGCTTCGAAGAAACGGAACATCAGGATAGTGTCGCTGAGGTAACTGAGATCGACATCGGAACGGATCTCGCCGACCAGGCCATGTTGTCCCAGGACCAGCAGCGTGGTCACCCCTTGCTGGCTCAGGTAAAACAACATCTCGTGCATTTGCAGCAACAGGAATTTCTCTCCCGGCATGGCTTGCAGATACGCATTGAGACTGTCGATCGCGACGAAACTGCGACCTTCGTCCTCGACCGCGTGGCGCACCGTCGTGGCGAACTCGCCGGGCGACATTTCCGCGGGATTGATCTGATGCAGTTTAAGGCTGCCATCGGCGATGTGGGGTTCGACGTTCATGCCCAGTGCGCGCGCCCGGCTCATCAGGGTGCCCAAGCCTTCGTCGAAGAGGTAATAGGCGGCTCGTTCGCCGCGCTCCAGCGCGGCCATGGCGCAGCGCAACGCCGTCGTCGTCTTGCCCACGCCTGACGGTCCGCTCAGCAACGTGTTGGTGCCGCACGCCAGGCCGCCGCCCAGCAATTCGTCCAGGGCCGCGACGCCTGTACTGCCCATGCGGTCTTCAAATTGGGTGAAGTGCTGAGAGGCGATCAGGCGCGGGAAGACATGCATGCCGCCTGTCTTCAGGACGAAGTCGTGGTAACCGCCGGTAAAGCTGATCCCGCGCATCTTGATCACGCGCAGGCGCCGCCTCTCGGTGCCGAAATCCTGTGCAAGCTGTTCCAGGCTGATGACGCCATGGGCGATGCTGTGCAGTTGCAGGTCACCGGCCTCGGCGGTACGATCGTCGAGCATCAGCACGGTGCACTTGCGTGTCGAAAAAAAGTGCTTCAATGCCAGGATCTGGCGGCGGTAGCGCAAGGGGTTCTGTGCCAGCAGGCGCATTTCCGACAAACTGTCGAAGATCACACGGGCCGGCTTGAGCTCGTCAACCCGCGCAATCACGCTCTTGATGGTTTCGCCGAGTTCGATCTCGGAGGGATGAAGGATGGATTGCTGGAAGTCCGGACTCAAATCTTCCTCGTCGATCAACTCGTAGAGCGACAGTCCGTCCAGCGACCAGCCATGAGAAGCCGCGACCGCACGAAGCTCGGTGGCCGTCTCCGACAAGGTGATATAGAGACCTGATTCTCCCTGCGCCAACCCTTCCAGCAGGAACTGTAGGCCGAAGGTAGTCTTGCCGGTACCCGGCGTGCCTTCGACCAGATACAGGCGATCACGGGTAACGCCGCCGCCCAGAATGGCGTCCAGGCCGGCAATACCGGTCGCGGAGCGGGGTGAGGTGGGATCTGATGCGCGATCCGGAGTGAGGTGGTTTTGTTGTGTAGCCATCACGTCGATATCGTTAGGTTGTGATGATCGGGCAGGCGCCGCGACCGCTTTTTTTATGATTGTTACTCTAGCAGCAGCGACGTTTTACCCCCTGTCAGATGACCCCTGAATCTTTTGTAAGACATTTTGAAGTCACTGCGGAGAGGCAGGCGGGCAGGGGATTTCAGGTTTTTTTTCGATTTTCCGGAATTTGTGCGACGGCTATTCCTTGCCAGTCAGAATGCATTACTATCGACATGTGCAATTTTTGGAAGCCGGACCTGCCGGCGTCTTGCCCATTACATCACAGATGTTGAAATGACAACACAAACAACAATGACGACTAGCCTATCAAGTGCGGACAACCAGGCCGATGCGTCCGGCTTGCATATCCTCGTCGTGGAGGACAATCTCGATTCCCAGCAATTGGTTTGCGAGTTGCTCGCAGCGCTGGGTCATCGGGCCGAGGGCGTCGGCAGCGCTGAAGAGGCCTTGGCCGAACTGGAGCAACAGGCTTTTGACGTCCTGTTCACGGACGTCAGCCTGCCTGGCATGTCCGGCATCGAACTGGCCAGGCGCACCAGCGAAAAAACGCCTTCGCTGAAAATCATTTTCGCCTCCGGCTACGGCGCACAAATCGGCAAGAACATCGGCCCCGGAGCGTTCTCCCTGCCCAAGCCCTATGACATCGATCAGTTGCAGGACATCCTCGACAACATCGGCAAGCAATTACAGTAAGCCGGCACTCAAACAGCGCCATACGGCGCCGTTTTACCGTTCCGTTTCAGCCCCCCCCCGGAGAACATCATCAATACCTTGGAACAACTGGCCATCCTGGTCGAGCAGAATCGTGAAGCACTGCTCGCGCGCTGGCGCAACATGGTGCGCGCCTTGCCCTCGGCGCGCAACCTCAGCATCCCGACCCTGAACGACCATGTTCCGGCCTTGCTGGACGAGATCGCACTGGCTTTCCGGCGCAATTCCGACGAGTCGATCGCCGAGGTGCTGGCCGACGGCACGCCGCCCGAACATGGCCTGCAGCGCCTGCACAACGGCTACCTGATCGAAGAAGTGGTGGCTGAATACAATCTGTTGCGGGGCTGCATTCACGATCTGGCCAGCACGCATCAAATCAATTTGCAAGGCAAGCCGTTCCACGTCATCAACCTGGTGTTCGACAGCGCCATCGGGCTGGCGGTGCAGACCTTCTCCGTCAACCGCGCGCTGGAAGTGCAACGCCGCCGCGAAGAATATCTTTCCTTCATCGCACACGATCTGCGCACGCCGCTCAACGCCGTGGCGCTGGCGTCCAAAGTGCTCGAAGCAACATTGGGCGCGCAGAGCGCCGACCCGCGGGCGGCGCGCATGATCAAGGTCTTGCAGCGTAACGTGCAAAGCATGTCGGGGCTGGTGGCCAAGGTCATCGAAGAAAACGACAACATGAAAACCGAAAGCGGCGTCAAGCTGGAGCGTCGCAACATCGATCTGTGGCCGCTGGTGGAAAGCATGGTCTACGACCTCAATCCGGTCGCCGGCACCGGCAGCACGCGCCTGCTCAACGAGGTGCCGGAAGAACTGGTCATCTATGCCGACGCCAATCTCTTGCGCCGCATGATGCAGAACCTGATCGCCAATGCCATTACCCACACGCCGCAGGGCGAGGTCGTGATCGGTGCCGCGCCCACCGCGGATGGCGACGGCATCGAGTGCTGGGTCAGCGACAACGGCATCGGCATTTCCAAGGACCGCATGGACCTGATCTTCGAGAAGTTCGAAACCGAAACCAAGGAGCAGGGTGGCCTCGGCCTCGGCCTGGCGATTTTCAAGACATTTGTGGAAGCGCATGAAGGCAGCTTTGACGTTACCAGCGAACCGGGCAAGGGCGCGCGTTTCAGTTTTATCCTGCCGAACCGGAACGAGCGCCGCTGAGGCCTCTTTCTTCCCAAACGACAACGCGGAGCTGCGCCGGGCGCAGACTCCGCGTTGTTTTGCGTGTCGGCGACATTCACTTGAATGGAACTCGTCGGCGACGGCGTACCGTGACGACGGCCACCGCAATCAATAACAACAGCAAGACAAGCACGCCAATCGCCGGCGCAACAAACGGCTGCAACCGGGCCAGCACCGGCTGGTCACCGCCTTTGCGCGCTCGCGCCACATACGCTTCGCTCACCTGTACCTCGGGATTGCCGTATTGCTTGAGTACGTAGTTGGCGATCAGTGCGATTTGCTTGTCCGTCAGCGGATTGACGTAAGAACGCGCGTCGAAGCGCGGCATCATGATTTCATTGTCGCCGACCTTACGCTCGACGCCGTACAGGATGGCCGAGACCAGATTAGCCGGATTGCGCGCGCCGGTCGCCGTATTGTGGAACAGCGACGGATAGTCCTGGCCGCTGCTGCCTGAACCGGATGCCGTATGGCAGCTGGCGCAGTAGCCGCTGAACAGCACCGCACCGCTGTTGAGACTGTTGTGCTCATTGGGGCCGCTGGCGCCGCGCAGCGTCGATTCATCGCTGGCGGCTTTGCCATAGCTGTAGGCCGGCTGCCCCTGGGCGTTGTCGCGCACGGGCGGCACCGTGCGCAGGTAGGCGACGATGGCGGCCACATCGTCGTCGCGCAGGTGCTGGAAGCTGTTGGTGACCGCTTCGGCCATGGCGCCGCCGGCCTGGCCTTTCCCTTCGACGCGACCGGTTTTCAGGTATTGCACCAGTTCGGCGTCGCTCCAGCCGCCCACGCCGCTGACCTTGTCGGAAGTGATATTGGGCGCATGCCATGGACCCAGCGGGGCGCCCGCCAGCACGGAGCCGCCTTTTTCACCCATCAGGAAATTGCGCGGCGTATGGCAGGCGCTGCAATGCGCCAGGCCTTCGGCGAGGTACTGGCCGCGATTGATTTGTTGCGACTTCGCGGGATCGGGAACAAAGCGTTTGGTGTCGAGGAAGATCGCATTCCACGCCAGCATCGACATGCGCACATTGAAGGGGAAGGGCAAGGCGGTCTGGCTGGCCGCCGGCGTGTCGACCGGCTCGACCGCATGCATGAAGTAGCTGTACAACTTGTGCACGTCGCCGTCGGTCAGCATGGCGTAGCTGGTATATGGCATGGCCGGATACAGGCGGCTGCCGTCGGCACGCACGCCTTCGCGCAGCGCGCGCGCAAATTGCGCCTCGCTGTAGTTGCCGATGCCGGCAGTTTTCGACGGCGTGATATTGGTGGCATAGATCGTTCCCAGCGGCGACTCGATGGCGTAGCCGCCGGCATACGGTTTGCCGGCCGGCGCAGTGTGGCAGGCCATGCAGTCGGCGGCGACGGCCAGGTAGCGACCGCTTTCGATGTCGTTGGCTGCGGCGCCAACCTGGCCCGAGGAAGACGTCGGGGATGCCGGAGAGGCAGGCGCCGGCGGCTTGGTCAATGACTGTTCCTGTGCATGTGCGGGAGACAAGCCGGCCATCGACAACAAGGAAAGAAGAAGCAGGGAGCGGAAGAGGCGAGCGCTCATCGTCATCCTTTCGCCAGCGTCTTGCCAATGTCGTCGGCAGCGCGCAGTCCCAGCGCCGCCATGCTCAGCGTGCTGTTGACCACGCTGGCCGACGGCATCGCGCCGCCGCCCGGCAGCCACAGGTTGGCATGGTCGTGCGCGCGGCAATTGCCGTCGACCACCGAGTCTTTCGGATCGCTGCCCATGATCACGCCGCCCATGACGTGGTTGTTGGCGTTGAGGCTGCTGGTGATGTTGAACTCCACTGCGCCGAACAGCCGGCCGATGTGTTCCAGCTGCTTGTGCGCTGCCTGCGCGCCTTTGCGCACGTACTCGCCGACGTCGTAATAGATGTCCGGGCAAGCCAGTCCCAGCGGGTCCTTGCGCGTCTTGCTCAGGGTCAGGCGGTTGTGCGCTTCCGGCAGCGGTTCCAGGCTGATGGACAAGTCCACGCCGAACGCCGCGCGGCGACGGATTTCATCGTCCAGTTCGGGACCGACCAGGCCCAGCTTCAGCGCCTGTTGCGTGGCCGGGCCGACCCGCGAGATGTTGTTGAGGATGATTTTGTTGGAGGAATACTCGGAACGAAACTTGCCGTCGCGCGGCCCCACCAGGCAGCTGCTCTGGGCCGGACCGCGACCGGTCCAGATCGGCTCGTTCGCGAGGAAGGTGCAATGGAAACCGGAGTGATCCATCATGTTGCGGCCGACCTGGTCGGACGAGTTGGCCAGGCCGTTCGGATTGGCGGCATTCGCGGCCAACAGCAGCAGGCGCGGCGTCTCGATGCCGTTGCAGGCGAACACGAAGGCCTTGGCGCTCGCCTTGTGCGGCCGTTTGCCGGCGTCGTACCAGTAGGCGGCGCTGACGCGGTTGTTCTGGTCGGTGTCGACCTTGAACACCACCGCCTCGGACAGTACTTTCGCGCCTTTCATTTCGGCGCGCTGGACGTGATGGATGCCGTTGTACATTGCGCCGATCGGACAGATCGGCTGGCAATTATTGTTACCGCAGCAGGTCGGGCGACCTTGCCATGGACGCGTACTGCGACCCTGCGGAATCGGTACGGAGTTGTAGCCGTGCGCATTCACCACCTCGGCGAAACGCTTGTCGCCATAGCCCCACGGCACCATGTCCATCGGATACGGCCGGCTGCGCTCGCTGGGCGATTGCAAGGCCGGGTCGTTCGGTCCGGCCACGCCCATTTCTTCTTCGGCGCGGCAATAATACGGTTCCAGTTCTTCGTATGAAATCGGCCAGTCGCGGCCGACGCCATAGGTCGACTTCATCTTCAGGTCGACCGGCAGGTGGCGCCAGCACGATGCCGCCCAGTGCCAGGTGGTGCCGCCCACGGCGCGCAGGTAGCCTTGCTGGAAGCCGTTGCCGTCCGGACCGGACAGTGCGATGTAGTCGTTCTTGGGGAAGTACAGCGGCGCAGGCGCGTTGGGCGCTTGTGGATAGAGGCCCTGGTAGTCCGAGCCGACGCGGTTTTCAAACGGCATGTTGCGCCAGTTCTCCACTGCCTGCGCGCGTTCGATGCGCAAGCCGGCTTCCAGCATCAGCACCGAATAGCCTTGCGTCACCAGCTGATCGGCGATCATCGCGCCGACCACGCCGGATCCGACGATGACGACATCGGCCGTGGCGTCGCCATCGGCAGTAAAGAGTGGTTGTTTCATGTTTTTGGTTTTGGTTCGGGGGTGCCGGTGGTAGGGGGCGCCGGCACAGGCGCAGGAGCGACCGGAGCGGAAACGCGGATCGCAGGCGGCGCCTTGGTCCACCACACCGGGCCGTAATTGCAATAGGTCGGCACGGTCTGGCCGTCCGACACCGGCCGGTACATCAGCGCTTCGGCGTACGACACCACCACGGCCTGCTTGCCTTTGCCGATGGTGCCGGTGTACCAGGCGGCGACGATAGCGAGAGTCAGGTCGCGCAATCCCGCGTCGGTAGCGGCGGCCAGCAACTCCTTCGGTTGCTGGCCGTCTTGCAGCAGCGCGCCGAGGCGGGCCGACTGCGCCGCGAAATCAGGATAAGTCTTGCGCAGGGCGGCTTCGATCCTGGCGCCGGTATCGGCCTTCAGGTCGGCATGGCCGGTGATGTGTCTGGAGAAGTTCAGGAAGGCGAGGGCTTCGGGACTTGGCGGTGACGGTGCTGCGGCTGGAACGGCCGGCGTCTGCGCATTGCTGAACAGCGGATTGCTCCAGAAGCCGGCTTCGGCGACCAGCGCTGCGAGTCCGATCAGAATATGGCGCCGGCTGATGCCGCCGGTGAGCCCGGCTTTGTCGACTGACGCAGAAGACGAGGCGAGAGGCGGAGGCGATGAAGAAGTGGGCTTCATGAAGCGGTTCTTTTGCTGGGCGTTGGGACCTGGCGCATCACATTCCTGCGGTGTCCGGTCTCTTGGTGGCGGGGCTCATCGCAAGGCATTGCGGCTGACGGCAAGAAAACACCAGCGCGAAAAGACTGGCGAATCTCAGCCATCGCTCTGGGGCGCGTCTCCCTCGAACACACCGAAGGCTTCATCCTCATGCTTTGGCGGAGCGGCCGGCGCGGTGCCTTTGACGGGGTCCGCCTGCGGTGTCTTTTCAGGCAGGGCGTCGTCGAGGTCCGTGTGGCGCTGGGCACGGCGCGCCTGTTCGTGCAACTGATGGGAGGTGTGGGACATGGTTGCTCCTTTTTGCCGGGCATCGGACATCCGGATGCCGGAAATGCAACGGCGGCCGGGAAGGCCGCCAACGTCTTGAACGAATGACCGGGCCTGCGCTGCAGGCCGGGATCAGGGCGTCAGGACAGACAATTCAGGACGGGGAATCGGCTTCGGCCTTTTCAGCCACGTCGGCAAAGCCATCGACGCCTTCAATCCCGGCAATGCGCAAGGCGGTGCGGTGACGAACCTGTTCCTGCTCAAGGTCGCTGTCGTTCCTGGCGGCGACCTGCTGGACGTCGTTGGCGTCCGGGGCGGTTTTGTTCGGTTTGGATGTCAACATGTCGGTTCTCCTCAAGGGGGCAAAGAATGAAAGCGAAAGAAGCGGGCGCATTGGCGCAATGCGCGACTGAGCCCAAGTCTAGTTTTGCAGGCGCGGCGTCGCCATCGGCGCGCGTCGCATCCGTCTGTAAGACGAACGGCAACGCAGTTTCTCCTACAGGGCTTTCAGGCGGGCGCTTATAGGTTTGGCCGCGCCATCTGTCTAGCCTCGTTCCTGAGCCGATGCATTCCATCCGCCTTCCGTTCGACTTCAGGAGACCCCCATGAGCACATCCGCCGCCGCAGGAAACCACACCTACAAAGTTGTCGAAGTCGTCGGCAGTTCGGACAAGGGCAGCGACGAAGCCGTCCGCAACGCCATCGCCGATGCGTCCGACTCGTTGCATCACCTGGCCTGGTTCGAGGTGGTGAACCAGCGCGGCCATATCGAAAGCGGCAACGTGGCGCACTTCCAGGTCACGCTGAAGATCGGCTTCCGCGTCGAAAAAAAGTAGAGGCGATGACGGCGCAACTGCATCGCAGCATCGTGCCACGGCGTTAGCCCGACACGACGGTAGGAGGCATCCTACAGTGATATGCGCTGCTGTCCGATGGTTCACTGCAACATGATTGGCTAACGTAGCAACCATGCCGGGAATAAACAATAAGCAGGCATAGGCGTCCGAACGATCAAGAAGAACAAGAGGGTCGACGCCGTCTCGCTCATCCCGTGCTTTCCGATGCAGGTCTTTTCAAGGTGCATCTTCAGTCCAAAAATTTTTGCCACGAACGGGGTGATCAATTGCAAGCTCGCGTCCTCTTAGTCAGTTCCGAAGCCGTACCGCTCATCAAGACCGGAGGCCTCGCCGACGTCATTACTGCGCTGGCCGCCGGCCTGCGCAAACTCAATATCGATGCCAGCATCCTGATGCCCGGCTACGGCGTCGCCATCGCGCATGCCGAGGCGGCTGCAACCGCCGCACCGCTGCAGCCGCTGGCCTTGCCGCGCGATCTGCAAGGCGGCCCGGCGCGCCTGTTGCGCGGTGTGATGCCGGGCACCGATGTGCCGGTGCTGCTGCTCGACAGCGAGCGCTTCCGGCAGCGTAGCGCCAATCCCTACATCGACCAGAGCGGCAACGAATTCTGCGACAACGCGATTTGCTTCGCCGACCTCGCGCACGCCGCCGTGGCGATCTGCGCCGGCGAAACCGAACTGCCCGCGCCGCACATCGTGCATGCCAACGACTGGCATGCCGGTCTGATTCCGTTCCTGCTGAAGACTGCCGGCCTGACCAACGTCGCTTCCATGCTGACCATCCATAACCTGGCGTTCCAGGGCAACTACGACTGGGCTCTCGCCGGGCAACTGGGCCTGACCAACGACGCGCACGCCATGTCGAGCCTCGAATACTGGGGCAAGATCAGCTTCCTGAAAGCGGGCCTGCAACATGCCGACTGCATCACCACCGTCAGCAAGACCTATGCGGAAGAAATCCTGACACCGCGTTTCGGCTACGGCATGGAAGGCGTGCTCAACGAACGTCGCGCCGCCTTGCGTGCGATTCCTAACGGCATTGACGGCGACGTGTGGAACCCGGAAGCGGATCCGCTGCTGCGCCACTCCTTCAGCATCGCCGACATGCGCGGCAAAACCCTCTCCAAGTGCGACCTGCAAGATATGTTCGGCTTGCTGCCGGTCGATCCGTTCGCCCCCATCATCGGTATCGGCAGCCGTATGTCGCATCAGAAGATGGCCGACGTCGTGCTGCAGACCTTGCCGAATGTGCTCGATCGCCACGAACGCATGCAACTGGTGGTGCTCGGCTGCGGCGAACGCAGCTATGAAGAAGGCTTCCTCGACCTGGCGCGTCGTTATCCCGGACGCGTCGGCGTTCATATCGGCTACGACGAAGAGCGCGCGCACGCCTTGCACGCCGGCTGCGACATGCTGCTGCATCCAAGCCGCTTCGAACCGTTCGGCCTGACGCCGCTGTACGCCATGCGCTACGGCACCATCCCGATCGCTTCGCGCGTAGGCGGCCTGACCGACACCATCGCCGACGCCGGCGCGCATGGACCTGCCGCGCGCGGCGCCAGCGGCGTGCTGTTCGACGGCGAGACAACGCAGGATATGGAAGCCGCCATCGAGCGTGCCTTCGCGCTGCACCGCGACGCCTACACATGGCACACCATGCAGCGCAACGCCATGCACACCGACTTCGACTGGCAAACGGCTGCGGCCGCCTATGTCGACGCCTACGCCGCGATAGCCTCGGCCCAGGCGAAACCGCTGTTTGCACGTCCGGCCCGGCTTGCCCAGGCAGAGCTGGACCAGGCGGCATGAACAAGCGAGACTAAGCATTGGAAAACCATGTCGCTGCGGCTTTTTCACCGCGTATCTATTGCATTGATCCCGCGCTGGTGGGTGGCGCGGGATGGCGCGACCAGTTCGCGCACTGCGCCGACATGGGCTTCGATCATGTCCTGCTGTGCGGCGCCGGGCTGATCGCGGAGTTGTTTGACGGGGACGGCGATGGCGCCGGCGACGATGCCGAGAATCTTGTCGCCGACTACGGTACGAGCAGCCTGGAACAACTGGAAGAACTTGCACAGCTGGCCACGGAACATCACCTGCGGCTGCTGCTCGATCTGTCGGTCACCAGCGTTCACCGCAGCGACCAGTTGCTGCGCAGCCATCCAGAATGGTTTGCCCGCGCCGATGCGTCGCCGGGTTCATCAGTGCAGGGCGGCGGTCTTCCCGATCCGCGCCGTCGCGACAGCGGTGCTTGCGAGGTCCGGACGCCGCAGCCGCGCTTCAATGCGCCTGAGGTTGCCGAAGCCTTGCTGGAATGCTGGCACATGCGCCTGGCGATGCTGATCGACGCAGGCGTGGCCGGCTTCCTGTGCCATGATCCGGTCGGCGCGCCGGACGACTTCTGGTGCGAGCTGGTCGAGCGAACCCGGGAACAACGCTCGTGCTGCCATTTCCTGGCGTGGACCCCGGGGTGTTCGCATCAACAGCTGGAACGCCTGGCCGGATGCGGCTTCGATGCCGTGTTTTCTTCGGGCGCCTGGTGGGATTTTCGTGCCCCCTGGTATTTTCGCGAGCACGAAAAACTGGCTGCCATTGCGCCCGTACTGGGCTTTCCGGAAGATCCTTTCGGCCCGCGCGCGGCACGTGTGCACGGCTGGCATGACAAGGACACGCGCCGCCTTGGCGCCATCCGCGCCTTGCGCTTCGCGGCATTGAGCGGCAGCGGCTGGCTGATGCCCATGGGCTTTGAATTCGGTTTGACCGAAGCGCTCGGCATTGCCCGCAATGCCGCCGCGTCAGTCCGCATGACCACGCCGCAGCAGTTCGCACAGGCCTGCGCCGAATCCGATTTCAAGCTCGACGCCGAGGTGCGCGCCGCCAACCAGGCCATGTCTGCCGGCAGTTTCCGGCTGCGCGCCGTGAGTGCGCCTGAAGCACCGGTGCTGCTGCTGGCGCGCGATGTGGGTGTGCACCAGCTGATCGCCATCAATCCACGTCTTGACCAAGCGGCGCATCTCGACGACGGCAACTGGCAGCAACGACTGGGCGGCCGCATTCTGGACTGGCCGCCGGAGCGCGAATTCATGCTGCAACCGGGGGAAGTCGCCCTGATCGAATTGCAGACGCCGCCGGCGGTCGCACCCGATCCCAACCGCCGCAAAAAGCCCGTGGCCGAGAAAGTGCGCGCCGGCCGCATCGCCATCGAACAGGTGGCGCCGACCGTGGACGACGGCCGTTTCGCCGTCAAGCGCACCGTAGGACAGAGCTTCACGATCAGCGCCGACATCTTCATGGACGGCCACGACCACCTCGCCGCCGCCGTGCTGGTGCGCGCCGCCGATGAAAAGCAATGGCAGCGCGTGCCGCTGCAACACGTGGGCAACGATCGCTGGCAAGCCAGCCTGTCGTTGCCGCGGCTCGGCCGCCATTACTTTTGCATCGAAGCCTGGAGCGACGTCTTCGAGACTTACCGCGACGGCCTGAAGAAAAAATCCGCCGCCGGTCTCAACGTCGACCTGGAACTGGAAGAAGGACGCCTGCTGGTGGCCAACCTGGCTGAGCAGGCATTGGAAAACGGCGTCGACGGCGCCGTCCTGGAAGGCAGCGCCGCCTTGCTCAAATTGCTCTCGGGGAAAAACGGCAACCAGAACGGCAATCGCCTGGCTCTGCTGCTGGCCGACGACACCGCGCGCCAGGTCGACCGCCTTGCTGCCTTGGCCGGTGCGCGTGCCTTCCTGGTGCGCAGCGCAATCGAATATCCGGTGGAGACCGAGCGTCCGGCGGCGACGTTTTCCAGCTGGTATGAATTGTTCCCGCGTTCGCAGAGCGGCGACGCCGCCGTCCACGGGACGTTCAACGACGTGGTCGCGCGTTTGCCGGCGATTCGCGCGATGGGTTTCGACACGCTGTACTTTCCGCCCATCCATCCGATCGGCAGAAAGAACCGCAAGGGCAAGAACAACAGCCTGACCCCGGCCGATGACGATCCCGGCAGTCCTTATGCCATCGGCAGCGAGGAGGGCGGCCATGACGCCATTCATCCCGAACTGGGTACGCTGGACGACTTCCTGCGCCTGCGCGATGCTGCTGCCGCGCACGGCCTGGAGCTGGCGCTCGATTTCGCGATCCAGTGCGCGCCCGACCATCCCTGGCTGAAAGAACATCCCGGCTGGTTTGCCTGGCGTCCCGACGGCTCGATGCGCTATGCCGAGAATCCGCCCAAGAAATACCAGGACATCGTCAACGTCGACTTCTACGCCGAGGATGCCATCCCCGATCTCTGGATCGCCTTGCGCGACGTCGTGCTGTACTGGGTGCAACAGGGCATCAACGTATTCCGCGTGGACAATCCGCACACCAAGCCGTTTCCGTTCTGGGAGTGGATGATCGCCGCAGTGCGCAGCCGTTACCCTCAAGTGATCTTCCTGTCCGAGGCGTTCACTCGCCCCAAGCCGATGTATCGGTTGGCCAAGGTCGGCTTTTCGCAGTCCTATACCTATTTCACCTGGCGTCACGACAAGCAGGAATTCATCGATTACCTCGAAGAGCTCACCGGCTCGCCCGACGGCGACAACCGCCCGCGCGATTATTTTCGGCCGCATTTCTTCGTCAACACACCCGACATCAATCCCTACTTCCTGCAGCGCTCGGGGCGCGCCGGCTTCGTGATCCGCGCGGCGCTGGCGGCGACGCTGTCGGGCTTGTGGGGCGTCTACAGCGGCTTCGAACTGTGCGAGGCGCAGCCGGTGCCGGGCAAGGAAGAATATCTGGATTCCGAGAAATACCAAGTGCGCGCGTGGGACTGGCAGCGTCCCGGCAACGTCATCGACGACATTACGCGCCTCAATCGCATACGCCGCGAGAACCCCGCTTTGCAAACGCACCTCGGCGTGCAGTTCCTGCCGTGTTCCAGCGACAAAGTGCTGTATTTCGTCAAATCGACTGTACCGGCCTACAGCGCCGCGGCATCCGATGGACGCCTGCGCTTCGGCGACAACGTGATCCTGGTGGCGATCAATCTCGATCCGTTCCATGAGCAGGGCGGCGAGATCGACGTTCCCCTGTACGGTTTCGGCCTCGGCGACGACAGCCGCGTGCAGGTGGAAGATTTGTTGACAGACCGACGTTTCAACTGGACCGGCCGTCGTCAGCCGCTCAGCCTGAATCCCGATAAAAATCCGTACGGCATCTGGCGTATACGCGCCATGGAGACATGAGATGGAAATCCCGACAGACAGCGCGATGTTGCGCAGCCGCGAACCGCCCGGAGGCGAAAAACGCGCCAGAGACGCCGGCAAGGGCGCCAAAGCCGGCCATCAGGACAAGGCCAGCCGCGCCAAGGCGCGCGCCGGAAAAGACGGCCTGCCGTTCACCGACGATCCTTTGTGGTACAAGGACGCGGTCATCTACCAGATCCACGTCAAATCCTATTTCGACGCCAACGACGACGGCATCGGTGATTTTGCCGGCCTGATCAGGAAGCTCGACTATATTGCCGGGCTCGGCGTCAACACCATCTGGCTGCAGCCGTTCTATCCGTCGCCGCGGCGCGATGACGGCTACGATATCTCCGAGTACAAGAACGTCCATCCTGACTACGGCAACATGAGCGATGTGCGGCGTTTCATCGCCGCCGCGCATGAACACGGCCTGCGCGTGATCACCGAACTGGTGATCAACCATACCTCGGACCAGCATCCCTGGTTCCAGCGCGCGCGCCACGCCCGCGCCGGTTCGGTGGCGCGCAATTTCTACGTCTGGTCCGACGACGACAAGAGCTACGCCGGCACCCGCATCATCTTTCTCGACACGGAGAAATCCAACTGGACCTGGGACCCGGTTGCCAAGGCCTATTTCTGGCATCGCTTCTATTCGCACCAGCCGGACCTGAATTTCGATAACCCGCAGGTGCTCAAGGCGGTGTTCAACGTGATGTCGTTCTGGCTTGACCTGGGCATCGACGGCCTGCGCCTCGACGCCGTGCCGTACCTGGTCGAGCGGGAAGGGACCAGCAACGAGAACCTGCCGGAAACCCATGCCATCCTCAAGCGCATCCGCGCAGAGATGGATCGCAAATATCCCGACCGCATGCTGCTGGCCGAAGCCAACATGTGGCCGGAAGACGTACAGCAATACTTCGGCGACGGCGACGAGTGCCACATGGCGTTCCACTTCCCGCTGATGCCGCGCATGTACATGGCGTTGGCCAGCCAGGACCGTTTCCCCATCACCGACATCCTGCGCCAGACGCCGGAAATCCCCGCCGATTGCCAATGGGCGATCTTCCTGCGCAACCACGACGAACTGACGCTGGAAATGGTCACCGACGCCGAGCGCGATTATCTGTGGAATTTCTACGCACCCGATCGACGCGCTCGCCTCAACCTCGGCATCCGTCGCCGGCTGGCGCCGCTGGTCGAACGCGACTCGCGCCGCATCCAGCTGCTCAACAGCTTCCTGTTGTCGATGCCCGGCACGCCGGTCATCTACTACGGCGACGAGATCGGCATGGGAGACAACATCCACCTGGGCGATCGCGACGGCGTCCGCACGCCCATGCAATGGACGCTCGACCGGAATGGCGGTTTTTCGCGCGCCGATCCGGCGCGTCTGGTGCTGCCGCCGCTGATGGACCCGCAATACGGCTACCAGACTGTCAACGTCGAACAGCAAAGCGACGACCGCCATTCGATGCTCAACTGGATGCGGCGTTTGCTGAACGTGCGCAAATTGCACCAGGCCTTCGGGCGCGGCAGCCTGAAACTCATTTATCCCAGCAATCGCAAGATACTGGCTTACCTGCGCGAATATACCGACCCCAAGCAAGGCGGCGCCACCGAGACCATCCTGTGCGTAGCCAACCTGTCGCAGTCGGCGCAGGCGGTGGAGCTTGAATTGTCGGCGTTCGCCGATCGTATCCCGATCGAGATGATGGGCGGCACGGCATTCCCGCCGATCGGCAAGCTCAATTATCTGCTGACGCTGCCGCCGTTCGGTTTTTACTGGTTCTTGCTGGCCAATGAAGCAACCATGCCGTCGTGGTACGCCGCCACACCCGAACCGTTGCCCGAGTACGTCACGCTGGTGTTGCGCCACGGCGTGAAGGAAATCATGGAAGAGCCGGCGCGCGGCATACTGGAGCGGGAGGTACTGCCGCACTACCTGCTCAAGCGTCGCTGGTATGCCGGCAAGCAAAAGCAGATCGAGCATGTTGAGGTGGCGACGGCGACCGAACTGCCGATGTCGAAAAACGTGCCTGGCAACTTGCCCATCCTGATGAGCGAGATCGTGGTGCACTACGGCGCGGGGGAAGAACGGCAGCAGCGGTATTTGCTGCCGCTGGGTTTCATCCGCGAAGAAGACACCATTTCAGCGCTGCCGCATCAGCTGGCCTTGTCGCGGGTGCGCCGCAATCGCCATGTGGGCTACCTGACCGACGCTTTTGCGCTCGACTCTTTCCTCATGACGGTGCTTGAATTGCTGGCGGAAGACGCCGAAGTGCCGTCCGGCGACGGGCGCGTGCGCTTCGTGCCGACCGGCGCCTTCGACAAGGCCGTCGTGCGCGCGCCGCTGCAATTGCGTCGCGTGGCGCAGGAGCAATCCAACAGCTCGGTGGTGATCAATGACGCGATGGTCATGAAGGTGCTGCGCATGGTCAAGCCGGGTGTGCATCCGGAAATCGAAATGGGGCGCTACCTGACCAGCCACGGTTTCCCCAACGTGCCGGCCACGCTCGGTGAAGTCACCCGCCATGCGGCGGACGGCACGCCGTACGCGTTGATCGTGTTGCAGCAATATGTCGACAACCAGGGCGACGCCTGGCGCTGGACCATGGATACGCTGGAACGCGCGATCCAGGACGACTCGCTGATCGACCCGTCGCATGGCGACCATGCACGCAACAACAACGCCCGGCTGGCGGAACTGACGTCGTTCGCGCGCCTGCTCGGCCAACGCCTCGGCGAAATGCACACCTTGCTCGGCAAGCCCAGCGACGATCCGGCGTTTTCGCCGGAGATCGTGCATACGGCGACCTGCCAGCACTGGGCGAAATCCGCCACCGACCAGCTCAACGCCGCCTGCGACATCCTGCGCAAGAAAAGCGACTGGGTCGATGTCGAGCAGGCGCGCCAGGCCGGACGCTTGCTGGCCCAGCGCGAGCCGCTGCAGAAACGCATCGAGCAGTTGGCGATGGCCGGCAACGGCTCCCTGTCGATGCGCTTGCACGGCGACTTGCACCTGGGCCAGGTCCTGATGGCCTTCAACGACGTCTTCATCATCGACTTCGAAGGCGAACCGGCGCGCACGCTCGAGGAACGCCGCGCCAAGGGCAGCCCCTTGCGCGACGTTGCCGGCCTGATGCGCTCTTTCGAATACGCCGCCGCCTTCGGCCGCAACATGGGTCCGAGCGATCTCGACGAAGCCGCTCGCAAAGGCAAGGAACAGGTCCTGAACCGCTTTGCGCCGGAATGCCAGGCGGCGTTCCTGGAGGGGTACCGGGTGGGTAATCCCACGCTCGCCCACAGCCTGCCGCTGGCGGCGCAAAACGATCTGCTCGACCTGTTCACGCTGGAAAAGGCAGCCTACGAAATCTGTTACGAAGCCGCCAACCGGCCGGCCTGGTTGCATGTGCCGCTGGGCGGCATCCATACCATCGGCGCGCGGCTGCTCGGCACGAAATAGCAGGCATTCCCCACAACCGACACGCGAGAATAAAACCAAGAGGTATCAACATGGCGTTACCGCAACACGACAGCGCGCAGCACGACGGCACCGATCTCGATCTCAGCCTGCCGGACCCGGAGCTTGCCGCCAGCCTGCAACAGGGCCGGCTGGGCGATCCGTTCGCGCTGCTAGGCCCACGCTATACCCGCTTGCCGGAGGGCCGGCAACGCCTGCGCCTGTGCTGCTACTATCCCGGCGCAACGGCGGTGCAGGTGTTTTCACGCCCGGCCGACGAGGCCGATCCGCACGGCCTGTTGCTCGGCGACCTGCGCGAGTCGGCACCGGGCGAGGGCGTCTTTTACGGTGAAGTGAACGTGCCGGCGCAGGCGCACCACGAGATTCCCTATGTGCTGCACGTCGCCTGGCCAGGCGCCCACGGCAGGCTCGGAGAAGTGCAGATCACCGAAGATCCGTATGCCTTCGGCTTGCTGCTTTCCGACTTCGACCTGCATCTGTTCCGCGAAGGGCGGCATCGCGAGCTGGCGCGCTGCCTCGGATCGCAGGTCGCCCGGATCGACGGCGTCGACGGTGTGCGATTTGCGGTGTGGGCGCCCAATGCGCGGCGCGTGTCGGTGATCGGCGACTTCAACCAGTGGGACGGTCGCCGCCATCCGATGCGCTTGCGTCAGAGCGCCGGCGTGTGGGAGCTGTTCATTCCGCGCGTGCGTAACGGCGCCTTGTACAAATATGAAATCGTCGGTCCCGACGGCCGCGTGCAGCCCTCCAAAGCCGACCCCATGGCGCGCGCCACGGAGCCGCCTCCCGCCACGGCTTCGCGCGTCATCGACGATCGCGACGGCTGGCGCTGGCGCGACGACGACTGGATGGCGCAACGTGCGCAGAAGCAGTCGCCGCAGGCGCCGATCTCGATCTATGAAGTGCATGCCGCCTCCTGGATGCGCATCCTTGAAGAGGAAGGCCGCAGCCTCAACTGGAACGAACTGGCGGAACGCCTGATCCCCTACGCCAAGGGCATGGGCTTCACCCATCTGGAATTGCTGCCGGTGATGGAGCATCCCTTCGGCGGCTCCTGGGGATACCAGCCGCTGTCGCAATTCGCGCCAAGCGCGCGTTTCGGTTCGGCGGCGGATTTCGCCGGCTTCATCGACAGTTGCCATCGTGAAGGGCTGGGCGTGATTCTCGACTGGGTGCCGGCGCATTTCCCTTCGGATGGCCACGGGTTGGCGTATTTCGACGGCACGCCGCTATACGAGCATAGCGATCCGCGCGAAGGTTTTCATCGGGACTGGAACACCCTGATCTACAACCTGGGCCGTCACGAAGTGCGCGGTTTCATGATCGCCAGCGCGCTCGAGTGGCTGGAGCATTTCCACGTGGACGGATTGCGCGTCGATGCGGTGGCCTCGATGCTGTACCGCGACTATAGTCGCGAGCCTGGGCAGTGGGTGCCCAACATCCATGGCGGCCGCGAGAACCTGGAGTCGGTCGATTTCCTGCGCGAACTCAATCAGACCGTCGCCGAACGCTGTCCCGGCGCACTCATGATCGCAGAGGAATCGACCTCATGGCCGGGCGTCACGGCGCCGGTGAAGGAGGGCGGCCTGGGTTTTTCGTACAAATGGAACATGGGCTGGATGCACGACACACTGCGCTACATGGAGCAGGACAGCATTTATCGTCGCTACCACCACCACGATTTCACGTTCGGCATGATCTACGCCTATTCCGAGGCGTTCGTGCTGCCCATCTCGCACGATGAAGTGGTGCACGGCAAGCGCACCCTGCTGGAAAAAATGCCCGGCGACTACTGGCAGAAGCTGGCGAACTTGCGCGCCTACCTTGGCTTCATGTGGACCCATCCGGGCAAAAAACTGCTGTTCATGGGCTGCGAATTCGGCCAGTACCAGGAATTCGACCACGACAAGTCGCCGCAATGGGACCTGCTCGACGATCCGCGCCATCGCAGCGTCCAGCGCCTGGTGCGTGATCTCAACGGCCTGTATACGAGCTTGCCGGCGCTGCATCTGAACGATACCCGTACCGAAGGCTTTTCGTGGGTGGTCGGCAACGACAGCGTCAACAGCGTGTTCGCCTATTTTCGGCACGGCAACGAGGGTGAGGGCGACGAGCCCTTGCTGGTGGTGGTCAACATGACGCCGGTGCCACGCCATCACTATCGTATCGGCGTGCCTCCGGGCGCAGCCGACGAACTGCAATGGAAGGAAATCCTCAACACCGACGCCGACATCTACGGCGGCAGCAATCTCGGCAACGGCGGCAGCGTCACTGCGCAGCGGCAGGAATGGCACGGCTATCCGGCCTCGCTGCTACTGACCTTGCCACCGTTGTCCACCATCATCCTGCAGCGGGGAAAAAGCGAGCGCATCCCATGAATGATCGTGAAAGGCGTTCGCGCCGGAACCGCGGTCCTGCAGGGTTGCGCCGCTTGCCGAGGGACCCTCCGCTGGCGGCCGCTGGCCACTCCGCACGCCGCACTGCGCTCCCTCCCGAAGCAGGACCGTTTGCACTTGTATTTATTCATGAGATGAGCACCCTATGACATTAGTAACACCACGCCACTTGCAACCGGGATCGCCGTATCCGCTGGGTGCGCATTTCGATGGTCTGGGCATCAATTTCGCGGTTTTTTCCGGCAACGCCACCAAGATCGAACTCTGCATCTTCGATGCCACCGGCCGCCGCGAAGTCGAACGCCTGACCTTGCCGGAGTGCACCGACGAGGTGTGGCACGGCTACTTGCCCGATACCTCGCCAGGACTGGTATACGGCTATCGCGCCTACGGCCCGTACGAACCGCACAAGGGCCATCGTTTCAATCCCAACAAACTGCTGCTCGATCCCTACGCGCGCCAACTGGTCGGCCAGGTGCGCTGGACCGACGCCTTGTTCGGCTACCGCCTGCATTCGGCCAAGGGCGATCTCAGTTTCGATCGCCGCGACAGCGCTGCGGCCATGCCCAAGGCGGTGGTCCGGGAAGAGATGCCGACCGGCCAGAAATTCCCGCGCCCGCGCGTGCCGTGGTCCCAGACCGTGATCTACGAAGCCCATGTGCGCGGCATTTCCATGATGCGCGAAGGCGTCATGCCACATGAGCGCGGCACCTTCGCGGCGCTCGGCCATCCGGATTTCATCGCCCATCTGAAAAAGCTCGGCGTCACCACGCTGGAGCTGATGCCGGTGCACGCTTTCCTGCAGGAGAACTTCCTCTTGCAGCGCGACTTGCGCAACTATTGGGGCTACAGCACGCTGGGATTCTTTGCGCCCGAACCGAACTACCTGTCCACGGGAGACCTCACCGAACTGCGCATGGCAGTGCGCCATTTCCACGCCGCCGGCATCGAGGTGATCCTCGACGTGGTCTACAACCATACCTGCTCGGGCAGCGAACTCGGGCCGACGCTGAGCATGCGCGGGCTCGACAACGCCAACTACTACCGCCTGCTGCCGGGAGAAGAGCGCTACTACATCAACGACACCGGTTGCGGCAACACGGTCAACATGTCGCATCCGCGCGTGATCCAGCTGGTCCTCGATTCACTGCGTTACTGGGCCGAGGCCTTCGATATCGACGGTTTCCGTTTCGACCTGTGCTCGACGCTGGGGCGTGAACCGACCGGCTTCGACCCGCACAGCGGTTTCTTCGACGCGCTGATGCAGGACCCGGTGTTGTCGCAGCTCAAGCTGATTGCCGAACCGTGGGACATCGGGCCGGGCGGTTACCAGCTCGGCAACCATCCGCCGCGCTTTGCCGAATGGAACGACAAATTCCGCGATGCCGTGCGCCATTTCTGGGCCGGCGGCGAAGGCCTGCGCGGAGAGTTCGCCGGACGCATGCTGGGCTCGTCGGACCTGTTCGACCATCATCACCGCAAGCCTTGGGCCTCGGTCAATTTCATCGCCTCGCACGACGGCTTTACCTTGCGCGACCTGGTCAGCTATGAGACCAAGCACAACGAAGCCAACGGCGAGAACGGCAACGACGGCCATAACGAGAACTACAGCGCCAACTGGGGCATCGAAGGACCGACCGACGATCCGGCGATCCTGCAACTGCGCGCCACCGTGCAGCGCTCGATGCTGACGTGCGTGTTCCTGGCCCAGGGCACGCCGATGCTGCTGGCCGGCGACGAGTTCCATCGGACCCAGCAAGGCAACAACAACGCGTATTGCCAGGACAACGAGATTTCATGGGTCGACTGGAAGCTGGCGGCAACCGAGGAAGGGCAGGCATTGACCAGCTACGTCGGGCGGCTGACGGCGATCCGCCGCGACTTCCAGGTGCTGCAGGGAGACCGCTTCCTGCACGGCGATCGCGAGATAGAGCCCGGGCTGAGGGACGTATCGTGGTTCGACGAGCGCGCCACGCCGATCTCGGTCGAGGACTGGCAAAACCCCGTGGCGCGCGCGCTGACGTTGCAATGTGCGGGCAACGCCGGCGACAGCAGCCGTGAAGACGATGCAGGGCGCCCGGACATCGTGCTGATGTTCTTCAATGCCGGTCACGAACCGATCGAATTCAGTTTTCCGCGCGCGGGGGATGCGCACTACCTGCTGATCGACAGCAACATTCCCGACGGCGCCGTTTCCAGGGAAGCCTGTACCACCGCCAGCGTCGAGGTTGCGGCGCACAGCGTGCAGGTTTTCGCCAATCGTCCATGCAGGGAAACACCATGAACAATCTTGCTCCGCTTCACCCAAGTAACGTCCGGTTCCACTATCGTTTGCCGTTCGGCGCCGAGTACCTCGGCAATGGCCGCACCCGGTTCCGGCTGTGGGCGCCGCTGGCCAAGACCGCCGCGGTGCTGATCGACGGCCGGGACAAGGTGCCGATGGCGCCGCTCGACGAAGGCTGGTTCGAGGTCGAAGCAGACTGCGAGGCGCGCAGCCAGTACCGCTATGTGCTGATGTCGCAGACCGACGGCGAGATCAGCGTGCCCGACCCGGCATCGCGCGGCCAGGCGGGCGACGTGCATGCCGACAGCGTGGTGATTGACGCCTCCGCCTATGAGTGGCAGACCCTGGACTGGCGCGGCCGGCCTTGGCATGAGACCGTGCTCTACGAGTTGCACGTCGGCGCGCTGGGCGGTTTTGCCGGCGTGCTGCAACGCCTGCCCGAACTGGCCGAGCTTGGCATCACGGCCATCGAGCTGATGCCGGTGGCGGAATTTCCCGGCGCCTACAACTGGGGCTATGACGGGGTGTTGCCATATGCGCCCGACGCCAGCTACGGTACCCCGGAGCAACTGAAACAACTGGTCGACGCCGCCCACGGCCTCGGCATGATGGTGTTCCTCGACGTCGTCTACAACCATTTCGGGCCGGACGGCAACTACCTCAACAGCTACGCCGCGCCGTTCTTCCGTACCGACACCACCACGCCGTGGGGCGAGACCATCGATTTTCGCCGCCCCGAAGTTGCCGACTTCTTCGCCCAGAACGCCTTGTACTGGCTGCAGGAATACCGTTTCGACGGCTTGCGCCTGGACGCCGTGCACGCCATCGGCGAGCAGGGCTGGCTGCGTGACCTTGCCGGCAAGGTGCGGCGCGCGATCGAGCGGGAAGACGCCGACATGGGGCTGTCGCGCCGTCATGTGCATCTGGTCCTGGAACACGACGGCAATGCCGCATCGATGCTCGACGGCGGCGAGGGAGAGCCGGGCGAACGCGACAAGTACGACGCGCAGTGGAACGACGACGGCCACCACGTGCTGCACGTACTGCTGACCGGCGAGACCGGCGGCTATTACGGCGACTACGCGGTGCAGCCGGCCGAAAAGCTGGCGCGTTGCCTGCGTGAAGGCTTTGTCTACCAGGGCGAGCCGTCGCCGTATCGCGACAATCAGGTGCGCGGCGAAGTCAGCGCCGAATTGCCGCCGACCGCGTTCGTGCTGTTCTTGCAGAACCACGACCAGATCGGCAACCGGGCGCAGGGCGAACGGCTAACCGCGCTGGCGCACCCGGACGCGTTGCGCGCGGCGCAGGCCTTGCTGCTGCTGTCGCCGCAAATTCCGATGTTGTTCATGGGCGAGGAATACGGCGCGCCGCAGCCGTTCTACTATTTCACCAGCCATGCCGACGAGAAGCTGGCCGACGCCGTACGCAACGGCCGCCGCGAGGAGTTCTCGCGCTTCCCGGAATTCTCGGATCCCAAAGCGCTCGACGCCTTGCCGGATCCGAACAGTTTTTCCACCTTCATGGCGTCGATTCCCGAGCCGGTCGCCGCGGACGAAGACAAGAGCGCCGGAGAATGGATGGGATGGTGCTACCGCCTGCTCTCGATCCGGCGCGAAGCGATTACGCCTTACCTGCCCGGCGCCGTTGCGCTCGATGCGCAGGCCATCGGCCTGAAAGCCGTGTATGCGCGCTGGCGGCTGAACAACGGCACGGTGCTCAACATCACCGTCAATCTCGGCGAACAACCGTTGCGCGAGTCGCTGGAGACCCTGGTCGTGCCAGCCGGCGCCGACGTCCTGTTCGACAGCGGCGGCGTGCTCGATGCGCTGTCCGAAGGCACGCTGCCGCCACATTCCATCCTGGTCATACGCGAGGCTGCAAGATGAGTTCCGTCACGTCACTTCCTGCTGAAGAACAGCCGCCCAGCGACTACGACCAGGCGGTATTTACGCTGGCGGCGCTGGCCGGCATTTCGGTCGACTGGATCGACGCGTACAACCAGCCGCAACGCGTCACGCCGGCGTCGCTGCGCACCATCCTGGCGGCCCTCGGCCTGCCGTGCGACAGCCATCGCCAGGCGCTCGACAGCATGGCGCAGCTGCAGCGCGGAAATCAGTCACGCGATCTGCCGCCGCTGATCACGGCCGAGATTGAGCAACCGATATCGTTGCCCGAGCATTGCGGCCTGCATGGTCGCGCCTGCCTGATCACACTGGAATCCGGCCGCAAGATGGAGGCCCGCGTGTCGGCCGACACCAGCCGCACGCCGACGTTGGCGGCCATCGACGAATACGGCTACCACCACCTGCAGGTGGGCGAGACCGAAGTCACGCTGGCGGTGGCGCCGCATCGCTGCTACAGCGTAGCCGATGCTTTCGACGCCACGCCGCACAAACACTTCAAGGCGCACGCGGATCGCGGCTGGGGCCTGGCCTTGCAGTTGTACGGCCTGCGCAGCCAGGGCGACGGCGGCATCGGCAATTTCACCGGACTCGCCGAGCTGGCTGCCCGGGCCGGGGCGGAGGGCGCCTCGGCGCTGGCGATCTCGCCGGTGCACGCGATGTTCGCAGCCGATGCACATCGTTTCAGTCCCTACTCGCCGTCGAGCCGGCTGTTTCTCAATGTGCTGCACATCGATCCGGCTGCCGTTCTCGGCGCGGATGCCTTGACGCAGGTGCTCAATGAAGGCGGCGCCGAGTTGCTGGCGCGGCACCAGCGGCTGGAGCAGAACAGCCTGGTCAACTGGCCCGAAGCCGGCGCGCATCGCATGGCGCTGCTGCGCCGTCTCTACGCCATGTTTCGCATGCAGGAGCGGCCGTCGGCCGAACTGGCGGCGTTCCGGTTGCAAGGAGGCCAGGCGCTGGCGGACCATGCCTTGTTCGAGACGCTGCACCACTGGCTGCACACCAGGGATGTCGAGGTTGCCAGCGATTGGCGGCGCTGGCCCGAGCGCTATCATCGCCCCGACAGCGCCGAGCTGAAACGTCTGGCGGAAGAGCAGAGCGGCGAAGTGGATTTCCATATCTTCCTGCAATGGCAAGCCTCGCGCTGGATGCAGGCGGCCCAGCAATCCGCGCGCGAAGCCGGCATGGCGGTCGGGCTGATCGCCGACCTGGCGGTGGGCGCCGACAACGGCGGCAGCCAGTCGTGGAGCCATAGTTCCGAAATGATCGAGGGCTTGTCGGCAGGCGCGCCGCCGGACCTGCTCAACACACGCGGCCAGAACTGGGGAATCGGCGCGTTTTCGCCGCTGGCCCTGCGTTCGCATGGCTTCCGCTCGTATATCGCCATGCTGCGCTCGGCCTTCGCCAACGCCGGCGGCGTGCGCATCGACCACGTCATGGGCCTGACCCGGTTGTGGCTGGCGCCGGATGGCGCCGACGCCAACGAGGGCGCCTACCTGCGCTACCCGGCGCGCGACCTGCTGCGGCTGATCGCGCTGGAGTCGTGGCGTCATCGCGCCGTTGTCATCGGCGAGGACCTGGGCACCGTGCCTGAAGGTTTCGATGCCGAACTCAAGGAAGCCGGCTTGCTCGGCATCGGGGTGCTGTGGTTCCAGCGCGACGCGCGCGCGAATTTCCTGCCGCCGAAAGAATGGCCGGCGCACGCCATCGCCACCACGTCCACACATGACCTGCCGACCGTGGCGGGCTGGTGGCGCGGCAGCGATATAGGCTGGCGCACCAGGCTCGATCTGCTGACGCCTGGCGCTACCGAGGCCCAGACCCGCGCCGACCGCGGCGAGGATCGCAGTCTCTTGTGGCAGGCCTTGCTCGATGCCGAATGCGTGGTCGGCGATCAGCCGGCCGACGATGCGCCGCAGGATGTGATCGACGGCGCCGCCGCCTTCATCGCACAGACACCCGCGCCGCTGGCCTTGCTGCCGATCGAGGACTTGCTCGGACTGGAGGAGCAGCCGAACCTGCCCGGCACCGTCGACACCCATCCCAACTGGCAGCGCCGCTTGCCGGCCACCGCGGAGACGCTGCTGGATCACGCCGACTGCCGTCGGCGCATGCGGCTGTTGCAACGCACGGTCCAGGCAAAAAGTACAGACAAGACAGGCAGGAAACCTTGAACGCTACCTCATCCATCCGGACACGGATTCCGCGCGCCACGCTGCGCCTGCAATTGCATCGCGATTTCACGTTCGACGACGCGCTGGCGCAAGTCGATTACTTCGCCGGACTGGGCATCAGCCATTTGTATGCGTCGCCGGTCTTTACCGCGCGCAGCGGATCGACGCATGGCTACGACGTCGTCGATCCGACCCGCATCAATCCCGAACTGGGCGGCGAAGACGGCCTGCGCCGGCTGGTGGAGGCCCTGCACCAGCGACGCATGGGACTGATCCTCGACATTGTTCCGAATCACATGGCGTTGGGCGAACAGAACCCGTGGTGGTGCGATGTGCTCCTATGGGGCCAGCACAGCCAGTATGCGAGCTGGTTCGACATCGAATGGCTGGGCGCCGATCCGGCGCTGCACGGCAAAGTATTGCTGCCGGTGCTCGGCAAGCCGTACGGCGAATTGCTGCGCAGCGGCGAAATCAAACTGGAAATGGACGCCGGCCGCCTGTACGTGGCCTGTCCCGGAAATCGCCTGCCGCTGGCTCCCGAAGATTATCTCGATGTGCTCGGTGCGGCGGCTTCGTCGCGGCTGGCGGACGCCGTTGCTGCATTCCGGCGCGTGCTGGAAGCCGCCGTGCAGGAAGAACGCCGAAGCTGCGCCGCGCAAGCCTGGCGCGTGCTTGCACAAGCAGTTGAGGATCCGCTGGCGCGCGCGGAGTTGGAGGCCGGGCTGGGGGCATTCTCCGCCCTGACGCCGGAGGGCGCGCTGGCCTTGCACGAGTTGCTGGAGCGCCAGCACTACCGCCTGTGCGACTGGCGCAATGCGGGCGACGAGATCAACTGGCGGCGCTTCTTTGAAATCGGCGACCTGATCGGCATGCGCGTGGAGCAGGACGATGTATTCGAAGCCATGCACGCCTTGCTGTTCCGCCTTGCGGGCGAAGGCCTGGTCGACGGCGTGCGACTCGACCACATCGACGGCCTGGCGGAGCCTGCGGCCTACGTGCAACGCTTGCGCCAACGGCTGGAAGCGCTGACGCAGGGCCCGGTCTACATCGTCGCCGAGAAGATCCTCGGCGCGGAAGAAAGCCTGCCGGCCGACTGGGGCATTGACGGCACCACCGGCTACGACTTCATGGACCAGGTTGCGGCAGTGATGCATGACCCCGACGGGGTAGCCCTGCTGGACGCCATCTGGAAGGAGTATCGTACCGATCCGGATGGATTCGATTATCTCGTGCACAGTACACGGCGGCGTTTACTGGAGCGCAACTTCGCCAGCGAATTCAATGCGCTGACCTCTGCGCTGCATGCGCTGGCGCGCTCCGCGGTGGCCACGCGCGACCTGTCGCTGATGGCGATCCGGCGCTGCCTGCGGGAGTTGCTGGTGTACTTCCCGGTGTATCGCACCTACGGCATCCGCTCCGGCTGCGGCAGTCGCGATGCTTTGGTAATCCGCGCCACTGCCACGCGCGTGCGCGAGCTGCTGGCGAAACCGGACCAGGCGGCGCTGGACGCGGTCGTCGGACTGCTCGCCGATCCGCCGCAACCCGGAATGCAAGATGAACGTCATGCGCAATTGCATTGGCGCGCGCTGACGCGCTTCCAGCAACTGACGCCGCCGTTGACGGCAAAGTCGACCGAAGATACGGCGTTCTATCGTTACGGCCGCTTGCTGTCGCGCAATGAAGTCGGCTCGGAACCGGCGCAGCTGGCGATCGAGGTCGCGGATTTCCACCGGCATGTGCTGCGTCGCCAGGCGGATTTTCCGTTGGCGATGCTGGCGACGGCCACGCACGATCACAAGCGCGGCGAAGATGCGCGCATGCGGCTGGCGGTGCTCAGTGAAATTCCCGCGCACTGGCAAAGCACCTTGCAGCGATGGCGTGCCCTCAACCAGACCGCGCGCGTGCAGATGCCGATCGATGCGGTGGACGAATTGATGCTATACCAGACGCTGATTGGCGCGTGGCCGCTGGAGCCAGCCGATGAGGCGGATCTGCTGGAGCGTGTCTCTGCCTGGCAGCAGAAGGCATTGCGCGAAGCCAAGCGCCGTTCCGACTGGAACGCGCCCGATCTGGAATACGAAGGCCATTGCGACGGCTTCCTGCGCCGCATCCTGCGCACCGACACCGACAATGCCTTCCTGCCGGCGTTGCGTCATTTCGTCCAGGAGGTCGCCGCCGCCGGCGCGCTCAACAGCCTGGGCCAGACGGTGCTGCGCATGACGGTTCCGGGCGTGCCGGACCTGTACCAGGGATGCGATTGTTGGGATTTCAGCCTGGTCGACCCGGACAACCGGCGACCTGTCGACTACGCCTTGCGGCGGCAACGCATGCAAACCGGCCAGGCCGCGCCGCTGACGCTGGAGGATTGGCGCACCGGCGCCTGCAAGCAGCAGGTAATCCGTACGCTGCTGCATTTCCGCAGCGGCAGGGAAAACCTGTTCACTGTCGGTGAGTATCTGCCGCTGACGGTAACGGGCGAACTTGCGGACAAGCTGATCGCTTTTGCGCGTCGCAGCGGGGGGCTGATGATCGTCGTGCTGGTCAGCCGCCATGCCGCGCGGTCCATCGTCAGCGGCCATACGGCGCAGACTTTGCCTGCGGCGACGCCGCTGATCCCGCCGCAATGCTGGGGCGACACGGCGGTGCAATTGCCGGAGGACAGGTCGGCAGGAGAGTGGCAAAGCGTCCTGTCCGGCGCCGAAGGAGCCGTGCGCGAGCGGCGGATTGTGGTGGCGGATGTGTTGCGGGCGCTGCCGGCGGATGTGCTGGTGCTGTCGATGTGAATCGCAGCAATTCCTACAGGCAAATGCGGAGCTCGCCTATCGTGGCGCGCCTGCGAGCCGACTAATATCGGTACGAGACGACAAGAGTGCTTGACGGCTTACTTTTGCAAGGAGATTCGCATGTCCTCGATCATATTAGGCAGATTTCAGTTGGTGGACGAGACCGAGTACGCGGTGGACGAGCTGGTCCAGGCCGGTTATCCACGGGACGCCATTGCCACTTTCTATCTCAATCCGGCGGGCCAGCATGACACTTATCCGGTTGGCGGCGATCGCGATCAATCGCCCGGCGCCAAGCACACGCCAGCCGGGGTGGCCGCCGGCGGAGCTACCGGGGCAGTGGTAGGCGCCACGGTAGGTTCTGCCACCGCGCCCGTCACCGGTCCGCTCGGACCGGCGCTGGGCGGACTGGTCGGGGCCCACTTGGGATCGCTGGTGGGTACGCTCAATGCGACCGACGACACCGACGACGACGGCCGCCATGCGCAGGAAACGGAAGTACGCAAGGCCGGCATGCGCGTAGCGGTCGAGGTGGAAGGCACGCCGCAGGAAAACGAGGCGATTGCGTTGCTGCATTCCCTGAAGGCATCCGACATCGAACGCAGCGAAGGGCATATCGAACATGGCGATTGGGAAGACTTCGATCCCCTGAAGCCGCCGCGTTACGTCGACCTGCAAGGCAATCGCTCCTATACGGGTCGCATCTGATTCTCATCAGAGGCGCCGTCACGGCCAGGGCATCGGCGTTACGTCTTCGTACTGTGCACTGGCAGGGCGCTGATCCTCTTGCTTTCCGGCATGCAAGCGCGCGCCGAGCAGCAACTGCAACTCGCGATCGGTCGCAATGAAATCGGCCGCCTGCAGCGGTTGCGCGGTGTTGGGCCAATGTTCCACGGCCCAGCGGCGCAGCTCGAGATAGCGTCGCATCAGTTCATCGGCATACTGTTGACGGGCTTGGGATTCGTCGGAATGCGCATTCATCGGTGGCTCCTTGCAGATCGGGGGGGATGACCAAGCCTAATCGCTGCTTTTCGGTCGGGGCATCGGACAGCACCTGATTGCCGTGTAGGACGAAGCAAGCTGCAGTGCAAGGCGCAAGGCGATGCAAAAGCAAACATTCGAAAAAGGAAGGCTGCAATGATGGACGCAGTGGGGTGGCTCAGCGCGTTGCTGCTGTTGCTGACGGTGTCTGCCCAGGTCGTCGCGCAATGGCGCAGCGGCAGCACGAAAGGGGTCTCGCACTGGATGTTCATCGGCCAGTTGGCGACCTCGACCGGTTTCGTCATCTATAGCGCGAGCGTCGACAACTGGGTATTCGTGGCCTCCAATGCGGCGACTTTATGCGCGGCGCTGGTCGGGCAGGTGGTGTACTTGCGCAATCGCCGCCGGGCCCCGCAGGACGCCAGGGACGACTGATGGCGCAGGTCTTCCGTCGGCCGCCCCGCCACCGAGCCGGGCCTGCATCCGGACAACTGCTGAGCCGTTTGCAGCGACCTGCGGAATCGTCGCGATCGTCGCGGCTGGTCATTTATGCTGCGCTGGCAGGCAACTTCCTGGTCGCGCTCACGAAGCTGTGGGCGGCGGTATGGACCGGGAGTTCGGCCATGCTCAGCGAAAGTATCCATTCCCTGGTCGACATGGGCAACGAACTCTTGCTGCTCTATGGGTTGCGACGCGCCGATCGGCGTCCCGACCATGACCATCCGCTCGGCTACGGCCGCGAAGTCTATTTCTGGAGCTTCGTCGTGGCGGTGCTGATCTTCACGCTGGGGGCGTGCCTGTCGATCTACGAAGGCATCCAGCACATCCTCGATCCCGAGCCGATGGACAACGTCGTCGCCAACTATCTGGTGTTGCTGGCGGCGGCTGTTTTCGAGGGAGGTTCGTGGCTCTTGACGCTGCACAAGTTCAAGGGTCGCAAACGTCTTGCCGACTTGCCCGACGAGGTCCTTGACAGCAAGGATCCGCCAACTTTCATCGTGCTGCTGGAAGACACCGCCGCGTTGCTCGGCATCGCCGCCGCATTTGCCGGCATCTGGCTGTCGCAGCATTTTAACGAGCCAGCCTGGGATGGCGTCGGGTCAATCGTGATCGGCGTCATCCTGGCCGCGACCGCCGCCGTGCTGGGACAGGAAACCAAGGGCTTGCTGATCGGGGAGCGCGCGCGGCAGGACGTGCTGGACTCCATCCTGACGGAAGCTACTTCGCTCGAGGGCGTGGTCGGCGCCAACGGCGTATTGACCTTGCACCTGGCGCCGCATCAGATCCTGGCGGCGCTCAGCGTGGAATTTGAAGACCACCTCAACACGCCGCAGATCGAAGCGCTGGTGATCGAAATGGAAACGCGCCTGCATACGCTGCATCCGGAGATCGTGGCGCTGTTCATCAAGCCGCAGACCGCAGGACGCTTCCACGATGTGCTGCACAAGCAGCGCACTGACGCTGCCGAAAAACGCTAATCGTCCGCTGTCGCGTCGACGACGCCGTGACGCTGATGCCATTCCAGCAACGACTCCTTCGGGAATTGTCCGAACTGCTTGTCCTTGCGCCCGGCCTTGACCTCCACCCACGGCGCCTTGTAATCCAATAGCAGGTGCGTGTAGTCAGGCGGCGTCGGCAAGGGCGTGTCGATGGCGGACGCAAACGGATGCACCAGGTCCGGCCAGGTCGGGTCGTACAACCACAGCGCGCTGCCGCAGCGGCGGCAAAAATGGCGCTGGCCGGTGCTGGTATGGAGGCGTTTTTCGCCTTTGCGCTTGAGGCGGGCGTGATAGACGCTGACATCGTCGGCGCCCTTGACCTTGAGACTGTGGAAGTCGCCGCCGAGGTTGACGGCGTAACCGCCGCCGCCCTGGGTCTTGCGGCAGATCGAGCAATAACAGCGCTGGTAAGGGTAGGGCGTGTCGCTGTTGAGCGTGAAGCGGACGGCGCCGCAATGGCAGGATCCTTTGAGTTTCATGTTTTCCTCGTGTGCTGTTCCTGCCTGCGGCCTGACGTCTTGCGCGTTACGTCAAGCGGCGCCGCCCATGGAAATCATCGCCTCTTTGACCTTCGCCATGCCGAAGTGCCAGATCTGCTCCAGCTTGATATGCGGCATGATCGGCAGCTCGGAGCGGTCAATGAACACATTCAGGATAGCCGGTCCGGGCGCGGCGAGGAAGGGGCCGAGCACTTCTTCCAGCTGCGCCGGGGTCTTCGCCGTGTAACCTTGCGCGCCACAGGCGCCGGCAAACAGGGCGAAGTCGAGGTTGGGAAACTCGGCGCCTTCGAAGGCGGGCAGGCCGGCTTCTTCCATTTCCAGATGCACCAGTCCCCACTCGCGGTTGTTGAAGACCACCACCTTGAGCGGCAGCTTGTGCTCGACCGCGGTCATGAATTCACCCAGCAGCATCGTCAAGCCGCCGTCGCCGACCGCGACGATGACCTGGCGCTCCCGGTCGAGCGCCTGGATGCCGTTGCCCTGACCCAATGACGTGCCGACGGCGGCGTTATTGAACGAGGCAAGCAGGCGCTGGCGACCGCTTTGGCGGATCCAGTTCCCGCACCACAGCGTCACCACGCCGGTGTCGACCACGAATACGGCGTCTTGGGCGGCATGGTCGCTCAGGCGCCGCGCCAGGTATTGCGGCTTGATCGGCCCCTTGTCCGGATCGGCCGGCGGCGCAGCATGTTTGTCGAGCGTCGCGTTCCATTGCTTGCGATGCTCGCCGACCTTGCGCAGGAAGGCGTCGTCGGTCTTGCCCTGCACCTGCTGCAGCAATTGCGCCACCGCCGGGCCGACCGAGCCGGTGATGCCGAGGTCGACCGGCATGCGGCGTCCCAGCACGAAGCCGCGTTCATCGATCTGCACGGTCTGGGTGCGTGTGGGGAGGAATTCCGAATACGGATAATCGGTACCCAGCATGAGCAACAGTTCGGCGTCGCGCATGGCGTCCATGCCAGGTGCGCCGCCGATCAGGCCGACACCGCCGATCCAGTGCGGATGGTCATAGGGCAGCATGTCCTTGGCGCGGAAGGTGTGCAGGATCGGCGCCTGGAGTTTTTCGGCCAGCACGGCGATGTCGGCTATGGAAGAACGTGCGCCGTTGCCGACGAAGATGGCGACCGATTTGGCGGCGTTGATCAACTGTGCGGCATGGGCGATCTCGCTCTCGGGCGGCGCCACTTCCGGCTGCGGGCGCAAGGTATTGAGGCTGGCTACGGACGGCGTGCCGGGAAGTTTGCCGCCGATCACGTCGGCCGGGATGCTGATGTGCGCCACGCCGCGCTGGTGGTAGGCCTGGGCGATGGCCTGGTGCACCACTTGCATTGCCTGCGACGGGTCGATGACGGTCTGGGTGTAGGCCGCAACGTCGCGGAACAACAGGTCCGGCGTGTTCTCCTGCAGGTAGTCGATGCCGCGGCGGCTGCTCGGCACGCCGCCCGAGATCGCCAGCACCGGCGCGTGGTCCTTGCGCGCCTCATACAGGCCCGCGACCAGGTGGTTGGCGCCGGGCCCTGTGGTGCCGCAGCAGACCGCCAGCTTGCCGGTAAGCTTGGCTTGACCGGCGGCGGCCAGCGCGGCGCCTTCTTCGTGGCGCACACCTATCCATTCGATGCGTTTGTCTTTGCGTACGGCTTCGGTGAAAGGGTTGAGGGCATCGCCGACCACGCCGAAAATCTGGCGCACGCCGATGGCATGGAGGGTTTCAACGAGCATTTCGGCGACGGTGCTGGACATGGCTTCCTCTACAGGTACGGAGATGGGGGATAGCTGTTCAGCATAGGCTTGCCCGGGAGGCGCCTGTATCGGCCTCTGCGGTAAATCGATGTAGGAATTCAGGCGGGACCATCTCGTCGGCGCCATGTTCATGAATTCCTACAGGCAGCAGCGGCGCTGTCCGATTTTGCACGCCGGTACCCTGCACTACATTGACATCATCTTGCAGCGGCAATGTCCGCAGCGAATCGCCCCCGACACACCAACAAGGAGAACTACCATGTCATCGACTTTCCGCCCGCAGTTCCGCATGCAATCGGCCAAACTTTCTCCGCGCCGTTCCGGCACCCTGATCAGGGTGTTGGGCGTGACCGCGGTGAGCGTTGCCGGCCTGGCCCTGATGATCGGCCATGCGCGCGCCGATGAATTGCCGCGTGCCGACAAGAGCTTCATCAACAGCGCTGCCGAAGCCGGCAATGCCGAGATCAAGGCCAGCAAGATCGCGCTGGAGAAGACCACCAATCCTGATGTGAAGAGCTTTGCCACGCTGATGGTCGACGAGCACACCACCGTGGGCGACAACCTCAAGAAGCTGGCCGCCACCAAGAACGTCGAACCGCCGACCGAACCGAGCGTCGCCCAGCGCGCCAAGATCGCCGTGCTGGAGAAACTGGACGGTGCGACCTTCGATAAACAATACATCAGCATGATCGGCGTCTCGGCGCACAAGGACACGGTCAAGCTGTTCAGCAAGCACGCTGCCGAAGCCAAGGATCCCGACGTCAAGGATTTTGCTGCGAAGACACTGCCTAACCTGCAGCATCACTTGGACATGGCAAATGAACTGAAGGCAAAATTGGATGCCAAGAAATAACATCGCGCCGACCTAGGCTACCGAGTTACACCCCCCCGCCTGCCGCCAGGCGCACATGTCCACTGCATTCGCCTGGCGGCAGTTTTTTTGCCGGTTTTTCCGGATGATGGTTTCGGCAGGAGGCCGCATGAAAAAGACCGCATCGTCCACATCGACGGCACCGACCGCCTACGTGCCTTGCGTGCTCAAGCTGGACAAGCGCAAGTTTGCCTGTTACGTCGAGCAGTTCGTCGGTAACGTGCGTCCGCTCGACATGACCCCCGGCGCGGTCAGGATCGTGTCCAAACGCAAGAAGGCATGGCGGGCTGCGGTTGCCATGGCACGCGTCCACAGCAGCAAATCGAAACAGCGATAGGGCCGGGCGGTTCCAGGTTATGGCCTGGATTTACTTCTGCACTTGTCTCCGCGTCTGTCCCCGCCTTTACTCCGCCTCGCTTACTTCAGTTCTTCACTCCACCTCTTCCAGCACCAGTTCAAAGCAGATCAGCACCGGATTGCGTCCGCGCGCCAGCACGCCTTCGCAGACGTGGCCGCGCGGGTCGATCAGCGCAATGTCCAGCCGTGCCCGCAGGCCGTCATGGCCGCGCTCGACGTGGCCGGAGCGCACCAGGATTTCGGTGGCGCGGTCCTCGATCACGCGGCCGTCGTCGAACTCCGCGCCGATGATGCTGCCGACGCTGCCACGCACGACGGCGCGCTGGATGCCGTGCGTGCGGCAGACTTCCTCGATGGCCATGGTCAGGTCTTCATCGGGGCGGATGCGCGCCAGCAAGGTGCGGCGGCCGCTGTCGCCGGCCTCGGCAGCTATCGCGGTCGGGTGGAACAGGGTGAAATTGGTTTCCGGATCGAAGCGCGTTTCCATGGTGGCGTTGTGCACGCCCCAGGCTTGCGCCTGTGTCGTCTCGGCAACGATGCTCTGATCCATCAGCATGTGGCCGCCGCGCCGTTGCCCCCGTTCATCGGTCCATACCGCGTGGCAGTGCACGAATGGCGCGCCGTCGCGACGGCCGAAAGTGGCGCAGGCCAGCGCGATCGTGACGCCGCCCGCGACCTCGTACGGATCGCTGTAGAAGGCGGCGTGCTTGCCGTCGTGCGACAGCGCCGGCATCAGGTAGTGGTGCGGCGCGACCTTGAGGTTTTCGATGCGCACGGTGCCGCCGGCAATCCCGGCGGCCGCCAGCGGGATCGCGATAGCGTCGCGCAGGTTGCGGCCTGCCTCCAGTGTGAGCGTCGCCGCCATGGCCGGGCCGGCCAGGCTGACGATGCGCACGGGATCGGGCGCGCCGGGATGGCGTGCGGTGCGCGCAAATAGGGGTGCTTGTTCGAGTGTCTGCATGTTGTCTCCTGATGCCTCGTTGCCGCGATGCATGCCACGGCTTATCGTAGGTGGGCGGGTTTGCCAGCTAAATATGGTATCCGGCTTTGGGATTTCATGTTTTGCCGCAGCGATAGCGGTGGTGGTGCTTACCTCGGGTAAGTTCCTTTCTGCATTTTCGGAAGCGCTCCTCATCAAGTTTATTGATGTACGGCAATGCCTGTTCTATTTCCCTGTTTGATCCCTGTTGTCATGGAGTAGTAATACTCGAATGCAACAATGCGGCCATCACAAAAGAGCCGCACGTTCCACCCCAGAGGGCGTGCCGCTTGCCAGTCTCCAGGGAAAAGACAAATGACTATCCGTCTGCGCATTACCTTGCTCGTCATTCTCACGTTCATCGCCATTTCGGCCATCGGCGGTTACGCCGTGTTCCAGTCGCGCAGCAGCGCCGTGGAAGTGAAGTCGGTGACGGAAGGCGTGGTGCCGAGCGTGCTGGCCTCGTCGGATCTGGTGGGCCAACTCAAGGATGTGCAGCTGGCGGCCATGGTGATGGTGGCCGAGACCGATGCGCAACTGGTCATCCAGGAAAATGACAAGCTCGCCGCCAAGAAAGCGACGCTCGAAAAAGCCTTGGAATTCCAGGCAGGACAGGCCGCCAGCCAGGCGCAGAAGGGCCTGATCGAACAGGCGAGGGAAAGCCTCGACAACTATTTCGGCGCCATCGACAGCACCGCCAAATTCAAGCTGGCCGGCAAGGACGCGCTGGCGCAGGCGTCCTTCTTCGGCAACGTGGTGCAATACCAGGCTGAACTGGAAGGCGTGGTCGACACCTTGCGCATCGAGAAGAATCGCAGCAAGGACAGCGCGATCGCTGCGCTGAACCAGAACCTGGCGTCGACCACCACCACGATTTCCGCCGTGACCGCCGTGGCGGTGATCGCGCTGGCGTTGATCGGCTTCCTCCTGTATCGCCAGATCACCGGCCCGATCAGCCGCATGCAAACCATGATGACCGAGATCGCCGCCAGCCAGGATTTCACGCGCCGCCTGCCGGTCGATCGCATGGATGAAGTGGGCCACTCCATCGTTGCCTTCAACGGCATGGTTGAAAAAATCGAGGAAGCCTCGGCGCTGGTTAAACAAAAGACTGCCGACATGCAGGCCATGCTGCAAAACATCCCGCAGGGCATCCTGACCGTGGTCGACGGCAACCGGGTCCATCCGGAATATTCCGCCTTCCTCGAAACCGTGTTCGAGACCACCGACATCGCCGGCCGCGACCTGATGGATCTGGTGTTTGCCGGCACGTCGCTGGGCGCCGATACCCTCTCGCAGATCGAAGCCATCGGCGGCGCCTGCATCGGTGAAGACATCATGAACTTCGAGTTCAACGAACACCTGATGGTGGGCGAAGTCGAGAAGAAGATGGCCGACGGCCGCGTCAAGATCCTCGACCTGAGCTGGTCGCCGATCACCGACGACGCCGACACCGTGATCCGCCTGATGCTGTGCGTACGCGACGTCACCGAGCTGCGCAAGCTGGCGGCGGAAGCCAACGAACAGAAACACGAACTGGAAATGATCGGCGAAATCCTCGCCGTCGCGGCGCCGAAGTTCGACGACTTCATTGCCACCTCGCGCCGTTTCCTCGACGAGAACGAGCAGATCGTGCACCAGAACCCGGAAGCGACGGCCTTCGCCATCGCCAAGCTGTTCCGCAACATGCACACCATCAAGGGCAACGGCCGCACTTACGGCCTGCTGCACCTGAGCAACGTGGTGCACGACGTCGAGCAGCACTACGACGACCTGCGCCACCCTGAAACCGGCGCAGTCTGGGAACAGGAACGCCTGGTGCAGGATCTGGCCCGGGTGCGCGTGGCCATCGATCGTTACGCCCGCATCAACGAAGTCACGCTGGGCCGCCAAGCCGCGCCGGAACAGGCCGCAGCCGTGGAGCGCCACATCCTGACCATCGACCGCAAACACATCCAGGAAAGCCTGCATCGCCTGGAAACCGTCAATACCGCGAACCTGCACGAACTGGTCGCGGTCCGGAATGCGGTACGTAAAACCTTGCGCCTGCTCGGTACCGAACCGCTGGCCGACATCCTGGCCAGCGTCACCGACTCGCTGCCGGCACTGGCAAGCGAACTTGGCAAGGCCGCGCCGGTGGTGGCGATCGAAGACAACGGTTACGTCATCCACGCCCACGCTTCGGCGCTGCTGCAGAACGTCTTCATGCACCTGATCCGCAACGCCATGGACCATGGACTGGAGACACCGGACGAGCGCCGCGCCAAGGGCAAGAACGAAACCGGCACGATCCGCCTGCAACTGGGCGTGATGGACAACATGCTGCACATGGCGCTGTCGGATGACGGTCGCGGCCTCGCGCTGGCCCGCATCCGCCGCACCGCCGTCGACAAGCAACTGATCGCCGCCGATGCCGTGCTCAGCGATGCCGAACTGGCGCGCCTGATCATGCGCGCTGGATTCTCCACGCGTAGCGAAGTGAGCGACGTCTCCGGCCGCGGCGTCGGCATGGATGCGGTGCTGGACTTCGTTATGCAGGAACACGGCCGTATCGAGATCGCATTCCTCGACCACGCCGAAGGCGCCGACTTCCGTCCCTTCCAGATCAATGTCTTGCTGCCGGAAAACGTTGCCGTGGAAGTCGACGGCATCGACGTCGCCTATCCGCTCCCTGACATCGACCAGGCTGCGCCGGCCGGCATCCTGGCCACGGGCGGCGATCCGCAGGTAGCCTGAGCGGGCAGGGCAGCACTATTGTCGTAACGGATTTATCGCAAGGAACGTTTCATGATGTTGAACCAGATTCTTTTTGTCTTGCTGGGTGCGCTGTTATCCGGCGTGCCGCTGGCCCTGATGCTGAAACAGCAAAAGGCGCGCATGCGGCGCATGGTCGATGTCGACCAGGTCGACGCGCTCAAGCGCAACGTCCAGCTGACGCTGGACGAGCACCAGCAGAACATCGACGCCCATCAGCAGGAACTGGAGGCGCAACGGCGCGACAACGACCTGCGCCTGGAGCAGACGCGGCGCGATACCGAGAAAGTGATGGCGCAACTCAGCTCGCAGAATTCGCAGAGCATCGCGCGCGTGCTGGAAAATTGCGACGCCTCGCAGGAAACCATCGCCAATCTGCTCGGGCTGATGCGCACCTTCGAGCGCTGGCATGACGACATGGACGTGCTGATCACGCACAACCGCGAGATGCACCGCAAGAACGATGAATTCGCGCTGATCGTCAACCAGGTCATCATCGTCGCGCTCAACGCCTCGATCGAAGCGGCACGCGCCGGCACGTACGGTCGCGGCTTCGCAGTGGTGGCGTCAGAGGTGCGCGACCTCGCGCAGCGCGCCGAAAAGCTGTCCAAGAGCTATCGCGCCAACCTGTACCAGAACGACCTGATCACCACCACCACGTTCCAGGACCTGCAGGCGGGCGGCAAGATGATCATCGGCGCCGTCATCGGCCTCGACCTGATCAACAAGAAAACCAAAGAAGCGCTGGCCGCCTGATAGCGAGAAACCGACCATGCTGACCCAATCCGCCAAAGACGGCTTCGATACGCTGCTCACGCAATCGCTGAAATCCGGGATGGCGCCGTCCGGCGCACGGGTGGACATATCGGTGCTGGCCGACGACGCCGATATCCCCGAGAAGAAAATGGTGGTGCTGACGGTCTCGTCCTACCTGTTCCGCCTGATGGCAATGTTCTATTTCACACCCGACGCCGCCACGCGCGCCCATTTCGCGCGACTCAACAACATCGACGCGGACGAGATGAGCGAACAGACCTTCATGGACGCCATCGCCGAAAGCGGCAACCTGTGCTGCGGCATCCTCAACCGCGACCTCGGCAATTTCTTTCCGCATATCGGCATGTCCACGCCCAACGTCATCGACAGCAACTGCGCCGCGTACCTGCAGACGCTGAACTGCCAGCACGTGCGCCATTTTGCAGTGGACATGGACGATTCGCCGCGCTTCCACGTGACGTTGATCGTCTCAGCCTATGCCGACATCGACTTCGCCGTGTCGGCGGAAGAGCTGGGCAGCGACACCGGCGAGCTCGAATTGTTTTAACACCATCCATCCAACGCAGAGAACCTCAGGTAACCATGGCACAAATCCTCGTAGTCGACGACTCCAGCACGGTCCGCGCCGAAGTAGGCGATTTCCTCAAGAAGAACGGCCTTGACGTGGCCTTGGCCGTGGACGGCCGCGACGGCCTGGTCAAGCTCAAGGGCGACCCGTCGATCAAGCTGGTAGTGTCCGACGTCAACATGCCCAATATGGACGGCCTGACCATGGCTGAAAAGATCCGCAGTGAACTCGGCAACGCCGCCGTCAACATCATCATGCTGACCACGGAAAATTCGCCGATCATGAAAGAGCGCGGCAAGGCGGCCGGCATCAAGGGCTGGATCGTCAAGCCGTTCAAGGGCGACGCCGTGCTGGCGACGTTCAAGAAACTGGTCGGCGCCTGAGCCTGTTCAGGCGGCGGTGCGCAAGGCGCTGGACGGCGACTCGCCGAACAGTTTCTTGTAGTCGCAGGAAAACTGGCTGAAGTTGCTGAATCCCCAAGCGGCGGCAACGTCGCCGACGCGGACCGCATGCAATGGTCCCGCGCCGGCGGAGGCGCCTTGCAGCAGTTGGCGTCGCACGCCGTTCAGGCGCAGTGAGCGCAGGTAAGTCATCGGGCTGATGCCCAGCACATCTTCAAAACAATATTGCAGCGTGCGACGGCTCACGTGCAGTTGTGCGCACAACATGGAAACCGTGATCGGCACATCCTGGTTGTCTATCGCGTAGTCGCGCGCATCGCCGACGATGCGCCGACGCCGCAGCAGGCTGGTGCAGGCTTCGCTCTCGACCTCGCCGGCGTCGAGCATCGCCAGCAGTGTCGTGACGACCAGATCCTGCTGCATCGCCTGCGCGCCGCGTGGCGTCGCGGGATCGAGCAAGGTCTGGATGTGCTGCGCACAGGTGTCCAATGCGCCTTGGCCGACGTGCAGCAATTCCGCCGATGCTAGCCTGGACCATTCGATCTGGCAGCCCAGGCGATCGGCGGCGGCGAGCAGCGTGTTGCGCTGGATCACGATGCCGAGGATTTCATGGTCGTCAGGCGTCATCAGTTCAAACTCGTGGTGGCCGGGCTGCGTCATGATCATGCCGGAGTCGACGTGACGACCATTGATGCGCATGCCGCCGGCCTGCGGTTCGATGCCGAACCAGAAGGCGTCAGGCCAAACGCAGCAAGACTGCAGCACCGCGCGGCTACTGCGCTCGCGAAATATTTGCAAACCGTGTGCTTGCCATTCATTCAATTCACCGCAGAAGCGGCCGTGCGTGATCTGGTCGTAGCGTTGCTCCCAGTTGGTCAGATTGTGGGCATGTTCATCGACATCATGCGCGACAACGGTGCGCAAGACCTCGCCGATGTGCGGCGGCGGTGCGCCCGGACGGGCCGGTGAGGACGAGTGATGGAACATTGACAAGAGCTTTATCCCGTTGAAGTGACGTAGCGATTTCCTCCGAGAGGGAAGCATCGCAACTTTGCCGATTTTCGATAACGCCGGTTTTCCCCCGTTGCTATATTCAATGCCGGGGTCAATGAAAACGTTTGCAAGCAAGCGTTATGCCCGCAACGCCGTTGCCCCGTCCCGGTTGATCTCCGATCAATCGCTTTCGCCATTGCACAGGAGCATTCATATGGATTCAGCGACATCCAGCCAGCAGGCGGGCCTCAAGCCGGTGCTGAGCACGTTGCAGCTGTGGGGCATCGCCGTCGGGCTGGTGATTTCAGGCGAATATTTCGGCTGGAGTTACGGCTGGGCATCGGCCGGCACGCTCGGCTTCACCGTCACCGCGCTGTTCATCGCGGCGATGTACACCACCTTCATCTTCAGCTTCACCGAGCTGACCACATCGATCCCTCATGCAGGCGGACCGTTCGCCTACAGCAAGCGGGCATTCGGTCCGAGCGGCGGTTACCTGGCCGGGGCGGCGACACTGATCGAATTCGTGTTCGCACCGCCGGCGATCGCGCTGGCCATCGGCGCGTATCTCAACGTGCAATTCCCGACGGTCGATCCCAAGCTTGCCGCGCTGGGCGCCTACCTCGTGTTCATGACGCTCAACATCGTCGGCGTGCAGATCGCCGCCACGTTCGAGCTCTGTGTGACGCTGTTGGCCATCTTCGAATTGCTGGTGTTCATGGGCGTGGTGTCGCCGGGCTTTTCGCTCGCCAATTTCACCAGGGGCGGATGGTCCGGCAGCGACAATTTCAGCCTGGCGTCGATCCCGGGGATGTTTGCAGCGATCCCGTTCGCGATCTGGTTTTTCCTGGCGATCGAAGGCGTCGCCATGGCGGCGGAAGAGGCCAAGGACCCCCGGCGCTCCATTCCGATCGCGTACATCACCGGCATCCTGACGCTGGTGGTGCTGGCCATCGGGGTGATGCTATTTGCAGGCGGAGCAGGGGACTGGAGCAAGCTGTCGAACATCAACGATCCGCTGCCGCAGGCGATGAAGCTGATCGTCGGCGCCAACAGCAACTGGCTGCACATGCTGGTGTGGCTGGGCCTGTTCGGTCTGGTGGCGTCGTTCCACGGCATCATCCTGGGCTATTCGCGCCAGATCTTCGCCTTGTCGCGGGAAGCCTACCTGCCTGCGTATTTCGCCAAGGTGCATCCGCGCTTCAAGACGCCGCACCGCGCCATCCTGGCCGGCGGCGCGGTCGGCATCGCGGCGATCTACAGCGATGAACTGATCACCATCGGCGGCCAGACGCTGACCGCCAATATCGTCACCATGTCGGTGTTCGGCGCGATCCTGATGTACATCCTGAGCATGCTCAGCCTGTTCAAGTTGCGTCGCAGCGAAGCCGGCCTGGCGCGACCGTTCCGGGCGCCGCTGTATCCGTTCTTCCCGGCGTTCGCGTTGTTCGGCGCGCTGGTCTGCATGGCGACCATGATTTATTACAACCCGCTGATCTTCGTCATCTTCCTGGTGTTCCTTGCGCTCGGCTACGGCTATTTCCTGATGACCGGCAGCCAGCGCGCGGCGGCGGTCGTCAGCAACTGATTCTGCAGCTTGCTTCATCTACTTTTGATTCACCTACAAGAGAGTTCATCACATGAAAAATAATCAACAGGGAAACGCGCCGGCCACAGAGGCAATCGCGCGACGGGGATTTCTGGGACGCGCACTGGCTTCGGCGGCCGGCGCTGCGCTGGTCGGCGCGCCGTTGGCGGCGCAGGCAAAAAACGCCAAGGCGCCGGTCGGTCTCGATCGCGCCAAATGGGCGCCGCGCAATCGCCAGATGGTGGAACAAATGATCGCTGCTTATGGCAACACCTCGCATAGCTACAAGAACGGCAAGAAGCCTTACGCGGTGTTCGACTGGGACAACACCAGCATCATGAACGACTGCGAAGAAGCGTTACTGATGCATCAGATCAACACCTTGTCGTTCAAGCTGACGCCGGCCGAATTCAGCGCGATCATCCGCCAGAACGTGCCGCCGGGCCCGTTCACCGCAGACTTCAAGAACGCCGCGGGCAAAGTGGTGGACCTCGATTCGATCTGCGCCGACCTGGATGCCGATTACGCTTTCCTGCACGCGAATTACAAAGGATTCGCCGGCGCCAGGTCGCTGGAAGAAATCAGCGCGACCAGCGAATTTCTCGATTTCCGCGCCAAGCTGTATTACCTGTACGAAGCGGTCAATGATACCCACGGCGTCAATGTCGGCTATCCGTGGGTGATTTATTTCTTTGCCAACATGACCGTGGCGGAAGTGTCGGCGCTGGCCGAGGCATCCAACGATGCTGCCCTGGGCGCCGCGCTCGCCAAGGTCAAGTACACCAGTCCCGCAGACCGTCCCGGCAAGGCCGGCGTGGTCAGCGTCGGCCACTTCCACGGCATCCGCCTGTGTACCGAGATCGGCGGCATGATGGACACGTTCCGCGACCACGGCATTGACGTCTACGTCTGCACCGCCTCGCTCGAGGACGTGGTGGCGGTGTTCGCAACCAATCCGAAGTACGGTTACAACGTGGCCCGCGAGAACATCATCGGCTTGCGCCTCGAACGCGACGGCAGCACCTATAAAAATGCTTACCTGAAGAACTGGCCGCTGACCTGGGGGCCGGGCAAGACGATGGCGATCAAGAGCGAACTGGTGGCCGCCAAGGGCTACGGCCCGATTTTCGTGGCGGGCGACAGCGATGGCGATTACGATATGCTCAGGGACTTCGCCGATACGCGCTTCGGCCTGATCGTCAACCGCATGAAGAACGGCAAGATCGGCGAGTTGTCGAAACTGGCGGCAACGCAGATCGCCGCAGGCCAGCCGCGCTTCCTGTTGCAAGGCCGGCAAGAGTCGACCGGCAACTGGCTGCCCGTGGAAACCAGCATCAAATATGGCAAGACGACGCCCCTGCTGACTGTGTGAGCGTGTTGAGCGCCTCAGCGGGCGCAACCGGAGGAAACAAGAAACGTGCAGTCCTATCAGTTCAGTCATACCGTCGGCGTCATCACGCATCAGTTCCGCGATCTCCGGGACCTGATGGCCAAGGCGACGCCGCTGCGTTCCGGGGACATGCTGGCGGGGGTCTGTGCCGCCAGCGCGGAGCAGCGTGCGGTGGCGCAGATGGCCCTGGCGGAACTGCCGTTGCGCATGTTCCTCAACGAAGCGCTCGCGCCGTACGAAACCGACGAGGTGACACGCCTGATCATCGATGAGCACGACGACGCCGCGTTCGCCGCGATCAGTCACCTGACGGTGGGCGATTTCCGTAACTGGCTGCTCGGGGACGATGTCGACAGCGCCACGCTCAGCGCGGTCGCGCCCGGCATCACGCCGGAGATGGCCGCCGCGGTGAGCAAGATCATGCGTAACCAGGACCTGATCCTGGTGGCAAAGAAGTGCCGCGTGGTCACCGCGTTCCGCAACACCATCGGTCTGGCCGGGCGCCTCTCGACGCGCCTGCAGCCCAACCATCCGACCGACGACGCCACCGGCATCGCGGCGAGCCTGCTGGACGGTTTGCTGTACGGCAGCGGCGACGCCGTCTTCGGCATCAATCCCGCCACCGACAACGTGCCGCAAGTGGTCAACCTGGTCACGATGATGGCCGAGATCATCGCGCGCTACGAGATCCCGACGCAGTCCTGCGTACTGACCCACGTGACCAACACGATTGCCGCCATCGAGCGCGGCGCACCGGTCGACCTGGTGTTTCAGTCGATCGCCGGCACCGAAGCCGCCAACCGCAGCTTCGGCATTGACCTGGCCTTGCTGGAGGAGGCGCGCGACGCGGCGCTGGCGCTGGGGCGCGGCACGGTCGGCGACAACGTCATGTATTTTGAAACCGGGCAAGGCAGCGCGTTGTCGGCGGGCGCGCACCACGGCATGGACCAGCAGACCTGCGAAGCGCGCGCCTACGCGGTGGCGCGCAAGTTCAAGCCGCTGCTGGTCAACACCGTGGTCGGCTTCATCGGCCCCGAGTATCTCTACGACGGCAAGCAGATCATCCGCGCCGGACTGGAAGACCATTTCTGCGCCAAGCTGCTCGGCCTGCCGATGGGTTGCGACGTCTGCTACACGAACCACGCCGAGGCTGACCAGAACGACATGGATAACCTGCTGACGTTGCTGGCGACGGCCGGCTGCAGTTTCGTCATGGGCATTCCCGGTTCCGACGACATCATGCTCAACTACCAGACCACCTCATTCCATGATGCCCTGTACGTGCGGCGGGTGCTCGGACTGGCGCCGGCGCCGGAATTCGAGGCATGGCTGCAGCGCATGCAGATCTTCAGCACGGAGCCGCAGTTCCGCCTCAACGACGGCTTGCCGCCCACTTTCCGCGATGCCTTGCGGCGTCTGTCATGAAGCCGGGGAGCAGTGGCGATGCCCGACAATAAATCCTCCGTCGTCGACAATCCCTGGCAAGCGCTGCGCCGATTCACGGCTGCGCGCATCGCCTTGGGACGCGCGGGCGTCAGCTTGCCCACCGCGCCGCAATTGGCGTTCCAGCTGGCGCATGCGCAGGCGCGTGACGCCGTGCACCTGGCGCTGGACACTGAAACCCTGCATGCGCAACTGCTGCAAGCCGGCATACCCGGCGCCGATGCGTGCCAGGTGCTCGACAGCGCAGCCATGGATCGCCTGACCTATCTGCAGCGGCCAGATCTGGGCCGGCGCCTCAGCGATGTGTCGCGCGCGTCGTTGACTGCTTTTGCTGGTGATCCGGAAGTGAAACGAGCAGGCAAGGGGGACGGGCAGCAAGAGCGGATTTACGATCTTGCCTTCGTGATCGCCGACGGCTTGTCGTCGCTGGCCATCGCCCGGAATGCCGTACCTTTTCTTCAGGCAGTGCAGCAGCGCATTGCTCCTCGCAACTGGACGCAAGCGCCGCCGACCATCGTACGCCAGGGGCGGGTTGCCATCGGCGACGACATCGGCAGCCTGTTGCGGACCCGTCTGGTGGTGGTGATGATCGGCGAACGCCCGGGCCTCAGCTCGCCGGACAGCATGGGCTTGTATCTCAGCTGGATGCCGCGCGTCGGCATGACCGATGCCGAACGCAACTGCATCTCCAACATCCGGCCCGAAGGCTTGCGCTACGACGAAGCGGCCGGCAAGCTCGACTACCTGCTGGCGGAAGCGCACAGGCGCCAGCTGAGCGGCGTCGGCCTCAAGGACGAAAGCGCGGCAGGTGTTGGGGAACACGGAGGCGAGCAGGGATTGGCATCGGGTACGAACTTCCTGTTGGCAGGCGATCCGGAACGCTGAGATTTCTTGCCATCCCACAGGGCAATTGAAATGCATTTTTTCGTTATACTTGCGGCGACCGTTATACAACAATCACCATCGGCAGCCATCCAGCGGGAGAAAAAATGTTAAGAGTAGCCAGTCAGGACGACCTGTCCCTGTTCGCCAACGCCAACCCCAAAGGGCTGTCCCCAACCATCACCAATGCGCCATTCAGCCAGGTCTTGCTGAGCGCACAAGCAAAGACCGCAGAAACCCAGGACGTCGTCCAAAGCCCGAACGCAGCCGCCGTCGCTGCCCTGAGCGCCGCGATGTCCCAGTTCGGCATCCCGGTGCCGCCGGCGTTGCGCATCACCGTCGGCGCCAACGGTCTTGAACTGTCCGGCGACAACCGCAACGCCAAATTCCAGGCCATGCTGCAAGCTAATCCCGCGCTGGAAACCACGCTCAATGGGATGATCAGCCAGCAGGACCTGGCCCGTAAAAATGCATTGAAAGACGTGGTCCGCGACTTCCTCGGCAAATCCAGCAGCCCCGGCATGGAAGCTTTCGCTGCCGATTTCCTCGACGACGAAGCAAACGACACCTACAGCCTCAGCTTCAACGGCGCCAGCATCGGCGTCGACGAAATGGGCAGCAAAGGCTGGCAACCGGTCAAGGACACCAAGGACTTCCGCGCGGACTTGCTGGCGGCGTACACCAAGTACCAGGTCACCCATGCTGTCACGGTTGAGAAACGCAAGGATGACGACGACAACGCCCAGGACCTGGGTATCAAGTCCAAGCTGGCGGAAGCGTTGAAGAAGGATGGCGCTGCTGCAGTTAGCTGAGACTGGATGACTGTCTCGTGATGCGAGAAGAAGCCCCGGACCCGGGCTTTTTCTTTTTTGAATCGGTCCTCAGCCCACAAACTCCAGCAAGGTCCTGAACGCCGGCAAAGCCACTGCAAGCGTGTCCGCATTTTTCCGAAACGGCAAGCCAAGCGCATGTGCCCGGGAAGAAATAAAGCCTTGGTCGGCGCCACGAAATCGAATCGCCGTAAAGAACGCACCCCGTTGCGGCGCATGCACGGCAAGCTCGCCGAAGCGCGCCGGCAAGCTGCCCGCATCGGCGAACTCCAGCGCAAAGTCGCTTCCCCAGCGGCCCAGGCGCGCATAGCTTTCTGCTGCCTGCACAGGCTCCTCGTCGATCACCAGCAGACTGGAAATACCGCGCACGCCATTGGCATGCGCCATCCATTCCGGCCGCCAGACCAGCTCCGGCGTCAGATGACGGCAGGCGTAGACGCGACCGGCGGCAAACTGACCGGGACGCAGGCGAACGGTGGAGAAGTGCGCATCAACCGACTTGTCCGCAACTTGCACCGGCCGCGAAAAATGCTGGACCGGCTGCGCATCCAGACCCAAGGCAAGCCAACGGTCGTGACAAGCCTCGATGTCATCGACGGCATAGACCAGGCCATCGATGCCGACCGGGCTGTCGAGGATTTCCTGCCGGACCTTGTCGCTGTCGCGCGGCTGGCCGATCAGTTCCAGATAGCCGCCGGCCAATACGACGAGATGATTGACCGAACCGAGCGTGTGATAGCCGCGCGGGGTGACGGTAAAACCCAAGCCGTCGAACAGCGCATGGGCGGCATCGATGTCGTAGCGGGTGTTGATGACCAGATGATCGAGGGCAGCGGCGGTCTGGTCCGGCGGGGAAAGCTTGTGAGAAATTGCGGGGGTATTCAAGGTAGGTATCGATATCGGGGTAAAGGGGGATTATCGCAGCGGTGTCGGGATTTTGCTGGGAGCGCTGGTTGATGAGTGCGATGAAATTCGTGTATTTCGACAGTGAGTGATTGATCAAGAGCGGAGCTCCATCACCCGCCAGCCGCGGTTGTCCACGCAAGGATGTTCATGCGATGTCCCGAGACCGCCAATTCGACGCCCCGAGGTCCTCCCGGCCATGTCACGGATATGTAACTTTTGACCGGTATAGTCGCGGCTCTCAGTCCGTTGTTTCCGTTTGACTCCACTCCAACTGGTTGCATTTCATTCGAACTATGACAGGTAGCCCGGCATCAGTCAGTGTGCTTGCGCTGGCGGGTTGCCTGGCAGGCGCAGGCATCCTGTTCGCAGTACGTCCATCCTTCGCGCAGGCCGCGAAAGCGTTGGGCCAACCGTCGCAAACGGATGCTTCGGCATTGCACGCAAGTACGGCCGACACCGAAAAAAAATCCTCGTCGTTCGAGTTCGATATTTCCGCCCAACCGCTTGCTTCTGCACTGGACCGTTATGCGGTCATCACCGGCAACCCGGTCCTGTTCCCGAGCAAGCTTGCCGCCGGCCGGAACGCGTCCGCCGTGCATGGCCGCCTCGAGGCAGGTGCTGCACTGGCCCTCCTGCTGCAAGGGACCGGCCTGACCGTTGAGCAGTTGCACGAAGGCGGGCTCAATACCTTTGCATTGAAATCCTTGCCGACGCAGGATGCCGCCGAGATTGCCGCTGCTGCCCGCGCCGAGGCGAAACGCCACATTTCGGAGAGCTACGACGCCTTGGTGCAGGCACGAGTGTGGGAGGCATTGTGCCGGGATGCGCATACGGCGCCGGGCAGTTACAGGGCACTGCTGCGGTTTCACATCAATGCTGAAGGGCGCATCCATCAGCCGCGTCTGATCAGCTCAACGGGGGATGCGCGCCGCGACGGCATGCTGCCCGAGATGCTGGGGAAAATCAGCATCGGCCAGCCGCCACCGCCGGACCTGATGCAGCCGCTGACCATGCTCATGCTTCCGCAAGGAAAAATATCGGGCCGGCCTTGCCCTGCGGAGGCGCGCTGACATGTCCGAAGATGTACGCGCCACGCTGCTTACGCATCTCACCAGCCGCTATGCTGACCTCAAGCGGCGGCTCACGCGCGTGCTCGGCAGCGACGATCTGGCCGGCGATGCGCTGCAAGACACATGGTTGCGCCTGCAACGCCTCGAAGGGCAGAGCCCGATCCTGAATCCGTATGCCTTCCTGTTGCGCATGGCGGCCAATATCGCGGTCGACAACCGGCGTAGCCAGAGCAGGGCGCTGCCGCCCGGCGAGATCGATGAATTGCTGGAATTGTCGGACGGTGCCCCCGGCCCCGAGCAGACTGCCGAAGCACGTTCCGAAGCGCAGGCGTTGGCGCGTATCCTCGACCGCATGCCGTCGCGTCGCCGCGAGATCCTGATCATGGTGCGCTGGGAAGGGATGGCGCAAAAGGAAGTTGCGCAACAGCTGGGTATTTCGCTGCGCACCGTGGAACACGAGCTCAAGCGCGCGCATGATTTTTGTGTTGCCAGGCTGGAAGAAACAAATTAATTGCGGATTTCCATGTCGACAAACGTCTTTATCAATACCGAGCCGGAAATACGGGCGCCTTTTGAGCGCCGGTCTTGTCGCCGGCCGTGGAAAGCCTGACCGTGAAGATAGCCCCTGAGGATCGTACCGACCTGCCTGACGTGCTTGCGCAAGAAGCGCGGGTCTGGTTGCGCCGCCTTACTTCAGGGGACGTCACCGAATGGGATGCGCAGGCCTTCAAGCGCTGGAAGCAGAGCAGTCCTGCGCACCAGCAGGCTTTCGTCGACGCCAGGCGTCAGTGGCAGGCCATGCGCCCGGCCATCGGCAAACTGCTGCAAGGCAACCGCGATGCAGCGAGATTGCATGAGCGCAGCATGCAGTCCGGCGGACTCGCTCAGCCGGGGCGCCGCGTCTTCCTGCGGGTGGCCGGAGGCGCCGCCGCTGCTGCCGTCGGCGTCGCCATCGTGCATCCTCCCCTGCAACTCTGGCCGTCCCTAGGCGAATGGCAGGCCGATGCGCGCACGGGAAAAGGCGAGCAACGCAACCTGGCGTTGAGCGACCGGATCAACATCACCTTGAATACCCAAACCAGCGTTCGCACCGAAACGCTCGACGGTGAAGCCCGCGGGATCGACCTGATCTCGGGGGAAGCGGCCATCGAGGTGCGCGGCGGCGCTACCTTCAATGTCGTCGCCGGCGTCGGCCGCAGCACAGCCCGGCAAGGACAATTCGAGGTGCGCAATCTGGATGGCAAAGTCTGCGTGACTTGCATCCAGGGGGCCGTGCGCGTGGTACATCCGGGCGGCACTGTCGAGTTGAAGCCGCGTCAGCAGACCATTTACGATGCCGATGCGCTCGGCCGCGTCGCTGACGTCGAGGCGACCGGCATCTCAGCCTGGCGCAAGGGCGAATTGATTTTCCGCCAGGCGCCGCTGCACCAGGTCATCGATGAAATCAATCGCTACCGTCCGGGACGGGTAGTGCTGGCGGCACCCTCGCTGCGCGACAGCGCCGTGAGCGGACGTTTTTCGATTGCGGCCCTGGATGGCGCCTTGTTGCAACTACAGCATTCATTTGATTTGAATGCGCGCCGCCTGCCGGGTGGCGTGCTGGTACTGAGTTGAAAAAGATGCGTCATCGCCGGCCGGTATGCAGAGAAAAATAGTTGGGGGTTTTGAGAACCGGTTGTCGTCCTTGTAGAGACAGGTTGCGATGCAGCAGAAATGCCGTAGAACGCAGCCGGCAACTTTATCGGACACAGCCGGCCGCTTGGACGGATGGCTGGTCGGGAACGATTCAGCCATCTATGGGACTCAACATGACTATACGCAGCCGCAGCGCGCACGCACGTATCGCCACACGCAACAAAAAACGATACTTCCATCCCGCACCGCTGGCCCATGCCGTGGCCTTGATCATTGCTACCGGTGCATGGCATAACGTACACGCGCAGCAAGCATTCAGCAGCGCCTGGTTCGCTGCCAAGGGAGCGGCGCAAAGCATGGCAGCCAGCACCGGTTATCTGCCCAACGGCATGCCGGCGTCCTCGCTCACCAATCCGGCCCTGCAACAGCAAAAGGCCAATCAGCAACTCCAGACTTCGCTCAACAACCTGGCGCTCATCGCACGCGGCATCGCTGCCCAGCAAGCTGCACAGCAGGCCGCGCGACTGGCCGCGATGAACGGCGCCGGCGTGCCCGACGGATTGATTGACGGCGGTCTCAAGGTAGACACTGACAGCCTCACCAAAGGCTGGCTCAATGCAACGGCGCCGACGCAGACGACGGCCGATGGCAAGACCACCGTCGTGATCCAGCAGACCGCCGACAAGGCGATCCTCAACTGGGAAACATTCAACGTCGGCAAGAACACCATCCTGAGTTTCCTGCAGCAGCCAAGCTGGGCGGTGCTCAACCGCGTCAACGATCCGCTGGCGCGTCCAAGCCAGATCCAGGGGCAGATCAAGGGCGACGGGACGGTGATGATCGTCAATCGCAACGGCATCATCTTCAGCGGCAGCAGCCAGGTCGATACGCGTAATCTGGTGGCGGCAGCAGCCAGCATCAGCGATAGCCAGTTCACGACGGGCCTGTACGGCACCAACCAGACCACCGCCAGTTTCACCGACGCCAACGGTAAACTGATCGTCGAGGCCGGCGCGCAGATCGCCACCCGGCAACCCGGCTCAGTCACCCAGGGCGGTGGCTACGTGCTGCTGCTCGGCACGGAAGTCAGCAATGCCGGACAGATCACTACAACTCGCGGCCAGGCTGAACTCGCTGCGGGCGACAGCTTCATCATCCGCAAGGGCGTCGGCACCGACGGCAATACCATCTCCACTACGCGCGGAAACGAGATTGCACCGCAGTTCAATCCCGGCAGTAGCGCCGGCAAAGTCAGCAACAGCGGACTGATCGTCGCACGTGAGGGTGATATCACGCTGGCGGGACGCGACGTGCAGCAGAACGGCGCGGCCGTCGCCAGCACCACAGTCAACACGCGCGGCACCGTCCACCTGCTCAATTCCGCCAGCGATACGCAGGGCAAGGTCACGCTCGGTGCGGGTGCGACGACGGCAGTCGTGATCGAGGACGACGGCGTGACGACCGCGCTCAACAGCCAGCGCGACGCCTTGATCAGCGAGTCCGCAGCGCAGGATATTCTGCGCGCGAACAGCGTCGCCGGTCGCTTCGATAACCTGGCAAAACTCTCCGATCGCCGCGACCAGTCGCGCATCGAAATCGTCAGCGGCGGCAATGTGGAGTTCCAGGGTGGCTCGACCACGTTGGCCACCGGCGGTCAGATCGCCGTGAGTGCTGCCAAACGCAGCTTCGTCGCCGACAAGGCAACGCTGGACGTTTCCGGCGCGGTGGGAGTCAACCTGGCAATGGACGCCAACAACATCAAGGTCAATGTACAAGGCAACGAATTGCGCGATGCGCCGGGAAATCGCGACCTCGGCGGTCTGCTCAACGGCAATCTGTGGATCGATACGCGTCAGCTGATCTATGTTCCTGCGGGGACGGGCGGCTACGCATCCGATCGCTGGTATACCCCCGGCGGCCTGCTGGAAGTCAGCGGCTATCTCGGCAACCAAGGCCATCGTGTCGGCGAATGGGCGGCGTTGGGCGGCTCCGTCATGCTCGGCGGGGCGGAAGTCGTCACGCAGGCCGGCTCCAGCGTGAACCTGTCGGGCGGCACGCTCAATGTCCAGACCGGCTACCTCAACCAGAGCTGGCTCAAGGGCGCCGACGGCCAGTTGTACAACGCCAGTTCGGCTTCGGCGAACATCATCTACACCGGTGTCTACAAGGGTTTTGAAGACGAACACGTACGCTGGGGAAAGAACACCACCGCGTATTACTACAATCCGCTGATCGGTCCGCAGCGGCTGTTGCAGAACGGTTATACCGTCGGCCGCGATGCAGGACGGCTGATCATCAATGCGCCCACGGCCGTTATCGAAGGCAATATCGTCGCCGATGTCTACAACGGTCCCCAACAAACTTCCGTGCGTGCGGCCGCTGCGACCGACGGCTACAAGCTGTCGCAGTCGGGCGCAGCGCGTGCCGGCCTGCTGGCGCTGGGAAGCTATTCGGCGATCGGCAGGACCGATCTGTTCAATACCGACGTGCGCATCGGCGAGGTCGCACAGGCGACGCTGGGCATGGCCGCCGCCGACGCGCTCGATCCCGCGCGCAACGGCACCTTCTGGCTTGACAGCAAACAGATCAATGCACAGGCGCTCGGCGGGCTGGATCTCGGCACGCGCGGCGCCATTCTGATCGACCGCGCGTTGACGCTGGCTGACGGTGGCCAACTGAACCTGACCGGCGCCAACATCGACATCCGCGCCGGCGTCACGATCCAGGGCGGCAGTCTGCGCGCGAGCAACCTGTTCTTGTCGGGAGTTGCCGGTTCGACCACCCAGGTGCTGACGCAGGGCGGGGCTTCGCTGATTGCGCTGCGTGACGGCGCCACGCTGGACTTCCGCGGCCGCCAGAGCAACATCGTGACAAACGATGGCAATGCATCAACTTACGTCGACGGTGGCTCGGTAGTGCTGGAATCGGCCAACGACGTCAGCATCGAACGCGGGAGCCTGATTGATGTTTCTTCGGGCGCGGCCCTCCTGGCCAAAGGAAAACAGAAGGGCGGAAAGGGTGGCAATGTCTCGTTGATCGCCGATTCTGCGGCGTCAGGCGCCAGCAACGGCGGGGTGCTCAGGCTGGACGGGGATGTGCGCGCTTATGGCGTCAGCGGCGGCGGCACATTCAAGATCGAGACAGGCAATACCGTTGCAATCGGCGGCGATCCGGCACTGACGCCGGCGGCGCTGAACATCGACGCGGCGCGGCTGCAAGCCGGTTTTTCCAGCATCGACATCAACGGCCATCAGGGCCTCGCGGTTGCGGCGGGTACGCAACTGGATGTGGCGATGCCGGTCTATCGTTTCAGCGGCAGCGATCAAGCCGGCGCGTTGCTGACGGTATGGACGCCGCCGCAACAGCAGGATGACGTACTCAACCAGCGCCTGGTGCAACGCGCCGGCGCCGACCTGACGCTGCGTTCGCAACGGCGTCCCAATGAAGGCGGCGACATCACCATCGGCGCCGGCGCAGTGATCTCCGTCGACCCCGGCCGTTCGATCAGCCTGCTTGGCGGCGGCATGAGCAATATCGTGGTGGATGGACGCCTCAATGCGTGGGGCGGCAATATCGCCATCGGCAGCGACTCTCCTTTGGCGACCAGCCTGCAAAGTACTTCGCAGCAAGCGCATCAGCGCTCGATCTGGATCGGCGACAACGCCGTGCTCGACGTCGCGGCGCGCGCGATCACCACGACGGCGGCGAACGGACGGCGTTACGGCTCGGTGCGTGACGGCGGCACGATTGCCATCGGCGGCACGCTCGACTGGGAAAGCAAAGGTGAAGCCAATGCGCCCGATATCGCCGTGATCGTTCGTTCCGGCGCATTGCTGGACGCATCGGGGAGCAGTGCCGTACTGGATTTTCCGGCAGCGGGAAAAATGAATCAGGTCGATGTCGCCAGCAACGGCGGCAGCATCATTCTCAAATCGGCGCATAGCCTGTATCTCGACGGCACCTTGCGCGCCCGTGCAGGTGGCGCCGGTGCAGCCGGGGGTACGTTGGCGATCGCGCTGGAGAGACTGGTGTTCGCAAGCAATACGCCGCCGGACGACGCCGTGCGCGCCCAGCGCGAATTCATCCTGTCGCAAACGCAACAGGGCAGTGGCCTGTCCCCTACGTTGCAGCCCGGCCAGGCGGATCCGGCGCTGGTCTATGGAGCGGGACGGCTCGGCGTTGATCAAGTGGTCAATGGCGGGTTCGGCAATCTGTCGCTACTGGTCGACGGCGCGCTGAGTTTTGCCGGCGATGTCAATTTGGCGACGTCGCAAAGCATGCGCTTGTATGCCGGCAGCTACGGATTGGCGGAGACCGCGGCGGCCAACGCGCAGGTAAGACTGGCGTCGTCCTATTTACGCCTGGGCGCGGCCACACGCACCGCCAAAGATTTTGAGGTGATGTACGGCGTGACCTGGCGCAATGGCGCATCAACGCGTTCCAGCGACGCTGTGTTCTCGGCGACGGCAGATCTGATCGATGTCCGCGATCGTGTCGGCTTTGGCGCGCACGGACAGATACGGCAACAGAACAACAGCCTGGTCGACGTCGATCAGCGCGGCTTCGATACGGTCGATCTGGTCAGCCGCGGCGATTTGCGCCTGCTCGGCGGAACCGCCGGACTCGGCTTGTCGGGCCCCCTCACGACTGAGTTGGCGACGACCGGCAACCTGCGCATCACGGCGGCGCAGATTTATCCGGCCACCAACGCCAGCGCACAGATCATGGCAGGCTATGACACGGGCCGCGTGCTTGATATTCGGCGCTATGGGAATTCCACTGCTGCGACGCCGTTCTCGGTATTCGGTTCGCTGATGCTGGGCGCCGATACGGTGCGCCAGGGCGGTGTTGTGCGCGCACCGCTGGGCAGCATCACATTGGGTACGGATGGCCGCGGTGCGTCCACCGCACATGCGAGCCTGGTCGATTTGTTGCCCGGCAGTCTGACCTCGGTCAGCGGTGCCGGTCTTTTCATGCCTTATGGCGGCACTATCGACGGTGTGACGTATGACTATGCAGGCAAGCCGATCGCCTTGCGCGCACTGGGCACCAGCGGCATCACGCTGAACGGCGACAGCGTCGTCGGCCATGGCGGCTCGGTGCTCGATCTGTCGGGTGGCGGCGAACTGACCGGAGCCGGTTTCATCAGCGGCCGCGGCGGTTCCGTCGACATCCTCCGCACGCCGCTGGTCAACGCCAATCCTACTTCGGGCTTCAGCAAGTCCGGCAACGCGGTCTACGCCATCGTGCCGGGTTCAGGCGCTGCCTATTCGCCGGTGGCGGCCGACGCCGGCGCCGCCGATCCGATGATCGGCCGGCAGATTACCATCGACAGCGATGTCGCAGGTCTGAAAGCCGGTACCTATACGCTGATGCCATCGACGTATGCACTGCTGCCGGGGGCATTCCGGGTCGAAGTGGGCGCCGCGCTCGCGCCAGGAGCCGGTGTCGTCGCGACCGGCAACGGCTCTTATGTGGCGTCGGGTTATCTCGGCGTGGCAAATACTGCGATACGTTCATCGCTGCCAAATCAGCTGGTCCTGACACCTGCCGATGCGGTGCGCAAGCAGTCCACTTACAACGAAACCGACTACAACGCCTTTGTCGTCGCCGATGCAGCGCGGCGCGGCGGCATGCGCGGCGAAGTCAGCGACGACGCCCGCGGCCTGGTGCTGGACTTCGGTTATGTACGTCTCAAGCCCGGCGTACGCATGCTGCAATTCGACGGCGCCGCATTGTTCAATCCGATGGCAGGTAGCGGCGGCTTTGGCGGCACGCTGAGCGCCAAGGCTTACAACCTGGAAGTGCTGGCGGACGGCGCGATGCCTTCGGCCGGCTTCACCGGCGCGTCCCTGTACGCATCGGACCTGAATTCTTTCAAACCGGCACGCATGATCCTGGGCGGATCGCTGGATCTGCAGTATGGCGACAATTTCGCCACCTTCAAGGGCGACGCCGCCAGTCTTGTCGTGCGCAGCGGAGCGCAGTTGAGCGCTCCGGAAGTGTTCATGGTAACGGGCAGTGCATCCGGCGGCATCACCGTCGAACAAGGCGCGTCCGTCAGCACGCTGGGTCGCGGCGCAGCTGCTTACGATTCCCGCAATGGCGTCGTGTTTTCTGCAGGCGCGGCCAGCGTCCTGGCGTTGTCCAACGGCTGGATCAACCTGTTGCCGACCAACGTGCCCGGATCAAGCGGCGGCGCCATTGATGTCGGCGCATGCAACAGTGGCGCCTGCAGCGGCGCGGCGACTCTGTATAGCGAGGGCACGCTGGCGGTCGCCACCAACAAGGCGTTCACGATGGCCGACAACGCGCGCTACGGCAGCCGGAATCTCCTGCTGGCAGTGTCGTCGCTGAACATGGGCAGCGATGCCGCACTCGACAATGCGGCAGCCAACGGCATGCTGCCGGCCGGCTTGTCGCTCAATCAGGGCGTACTCAATCGTCTGCTGGCCGGCAATGCCGGCGCCGGCGTGCCGGCGGTCGAATCGCTGATATTCAACGTGCGCGAATCGGTCAACATGTACGGATCGGTCGATCTGGACACCCGCAATCCGGTCAGCGGAAAGTCGTCGATCCAGCGCCTGGTGGTCGGTACGCCGGCGATCTATGGCTATGGTTCTGCGACGGACAAAGCCAACATCACCACGGAAGAATTCATCTGGACCGGCTCGACGTCGTCGCAGGTCGTCACCGGCATCGGCAACGGCTCGGGACAATACACGCCGGACTTGCCGGGCGCAGCCATCGGCAGCCTGCTGGGCGACGGTACGCTGAATATTTCAGCACAGCGCATCGTGTTCGGCAACGGACCGAACTCGCAACCGCTGGCCGGCGTTTCCGCCGATCGTCTGGCGCTGGGATTCGGGGCGGTCAATTTCAACGCCGGCGAGCGCGTTACCGCCAACGGGACCGGCACGCTGAAGGTCTATCACCAGCAAGGCGCTTACGTTGCCGGCCAGGGTTATCAATACACTGGCGGCGACCTCAACATCGTCGCGCCACTGGTCACGGGTGAGGCCGGCTCGGTCAATCGCATCACCGCGGGCGGCGCCATCACGCTGTCGGCGCCGGCAGGTGTTGTCGCCGCGGCCAACAGCGACGCGCTCGGCGCCGAACTGCAGCTCAGCGGCCGCAGCATCAGCGCCAACACCGCCGTTGCCCTGCATTCGGGCAAGCTGTCGCTGAACGCCACCGACGACCTGACGCTGGGCGACGATGCACGCATCGATCTGTCCGGACGCGCCGTCAAGTTCTTTGAACAGACGCGTTACAGCTGGGGCGGCGACCTGCTGCTCAACAGCACCAGCGGCAACATCGTGCAGAGCGCAGGATCGATCATCGATTTGTCGGCGCAAAATAATCGCGGCGGCACCTTGAAAGCGACCGCGCTGGGCGCGGGGGCGGGCTATGTCGATCTGGCCGGCAGCATTCGCGGCGCGGCGAGCGGACGCTATGATGCCGGCGGCACCATCGTGCCTTACGACGCGGCGGAAGTGACCGTACGCGCGCAGACGCTTAACGATTTCGCCGGACTCAATGCCCGGCTCAACAGCGGCGACGTGTTCGGCGCGCGCCGCTTCCAGATCAAACAGGGCGACTTGGTCATCGGCGACGAGGTCAAGGCGCGCCAGGTGGAGGTGACTGTCGACGGCGGCAAACTGACCGTCAACGGCCGCATCGACGCCAGCGGCTTCCAGGTCGGCAGCATCCGCCTGGCGGCCAGGGACGACCTGACCGTCAATGGCGTGCTGGACGCCCATGCCACCGGCTTGCGCGTCGACAGCTACGGCAAGATCATCGACAGCGCCAACCGCGCCATTGTCGACCTGACCACGCAAGCGGGCATGCTCACATTGGGCGCGAATGCCACGGTCGATCTGCGCGCCGGCACCGCGACCGCGCAAGGCAATGACGGCGCCGCGCGCGGCACATTCAGCCTGAACGCGCCGCGACTGGGCGGCAGTGCGGGCGGTGCGGGCGCCGGCGCCAATGATGTCGCCGTTACCGTCAACGGTACGCCGGTCATCAACGGCGCCAAAACCATTGCGGTCAATGCCTTCCGCAGCTACGACGACGCGCCGCTGGCGCCGTTACCGGATGTCTCCGGCAATACGCCGCAACTGGTGACGCAAGCCTACCTGGACGGCATCGATATCGACAGCCAGGCGTACATCAATGCGGCGCTGTCGAACACCGGTCTGGCCGGCCGTTTGGCGGGACTGGGGAGCTATCATCTGCGCCCGGGCGTGGAAATCGTCAGCAACAAGATCACCAACCCCGGCGGCGACCTGACCGTATCGGGCGACCTGGATCTGTCCGGCTATCGCTACGGGCCGGGCGCCAACCGTCTCGATCCGAATCTGCGCGGATACGGCGAGTCCGGCGTTCTGGTATTGCGCGCCGGCGGCAACATCAACGTCTACGGCAGCATCAACGACGGCTTTGCACCGCCGCCCGCCACACCTGACGACAAGGGCTGGTATCTGACCGAAGGCCGTAACGCTGCAGGCAGAGGCGAGACGCCGTTCGGCGGCGACATCGTGATCCCGGTCGATGGCATCGTGCTGGAAGCCGGCACTTTGTTCCCGAAGAACGCCACCCTCAACTATGACGTGCCTGTCGCCGGCGCCATCCTGCCGGCCGGCACGGTGCTGCCGGTGGACGTCACGCTCAACGACAGCCACACGCTGGTGGCCGGCACCGTGCTGGCGGCCAACGTTTACAACGCCGACGGCAGCGTCGCGTTGGGGGCGGGGGCGGTCTTGAACGGCAACGTGGTCCTCAGCAGCGGCATGAAACTGGGCGCCGGCAATGTGTTGCGCAGCAACGCCGATGTCGCCGGGTTGACCTGGCCCAAGGGCGTGGCGCTGCCGGTCGACATGGCGGCCAGCAGCAGCGTTGCGCTGGCGCGCGGCGCCCTGATACCCGCGATGACGAAGGTGGAACTGCTCAACGATGAGCCGGTCAGCCTGCGCCCGGCAAGCGGCGGCGTGCAAGGCCGCAACTGGGCTGTGGCGCCGATGCTGGGTCAGGGTTCGAGCAGCTGGGGATTGCAGCTGACGGCGGGCGCCGATCTAGGCTCCGCGGATCGCCGCGCCGTGCTGCCGACCTCCAAGGGATCGGTTGTGCTGGCCGATACGCATGCCATGACCAAGGTCGAAGTCAGTCTCGGCGGCACCGGACTGGTCTGGTCGGACGCTGCTGCGGATAGTGGTTTGGAGCCCGGCGCCCCGGTTGATCAACTGTATGTCGACCTTGGAGTTTGCGATCCTGCAGGAGGATTGTGTGTGGTCGATCCCAAGCGCATCAGCTATGTATGGGGCGTTGACGGCACGAAGTGGGATCCGAGTTTCGTGGTGGGGCAACCGGTAGACCCTGTCTTCATGGACTATTGCAGCTATAGCCCCGATTCATGTTCCCAGTTCATCAACCCGGTCAAGGACGTCACGACTTACACCGTGCAGTCGCCGATGTTCAGTGTGATCCGCACCGGCAGCGCCGACCTGGGCATCAATGCCGCGCGTAATCTGAGCATGCAGTCGCCGTTCGGCGTCTACACCGCAGGCACGCGCTCGGCGGCATTGACCAACGGTGGCGCCGATCCGTACAACCAGCCGCGCAGCCTGAAGAACGGCAGCCCGATCGGTATTCCGGCGGGAGATTACAGCGACGCGCTGGCAAGCTATCAGGCCTGGTATCCGGAGCAGGGCGGCAACCTGAGCGTAAATGTCGGCGGCGACGTGACCGGCGACACCTGGGGTGCGTTCAGTGAGGCCAAACGTTCACAGACACCAAGCGCCAGCGTCGGCAACTGGTTGTGGCGCCAGGGCACAGGCAGCACCGCCGGCGGTGCGGATGCCATCCCAACCGCCTGGTGGATCAATTTCGGCGCTTATGTGCCGTCCATCGATGTGGACTCGACCGATCCGTATCTGGTCGGCTTTACCGGATTCGGTACATTGGGCGGCGGCAATCTGAGCATTGATGCCGGCGGCAATGCAGGCATCCTGACGCGCCGCGGCGACCTGACTGGCGTGGTATCGCCTCGCAGCCAGGCGCTGGTGGCAGCGGTAGGCAGCACCGGCCGGGTCGGGGCAGACGGCACACTGACGCTGACCGGCGGCGGCGATCTGCGTATTCGGGTCGGCGGCGCGGTGAACGCCAACACCGCTGTTTCCCAATACGGCAACAGCGGCGCCAGCATACAGAATCAGGACATCAACGGCGCGCTGATCAATCTGCGCGGGATGACCTCGCTGGCGGCCGGCGCCATCGGCGGCGTTCAGCCGCGCTACCGCCAATTGCAAGCGCAGGTGGTGGGAGCGGACGGGGATGCGGCGGACACCCGTTCCATCGATGCATTCACCTCGACGATCGCTCTCAGCGGCAGCGGCCTGACGCTGGTGCCGGGCGACTCGGCAGTGTATCTCGACACGCTGGGCGATCTGGTGCTGGCAACCGCCGCCGACCCCGGCCGCGTGTTCAGTACCAACACCACCGCTTTCACCGCAGCAGGCACCAGCTATGCCGGCGGCGGGCAGAGCTGGTTCTCATTGTGGACACCGCGCACGGCCGTCAATCTGTTCGCGGCCGGCGGCAATCTGACACCCGGCACCGACGTCGCCAACCGGGGCTCTTCGATCGGTAACAGCAACCCGGGCGACATCGTGGTGGTCTACCCGTCCATTCTGCGAGCGACGGCGGCCACCGGCAGCATCTATTACGGTTACTCCGCCGCACCGATATCGAACAGCACGCCGACGACGAAGTCGCTGGTGCTGGCGCCCTCAGCCAGCGGCGCACTTGAGTTCCTCGCGGGGACCTCGCTGTTCGGCGGCGCATATCCAATCAGCATGTCGGGTTCCGATGCGCCGTTGCCGACGCCGTTCCATCCTGCGTTTGCCGGCTTTGCCGCGAATGGCGCGTTGATTGCCGGATCGTCCAATCTCAGCCTGAACGGGACGCTCAGCCAGGATGGCGGTTACAGCGGCAAGCCTAGCCTGGGCGCCGCCAACAGCTTCCCGCTCTTCGCGTTCGGGCCCGATACGATCGGCTCCACTGCGTTGCACCTTGGAGATCCCTCGGCGGCGCTGTTCTACGCCGCCAACGGCGACGTGGTGGGACTGAGCAGCGGCAACGTCCAGACGTACGCTCCTTACACCGAACGCACCATTCCCGTCTGGTATCGATCGGCGACCGCAGCGCGCGTGCTGGCCGGCCGCGACATCGTCAACGCCAACGGCCTGTTCGTGCATAACAACAGCACCGACATCTCGCTGGTTCAAGCCGGTCGCGACATCCTGTATGCCAATCTTCAGGTTGCCGGACCGGGCACGCTGGAGGTGTCGGCCGGACGCAATCTGCAGCAGGATGCGCGCGCCAGCATCGTCAGTATCGGCGCTCTGGTACAGGGCGACAGTCGCCCCGGTGCCGACATCGCGATGATGGCGGGCGTGGGTGCGGACGGACTGGATTTCTCCGCGATTGCAAAACGCTACCTGACTCCGGCCAATCTGGCCGATGCCAACACGACATTGGCCAGCCAGCCGGGCAAGGTCGTCAAGACATATACCGCTGAACTCGACGTCTGGCTCAAGGATCGTTACGGCTTCCAGGGCAATCAAGTCGACGCGCTGGCGTACTTCAATGCGCTGGCGCCTGAGCAGCAACGCGTCTTCCTGCGTTCCGTCTACTACGCCGAACTGCGCGAAGGCGGTCGCGAATATAACAATCCGGAAAGCCGCCGCTACGGTTCCTTCCTGCGCAGCCGCGACATGATCGCCACACTGTTCCCGGATCGCGATGCCGCCGGCAACGAGATCCGCCGCAGTGGCGACATCACGATGTTCGGCAATGCCGGGGTGCACACCGATTTCGGCGGTGGCATCCAGATGATGGCGCCGGGAGGGCAAATCGTCGTCGGCGTGCAGGGCGAGGCGCCGCAGGCTAGCGCAGGCGTGGTGACGCAAGGCCGCGGCGATATCCAACTGTTCAGCCAGAAGAGCCTGCTGCTCGGGCTTTCACGCGTGATGACGACGTTCGGCGGCGACATCTTTGCCTGGTCGGAGCAGGGCGACATCAATGCCGGCCGCGGCTCCAAGACGACGGTGCTGTACACGCCGCCCAAACGCGTCTACGACCAGTGGGGCAACACCGCGTTGTCGCCGCAGGCGCCGAGTGCGGGCGCAGGCATCGCCACGCTCAATCCGGTGCCGGAGGCCAAGGCCGGCGACGTCGACCTGATCGCGCCTTTGGGCAAGATCGACGCAGGCGAAGCGGGCATCCGCGTCTCGGGCAACGTCAACATCTTTGCGTTGGAAGTGGTCAATGCGACCAACATCCAGGTCAAGGGCGAGGCGACCGGGATACCGGCGGTTGCGGCGGTCAACGTCGGTGCTCTGAGCAACGCCAGCGCAGCAGCCAGCTCTGCCGCGTCGGCGGCACAGGATACGGTGCAACGCGCCCGCAACGAGGCACGGCAAGCATTGCCGTCGATCTTTACGGTGCGTGTGCTGGGCTTTGGCAACGAGGGCGGCGCCGGCGATGCCGGTTCGCCGATTTCGTCAAACGGCGTCAAGCCTGGGTACGACCAGAGCAGCTTCGTACAGATCGCCGGGCATGGTAACGAGATCAAGCCTGAGCTGATGTCGCGCCTGACCGAGGCGGAAAAGCGCAAGCTGCGGCAGGACCAATGACGAAGGGATGAAACTGCTGACCTGATGGGGAAGAAAAGCGGCGCCGGAGGATTGTCCGGCGCCGCTTTTTGTTGTCAGCGCGGCAGAACAGGAACGGCCGGTGCAGCCGGCGGACGCTGCGGATACACCGAGGTGCCGAAGGTATTTCCCATGCGGTTGCTGGTGGCGGTGTAGTTGAACAGCCCCAGTTGATTGGACGGCTTGCCGACGATGGCCTGCGAAGTCATCTCAGGTGTTGGTTGTGGTTTTCCGCCTGCCTTCGGCATCAGCTTTTGCGTCAGGCAGTCATAAGACGGAATGTGCTCACCGTTGACGACGACGTCGATGCAGCTCGCCGCACTCCCATCCGATGCTGCATCCGGTTGCGCCGACCATGCCGGCGCGGCGCTGCCGGCCAACGAAAAAAAGAGCAGCGGCAGGATTCTTTTCACGGTCATGATTTTCTTTCCAATGTGGGTGTGCCGTCGCGCCGGGTTGCACAACGCGAGCAGCGTGATTCGAATGATTTTTGGCCGGCGTCACGTCGGTTTTTGTCACAGGGAGGTCACGCCACGCCGCTAGCATCTCGGCTCGTTACGTTCCGGAAATCGATGACCGCAGCATAGGCGATGTCGGCAAGGCTTTCAATCAAAAGAGCAGCACCGACGCATCGCCGATAACAAAAACAAGATCGTCGCGGTGCGCGTCCGGCAGAGGGAGAAATTCTCGGCAACAAGGTTTTACGCCGCTCACCTATGCCGCCGGACGTTGTCAAAAAAAGAATTATGAACGTTTGATGACATTTGACGGTTCCGGCGCATGCCAACCGTCTATGCATTTAGACGCTGCATCGATACCGATCGACGGCATGGATGACAGACGCCGGCTTCGTCATCGCGGAGCAAGGCGCCGAAAAGAGTTGGATTAAGAGGGCTGGGTTCACCTATGCATGAAGCAAACCGAAACAAACAAGAATCGCCAGGCTGTCTGCGGGCGATATGCCTGGCAATGCTGGCGGCAGGAATGGGAATGGGAGTGCAAGGCGCGGCATCGGCGCAGGAGTCCGCCAATGCTGTCGCAGCACCGGCCGGTGCGTCGGCCGAAGAAGCGCGTCGTGTCGACATCAACGAGTACGTCGTACGCGGCAACACGGTGCTGGATGCGCGCAGCATTGAAAAGGCGGTTACGCCTTTCCTTGGGCCGCAACGCTCCATGAAGGACGTGGAGAGCGCACGCGACGCGTTGCTGGCGGCCTATAACGCCAAGGGCTATCAATCGGTGTATGTCGACCTGCCTGAGCAGCAGGTCACCGAGGGGGTGGTCTTCCTGCAGGTCAGCGAGACCAAAGTCGGTCGCGTGCGCGTGGTCGGCGCGCAATACAATTCGCCGCTGGAAGTGCGCGACCAGGTGCCGGCGCTCAAGGAAGGCGCGGTGCCCGACTTTACGCAAGCACAGGTGGAGCTGACGGCGCTCAATCGCGGCGCCAAGCGCCAGGTGGTGCCGCTGGTGAAACAGGGCAGCGTGCCCGGCACCATGGACGTCGATCTCAAGGTGGACGACAGCAGCCCCTGGCGCGCCAGCGCCGGCGTCAACAACGACTACAGCGCGGACACCAGGCCCTTGCGCATGACCGGCTCGATCGGCTACGACAATCTCTGGCAACTTGGACACAGCGCTTCGCTCAGCTATTTCGGCACGCCGCAGGACATGAACCAGACCCGTGTCTGGTCCGGATCGTACAGCGCACCGCTGCGCGGCACCAACTGGGCGATTGAAGCATCCGGCTTCGTCTCCAACAGCAACGTCGCCACCATCGGCGGCACCAGCGTGCTTGGCAAGGGCCATTCGTTGGGCATCAAGGCCACCTACACCGTGCCGAACGCCGGCAATTGGTATCACGCCTTCGGCGCCGGCTTCGATCTGAAGAAGAACGATCAATCGCTGCAACTGAACGGCGCCGGCGACACCGTGCCGCTGAAATACGCGCCGATCTCGCTGACCTATGCCGGCGTCATGCAGGGCGAACGCAATCAATACGGCATCAACTTCACGCTGCTCAACAGCACCAGCCGTTTCTTCGGGTACGGCAGCGACGATTCCCAGTTCGACTACAACCGCTACAAGGCGACGTCTAGTTTCCTGGTGCTCAAGCTGGACCTGAACGGCACGCATACCTTCGACAACAACATGCAGGTCGGCGGTCGTCTCAATACGCAAATGACCGACTCGCCGCTGGTCTCGGGCGAACAGATCGCCGCCGGCGGCCTCAATTCGGTGCGTGGTTATTTGTCAGCCGAAGCCACCGGCGATTATGGCGCGGTGGGCTCGGTGGAACTGCGCTCGCCGCTGCTGAGCTATCTCAATCCCGTAGTGGAGAACTGGCGCGTCTACACCTTCCTCGATGCGGCGCGGCTGAAACTGCGCGATCCCTTGCCGGAACAGGTCAATGTCTACACGCTGGCCTCGGCCGGATTCGGCAGCAGTTTCCTGATCAGCCAGGTGATCAGCGGTCGCTTCGATTTCGGTTACCCGCTCAAGAAGGGACCGCGCACCGCCAACCATACACCGCGGCTGCACTTCAGCCTGACCGCGACGTACTGACCACGAAATACCTTCATTCATTTGTTTTATACGCGTTTTCGGAGATCCATTTTTATGCGACGTATCCTATTTCTCATGCTCGCGCTGGCGAGCACCTTGTTGCCGGGTCTGGCTCACGCTTGGTGGCAGCCTGACTGGGCCTACCGCAAGCCGATCACCCTCGACGGCGGCCCCAAGGGCGGCGCCATCGGCGGCGATGCCGGCCGTACGCCGGTGCTGGTGCGCCTGCACACCGGCAACTTCAATTTCCAGGATGTCAATGAGAGCGGCAACGACCTGCGGTTTGTCGGCGCCGACGATAAGACCGTCCTGAACTATCAGATCGAACAATTCGATCCGCTGCTCGGCATCGCACTGGTGTGGGTGGACGTGCCGGCCCTGACCGCCGCGCCGCAACAACTGTGGATGTACTACGGCAATCCGAAGGCGCCTGCCTATGGTAACGGTCAACGTACCTTTGACTCCGACTACACGCTGGTCTACCACTTCTCGGAAGCCAACGTGCCGGCGCGTGATACGACCGCTTACGGCAATCACAGTCAGACCGCAGCGGTCAGCATCGACGGCACCGTCATCGGCAAGGGCGCCAAGCTGGGCGGTGCACCGCTGATGCTGCCGGCGACGCCTTCGCTGGAAATGGTTGCCGGCGGCAAATTCACTTTCTCGGCCTGGGTCCGCCCTGAAAAACTGGGCGCCAACCAACTGATCTATGCTCGCCGCGGCAATGGCGCCGAACTGCTGATCGGCGTCGATTCCGGCGTGCCTTTCGTGCAGGTCAACGGCAAGCGCAGCAGTCCCGGCCAACCGATACAGGCTGGCCAATGGTCGCATATCGCGGTCAAGGGCGACGGCCAGAACGTGGCCTTGCTGGTCGGCGGCCGCCCCAGTGTGTCGTTGCCGGCGAGCGTGCCGGCGATGAACTCTTCGGCAGCCATCGGTAGCGACACCGAGGCCGGTTCTGCGCTGACCTCTTTCTCGGGAGCTATCGATGAAGTCCGCTTGTCGCGTGTTGCGCGCCCTGATGCGCTGCTGCTGGCCGATGCGGTCACGCAAGGCGGCGACTCGCACCTGGTTGCGTTCGGCGTCGACGAAAAGCAGGCCGGCAAGAGCCATTTCGGGTTCATCCTGGCGGCGATGCCGCTGGATGCCTGGGTCGTGGTGATCGTGCTTGGCCTGATGATGATGCTGTCGTGGGCCATCATGATCAGCAAGGGTCGTTTCTATGGTGCGACGTCGCGCGCCAATGCGATTTTCATGAAGCTGTTCCACGAAACCGCCGGCGCGCCGCTCGATCAGCTCAACCGCAGCAACAAGGTGCCGGAACAGATCAAGCAGGATTCCTCGTTGTGGCGCCTGTATGACGTCGCCGTGGATGAAATGCGCCGCCGTCACGATCGCGGCTACGACATGACGTCAGTCTCGGCGGCAACCATCGACGCGATTCGCGCCGCCATGGACGGCGTCATGGTGCGCGAAAACGAACGCATGGCCAAGCGCATGATCTGGTTGTCGACCACCATCGAAGGCGCGCCTTATGTCGGCTTGTTCGGCACCGTCATCGGCATCATGCTGGTGTTCGTGGTGGCGGCGATGGCCGGTGCGGTGGACATCAATTCGGTGGCGCCCGGCATGGCGGCGGCGCTGTTGTGTACCGCCGCCGGCCTGGGCGTGGCGATTCCCGCGCTGTTCGGCTACAACTGGCTGGGGTCGCGCGCCGACGCCATTGGCGCCGACATGGCGGTGTTCGTCGATGAATTCGCCACCCGCCTGGCCGAAGAGCAGGGCGACGGCCGCCAGCTGCGTGCAGTACAGCTGCAGGCGTAAGGGGCGATCATGGCAAGAGCGAAATACACCCCGCGCAGACGCACTGGCGGGATCAACATCACGCCCTTCGTGGACGTGCTGCTGGTGGTGCTGGTGATCTTCATCCTGACCAGCAACGCCAGCATCCCGGGCATCAAGGTCGATCTCCCCAAGGCCAGCGCTTCGGTTGCGCTGGAAAAGCCGAAGACCAAGGCGATCACCGTCGACAACGCCGGCCAGGTGTTCCTGGATGCCTATCCGGTCAGCCTGCCTGAGCTGGAAGAGCGGCTGCGCACCGAGAAAGCGCTGACGCCGGACTTCCCGGTGATCGTGCGCGGCGACGCCTCGGTGCAATACGCCAAGGTGGTGGAAGTACTCGATCTGCTACGCCGTATCGAGCTCAACCAGATCGGCCTCGTCACCGGCAAGCAATCGTGAGGAGCGCGTCGTGAAACTGAGTAGCGCGAATAACGATGCCCTGGCGTACTCCACACGGGCTTCCGCCCTGTGGCGGCGCTGGAGCGCCGTCGCGATCGGCCTGGCGGCGCTGGCTGCGGTCGTGACGCTGGTCTGGCACTTGCTGGCCGACGTCGCCGGCACCAAGCGCGAAGTGTCTTCACCGCCGATGCTGATGTTGCCGCCGCCACCTCCGCCACCGCCGGAACCGGAGAAGCTGCCCGAGCCGACACCGGACAAGATCAAGCCGGAAGTCGCGCCTGAGCCGAAGCCATCGGAACAGATGGAGTCGCCCAAGGACGACAGTCCGCCAAGCCCGGCCAAGGACCTTGGCGATCCGGTCACCATCGACGGTGCAGGGCAGGCAGGCAATGACGCATTCGGCATCCAGGCTGGACGCGGCGGCGGTACGACCGGCGGCGGGGGCGGGATGGGCGGTTCCTACGGACGCTATTTTGGCACCTCGATCCAGCAGGCTTTTGCACGCGACCCGCGCACGCGCCAGTTGGCGTTCGACGATATCCGCCTGGACGTCACGCTGGACTCCGACGGACGGGTGAGCAAAGCAGTGCTGCTGCAAAGCACCGGCAATACCAAAATCGATGAGGCGATCCTGACGATGGTGCGCGAATACAAGGCCGATGAACGTCCGCCTGCCGCGCAACGCTATCCGATTCATCTGTCCATCCGCGGCCGGCGTCCGTAAGCGCCGTCGCGACATTCAACACACATCATTTGGGGAAGAAAGCAATGAACACACCACTCGACAAGAACGGCTCCGCACGGCGCAAGGGTGCCCGCCGTCGGACATGCACGCTGGCCGGCATGTCCGCCGCCGCGCTGTTGATGACGTCGCTGGCGCATGCCCAGACACCACCGTCTTCGGAAACCGCCATGGTGCGGCTGATCCGCGGCCTGATCGACAGCGGTGCGCTCAAGAAGGACGTCGGCGATGCCTTGCTGTCGCAAGCGCAGACCGAAGCGATCGCTGCCCAGCAGGCGCAACGGCAAGCTGCTGCGGCGCCGGCGAACGCGACGACCGGACGCGGCAAAATCGAGCCGGGCGATGTGCGCGTGCCGTATATCTCGGCCAGCGTGCGCGATCAGATCCGCGACGAGGTCAAAGGCGAGATCATGGTGCAAGCCAAGAATGAAGGCTGGGCGGCGCCCAACGAAACGCCAGAATGGACCAAGCGCATCCGTATCGAAGGCGACATGCGCGTACGTGGCGAATCCCGCTTCTATTCGGCCAATAACGGCAACATCGAAACCGATTGGCGCGCCATCAACTCCGGCAGCGGCTACGACGTCAATTCGAACACCAACCTGGCATTGCCGCAGTTGCTTAACACCCGCCAGGATCGCGCCAATCAGCTGCGCATCCGTGCGCGGCTGGGCATCTTTGCCGATATCTCCGAGAGCACGCAGGCCGGGTTGCGCCTGGCCAGCGGTAGCGACGACAGCCCGGTCTCGACCACGCAGACGCTGGGTGGCGGCCTGAACAAGAAGAACCTCTGGCTCGACCAGGCTTGGATGTCATACCGATTCAACCAGATGTTCAAGGTCAGCGGCGGACGCCTCGGCAATCCCTTCGTGTCGACCGACATGCTGTTCTCGAACGATCTCAACGTCGACGGCCTGGTTCTGCAATACGACAAGACGCTGGAAAACAAGGACCTGTCGGTATTCGGCACACTGGGTCTGATTCCTCTTGAGTACTCGTCCGACAGCAGCCCGAGCCGTAGCCAGAACAAGCTGTCGAGCCAGAACAAATGGCTGCTCGGCGCGCAGGTCGGCGCGCAGTGGAAGCTGGACTCCGGGAACCGCCTGCGCGGCGCGGTGGCCTATTACGACTTCAAGAACATCACCGGCCGCGTGTCGGATTCGTGCGCGCTGTATGCCGGCGCCGACGGCTGCAACACCGACTGGTCGCGTCCAGCCTTCATGCAGCGCGGCAATACGCTGATGTTGTTGCGCAGCATCGCACTTGATCCGGCAAATCCCGCCAATACGCCGCAACCGCAATACGTGGGACTGGCCTCCAAGTTCCAGCTGCTGGACCTGAACGCACGTTGGGATACGCGCATCGCCGGCGGCTACGGATTGCGCCTCGACGGCAACTTCATCCGCAACCTGGCGTATGACGAAAACGAAATGTTCCGTCGCGCCAGTGTCGGCATCGTCAACAACGGCGGCACGGCGCAAGCGGGCGTGCGCGGCGACTTCAAGAGCGGCGCCAACGCGTACATGCTGCAAGCCACGCTGGGCAATCCGGCGCCGGCAGTGCAGGGCGAATGGAACGTACTGGCAGGGTACAAGCGCATCGAACCGGATGCCTTGCCGGACGCCTACAACGATTCCACTTTCCATCAGGGCGGCACCAACGCCAAGGGCTATTACCTGGGCGGCAATTACGCGATCGACAAGAACACGCAATTCTCGGGACGCTGGTTCGCAACCAAGTCGGTGTATGGCGCGCCAGTATCGATCGATACCTTGCAGCTTGAGCTGAACACGCGTTTCTAAGGAGGCAAGAATGTCATCAGGTTTGCAAACCTCCGGCAACATGAGCATGCTGTTGTTCCGCCCGCTGGCCACCGCCATGCTGATGCTGGCGGCAGGCTCCGCCGTAGCACAGCAGGGACAGAGCATGGAAGAGCGCCTGCGCAATCAACTGCGCATCACCACCACGCAGTTGCAGGACGCGCAAAACGAACTGGCGGTGCTCAAGGCCGGCAAGGCTGCTCCCGCCACCGCGCAAAAGAACGCGCCGGCGGCGGATGCCGACAGCGTCAAAAAGGAGCTCGCTGAAGCCAGGTCGCAGCTTGCCGCCGAACGTCGCGCTCGGGAAAAGAGTCACGACGCCGCCCAGGTCGCCCTGGAGAAATCCAACGGCCAGAACGCGCAATACCGCAATGCTTATGAAGAGCTGCTGAAGCTGGCGCGTGCGGCGGAGGCGGAGCGCCAGCGTCTGGCGCAAGAAGCAAAGAGCCAGCAGACTGCAATCGCGCAATGCGAAGCGAAGAACAGCCAGCTATACGCAGTGGGACAGGAGATCCTGCAGGCGTACGAAACGATGGACATCGGCACCATCATGTCGGTACGCCAGCCGTTTGCCGCGCAGAGTCGGGTGAAGTACGAGCAGGTCGCGCAGCAATACGGCGACAAGCTGTATGAAGGGCGTTTTGATCATCATGCCCCGGCCACGCCGGCAACTGCTCCTGCACCGGCGCAATCGCGCTGAGGAAGGCAAGCGTCCAAGTATCCGTTTCCCGTCAGAAGGTATTTTTTAAAGAGAATGAAGAAATGAAACCAGTCAAATTCAACGCGCAGTCCATTCGTCCTTGTCTGCATGGCATGGCTGCAATCCTGTTGGCGGCCGCGTGCGGCAGCGCCGGCGCCGAGACCAAGGGTGCGGACAAACCGGTCGCCAGCCTGGGGCAGGTCAGCGTGCCGCAAACCGAGTTGGAGCGCATGCTGCAAGCCTTGCCGCAGGATGAACGCACGGCCGTCAAGAACGATCGCTCCGGCCTGGAGAACTGGTTGCGCCAGCGCGTTACCAGCGAAGCCGTGTTGCGCGAAGCGCGCAGCAAGGGCTGGGCCGATCGTCCTGAAATCAAGGCGCGCGTCGACGCCGCCGTCAAGGAAATCACCAACCGCCTTGTCGCCACCAGCTTTCTCGAATCGATGACGCAAGTGCCGGCGGACTATCCGTCCGACGCCGATATCAAGGCCGCTTACGAACAGAACAAGGGCGCTTACAACCTGCCTGCGGCTTATCGTGTCGCGCAGATCTACCTGCCGACGCCGGCCAACGACGCGACCGGCAACAAGAAGGTCGCGGAAAAGGCAAAGCGTCTTGCCGTACAGGCGCGCACCGGCGATTTCGCCGCCCTGGCCAAGACCGAGTCGCAGGAGCAGAGCAGTGCCGCCCGCGGTGGCGAGGTGGGTACGCTGGCATTGACCGACATGCTGCCGGAAGTGCGCGAAGCCGTGGCCAAACTCAAGACCGGCCAGGTCAGCGAGCCGGTGCAAGCGGCTGCAGGCATCCACATCGTCAAGCTGTTGGAAGCACAGCCGGCGCGCACCGCAACGCTGGAAGAAATGAAACCGCGCCTGCAAGCGGCATTGCGCCAGCAACGCCAGCAACAGCTGGTGCAGGCATATCTTGCCGGCCTGGCGCCGGCCGATCGCGTGAATATCGACACGGCGACGCTGGACGCCACGCTGCAAAAGGTGAACTGATCCAAGCCGCTGCGAGGCGTAGCGAAACAGACATTGCCATTTTTCTCTTAATTTTCATATCAGGATCGACCATGAAGAAATCCACCGACACCGCAGCAGCAACCGACATCGCCGAATTGCTCTTCGCCGTGACGCCTGAGCAGACAGCCGAGGCCATCAAGTCCGCCGGCTGCTCGGTAACAGCGCTTGAACACAACGGTGTGGCGCACCTGCACAGCGCCAGCCAAGGCGTCGGTTTCCAGGTGCTGTGGGGCAATGCCGCAGCGCAGGCAGGACAATTCATCGATTTCACCATGAGCTGTCCGCTGCGCGTGCAAGGGGGCGTCCTGCCCCATGGCCTGATCGCCGAGTGGCACCGCAACAAACGCTTCGCGCGCATCGTCGAACACGGCGAAATGATTGCGCTGGAGATGGATGTCATCGTTGCCGGCGGCGTCAGCAAGGGCAACCTCAGCATGACATTTCAACTGTGGACGCAAATGATGGGACAGTTTTTCCTGCATCTGCGCAATTTCGCCGCGCAGGAGGCGGTCGCAGAGTTACCCAAGCCGGTCGTCGCGGAAGCGCAGAAAGTGGCCGAACTGGAAGAAACCGGCACGGCGTAAGTCATCGGCAGTGGGCGGCCGAAGGCCGTCGCACGGTCCAAACGCCGCAATCTGGCCCCAACGCAAGAGGAGACATCGCAAACGATAAAGAAGCATGAAACTTCCGTGAGAAAATGCCGCAACATCCGTGCGCGGCCCCTCAAGCCGACGCATGCACAGCGGCAAGGGAGCAGGGCGGAACAACATGAATAACAACAGGAAAAATCTCCGGCGTGCTGCCCGGTCGACACGGCTGCAAAAAAATCTGGCGGCAGTCTGCCTGTTCTGTTCATGCAGCAGCCCGACACTGGCGGCTACGGCAGAGAGTATCGAGCCGCAGGCCAGCGGCGTGTTTCTGAATGCCGACGGCGACGTTCTGACAGCCAGGCATGCGGTGGCCGGATGCCATTCCCTGTATGTGATCAAGGACGGCAAAGTGGTGATGGCGACCTTGCGCGCAGTCAACGATGCAGACGACATTGCGGTGCTGGCGACTGCTCTCAAACCTCTTCTGAGTGCAGTGTTTCAACGTTCAGCGTTGCCGCCGGATCGCAGCGTGACGGTATTTTTCGAAGCCTATTCACGTTTGTTGAGCCTGCCCGACCGCGCCTTCACCTTAAGCAATGCGATCACTGTGCCGGGAGACGGCGGCGAACTCCAACTGCTGTCCGGGGCAAAGCCCGGGACAAGCGGTAGTGCGGTACTGAGTTCCGGCGGCTTGGTATTGGGCATGGCGGTGGAACGTATCGCAAGTGCTCCGTCCGTCGCCGGCATGGCACAGGCGCATGTTCGCAATCCGGCGCAAACGGACGGCGGCACGCTGGTGAAGGCGGTGCCGGCGTCGACCATCAAGCATTTTTTACGCGCCGCAGATATCGGTTTTGCCGAAAGCGATGTCGCGCAGATCGGCGCACGGCAGTCGCCCGCTGCACGCGCCTTCACCTTGGGCGCCGGCGTCATTTGCGGTTAATCTTGCACGTCGCCGCGCGAGGCCAGAGTCGTTTATTTGCCAGAGAAAAATATATGCAGAAAATTTCGCAGCTGGAGCATCGCCCAGTGCCGGCCCGGACCACTCGATGGCATGCCGGCCTCAAGTGGATCAGGCGGCTCGGCGCCGGCATCGGCATCACCGTCATGCTGGCGCCGGCCGAAGCGTTGCCAGCACAGCCGGTACAGTCTCAACAGCCGCCGCAGCACTGGATCAGCTATGCGCAACTCGCCGGCAATCAATTTGCCGCTTGGCTCAGCGATCCCGCCGACGATGCGGTTGTACGTTTGCATGGCTGGATGCAGGAACGCCTGCTCAAAGACGGCCAGGCGTTGCCGCCGCCGTTGGTGACGCGCGTGTGGGTGGCGCCGTCGGGCAAGGTGGAGCGGCTCGAATTTTCCTCACTCGGCAATGCCCAGGCCGACAGCGATCTGCGCGCCTTGCTGACGGCCCAGCCCTTGCCGGAACCGCCGCCGCCGGACATGCGACAGCCGATGGTGTTGCAGATGTCGCTGGACTTTCCGCAAAAAAATTAAACGGGTCCTGATTTACATTCAAGCATGACGCCCGGCCAGTGCGTCACCGTTCAGACCTGGCGCAATCGCGCAATCCAATCCCCGGATATTGCCGCCAATGCCTTCGAAGTCCAGGCGACGTCTCAGGTAAAGGCCGGGGCAATACCGGCGCCCTTGGGCATGGCTGTGCCCGTTGCCCTTGCAAGAACGACTGTTCCTGCAGGTCGATGGAGTCGTGGTTGTTGGCACCTTTACTAAACGCCATGCGCCGATCCGCTCAGTACCAGCCGCTTCAGCCTGGGTTACATCAGGCTTTTCCTTTTCCAATTGTCCGGGCAGGTTGCGCCTTCGCAGCGATCTTTTCGCCGTTATTTATAATTACTATTAATATTTCTAATAATGCACGAATAAATTGGACTTAAAGAAAACCATATATAGAATCATTAATACAAAAACGGAGGCGGCATGAAGCGAGCAGGAAATCTGGACGTCCGCGTACTCAGAATTTTCGAGACAGTCGCCGCGAGCGGCAGCTTGTCGACGGCGGCCAAGGAACTGGGCGTCACGCAGTCCGCCGTGTCGCAGGCGCTGTTCCAGGTGGAGGCGATCCTGGAGACGGCGGTGTTCGATCGCAGCCATCGTCCTTTCAAGCTGACTGCGGCAGGGATCGCGCTAAGCAGGCGCGCACGTCTGATCGTGGATGACATGGACCGGCTGGTCTCGCACGTGCGCGACGCCGATCTCGCCAGCCGGCCGGCGATCCGGGTCGGCATGATCGATTCGTTCGCGGCGACGGCAGGACCCGCCATCGTCAAGAAAATCACCACCTCGGCGAGCCAGCTGCTGCTGTGGTCGGGGCTGGCGAACAGCCATGCGCAGGCGCTGCTGAACCGGCAACTCGATCTGATCGTGACGTCGGACACGCTGGAGGACGTCGACAATATCGTGCGACGCTCGATTTTCACCGAGCCGTTCATCATCGTGGCAGCGCGCAACCGCGCCGAGGAATTTGAAAACGCCGACCTGAACACGCTGGTCAGCTCGCAGCCGCTGATCCGCTTCAGCGCCCGTTCGCACTTCGGCGCCATGATCGAGCGTTACCTGCGGCGCAGTGCGCATAGCCCGCGGCCGTACCTGGAAATGGATTCGTCCGACGTGGTCATGGCGATGGTGGCGGCCGATCTGGGGTGGACCATCACAACGCCCTTGTGCCTGTTGCAAGGGCGCGCCTACATGCCGCAGCTGGTGGCGTTTCCACTGCCGGGGGCGTCGTTATCGCGCACGATTCATCAGCTGTCGCGGCAAGGCGAGTACGAGGATATGGCGGAGAACTGTTTCCAGGTCAGCCGCAATGTATTGGAGACCGAGATTTTCCCACTGGCGCGCTCGCTGGTTCCATGGCTGCGCAACAGTATCGCGTTAAGTTAGCAAGAGTTCGCAAGAGTTGGCGCCAGCCGGCACTGGTACCGCAGTCCCGCTTTTCAAAATAACCAAGAAGGAGACAACAATGGATATCACTCGTCGACAATTCATCGGCGGCGCCGCCGCCACGATCGCCACGATGGCGACCGGCATGCCGCTGGGCGCGGCAGCCGCCAATCCGACCATCAAATACGGCGGTTCGGCCTGGCTGGGACATTATCCGGCCTATCTGGCAATGACCAACGGCTACCTCAAGGAAATGCAGCTGGAGCAGGAATGGCAATCCTTCGGCACTTCCTCTTCACGCATGAGCGCAGTGATGGCCGGCGGCATCGACATCGCCTGCACCGGCGTGGTGTCGGCGCTGGCATTGATGGCGCGCGGCGCCAAGCAGTTTTCCATCATCGCGATTCCGGAGAACTTCGGCCGCGTCGAAGGCTTGTTCGTCAAGGGCGGCGTCAAGAACATCGCTGAACTCAAGGGCAAGAAGATCGGCGTGACCTTTGCTTCCAGCGCGCACTTGCTGGTGCTGGACCTGATCGCCAAGGCGGGTCTCAAGGCCGATGACATTACCGTGCTGAACGTGCCCGCGCCGGAATTGCCGGCGGCTTTCCAGGCCGGGCAGATCGATGCAGCCGCAGCCTGGACGCCACAGTTCGACCTGATCCGCAAGCAGCCGGGCGTGACCCTGCTGGCGGACGATACACAGTTCAGTCTCTACAAATCGTTCAATGTGACGCCGGGGCCCGATGTGCTGATCGTGCGCAGGGCATTCGCGGAAAGCAACGCCGCAGCCGTGAAGTCCTACCTGACAGCCTATTTCAAGGCGACCGCCTTGCTGCGCGATCATCCGGCGGAAGCTGCGAAGCCGCTCATGAAGCTGACCAATCTGGGCGAGGCGGACCAGGTCGGCGCCGTCAAGGGCGCGGATTGGTACTCGCGCGAGCAGCAAGCCGGCCTGCTCAAGGGACAGTATGTCGAGGGCTTGCAAAAGCTGGCCGAGCTGCTGGTCGCGCACAAGCAGATCGACAAGGCGCCTTCGGTGAAAGACTGGATCGATCCGTCGTTCATCTGAAGCACAGTTGCAGTTCCCCTGAATTTGAAAAGGTCACCGCGTGAGTTCAACATGAGTTCCAAATCTCCCTCTAGAGGTGCGCTGCTGGTCACCAGCGCCACCTCGGTTTTAATCTTTTTGCTGATCTGGGAAACCGCCTGCCGTTCCGGCCTGGTCGATCCTATTTTCCTGCCGCCGCCGAGCGCCGTCCTCGGCAAGGCAATCGCCATGGGTAACGAAGGCACCTTGCTGGCCAATATCCTGGCGTCGGCGCGCCGGGTGATGATCGGTTTCCTGGCGGCGACCGCGGTCGCGATTCCGCTGGGCATTTTGCTGGGCACCTCGGTGTTCGGTCGCGCCGCCTTCAATCCCATCCTGTCCTTCCTGCGACCGCTGCCGTCGATGAGCTGGATTCCGCTGTCGCTGTTGTGGTTCGGCATCACCGAGACACAGAAGTACAGCATCGTGTTCATGGGCACCTTTGCGCCGGCGCTGGTCTACGTCATCGAGGCGACCCGGAACATCGATCCGTTGCTGATCCGCGCCGCCCAGAATCTCGGGGCCAGCCGCTGGAACGTGATGAAGGAAGTGATCCTGCCGGGCAGCCTGCCGCAAATCCTCAGCGGTCTCAAGGTGATCCTCGGACTGGCATGGACCTGCGTGATCTCGGCCGAACTGGTGGCGGCGCGCGAAGGCCTCGGCTTCCTCATCATGAACGGCAAGGAGTTCTTCCAGACCGAAGTGGTGGTACTCGGCATGGTGCTCATCAGCGTCACTGTCCTGATTACCGACCTGTGTTTCAGAGCGATCGAAAACCGTGTTTTAAGGTGGCAGAAATGACTGACATGAATGACATGACAAACGGAAGCAACGGTTCCATGATTTCAATCCAGGGCATCTCCAAGCACTATGGCGACTTCGAGGCGCTGCAGCACGTTGACCTCAATATCAGGCAGGGTGAGTTCGTTGTTTTGCTGGGCGCGTCGGGTTGCGGCAAATCGACCTTGCTGAACCTGGTTACCGGCTTCGACCGTCCGACTTCCGGGCGTATCGTGGTGAATGGTCGTGAAGTCACCAAAGTCGAGCCGCAATGCGGCATGGTGTTCCAGCAATACGCGCTGTTTCCGTGGCTGAACGTGCTGGACAACGTCGCCTTCGGCCTGAAGATGAAGGGCATCTCGAAGACCGAACGGCACGCCACCGCGCGGCGTTTCATCGACATGGTCGGCCTGAAGGGCTTCGAAGACAAATATCCCAGCGCGCTCTCGGGCGGCATGCGCCAGCGTGTCTCGATTGCACGGGTGCTGGCGAACGATCCTGACGTGATCCTGCTGGACGAGCCCTTCGCCGCGCTGGACGCCATGACGCGCCAGGTCTTGCAGGATGAGCTGCTGCAGATCTACGAAAAGAGCAAGAAGACCATCATCTTCATCACGCACTCGATCGATGAAGCCTTGTTGCTGTCGACCCGCATGCTCATCATGAGCGCGCGTCCCGGCCGCGTCGTGACGGACATCGTCAACGACCTGCCCATGCCGCGGAACGCGCAAGTCCAGCTCTCGCCGCGCTACAACGAGCTGAAGGCGCAAATCTGGGACACCGTGCAGGCGGAGGTCATGCGCAGCATGCAGGCAACCAGCCACTGATTGCGGGAGGGACGGCAGCCGTTCCCGCTCTCCGCGCTCCATTTACTTGTTGACAGGTTCACGCCGGCCATTCATTCCAGGGCCGGTGCGGGGACGCTCACGCTCACGCATGGGGAACATCCCTGCGCCTGAGCACCATTTGAACTATTTGCACTATTTGTATTATCTGAAAGCGCAATCTTATGACGACAAACCAAACGTTTCCGTCTTACCAGGCGGGTTCCGGCTGGAATGCCTTGCTCGGGCAACGGACGCCGCAGCTGGCCGCTCCCGCCGACCGGCACTTCGACGCCATCGTCATCGGCGCCGGCGTGACGGGACTGGCTGCGGCGCGTCGCATCGCCGAACTTGAACCAACTTCGCGCATCTTGCTGGTTGACGCCAGCGTGATCGGCGAAGGTTCCTCGGGTCGCAATTCCGGTTTCCTGATCAATCTTCCTCACAACACCGGCATGTCCGGTCACGGCAGCCCGCTGGAGACCGCGAAGAAGCAGATTGCCATCTATGACGAGGGACTGACGTGGTTGAAGTCGCTGGTCGACCGGCATCGGATTGACTGCGGCTGGAGCCACATCGGCAAGTATCACGCGGCGGCGACGGCGGAGGGCGAGGCCAGCCTGCGCGGCAACCTGCATCAATACCGGCAATGGGGCGTGGAATACCGGGAGCTAAGCAAGGCCGACCTCGAAAACGATCTCGGCACCGGTTATTACCGCTACGGCTATCACTCCGACAATAACGTATTCGTGCAGCCGGCCGCGCTGGTCCGCGGGCTGGCAGACAGCCTGCCGCAGAACATACAACTGTGGGAGGGCGAACCGGTGATTGCTGTTGAAAGGGGAAAACGGCATCGCGTCCTGACCAAAAACCTGCAGCTCACCACGCCGCGCGTGGTGATCACCAACAACGGCTTCGCCCGAAAGCTCGGCTTTGCACGCGATCGCGTCTTCACCATTTACACCTACGCCGCGTTGACGCCGGAGCTGGAGCAGGACGAGTTGAACAAGCTGGGGGCGGCGGTGGAGTGGGGCGTGATTCCGGCGAATCGCCTGGGCACCACGCTGCGCAAGGTGGCGACGGGCCGCTTCATGGTGCGCAGCGCCTATTCGTACGAGAGCGAGCAGCCGATGGACCAGGTCCGCGCCTTGTTGCAGGATTCTTACCGGCGCCGCTTTCCGGCGTTGCGCGACCATCGGTTTGAATACGTGTGGGGGGGAGTGACTGCGCTCACGCGTAACGGCGCCTTGTATTTCGGCCGTGTCGACGATGGCATGTTCATCTCCATCGGTTGCAACGGCGCCGGCATGCTCAAGGGCAGCATGTTCGGCAAGCTGCTGGGGGAAATGGCATGCGGCCAGCAGTCGCCGATGCTGGCCGATGCGCTTGGCTTCGAACGTCCCACCTGGCTGCCGCCCGAGCCGATCCGTCGCATCGCGGTGGTCGGCGCCATCGGTTACCAGAAGCGCAAGGCCGGGCTGGAGCGCTAGATTTTTAATTCATCGATCAGATAGATTCTTACATCAGACAAGGAGCAGGCATGTCAGCAATTGCAAGATTCGGCGGCAATCATCGCATGTCCAACGTAGTGCGGCACAACGGCACGCTTTACCTGGCGGGGCAGGTGGCGGACAACATCGAGGCGGGGATCGCATCGCAGACCAGGGAAGTGCTGTCAAAAATCGACAGCATCCTGAACGACCACGGCAGCGGCAAGGACCAGATTCTGTTCTGCCAGATCTTCATCGCCGACATGCGTTTGTTCAAGGAAATGAACGAGGTCTGGGATGCATGGGTTGCGCACGGCAATGCGCCGGCACGTGCGACCGTGGAGGCGCGTCTTGCCAGTTCGGCCAAACTCATCGAGATTTGCGTAACGGCTGCGGTGGCTGAAGGCGCCCGGTAAATCGTCGCGTGGATCCGCTACCTTGGCCGGATTTTTGCCCGGCAAGGCAGCGAGGCAGGGAAGCGCAAAAAACGATATCGGATATCTCAAGAAATCTGCTTGTCAGACGAGACGTTCAGATGTCGGCAGGCAGGTTGGCAAGCAGCTCGCCCAACGCCATCGGTTTTCCGAATAACCAACCCTGCGCATATTGCACCCCGCGCTCACGTAGAAATTCAGCCTGTGCCTCCGTTTCAACTCCCTCTGCGACCATGTCCAGCTTCAGCGATTTCGCCATTTCTATGATGTGCAACACCACTTGGCTTGTCGCAGCGCCTGTACCAACTGTGTCGATAAACGATTTGTCGATTTTGAGACAGTCCAACTCCAGGCGTTCCAACTGGGAAAGACTCGAATATCCGGTACCGAAATCATCCACCGCGACGCGTATGCCCAGAAAACGAATTCGATGAATGATCTTGCTCGCGAATTGAGGGTCTGTGAAACCGCGCTCGGTCGCCTCCACGATCAAATTCCCGGACTTTGCCTTGGTACTGTCGATAAGGTTTCGAAGCATGTCAAGCGTGTGCTCATCCTGCAGATCGGCGGCTGAGAGATTGATCGCGATGTGGAAGTCGGGATGTTTTTCAAACAGTGTGGCGGCATCCTGTGACACAAGCTGCACCACACGAGCAGTGATGCGTTGGATCAATTTGCTGTCTTCCGCTACGGGAATGAAAACGTCCGGCCGTATCATCTCGCCGTTGGCCCGGCGCCAGCGGATCAATGCCTCTGCTCCGACCCACTTTCCCGTTTTAAGATCGACGACCGGTTGGTATTGAAGAAAGAACTCATTATGTCTCAACGCGACTTTGATGACGGCAGGCATGGCAAGTTGCAACCGGGCGAGATACAGAATCGCCAGCGTGAGCAGGATGCCGGCGACAATGCCCACCGGCACGACAATTGTCGTGACGGACTGGATGCGCTCCTTGAGGAGGGATGTCGAGCGAGTCGCAATCGCCCCAATGTGATATCGCCTGGACGCCACCACCGCAACGACATAGTCCCCGTCGATGAACGTGACCTCATACCCGCCGTTCAGCCGGGTAAACCATTCCATTTTTACGAAGCCTCGCGCGGTCAGGATCTTATTCGCACCCGCATTGGATATGGTGGCCAGGGATACGTCCTTGACTTCGATGGTGACGTCAATCGGCAAGTTCTTGTGCACGATCGCCGCGTATCCGTCACGTTCGACGACCAGGAAACTGGTTCCTCTGGCAAAGGGAAATTCCACGTTTGTTCGCAGTTTGACCCCCTTTGGCTGGATTTGGTCAACCGGGCCGAGTTCAAGTGCCGGCCCTTTGTTGTTCAGCGAGGAGCAGACCAATTTGTTGCCCGAGACGTGGCCGATGGCTTGCAAGTAACTGGAGGTGATGTCAATCTTCCCCATGAGCGCAAGGTTGGCGGGCGAGCAAGGATCTGTTTCACCGGATGCAACCAAGGACTTGATGCCCGCATCGATCTGGTCTGCGGTGGTCTCGGAGCGACCCAACGCGTCTCGCGCATAGCCAAGCACAAGATTTTTTTCGGCACTCAGTGCTTCTTCATCCGCCAAGTGAATAGCTAGCAGGATGGGCACCGTAATCGCAAGTAGTGCGGCTAGCAGTGTTAATAACAAAACCGAGCGTCTATTCATGTGATCCTTCAGAAGGAGCAGCGATACGTCTAATTATTAATGTCCCCATCCATCAGCAAATGCATTATGCATGCTCCAAGATGGACTGCAAGTGCAGGAGGCGCGGGCTATGACCGCTCATGGCTCCTGATAGCCGGAAGTTGCAAAAAAAGAACTTGAAATAAGCCGACGAACAAGCCGTGAAGCAGGTGTTCTGCTACATTATCTCTGTCTATACTTGCAATAACAAAAACGTCGTTGAGGGGCAGCCATTCGCGCGGTCCCTGAAGCGGGCGGCGAAACGCGCAACAGCACATAACAAATAACAGCCGCGACCTGTACAGGAGCAAGCCATGGAATTAACGCACGATTTCATCCGCAAACCGATCATTCTGATCGTCGACGATAGTCCTGACAATCTGTTGCTGATGGTGAATCTTCTCAAGGAGGGCGATCGCTACACGATCAAGGCTGCCAACAATGGCGAGAAGGCTTTGCAGATCGTTCAAGCCGATCCGCCACCAGACCTGATCCTCCTCGACATCATGATGCCCGGCCTGTCGGGACACGAGGTGGCTCAATCGCTCAAGGCCGATCCGCGCACGCGAGCCATCCCGCTTATCTTTTTAACCGCAATGGCCTCCACCGCCGACGAGACGCGTGGGCTGGAGATGGGGGCTGCCGATTACATCACCAAGCCGATCAGCCCGCCGGTGGTCCTGGCGCGCGTGGAAACCCAGCTCAAGGTCAAGGCTGCGGCCGACTTTCTCAAAGACAAGAGCGACTATCTGGAGCAGGAGGTCGCCAGGCGCACACGCGAAGTCCTCGCCATTCAGGATGTGACCATCCATGCCATGGCCTCCCTGGCCGAAACCCGTGACAACGAGACCGGCAACCACATTCGCCGCACCCAGCATTACATGAAGATATTGGCCGAACATCTGCGTGACCATCCGCGGTTCCGGCACTTCCTCGACGACGACACGATCAGGCTTCTGTTCAAATCGGCGCCTTTGCACGATATTGGCAAGATTGGTATCCCTGATCGCATCTTGCTCAAGCCGGGCAAGTTCACGCCGGAAGAATTCGAGATCATGAAGACGCATACCACGCTGGGACGCGACGCAATCGCTCATGCGGAACAGCAATTGGGAACATCGGTGGAATTTCTCCATTTTGCCAAGGAAATCGCCTATGGCCATCAGGAAAAATGGGATGGTTCCGGCTATCCCGAAGGCAAGGCCGGAGACGACATTCCTATTTCAGCACGGCTCATGGCGGTGGCGGATGTCTACGATGCCTTGATCAGTCGGCGCGTCTATAAAAATGGCATGTCGCACGAAGAGGCCGTGCGCATCATCACGGAAGGCCACGGCAAGCACTTCGATCCTGATATTTGCGACGCCTTCCTGGCTTGTTCCGATCAGTTCCGGGTCGTTGCTGCGCGATTCGCCGATTCAGACCATGACATGGCGCAGAAAGCCGCCGCTGTACAGTTCATTTCCGGTTCCGAATGAATTTTCCGCTGACTGCATGACATGGGAGCTCGCATGAGTTCAGCTTTTAATATCCTGGAGCGCCTATCGCTTCGTCACAAGCTGGTTGTCGGTTTTGTGTCGCTGCTGCTGTTTTCCCTCGCCCTTGGTCTTCAAAGCCTGCAAACGCAGGCCGACCTGAGCAGGGATCTGAAGCGGCTGCAGGAAGAAGGCATCATCGGCATCGCCAGGGTGCAGGAGGGCAGAATCCATTTTGCGCACATGGTGCTTGCGGCCCACCGCATCGTCAGTGCCGAATCGGTAGGGGAACGGGACGAAGCCGTGCAGGAAATGGACGATGCCGACCAGTACGTCCAGCAAGCGATTCAGTCGACCCGCCCGACGCTGTTCAAATCGGACAACGTCGAACGTCTGGACCAGTTCGAGATACTCGTCGCCCGCATGCGGCGGACGATGTCGGAGGCGCTGGATCTTTCCAAGCAAGGCATGCGGCGGGAAGCCGCATCGCTGGTCGAGAGCATCAGCTTCAAGGAACTTAATCGCAGCGCCGATCAGTTGCTGGCGGAAATTGCCACCGTCAAGGAGTTCGGCGTGCGCGACACGACGGTGAACGTCCAGACGTTCGCCTTTACCCGCAACGTATTGACGTATGCCTTGCTGCTGGGCGGGCTGGTGCTGGCGCTGGCCTTTTCCGTGTTGATCAGCAGATCCATCAGGCTGCCGATCAACCGGGTCAGAACTGCGGTGGAAGAGCTGGCCGCCGGCAAGCTGCACCTGGATATCCCGCATACGGACTATCAGAACGAGACCGGCGATCTGGCCCGCGCCATCGCTTCCTTGCAGACCGAATCAATTCAGCTTGAAACCCAGCGCTGGATCAAGTTGCAGGAATCCAGGATCCAGGCCGCACTGCAACAGGCGGCTTCACCGGAAGAACTGGCGGCGCTGTTCTTCCTGCACCTGGCGCCGCTTCTCCCTATCGGCCAAGGGGTGCTCTATCGCTGGGACAACGCACGTCAAGTACTGATCCTGGCAGGCGGCTATGCCGTCAGCGGCAGACACACGCCAGCAGGCAGGATCGAACCGGGCGTCGGCCTGCTTGGCCAGTGCGCCAGGGACCGATTGCCCCGAACGATACAGCAAGGTACCGACGGCGCCTGGCGCATCCACTCAGCGCTTAGCGAGATTGCTCATAGCGAGATCATGGTGCTGCCGATTCTGAGCGGCGACAAGCTGGCGGGTGTACTGGAACTGGCCTGCATCGATACGGCAAGCGACACCGCCAGGACGCTTCTGGAGGAGGTGCTTCCACGCCTTGCCATCAGCATGGAGATACTGGATCGCTCACTGACCGTGCAGCAGTTGCTGCGACAATCGCAAGACCAGGCGACACGCCTGGAAGAACAGGCGACTGAATTGGAGGCCCAGCAATCCGCTCTCAAGGAGACCGAAGCCTGGTTTCGCAGCATCGTGGAATCGGCGCCGGACGGCATGCTGGTGGTGGATGAACATGGCAAAATCATTCTCGCCAATACGCAGCTTGAGGGTCTGTTCGGCTACCAGACTGGCGAACTGCTCGGGCTATCGGTGGAACAATTGGTGCCGGCCTCGGTACGTCCTCGTCATGCCGGCCTGCGTAAAGGCTTCACGCGGGAAGAGGGCACCCGCCAGATGGGCGGAGGTCTGATGGATCTGCAGGGGGTTCGCAAGGACGGCAGCATGTTCTCCGTAGAAATCGGTTTGGCTTCGTTGCCGGCAGTAGGGGAATTCGGCCAGTGCATTTGTGCGTCGGTGCGGGATACGAGCGAGCGCCGCGCCATGGAAGCCAAGGTTCAGGAAAGCGAAAAACGCATGCGCCGGGTGCTCGACAGCAGTCCGGTCGCCATGTCCATCGAACGGCAAGACGACGGCTCGCTGATCTATTGCAACCGGCAACTGGAGATTCTCACGGGCATGAGCCTGGAGGAATTGTCCGCACGCGATAAGGTTTCCGGTTTGTGGGCAGATGCCGAATGCAGACAGCGCTACACGCAGGCTATTTCGGTCGGCGATGTGCTCAACTTTGAAGCCGGGTTCCATCGTCCGGACGGTTCGTTCGTGGAGGTTCTGCTCAGCGCCATCAAGGTGCCGCTATCTTCCGGCGACATCACGGTAGAGTGGTATTACGACATCACCGACCGCAAGCGCGCCGAAGAAGACGTCCGGCGCGCCAAGGAGATTGCCGAAGACGCCACCCGCGCCAAGAGTGAATTCCTGGCCAACATGAGCCACGAAATCCGTACGCCGATGAATGCCATCATTGGCATGAGCCATCTGGCGCTCTCTACACAACTGGACAAAAAACAGCGAAACTACATCGAGAAGGTTCACCGCTCCGCTGAAAATCTGCTTGGAATCATCAACGACATCCTCGACTTCTCAAAGATCGAAGCCGGCAAGATGACCATCGAACGCGTCGATTTTCGACTCGAAGACGTGATGGAAAACTTCGCCAGCATGGTCGGGCTCAAGGCCGACGACAAAGGGCTCGAATTGCTGTTTGACAGCCCATCGCACATGCCGACTGCCCTGATCGGCGACCCCTTGCGACTGGGTCAGGTGCTGATCAACCTCGGCAACAATGCCACCAAGTTTACAGAAAACGGCGAGGTCGTCGTCGGCATCAAGCAAGTCTCGGTGACGCCGGACGAGGTGGAGTTGCATTTCTGGGTAAGAGACACCGGAATCGGCATGACGCCCGAGCAGTGCAATCGCATGTTCGAGTCGTTCAGCCAGGCCGATAGCTCGACGACGCGCAAATACGGGGGAACAGGGCTGGGGCTGGCCATCTCCAAGCGCCTGGTCGAGATGATGGACGGCCGCATCTGGGTGGAAAGCGAGCATGGAAAAGGCTCGACCTTTCACTTTCATGCGCGCTTCGGCCTTCAGCACGACGTTGCGCCGCGGCGCATGTTCAAGGCGGAAGAACTGCTCGGCCTGCGAGTTCTCGTGGTGGATGACAACGCCAGTGCGCGTGAGATTCTCTCGACCATGGCGCGCAGCTTCGGACTGGAAGTAGACATGGCCGGCAGCGGCATCGACGCACTGCATCTGCTGAAGGATGCTGAGCGCAGGGAGCTGCCCTACGACCTTGTCCTGATGGACTGGAAGATGCCGGGAATGGATGGCGTGGAAACCGTGCTCCGGATGAACGCCGGAGAGATTCGTTCGGTGCCTTCAGTCATCATGGTCACGGCTTTCGGCCGGGATGAGGCGCAGGAAGAAGCTGCGCGCATGCAGGTCCGGTTGTCATCGGTGCTGACCAAGCCGGTCACGCCGTCCACCTTGCTGGAGGCGATCGGCGAGGCGCTGGGCAAAGGCGTCGTGATTGAGACCCGCACTACCGAACGGCAAGATCAGAGCACCGGCAATGTCGCGCTCCTCTCCGGCGCCCGCGTACTGCTGGTGGAAGACAATGAAATGAATCAGGATCTGGCCGGCGAGCTGCTGACTGCCGCCGGCATCTCCTTCATGCTTGCAGAAAACGGCCAGCAAGCACTCGACATTCTTGCCAGCGACGAAAGTTTTGATGGTGTGTTGATGGATTGCCAGATGCCGGTCATGGATGGCTATACGGCGACACGCAAGATCCGCGAACAGGCTCGCTTCTCCCGCTTGCCCGTCATTGCCATGACGGCCAATGCAATGGCCGGGGATCGTGAGCAGGCAATTGCCTGCGGCATGAACGACCATATTTCCAAGCCGCTGCATGTGGCGACGATGTTCGCGACGATGGCGAAGTGGATACGTCCGTCCTCTCCGTCCACCGAGGCGCTGCAAACAGGGCGGGCGGACGACAAGATCGCAGCATTTTCGTCGCTCGCCGGCATTGATCAGGCGGCCGGCCTGGCTACCTGCATGGGAAAACCAGATCTGTATCGTCGCATGCTGCTTAAGTTTCAGGAATCGCAGCAAGGCTTCCCGCAGGCCTTCGCCGACGCGTTGGCGGCTGGTGATCTGACAGTCGCCACCAGACTCGCACATACCTTGCGGGGCACCGCCGGCAACATCGGCGCGATGACGCTTTCCCAGTCTGCAGCAGAGTTGGAGGCTGGCTGCAAGCCGGCAGGAGGCGACATTGCACTTGCGCCTTTGTCGACGGCCGTCAACCATAACTTGCGTACAGTTTTAGAAGGAATCGACCGGCTCGGGTCGACTCCGAAGCCCGGTGCAACGCTGGCAGCAGCGACGCCCCCCGGGCCGCGGTTCCAGCAGTGCCTGGACGAATTGAGACGCCTGCTGGCCGACAGTGATGCAGCTTCGCTGGATTCGCTGAGTGAATTGCAGGGCTTGGTCGCTGGAAGCGCCGTGGCAATCCAGTTGGGTAAGATAGCGGAGAAGATCGAGATGTTCGACTTCGATGAAGCTTTGGCCTTGCTTAATACAGTATCTTTCGTGCGATGAAGGCCGGAGCCTGCGCTGATCCGCGAAGTGACGGGCAGAGCAGAGGGCTTTCACGTTTGAAGACGTGTAAGAACGTTGCGCGTTTGTGAACTTAATACAACCAATAAAAGTTCTTCTCACGTCTGCTGAATAAATTGTGTGCGCCCGCGTCCATTTTCCTCAAAATAACCGGTTGCCAACTTAAAATCCTACTCGTTAGTACGGAAAATATCTAGGCAAAAATCAGCCTCTCGTCGCCGGAGTAATACCGCGGGGTACTGGCTCCCGGCCTTGAAACCTTATTCCTTTGGCAACCTTGAATTGATTCAAAATGCAAATACCTGACCTTCCAACACTTGTTGCCTATGCAGCCATTATGGGATGTCTGTTAGGCGTGATCTTGTATCTGGTTGGGAAGAACTATCCAACCTATATCAAAGGCGTCATGTATTGGTCCGCGGCACCCCAAGTGGCAGGCTTGGCGACGCTGGTGCGGTTGTGGCCGCAAAAGTCTCTTCCTCCGACTCTTACTGTCAATATTCAAAACGTACTCCTGGTATTAGCAGCGGGCCTTTTCCTTGCCGGTATTTGTCAATTTTTTGGAAAGCCATTAAAGCGGCGGTTTCTTTTATCCCTGGTCGTCGTGTCGATTGTTTGTCTATGGTTCTTTACCGGCTACGAGGGAGCGGTTCTCCATCGACGGCTGTTTGTAAGAAGCGTGCTCATTCTTCTGTATGCCTATAGCGCGTGGGTGGTCTACAGGCAACCGCATACCTTTGCAAGATGGTTGACGATCATCACAGTTTGCGTGCTCATCAGCATCATTATTCTTCGGACGGTGTTAGGTCTTCTATGGCCTCAAGGAGATGGAATCGACTCTCAGAACATCGCTCAGGCCCTCTATTCTTTCGGTCTGTCCACAATGGTCGTGTTCACTCCTGTTTGCGCCATCCTGATGACCTCGGAGAGATTGCGTTTCGTGCTTGAGGATTTGGCCATGAAAGACAGCCTGACCGGAGTCCTCACACGACGGGCAGTGTTTGAGCTTGGCGAAAACGAGCTTGCCGGTTGTCAGCGTCGAGGACTGCCTTTTTCCGTCTTGATGCTCGATCTTGATCACTTTAAAGAAATCAACGACACCTATGGTCATGATATCGGCGACAGGGTGTTGCAAGACTTCACAGAGCGGGCGCGAAATATATTGCGCAGTCCTTTTGCCATGGGGCGTTATGGGGGAGAGGAATTTGTTGTGATCCTGCCGGGAACGGATTCCGATGATGCAGCCGCCGTTGCAGAACGCATACGCAGCACCCTCAACGCCAACTCCAGCAGGCCGGAGATTCCTAAATATTGTGTAAGCATTGGCGTGGCCAGCGCCTTCCGTGGAAGCAGGGAATCGTTAATCGCGCTAATTAAAAGCGCGGACCAAGGTTTGTATCAAGCCAAGCAACGGGGACGAAACAGGGTTGAAACTATCGGTCCTCGTATGACTATGCCGAGCTAGTCTATTGACTTGCACGAATACGGCCCGCGATGAGAGGGAGCCCGCGGGCTGGAGCAATTTAGAGCGAAAAGTTGACCGGAGTATGCGTCATCTGGCTGCCTAGGCTTAAGCAAGCCGAACGGCGAGTCACTTGTCCTGTGGACTTCGACGAGGACGCGCCTGCTCGGCGGGTGAGATGGTTTCGTCCAGAGTGTACTTATGGGCGTCAGCGGAATTGTATTGTGAATGATATGGGCTTTCTTCGACCGCATGTAATTTTACATAATGTAAATCGTTGAGCTCTGCGAAGTCTTTACTGGCGCGGCCTCGGAGGAGGTTGGCGACACTAAAAGAGTGACACCACCTAAGACAACTGCACCGGTCACCATCGCAGCTTGTTTCGAGAAAACCTCCCACAACGACTTGTGACCGCTGCGTTCAGCACGGTCTAAATCCGCTGCCATGATGATCTTCATCGGGTCTTCTTCAAGCGCTATCGCGAGGGCGATGCACGCTTCGTTGTTCATGACGTTTTTGCCGGATCGGTATTGACTGATTTGGCCTGACGACCATCCCAGTTCTTTGCATACGGCCACATCATTCTTCAGGCCTTTTTTCTCGATCAGCAGGTCGATAAATTTTACGCTTTTCATGACATACCTCTTGACAATCTAATGATCGTTAAATATTCTCATGATCATGAGATTTAATGATCATGAGTTTTCGTAAACATATCACATCTGTTGTGGATCAACAGATAAAACAATACTGGGGGGTATGTATGCGAGCACCTGCAAAGCGTATCTGTGGCTTCCGCTCCTTCTGGAAGCAACTCCCCATTCTCTATACCGCGTCCTGCGGATTCCGTCGCCCACAAAGGGCTTTCCATCGTAGTGCTCACCCATAAGGGGTAAATCATGTCTGCAATTGATAACAAACACCTGATCGATATTCTCGCGATCAATCAATCGTCCGGCGTCAGCATCAAAAGCGGTAAGCCGTGGGAAATGTTCCGCGCGCAGTGCGTTGTTAGTGGCCCGGATAACTCCACCAAGATCGGCGAGTTGCTGTTGCCGCGTGATTTGAAGGAGACGATTCCCGGTCGCTACCTCGCAGAGTTCGAACTCGATGTGAGTTTTGATCGCCTCGTCGTTCCCCGCATCACGGCGCTGCATCCACACGGCTCCGGCAAGCCTGTCGCGAAGCCTGCCGATGGTGCTAAGGCTGCGGCTGCTGCGTAATCATGCCGCGCTACGTCCTCTACTGCTCGCAGGATACCGCGCCGACTGTTTCGGCAACCGGCACGCTGTCCTGCGACGGCGGCAACGCTTCCATTCAGGTTGGTGTGTTGGAGTCGACCATGAATACGCCTGACATTGAGGCGGTCGCGGCGGTGTGGGGAGCGGCTTTCACAATGGTGCTGCTGTGCTACGTGATCTCGCGGGGCGTCGGCAGCGTTCTCAACATGGTCAGGGAAGGGTAGCCAATGGCTCTGAATCTGCCTGTCGGTTTGTTGGCGTTGGGCGTTGCAGCCCTTTGGGTACTGGACATCGTGCTGTTCATCAGACTGTTTTTCTAAACTGAATTGCCTATATCGGGCAACCGCTGCCGGACGTTTCCGGTTTATCTGAAAGGAGCAACAAAATGAAGTTCATCAAGAAAGTAAAAACCGCTGTTGTCGGCACCGCGCTGGCCGTTGGCGCATTGGTTGGTGCACCGGTGTATGCCGCTACCTCCGTCGATCTGACGCCTATCACCGGCGCTTTCACTGCCGCTGATATCACTACCGGTGTGTTGGCGATCGCGGCCACGCTGGCTGTCGTGTACGTGACCATCAAGTCCGCAAAAATCGTCCTCGGCATGCTGCGCGGCGGTTAATTTCACTTTGCGGTAACGGGGACGGTGTAGCGCTGCATCGTCCTTTTTTTACGTCTGTCGTTCGTCGGGGGGGCTGCAATGGATTACTCGAATCTCTGGTATTTGTTCGTGTTCGGATGGGGCATTGTGTGCGCCTGGGCGGTCATTGTCGGCCTTGAGGCAAAGTGATGCGTGCGTTCATTGCAACTCTCTGCCTATACCTCGTCTGCACGCTGGCGTCAGGCGCAGCACTGCCGGTCTCTCGTATGCAAAATGCCGTGTCCGGCGTTACCCAATCCAAAATGGTCCAGCGCGGTTTTGCGAGCAATGATCCCCGGTGGATCAATACGCTGTCGTCGGCGGGGAGTGCCATTGCCGGTGCTGCGGCGACTGCGGCTACCGTCACCGCGCTTGGTGTCACTGCGCCCGCGTGGGCTACCGTTGCAGCCGGTGCCGCTGTTGGTACGGCGGTCGCTCTTGCTCTCGACGCGGGAATCAAGTGGCTATTCAAGGATTCCGGCAATGTGCAGATTGGCGATAATCCGACCTCCCCAAATACGCCGGCAGGATTGTCTCCACCCTCTACCGTCTGGGTAAAAAATGGCGTCGTCGGCGGCACTAAAGATGCTGCGTGTACCGGACAACCGCCTTCTTCGGGGATGACCGGAAGTCATCCATGGACGGCTTATCATGCAATGCTGAACGGCGTTTGCGAGGGATTCCGCGTTTTCACCGATACCGGCTCTGTCGTGGACGCCGGGCCGGACGATACCTTCAGTGTTTTTACAAATAACACAAGCCGTTGCCCGGGGATCGGCCTGACTGCCTCCGCTGGCAAATGTCCTGCATCGAATTTCCCGGAGCCAGCAGGCGCGCCAGTCAAAACGATTTCCGATGCAGCGGCGCAGCTGACCGATCCTCAGAAAGCGCAGCCGCTGAATCCGCAAGTCATCGCTGATCTGGCTAACGAATTCTGGAAACAAGCGGCAGCGGCACCCGGATATAACGGCCTTCCTTACGATGCGACCCAGCCGGTCACCGCCGCAGATGCGGCTACATGGCAAGCCAGCAACCCCAACTATTGGCCGAGCGTAGGTGACTTCGTTGCGCCGCAAGTTGCGCCCTCTGGCGGCACGGCATCGACACCGTTCTCTATGCCAACGTCGACCACGCCAGCGACCTCTGCTGACCCCGCTACGCAACCGAGTATCGGCACGAATCCGTCAACGGAACCCTTGCAAAATCTCGGCTCTGATCCGGGCATTGGTGCGCCTGCGCTGGAGCCGATTCCGACAGCGCAGCAGATTTTGTCACCGCTGTTGAATCTCTTCCCAACGCTCAAGAATTTTGCGGTGCCAAGCCACAGCTCGGTTTGTCCGAAATGGACGATGCACATTCTCAACAGCGATTACACCTTGCAAGATCACTGCTCGATGCTAGAGCAGATTCGTCCAACGCTCTACGCGGTGATGGCGGTGACGTGGGTGCTGATCGCGTTGTTCATTATCTTGGCTGCTTAGGGGGCGCTATGTTCGGTATTCTCCTGTCCGCGCTGAATGTCATTCTGGCGTTCGTGGTGCGCTCCATCATCGTTAAATTCGTCGTCTTCTTCGGCTTGTTTTTTATCACCACCGAGTTTGTCGCGGTCATCAGCACTATGCTGCCGAGCGGCACGGAACTGTCTGCGGCGTTGGGTGGCGTTCCCGCTGACGTATGGTATTTCCTCGACCTGTTCAATGTTAGCAGCGGCATTCCGATTCTTCTGTCAGCATGGGTGACGCGCTTTGTTATCCGCCGCATTCCGGTGATTGGCTGATCATGGCGATCAACGTCTATACCGGGTTGATGGGTTCCGGTAAAAGTTATGAGGTCGTGGCCGAGGTCATTGTCCCGGCCATTGCGCAAGGACGGCGCGTGGTCACGAACGTGGACGGCATCGACCAAGAAAAAATCCACGTCTATATCGAGGCCAGCTATTCGCCGGTGCCAGAGACGTTAGGGGAGGTGGTGCACGTCACCAATGGCGATGTGTTTGATACTAAGTTCTTCCCTTATTACGACAGCGATAAAACCGCGCATACCGACACGACAGTGCAGCCGGGCGACTTGGTGTGCATTGATGAGGCATGGCGCTTCTGGCCTGCGACCGGAGCCAAGATTCCCGCCGAGCATAAGAGCTTCTTTCTGGAGCATCGCCATTTCACCAATTCGGCCACGGGTGTTGCCTGCGATCTGGTCTTGATGATTCAGGACATGGGGACGCTCAACCGCTTCGTGAAGAACGTCGTGGCCTTCAATGCGCGCACGCACAAGAAAGTCTCTCTTGGCATGCCCAACACCTACAGCGTCGTTATGTATGAGGGATACAAACAAACCAAGGCGACCAAGATCAGCACGGCGGTGCACAAGTATCGCAAAGAAATTTTCCCGCTCTATTCGTCCTTCAAGGGCGGGGCCGCTGGCAAGTCGGTCAACGTCGATAAGCGACAAAACATGTTCGGCAGTCGCGGCAAGCTGCTCGGCATGGTCGCGGTTCTCATTGTGGGTGTCTGCGGCCTGATCTGGTCTGTGCGATTCTTCTCGAGTAAACATGCGCAGCCGGAAGCCGCTAAAGCCGACAGTGCTGCGACCGCGAAGACCGCTACAAGCAACGCCGCTAATGCAGCACCGCCGAAGTTCTCGGAAGTCTGGCGACTGGTGGGCATGGCGCAGCTCGGTGACGTTCGCTACATCCTCATTGCCGACAACGCCGGGCGCTTGCGTTACGAGTCTCCCTCAATGTTCGTCGCCATGGGACCGCAAACCATTGGTGACATCGACGGTGCGAAGGTCACACGCTACTCCGGCGGCGTTCTCCAGCCCGGTAAAACGGAGATAAAAAAATGAAACGTCTATTACTGATTGGCTTGTTGCTGCTGTCCTGTACTGCCGGTGCTGGTCCGGTTGAACAAGCGTCGTTTGAACTGTCCCGCGTGAAAGTCGCAGAGGCGGTGGAACTGATGTACGTGCAAGTGCTGAAATCGCCATTCGTCATACAGCCGGAAGTCGTGGCAGATGAACGCATGGTGTCATTCCGGTTCAGCACCGGCAAAGACGCCCGGCAAGATATTGCCCGGTTCTTGACTGCTATAGGGTTGTCGGTAAAGACCGTCAACGGCGTCGACATGATCGGCACCGAGAAGCAAGCCAAGCCGGACAAGCAGCCCTATGTCTATCGGCCCAAATATCGCGACGTCACCTATCTGGTGGAACTGGTGCGTGCCTTGTTCCCCGACAGCGAATTCAGCATGACGCGCAGTGTCCACGGTGCGCCGCAAGAGATTGCCGCCGACAGCACCACGGGCCAGTCTAAAGCGCCGATACCGTTCGGATCTGCTGCCTCACTGATCGACAGCACCGCCGACGCCTTGGTATTCAACGGCACCGCGGCGGATATCAAGCGGCTGGCATCGCTGCTCGATCAACTGGATGTGCGGCAAGGCGAAGTGCTGGTGCGTGGTCAGGTGTTTGAAGTCTCGACCGGGGCAGCGCAAGGTTCGGCCTTCTCGCTGGCCCTCTCGCTCCTGGGCGGCAAAGTGACGGCAGGCTTATCGACTGCCTCAACCCTCGATGGTTTTATCCGCCTCAAAAATGCCTCCATTGATGCCGTGTTCTCTGCGCTGTCCAGTGACAACCGGTTTAAAACGATCTCGGCGCCGTCGCTGCGGGTGCGCTCTGGCGCCAGCGGTAAATTCTCAGTCGGGCAAGAGGTGCCGGTGCTGGGCGCCGTGAGTTATCCGGGCAATGGCAATGCGCCGGTGCAGTCGGTCGAATATCGCAGCTCCGGCGTCATCTTCGATCTGTCGCCCGTGGTGCGGGATGCCGTAGTCGACTTGACCGTGCAGCAGCAGCTATCGAACTTCGTGGTGACGCAAACCGGCGTGAACAATTCGCCCACGCTCACCAAGCGCGAGGTGCGTACATCGTTATCGGTTGGTGACGGCGATGTGGTGATTATTGGGGGGCTTGCCGAGGATAGGGAAAGCTCCGGTCGCATTGGCTTCTCATTCCTGCCTGACTGGATGAAGTCGGACACCGGCCAGAAAAGCAAAAGCGAAATCCTGCTGGTGCTGCAAGTGACCAAACTTTGACGGTCTTATTGCTGACCATGACCGCAAACCATCTCCTGCAGGTCCAGACGCCGCATGTCGCGTTCGTGCGCAGCACGATGATTGCCGTAGCGGCCGGGTCGGTAGACCTGCGCAACGCGCACCGCGTAGCCGGCAATCAAGCATGCGGCGACGCGCAGACGGTAGCGTGCAGGGGTTGTGGAGAGGGCGCTGCGGAGTCGCGCCGCCGCAGCTTGCGAGGACGGCGCGAGCGAAGCGAGCGCCTAGACTTGTACCTAGAACACTCAAGGAAACAAGAAGGCGGTAGCTCAGGAAAGAATTGGAAAAAAGGTTTTTGCAGGACATAAAAATGCCCGGATCAGCGTTCGCAGCGCTGCCGGGCTCACACATCGTTATCTTAGGGGGATATGTGCTTGATTCGAGTATAGACAAGGCGGCGGCAAATGCCAATCTTAAGGCAAGCTTGGGCGAGTATTTCTGTGGTACGGATGCACATCTGTTCAAGACCATTACGCTCACGGAGTTCCCGGATGGCATGGAAGTCTATGTCGATGAGGGCCGGGAGGCATACAGCGACGGAGCAATTTTCGAATACAGCACCGAGCAGGAGGTGCCGACCGTGCGCGGCGAAGGCGACCATGAGAAGGCAAGGGCCGTCGCTGCCAGACGTGCCAAGACGGCAGTAAGGAGGCTCGCCAAGATGCTACAGGCTGACTGCATGCTGACACTGACCTATCGAGAAAACATGGACGATTTCGAGCGGCTACAGGCAGATTTTAAGGCGTTCAGGGCGCGTTTGCGGACCTTGGGCGAGTTCCACTACGTCGCGACTGTAGAACGGCAGGAGCGGGGCGCTTTGCACATCCATATCGCCTGTCAGCATTTCCCGGCGTGGCTGAATAACGAACATGGCACTAGGGTGCGTAGCTATAACCTGATTCGTTCGATGTGGCGGCGTGTTGTGGGCCGGGATAACGGCAATGTGGATCTGACGAAGCCAAGAGGGCGCAACTGGGCGCACAAGATCGCCAGCTACATCAGCAAATACGTTTCCAAGAATATCGAAGAGGCGCGATTCAACAAGAAGAGCTACTGGTCATCACGGGGAATTCCGAAGCCTAAACAGACAAAACTATGGTTTCCGATGGGGACACCTATACGCGACATCATCGTTCTGGTGGCACAGGAATTTGTGATGAAGGGGTATGACGATCTGAGGCAATTTCATGATCGACTGAACGGCTTTTATTGGTTCAGCGCGTCTAAAACTTCCTAGTTCCACTGTTGAGAAATGTTGAGAATCTCGCTCGCATCAGCGCATTACAGTGACCGTAAAACATTGGGGCTACGGGAAAATGATGCAGCTTGAATTATTCGAGCGCGAGGTCATCGGGGCAGATGAAATGCGTCTGATTTTTCAGGAAATTAGGCAAGCATACTGGTTCTTGCGAAACACTCGGCCTGGGCGATACGGTGACGCAAAACGAAGGAAGCTGTATCGAAGAATAGCTATTCACAAGAGGCGTTTGCTCCTTGCTGGGGCGGACAGGTCGGAGATTTTGAATATGCTGTCATGCTATCGGCTGAAATGCCGATGCGGTGAGTCTCGTTGCCGATATTTTAGTTGATTTTGATTAACGCTTGTCCTTGGTGGACAATGGCACTTGCGAGCCGCCGTGCAATTTGCTGCGTTTTTCGCAACAAAAAACTAGACGTTTAAACGCAACAGCATTAATATGAATCGTCATTTCATTCCATACGGATATAGCGCCGAATAGCTCCACTACTCGGCGCGTCTAGCTTAGCTAGGTATTGCGGTGGTCAGCAAGTGGCCTAGTATTGATTGAATGATAACCATTGGAAAGTCAATGGTCAGCCGAATCCGCGATCGCAAGCGGTTTAAGACGATGTAAATGCGCACTTGAGTGCCTTTAGGTTGTTGGTTTAAGGATACCTCCAAAATAGTTGCATATTTTGGGGGTGTTTTTGTTTGGTAAAAGATATTTCCCAAACGAGGATCAGCTTGCGCCTTTTCTCATTGCTGCACAAGAGAAAACGATAGTCTTCCCAAATTTATCACTATGGAATGATAGGTTTATTCACGTTGAATCATCTGGCATCATCTGTCGTTGGTTAAACGCGACAGCATCACGAAAAGCTCGCTACAGACGGCGCATCCTATTGTGAGGGAACATGTAGTTAGTTCACGAATTCACTACATGCAGCTACTCATTTCCATCGCTTTCTATTCCTTTCGTCGTAGAGCTCCTTATCTGTGCTTGGCAACTGCTGTTCGGTCGTGAGGCAAAGCCATGACTGAACGTAGTCTATTTGCTGGCCGTCTGTCGTTGAGTGTTCTATGCCTGTCAATACGAACCGCCCGTCATTCACCCAAAGTAGGACCGGTTCCAATAATTCGCAATCAGTACGTCCTTCAATCGCTGATAGGTGTGCAGTTTTGATCGTTCGATGCAGGTGGTTGTCACTAGTCTCATTGATAGTGAGCTTCCCACGGCGATACATTTCGAAGCACAAGCGACTTTTCGGGATAATCATTCCTTTATTACGCATTTTGATTACCGTGACTTCCATTTTACAACCCGCAAAAGACTGTTTATGCATACAGTAGTTTAATCTCAATACCTGTTTTTTCACAAGCTGAAGTCGCAAGCTATTGTCATCAACGGGCGTTAAAAAGCCCCGGCATGCGGGGCTTTTTCGGGGGAAGGCTGTACAGTCTTCAATGAAAAATCTTAAACAGGATCGCGACGGTTCCGGCCAACATGAAGCCAAGCATCCATTTCAGTAACTCGAATTGTCCTTTGACCTCGGTGAACTTGGTGCCAACTTCGGCACGGAATTCATTCAGGTCGGCTTTTTTCACTAGTTCGTTGTTCATGGCTTCTGCAAGTGCTTTGGCGTGGGCTTCGGCTTGAGCGGTGGGGATGCCAGATTCCTCGAGGCGCTTCACATAGTCGTGAGTGTCAAAAAAGGTAGTGGCCACGGATTCTCCTTGGTGAAAGTATAGCATCTTGAGTGAGGGGGTTAAACGGCGTAATTGCGAGGGGCATTCGTGCCAAACGTAAGCCGGATAAGGCTCCGTAACTTACGAATGCAATTTGACATAATGTAAATTATGCGAAACTGGCGATCTAAAATAACAGCACAAAGATACTTGTAAGAATCTCAACAATACTCAAAACGGCAACACTTTCCGTCCTCGTCGCCGATACCTCCTTCACACCAACTAATCCGAAAAACATCATGCGTTATCCAAACTCACGTTACGGTAATCCGGTTGAATTTCAGTACTATGCCCAAGGCCAAACCGCCGAGGAAATCGGCAGACGCCTCAAACGCAACAAGCACACTGTGCACCGCTGGCTGACAGGCAAACAGAAAATGCCGTGGTGGATTCCAGAAATCCTCCGGCTCCAGCGCCTCGAATATGACCTATGGATGCATCAGGTCGGCCTAGGCCATCGCCGCACCAAATTAGGCGTGACGCGCGCCGATGTGATCGCCTTCCCGGACTTCCGGCCTCCGGTCGACCAGCCAACCAACACCGACACCGGCCACGGCAACAGCCAGGCTGCTTAATCTCACTCAGTGCTATACTTTTGATAGGAATCCATTGATATGACAACCGTGACCTTTGACACCCACCAGTTCATTAAAAAACTTGAAGCTGCCGGCTTAGCCGAAGCCCAGGCGGAAGCTATTTCTGAAGCAATTAAAACCGCATCGGACACCACCGATACCGTTTCGAAAAAAGACCTGCAAATCGAACTGGCTCCAATCAGAACCGATTTGACGCTCATGAAATGGATGCTTGGCCTTATCGTCGCCGGCGTCGCCGCCCTCGTGTTGAAATCGTTTTTCTAACGATACCAAGCCGCAAAAAACTAAAGCCCCGAAAGGGGCTTTTTTACTACATATGAACGACTCAGTTACAGGCCACTCTAGAAGTGTTATGCCGGAATCACCAAACTTACTGCAGCCCCAGCCGGCTCCACTACAGTAAAGTCCAATGGCTCACCAGAGAACAGTGCTGCAGTTGCAAAGACTTCTTCTGGTCGAAATCTTTTGAGCGTATGTCTACGTCTCACCTGTTCAATCCAGTCCCACGCCGGAAGTCTCTCCCCTATCTGGTCCCTTAGCGCTTTGAGAATTTTCCTCATCCAAGTGAAATCCCCAGGGCGGGAACGAGGCCAACTAGACACGTCAAGGAGGGGTAAGTCAAAGTCGCTAAATAGGGCAAGTAAGAATGTTGCGCACGTTAGCCCGCTTCCATCCTTCTCTGGAATGAAATTCCCTTTAGAGTCGAAGTGCCGTCCTTGCCTAAATATCAAACTATAAGGAATAGGCACCCCTGGGTCTGCCTCAGCAACTATCACAGCCCAGTCCGCAAAAGTTTCTTGAAGTTCTCGGTCTACCCCGCCGAATTCTGACCAGTGATATAGACCCTTCCATTTTTCGTGATATAGCTTGCGATGCCAGCCGAGGTGCAACAGCATCATATTTGAATTTTCTGCACGGTAGATCAGCGCAACATGCTTTTGATGCCTACTGTTCGTTATAGCAGACCCCACGATGGCAAAAGCGACAGACTCCACCATTGCGCCGGGCATTTCATCGGGTGATCTTGGAAGCATCCGATTCTTCAAGTTTAGGAAGGCCGACAAACAATGAATCCGGGTTTTTACCCAGTTTTGTTACTGCTTCTCGAGATTTTCGATAAGCTATCTTCCAAGCGGGAAGCCTATCCTTCAACCGCGACGTTGAGCGAATTAAACCAATTAAAGTCCGGCTGCTGAGCTTTGAAATATCAGCCATTGCAAGAAGTCGATTAGGCTCATTTAAGCTATTTCGTTTGAGACTCTTCTCGACAAACAACATAACCTCTTGAGCCGCGAGTCTACCGAAACCTCCGTTGTCCAAGCTATATACATTGAGCAAAACTCCCCTCACTGCGGACTCTGCCTTTTCAAGAGAAGTTTCAAACTCTAGATCGGCAGCGGTCAATAACACTTTCATTATCTCTGCAGGGGCGCAATACATAGACGTGTAACTTGAGGGCACAACCCATTCATATGCCGGTGGCGTGCGAGAAACTACGGTCCAGGCAATATGGTCCAAAGTTCTATCTATGTACGCACTAGGAGAAGATGTAACCCAAGAATCAAGAGCGCATCTATCTCTGAAGACAGTAGAACTTGAATCATTTGGGAAAAAAGTGGTTTTCTGCTCTCGGAGAATCGCCGTCATCATGCTATCCCCTCATATAAAATCTGCTCACATATTTGCGCCAACTCATCCGTTAGTTTTTCAACGGAGCTATGATCAATAGGCTCTGATCTACCAGCGTCCGTGTTCACATCTAATGAACAAGATACATAATAAGCATCCTCAAAAAATCGAGGCGCTTCAGCACCGCCTATGAACCCACCGCGCATAGAGAGTGAGCTCCAATTAGAGAGCCTATTGACGATTAAACCAGGACAACTTTTTGAAGTTATTGGCAAATTTACTTGGAATTTAAATTCTTTGAATTTGCTAACGTCAATAACAATGACTTTAACCAATTCTTTTAATTTGGCGTAGTTATCGGCATTGCTCGAAGTTGGAAAAAATGCATTGCACCCTAACGCAAGCCGAATTACCCCGGACGGAGCATTGACAGCCCATTTGGCAATAACCGCACTGAACTTAGGTAGGAGTGATTTTATGTCTTCAATGAAAGGCGCGGGACCAAGCGTTTCCGAAGGGACGACTTGAACGATAAAGTCTAGACGATTGAACGTTCGTTTAACCTCTAGCTGCAATCCTTCCCAGATACCTACCGCAGAAGATTCATGAGATGCTATCTTGTTAGTCACTGTTTCTGGCGGCAAGCCGAATGCCCCCAAAAATACTTGATCTGCAGTGGCCGCCCAAACGACGTTGGCAAAAAGCGAAACTCTAAGATGATCAGCCGACCATGTAGTGTTTTTTTCGTCTGTCAAAACAACGCCTCATTTCTGTAAGTAATACTCAACATATCTTATATTTGTAAGCGTGCTGCTTCACGTTTTGATAGATCCATTATAAAACACCTCAGCCAAAGAGCTTTTATAGCTAAGCGAGGGGTTCCTTGCCATATAGGCGACTAGCATATTTAGGGACAAAATCATTGTGAATTGACAAAGTCATATTCGTACGACTTAGCTCCATCTACAGCGCCCCAGCACGCAAGCGCCTACTTAGCATACCAGATGGTAACAAATGTTGGCAGGCCGCATCCTATCACGGGACTATTGCCTCCTCGAAATTAACCATCAACACGAGATGCACAAGTACAGTGGCTTCCACCTATATTTGAGAGATGGCCGCTCACCTTTGTAGATAGAGCTACTGCCACGAGCGAGGAAAATCTACGACATGAACCCACTGACGCCATATTAGTTGCCTTATTGCGAAGGTGCCAAAAAATACGCCTAAAATGACGATTAGTTCACCAACGCGAATATTTTACGATGACTATAACGCGTTATAGCCAGACAAACTCTCAACATCCCTCAATATAGTTTGGAGGCGCTGAACCAATAGAACCCGTTTAATGCATCATGAAACTGCTTTAAATCGTCGTAACCCTTCATCACGAATTCCTGCGCGACCAGCACAATAATGTCGCGTATCGGCGTATCCATTGGAAACCACAGTTTGGTTTGTTTGGGCTTCGGAATACCGCGTGACGCCCAATAGCTTTTCTTGTTAAAGCGCGCCTCTTCAATATTCTTCGAAACATACTTGCTGATGTAGCTGGCGATACGATGCGCCCAATTGCGGCCTTTTGGCCGCGTCAAATCAACATTGCCGTTGTCCCGGCCAACCACACGCCGCCACATCGAGCGAATAAGGTTATAGCTACGCACCCTCACCCCATGTTCGTTACTCAGCCAGGCCGGGAAATGCTGGCAAGCGATATGGACGTGGATAGCGCCTCTCTGTTGCCGTTCCAACGTAGCGACATAGTGAAACTCGCCCAGCGTCCTTAAGCGCGCCCGGAAGGCCTTAAAATCGGCCTCAACTCTTGCAAAGTCCGTGACATTCTCCCGATAGGTCAGCGTCAGCAAGCAATCCGCTTGCAGCATCTTTGCCAAGCGCCGCACGTTCGTTTTGGCGCGCCTGGCTGCAACTGTACGCGCCTTTTCATGATCGCCCTCCCCGCGCACTGTCGGCTGCTCCTGCTCGGTCGCATAATCAAAAACCGCCCCATCGCTGAATGCTTCCCTGCCCTCGTCTACGTACACTTCGATGCCGTTCGGAAACTCCGTCAGCGTGATGGTCTTAAATAGGTGTGCATCCGTACCACAGAAATACTGTCCCAAGCTGGCCCTGAGGTTGGCATTTGCCGCCGCCTTGTCTATACTCAAATCAAGCACATATCCCCCTAGATAACGATGTGTGAGCCCGGCAGCGCCGCACACGCTGATCCGGGCATTTTTACGTCCTGCAAAAAACCTCTTTTTTAATTCTTTCCTGAGCTACCGCCGTCTCGTTTTCCTTAAGTGTTCTAGGTACAAGTCTAGGCGCTCGCTTCGCTCGCGCCGCCGTCGCCTTCGGCTGACGACAGCGCGACCGAGCAAGCGCCGCAGTGCCATCTGTGCCGCGCCGGGACGTGCTTGATTTCCGGCTACGTGGTGCGCTGCGCGCAGGTCTACCGACCCGGCCACTACGGAAATCATCGGGCGTTGCCCGACCGCGATACGTCCCGTAACGAGCGACGCGGGATCGCGACGGCTGGATGGTTCAGTAAGGCGGCGATTCACTTGGCAACCTGCGCAGAGAGCACCAGCACGAGCTCTGTATTCGAGCGTTGTTCATTCGTGACGGCGAAGAAGCTAGGAAGGAACGCAAGGCCGGAACGATTGGTCGTGGCCTTGCTATCGTTGAGGCCGCCGATCACCATCACTTCGCCGCTATCTAAGGTGAGACTTGTTTTGACCTGACGTTTTACGAGCGTTGGCGAGTTGCTGACTCCCGTTGTCGTGGACTGGAACGACGACACCTGCCCGTCGATGATCATCTGAATTCGACCATCGCCAAGCACCTTCGGCAGGACATCTAAAATCACACCGGACGGCCGGTAGACAACCTGCTGTATCGCTCGTCCATTGTTGTCTAAAGTCGTACCGGCGACCGTCGGCGTCTCATCGCCAACGGTGATTGTCGTCTTCTCATAATCGTCTACAGTGACCCGAGGATTCGAGACTTGCCGAAAGCGCCCATCGGAATCCAGCGCATTGAGCACAGCTTCAAAGGAAGTTGACTTAATCGAAAAGGTATTTGGACTGTCTGTCGTGCCGATAGACGCGCCGAGGCGTGCCCCTAACACGTTGGCAATGAGCGAGAACCCCCGACTCTTGCCGTCCGCGCTGGACACTTCGACGAAGGTAGCCGAAACGGTGACTTGCGCCGGCGCCACGTCGATATCAGCGGCCAGAGAAAGCGCCTTATCAACGACAGTCTTGGTGGCCGCTAGCACCAACTGCGCACCGGCACGGCTTGCCGTTCCTGGCCCGAAGGCAGCATTTAAAACGGTGGCAATGAAATCAGCATCGCGATGTGCTGGACGGAAGGTACGAAACTCTTTCTCCGCAATGGGAATGGACGGGGGTGAAGCCGAGGTAGGGCCAATCGGCGACAGGCCGAGGGGTGACGGCATGAGGGGCGTAGCTTCGCCGGGGACACCGGGAGGCAAGGCAGCGGAAGTAGGCGCAGCCGCGGACAAGTAAACAATGCCATCCTTTTCCGGGGCGTTGATGCCTAAGCGCTGCAAATACTCCTCTAGGAATTGGGCCAGCTTGTCGCGCTCAATATCTACGTGCAGAGAAACCTTTTTCGATTCGTTGAGCAGTTGAGGCGAAACGACAAAATTCTTCTTCAACGCATCCCCGTATGCCGCCGCCAGAAATTGCGTGAGCTCGACCTTATCAAAGTTCAGTTGCACCGGTGCGGCGACGGCCATGTGCGACATCAGGCCAAATAGAACAGCAGCGACGATTTTCATTTTCATCCCCTCTTAGAGAACCACTTATCACCGACCTTCAGGCGCACACCCGTAGCGTCGATGCTGTATTCCGTTGTCCTGATCTTGCGTCCGTCCGACAATAACGCGACCGCCACACCATCGACGAATATCAAGCCCTCTACAAAAACAGTTTCCGAAATGTCTTTGGGTGAGAACGCTTTAGCCGAAGCCAGACCGCTTGTCAGAAGCGAGTTATGTGAGGCCTTGTAATGCCACCATGCGACGCCGTAGGCGATCAGCGCTCCTAAGATGAAAGCGCCGATGACATACCCGGCAGCGAGCGATTTAGCAATCTGGAATTTAGTCATGTAACGGCCCTTCACGGTGTAAGGCGGCAAATAGCAGGCATTGCCGTGCATGTTGTCGTTCACAAAGCGCTGTTCGGTGTTGTAGGCCTGATAGAGCTTGGTCGCCCGATACAGATACCAGCGGTCGGCAATCGGGTCGTTTGGCCCCATGCCGTAGCGCACCACACCGACATGCAACTTCGGTGGCGTGAGTCTGATGCCGAGCAAGCCAAAAAACGGACTGATGAAGGGAAAACGCAGCCGGTCCGCACGGCGGCAGGTCACCAGATGCTCTCCAAACGCTTCCCGAATTTGCTTGTCGAGCATGCTGGCCGACTGCACAAGAATGAATACATCCCACCGCAATTTTCCGGAGTGCTTGAGCCAGTCGATCATGCGCTGACGGCTTTTATCTGCCCACTCCCGCGCATTGAAATTACCCGACCCTTCATCGAGCACAATGGCCCCGAACGTATGCTCATCGTATTTACCTTCAGACCCTTGCCCCAACTCTTCAAAATCCTCGACGCCGGGAAGATCAGGGAGTCGGATGCAATCGACCCGCTGCGCATCGACCGGAAGCAGATATTCCATGTTCAGATCGAAGTTCGTTGCCACGCGCCGACCTGCCATCAGGTAATCGCGAATCTTGGCCGTACACATCAGGCTTTTTCCGGAGCGCAGCTTGCCGGTGACGATATAAAAGGCCATATCAGGTGATGTACAGATAGACCTTGGCGCGCTCGATCGTCTCCACATAGACCCACTTCGCGATCGTGGCAGAGAAACACACGCCAATGCACACACTCAGATGCGGCGGCCATAACATCGCCATCGCGGTAGCAAGCCAGGAATCTGCGATGGAATACTGCACGGTGGCCACCATGCCTTCGATGACAACAAAGAACGCGGCGAACAGGCCCGCAAAGAACGCGATAGCAGCGGTACCCATTGCCAGCTTCTTGCCTACATAGGTGGTAAAGAACGTAATGAGCGCCGTAAAGGCATTGAGTAGAAAGGCGGCGAGAAACGGCATTACTTGGCCTCTTTTTTGGAAGTGCTGAACAGCAGGGAGAACAGATACAGTGCCGTCAAACAGTAGGCGAGAAAGGAAATGGCGTCGTGCATCAAAGGGAGGTATCTGCACCAGTTCAGCGAGAAGCGCACACCTTTAAAAATCCCAAATTCAAGCGGCTGACACGCCACGTTTTGCACAGGCGGCCGCCACGAAAATCCCGGCGCGACGACACCGTTTCTGATGTTGTCGAGCATGGTGGTACGGTCGGTGTTGTAGCCATCGAGCGCGGCCTCGGCGGCGGCGGTGGAGACGCCTTTTCCAGAAAACCCGGAATCGTCAATCGTGCAGGCAGGTTGTCCGGGGCCGCCGCAGGTGCCACCGCTATTGCCGGTGCCGGAACAAGCCGCTTGCCCCACACCACCGCAAACGGGAGAGGTGCCGGTGGAGCCTCCGCCCGTGGAGCCACCGCCACCCGTACCACCACCACCCCCGCCCCCGCCAGACCCGCCGCCGGTGGAAGGGGATGTTGTGTCGTAACTATTCGGATTACCCGAGCGGGTAATGCCGGTGATATTGGCTGATCCATCGGTGTTATAGGAGCCAATCTGAAACGTGGTTTGCCCCTTCGGATTGGCGACCGACACCGAGCCGTCAGCGTTGAGTGAAATGCTCTGCGAATCCGCTTGTACTGAGTTGCCTTGAACCTGTATTTCCGGCAGCAAACAGTTCGGGTTGCGCGGGTCCATTTCCAACCCGCCGCCCGCAGTGCGCAACAGCTCACAAGGCTGCGTATCTGGTTTCTTGACCTTGGCCCCGTCAGTCAGATTGCAGGTGGTTGTATCCGCCGCTGCCGTGTAGCCATCGGGACAGGTAACGGGGCCGGTTTCCGGGAAATTGGAGGCAGGACATTTGCCTCCTGTTGCCGTCAAGCCGGTGCCAGGACACGCCGTCGTATTGTTCGGTTTAGCTTGCCCCCGCGATGGCGATAGTGTGAGCGATCCACTACCGTCTTTAGCCTTGAAAGTGGGCGCGCAGCCGTCTGCTTGCCAGCCCCACGAACCGCTGTAGGACTTACCATTAATATCGCGGTCAGGAGGTTTTGGTTGCGCTGTGCAGGCGGCCGCTTCGGAGGCCGCGCATGTCGTTTGGAAGCAATATAGTAAGGTCGGAGGCGGAAGCCCTGCCGGAGTATTGACGCTTTGCCGTGTTCCCGTTGCCGTTGCTTTCGGCGTCACATCGCGGCCGCCGTTTGCAGGGTCGTCGAACTTGGTCGGATCGGGATTCTCGCGTGCCTTGCTCGGGTTCAGATAGACGGTAACGGTCGGTGCACTACCGGTTGGTTTGTTGTTCTCGTCTTTCTTCCAAAAGGACAAGGCGAACGCTGCGATGATGCCGGTATTGACGGCCACCGATGCGGCCAAGCCTGCGGCGCTCTCTGCGGCGCTGCCGACTGTCAGCCACGCGATTAACCCAGCCACTGGCAAGATGGCATGTGCTGTCGTGACCACCGCCATCATCAGCGCCACGCCGACCAGCCACGCTTTTACACGCCTCATATCATTGTCCCTGACGGTTTGAGTGCGACATAGAAAAGTCCTCAGCAATAAAAAAAGGTATCCCCCGGGAGATACCTTTTTTAGCGAGCGGTCAAATTAGACTGCCCGGGTAAAGCGCTTGAACAGCTTGACCACAACAGCCAAACCGACGAACACGCCGACGACTGGGAACACCAGATCGAAAATCGACTGGCCGTCCGTCTGGATGCCGGTGACGGTGGTAGTGACCGACGCAGGCAATGCAGCATGCGCAGCGCCGACAACACCCACCATCATCGAGGTACCCAAGGCCACGGCAGTGCCGATGCGCTTGCACTTCTGAACGGCATAATCCGCCGCACGTTTGAACAGCTTCATGGTTCACTCCTGAAGTTAAACCTGCTCTGAAAAACGCTTGAACAGCGCCACGATGTAGCCGAAGGCGAAGCCAACCGCATAGAGGCCGAGCAGTAGGCCCGCTATTTCGATGTAGTCGGCTGTCGTCATTTGACGAGCAGCCCACTGATAAAACCGATGAACAGAGAAAATACGCACGCCACTACAAACACGACATCGGCTACGCCAGCATCGACAGGAAGAATGACGTTCATCGCCCCTCCCCTAGCAGCTGAAGACGCGAAAGAGCAGCACGAAATCCAGAAACCACACACCGGCGACGCCAGCGGCTAACAGAGCGGTAAGTGAGTTCGTCATGATTTAGCCTTGGCTTTCAAGCTGATCAGCGCCCGGCCCATCGGGAACCTTATGTAATCGAACAACACCGGGAAGGAGGTTTCTATTGAAGGTACGTTGTAGCCCCAACTCGGCGTAATACTTACCCGGCACCGTGTCTTGCAACGACATTGGAAGGTTGAGCCTCACTGGTTGATCGCCGCCCTCTACGCCGCTGATAAGACACATCGCATGCAGGGCATCCCACTTCCTGCCGGTTGCCGAATCGGATTTCTCCTCAATATGCAGAGAGAGGATTTCGATCACATGTTCTTTAATGATTCCGGGCATTGAAGACTCCTAAAAGACGACTAGACGAACTAAGCGGTGGCTTTGGTCGGTTCCGACGATTTGGAAACAGATTTGCCGGAGTTGTACGGATGTAGTGCAGTGATGACAGGCACCACGTCCGTTTCGTAATCGACATCCAGTTGAAAGGACGCCAGATACTCGCCGGGCTTAGTATCGTTCAACGCTTTCGGCAGCAGCAGCTTGCCAATTTTGAGTTCGCCATCCAAGGCCACCAAAACGCATTGAGCGAAATTCATGGTCCATGGCAGGCCCGTTTTTTTACTGATGCCGGAACGGGAAATGACGTTGATGATGTTGATCCAATTAGTGCTTGCTGTAGACATGGTGAGTCCCCTTATGGGTGGAAACGACGATGAAAAGCCCTTTGTGGGCGACGGAATCCGCAGGACGCGGTATAGAGAATGGGGAGTTGCTTCCAGAAGGAACGGAAGCCACAGATACGCTTTGCAGGTTGACGCATTAGATGCCCTCCCCCTTGTTTTATCAGTCACGGCGGTCTTGATCCGCCGCACATTCAATACTTTTAAACACTTGTGATATCTTTGAGTCGTTACCGGAATTCGATTTACCCGATTTGTGGTAACTCGAAACCATATTACCCGATTTGTAGTAATTTATGATTGGATATTTCTATGAACTACAACGAATTTATAGTGGCGGCATTGAAGGAACGAAGCGTAAATAGCCTCGCAAAACAATGGGGAATCCCACAATCCACATTGAGTAGTTACGTTTTGGGAAGGTCTCTACCGGATTATTCAACAGCGATAATCATGGCAAAGGAAGCCGGAATTGAAGACGCTGATGCGTTCAGAATATTGGCCGCAGAGGATGCGAAAAGAAAAAACCGAAGTGAAAAAATCAGCGCGGTAATACACAAATTATCGCCATCTTTTAATTCGTTACTGCGTTTGGCGAACGCTTGTTGGAATCGAGTCCAACGAGTGGCGCAGTAACTGATTCGCCAGTTTTGCTTGCTGTAAATTATGCGAATTACAGGCCCGGCAAAAGTCTCAACAATGTTCAAACCGGCAACACTTTTACCGCCCGTTGCCGATATCTCCTTCACCCCAACTAAACGCAACAAGCACACCGTCCGCCGCTGGCTGACAGGCAAACAGAAAATGCCATGGTGGATTCCAGAAATCCTCCGGCTCCAGCGCCTTGAATATGACCTATGGATGCATCAGGTCGGCCTAGGCCATCGCCCGCATCAAATTAGGCGTGACGCGCGCCGACGTGATCGCCTTCCCGGACTTCCGGCCTCCTGTCGACCAGCCACCAGCCCAAACACCAGTCGCCGAAACAACCAGACTGCTTGTTGCTCTGCAAACGCATACTGGAACCCCAGGCTACGCGTTACCACTCAAGATCAAATCATGCATAAGCATGCCTGTATTTTTCAAAGAGACGCAGAGCAAACAAATGATCAAGACGACGTATTTAAAAATAGACAAGGATCGATTTTTCGCCTCGATAAAAATCCTTGAAAACACGATGCCTGTCACTGCGATTCCTGCTCACGATTCTGCAGCATGCGCATCGCTATATAAAGCGGTTGGGAAAAATCATTATTGGGACATCTATCGAATGGCATGGACGTCGTATGACTGGGACATATATTTGAAAGACCCCAGCATCGATATAACATCTCTTCGTCACAACAACAAAACCATCGGCTACCTGGAACTAAAAAAACACGACTCAACTATCGAAATAGTTAATTTCGGATTGAAACCAGATTGCATAGGAAGAGGCCTAGGAAAAATTGCGCTTGAAAAGGCCTTGTCCTATGGATTCGCGTTTGGCGTAGACGAGATTTGGCTACATACTTGCTCACTTGATCACCCTGCCGCGTTAAAAAACTATTACGCGCGAGGCTTCGCATTGACAAATGAAATAGTCGAAAACTTTATCTCGCTTGAGCCCCGCCCTACTTCCTCCATGTTCCTGATCTAAGGTCAGCGTCTTCATGTGATCGGCGCCGATCATCTTTGCAGCGTTCACGCACCTTTTTCGTCGCCCCAGCATTGTCCATCTGTGCTTGCAAGCGGCGGCGACGCGACTCCGCAGCAGCCACCAACAAAGCAACATCTGACGGGGTCCGGCCGTGCATGCGACGCAGGGCCGGCCGGGTCGATTTGCCGCCACGGTCATCCACACATCGCTGAGTATTTGTGAGGATTTTCACGGACCCGATAGCGAGCCTTTGCCACTAAAGAACACGTTCTTTCCATTCGGAGGCTGATATGAATCTGTTCTTTGATTTGTTTAATGACGATCCGCATTTCTTCACCTTGTTCTGTATTCTATTCGGCGCTTTCCTGTTCGGAATTTTTTACTACCACGAGGCTGACAAGGAATACGCACGTGAGGCAGCCAGCGAATGGGAAGAAATTTCAAACAGCTTTTCTGACCTGGCCAGAATCGCCGATATACCAACCGTGATGCGTGTCGAACACGCCTCGAAGCAAGACGGCCTTTAATCATGCATTCCCCCCGAGACATTCTGCATCCACAGCAACTACCTTTGGCGCAGACTCACTGCCGAGCCCCTCGACGTGAGCCTCGCGTCTCACCCGAATAGGCAGAGACCGGCGGCATGGAACTCGACCAGAGCACACAACACATAAACAGTATTGGTGTGCGCGATTTCCTCGCAGATCCGAAGGCAAACATCGTTTTGGACGGGGGTTCGATTCCCCCCACCTCCACCAAATGCAAGCATGTTCATCCTCCCGAACATGCTTGCATCTGACGGGGGTGAACAGGTTTCGACAGGGCGACCAGTAACCGGAGAGACATCACGTCAGGCGTCTGACGTAAATAGCGCAAAACGATAATTGCAAATCAACCGCAATATCTTGCTTACGGTACCTAAGCACCGATAAGCCGAGGAACCGGCCCCTTCGAAAGAAGGCTTGGGAACAGAACGGCCGGACCAACTCTGTCGTTTGCAGCGAGAGAAATGCCGTGCGCGAGTGAGGATTCCGGGCGTCCTCGTAGTCGGTAACCGTAGAGGGCGCACCCTGTATAGTGGGTGCACTGGTTTTGGAAAGTCATCACCGATGGAGCTGCAGAACCGGCAGAATTTCGCTCTGCTTTTCTGGCAGGCTTCCGGTCTCCAGAGATCGACAGGAACAACCGGATCAAGGCGATGGGCTATACATCGAAGACGCGACGCAGGCTTTGATCTGCCGCTGCAGGAGCGGATTTACCATTGCCCGGAGATCTGGTCGAATAGGCTCTGGCACCGGTACCGGCCCCTTATCCCGACCGCGAAGGATCAACCAAATGAAAAAGACTTTTATCGCAATGCTTGTGATCCCCTTGGTCGTAGCCTGCAGCTCTGCGCCGCAAGTGAGCGTCATTCCGATGGCCGATGGCGATTACCGCGCCGTCGCGTTCGCGCAGAGCGAGCGACAGGCCCTCGAAGGGTCGCTCGCGGTAGCAGCGTCGACCTGCCGCGATCGCGAGATGCGGCAATTGGTCACCCATGTTGACACGCGCTTCCGCGGGGCATGGTCCAGTCCGCGCGATCGCAAAGACCAGGCTGCCCAACTCGCAGAGTATGTCAGCAAACCGACTTTTCCTTCTCTGGAAGCTAATGACGACTTCGAGGTCAAGTTGCAATTCCGATGTGTCTCATGACGCCGCGCTCTCGCCTCGCCGATCATCATTGACCGACCGCAGGTGAACGAAGACATTGCGCTGCCTTGGACTCCCCAGGCGCAACGCGCATGTCGAAAAAGCATGTCGGCCCCAATGAAGACGCTGGCGCGCAGCGTGTGAACTTGATACGATCTGAGCGCAGATCTTTTGCGGGTGATGATGCGAAGTTGCCTGGTCCTGCATCGCACGCAAGCGTACCAACGAAAAGCGGAAATGTTTTCCGCCACACGCCGCCAGACGTTGGAGCCGGCCTGATGCAGGTCGGCGGCTCGCGCAGAAAATCCGTTTGTTCCATGTGCATCCAGGCAGCTTCCGCGAGGTCATCCGTTGATTTTTTGTCATGAGCCTGGAGCACTACGTAATTCGCTCGATACGGGGGCGGATTTTTGATCTACTATATCCGCTCCAACGGGTGTTCCCTCGCCGTGCGGGTGGCTTCCTTCGTGATTTGCGGTCAGACGGAGGTCCGTTCCCCCGCGGTACACCGTGGCCATAGCAACGACCGATTACCCTCATGAAAATCGCATGTTATATCCGCAATACGAGTGTGTTCGAGCAGGTCAAGGCAACAGTCACCCGGGTCGGTTTTCAGCCGACCCAGTTTGATTCGGAGACCCTGCTGTTGCGCACTTTGCAACGCAAACCATATGACTTTCTGATCGTCGACGTGCCTAACACGCCGGCGGCGAGCGACAGCATTTTTTCCTGGTTGGGATTGCGCAGCGAAGGCCGCATTCCGAGCCTGGTATTGTCGCCGCGACGCAGCGGCGAACTCGTGGCGCAAGCGCTCGAAAGCGGCGCCGACGATTTCCTGGAACGGCCGTTTGAACCCGTGGAACTAATCGCGCGCATCAATGCGTTGATGCGACGCTGTGCGCCTCGCGGCGCCAGGCGATCCATCGATTACGCCGGTTTTTCCCTGAACAAGGATAGCGGCAAGTTCAGCTATCGGGGACGGCCCATTTCATTGACGCCACGCGAATTCAGCATGGCCTGGCTTTTTTTTTCGTCACCCGGTGTCTATATTTCGCGTGAGACCCTGAGTGCGGTGATCTGGAGCGCTGACAGCGAAATCGCCGGTCGCACGATCGAACAGCACGTATACAAGCTACGCAAAAAATTGTTGGTCGATGGACGCCAGGTGGTAATGATACGCACCGCTTATAGCCAGGGATACCGGCTCGATCCAGTCGAGGCAATGCCCGATGCATCGTCCGGGCTATCGTTGGATGAGCAGGACAGCAATGACGCCCCCTTGCTCATCCTGCGCAGCACGTAATCCCATATAAGTCGCGTCGCCAGCCGGTTTGGCATGTCGGTCCCGTTCTGCCTCTCCCTGCGAATCCCCCTCTTCTCACGCGCTTGTTTATGAAAAAAATATCATAAATCGAATGACAACTCCGTGTCCGGCCGACACTGTGTCGCCCCTTGCGACTGCTCACCGTTCCCGAGTCTTGTCATACCCGGCATTTCGCTTTCATCCTGGTATTCCCATGGCCAGCGCAGATACGTCGAGGCATCCATTTCAAGGCCGTAATCCGGTACGTACATACCCGCCCCGGCGCACCGGAATACCGAGAAACATCCGACGCTATTGTCCAGGACTTCGCAATAGCGGCGCGCACGCTCAAAAGTCCAGCCACTGCCGCAAACATCGTCCACCAGAAGGATGCGTCGCCCCCGCGGAGCACGCGTGAGACCGTCCAGAAAATGGGGAATGGGATTGCGGCGGTTGCACACCAGATAGTCCACAGGCAAACCGGTGTGTCTGGCAATGAGCGCCGCGATCGGCGCGCCGGCGCGCAGGATCGCCACCAGCAAGTCAAACTCCGACGCAATCGCCTCGCTGTGCGAATGCGCAATCGTTTCGATTTCAGCCCAGCTTACATGTCGGGTGCTGGTGAACCGCATCCAGTCCGGCGGCTGTTCAAGGGTCAGATCCAAAGTCACGATCTTCTCTCATCGCAAAGGCGACACATCGTCGTCCCCTGCCACTGACTCGCCGAGGCCGCTATCGTTACGGCCGAATTTCCACTCCCCCTCTTCGTGGGACAGATTGCCTGCGGTATCTGCGCCCGTTCGATGATGGATGTCCACAGGGAGCTGCATCTCCTCGCTCTCCGGTTCAACGCTCGCCGGTGGCGGCGCGGCGACATCCTGTACCAGTGGGAAGTGACCCTCCATGATGTTGCGGGCATGGCCGGCGGTCATGGGAGACTGCAGGAGCCCTTGCATCGCTGAACGTCGTATTACCATGGGATAGGCTTTGGCATCTGCTTTCACGACGTGCTCGGCCAACTTCTCGTAATTCTTGTCTTCGGCCTCACGCGACCCACGCGAAAGCGCCTTCCACTGGAGGTCGCCGACCATGCCTTGATGATAGAAGGAAGACGCGCGCGCACCGACAACACTAATCTCGACAGCAAACTGCATCATGCGTCCCGCCCTGCGTGGCAGGGCGGGTCCACTTTGATCAGCCTGCGCGGCGGCATCGATGGCTTCGGCGGCCGAAGCTTGCGCAGTTCCCTCTCCGGTGACGGGCTTGCTATAGCGGGCGACCATCCTTCGCTCCAGAAAATTTAGTCTGGGCGGTTTGACGCCTCTTACGGGCTGGCGTATTTCGTAGCGAGGGCCGTCAGCGGCATCGGCTTCCGCTGGCGCAACCATCCGGGCCGCCTGGTCCCTCTGGCGCTGTACTGCCGCGTCGAAGGCCTGGTTCAAGGCATCGTTGCCGTGGAATGCCTCGCTCAGCATGGACCGGTCGTCGGCCGCGCGCCGTGACGAGGCCTCCAGGCGCCTGCGCGAGCCATCGTCCAGCATCCATTGCTGCCGCGACAATTTTCCTGCCGTGGATCCTTTGACATACAGCGCTGCCTGCTGCACCCCTACCAGGGCATGCTGCACCGTGCTGCGTGCAGCTGCCCAACTGCCGCCGCTTGTCCCTTTGTCGTAGGCTTCGCTGCGCGAGGACGCCACCATCCGCGCCAAGCCCGGAGGCCGTTCCGTATTGACCCGTACCCTGTGACCGTCGCGCTGGGAAATCAGATAGTTGGTAGTGGCGCTATTGGATGGAGTCGTGGCGCGGTCGGTCGCCTGGACGGTATAGCCCTTCTCGCGCAGCATATCGGGATATTCCTGGTTGGCGTCGGCCAAGGCTTCGCGATATTTCCCCTTGAGCGCGTTTTGTGCCAGGGTTTTCTTTACCTCAATCCTGGCCTGTTGGGTTGTCCGGTTGTCAATCGTCGTTTTCAATGCGTGGCGCTCTTCATCGTCATCCTCGACGGCGTTCCTGGACAAAGCGTCGAACCTGTCCCGCGTCCGTTGAAGCGCACGATTATTACTGCTGTCGCGCAGCTTCAGGCTGGTCACGCGCAAACTGTTCACGAAGCCGGCCAGACGAGGGTGGTCCTGGTTGGCCAGGCGATTGGTGATGCGGTCGCGCAAGCTCGGATTGAAAGTGGCGCGCTGGGCTGTTCTGGTGCGCGTCGGATCTTCGGGCGCATAGAGGTAAGCGGCCTGGGCGTGGTCGGTCTTTATATCGTTCATGGCAAGTCCTTTGTGATACTGGTGAATCGAAGGATCAGGCCTGAGCCGTTTCCAGGAAATAATCGGCGCGCCAGTTTTTTGCCTGCTCGGCAAGATTGTGCATGACCCCGATCAGCGCGACGGCATGGATGTCGGGCAGGCGGCACTGGTAGCCCAAGGTGACCCGTTTGTCGGGGCCAAGCATGAAGCTGGGCGAGCTATCGCCGTAGATGAGCATGTTGGCTTCAAGGAGAGCTTCATAAGCCGGGACCAGGCGGTCCTCCGGAGGCAGGCCGAAATCGCAATAGAGCAAAACATGTTCGGGGGTGTATTGCTCGTCGTATTGGAGGACGAAATCGATACCGTCGACTTCGATCGCCCTGCCGGCTGCCAACGACGCCGGGTCGTCCAGGTTTGCCAGTCGGCAGAATTCGTTGGCAAGGTCGATGAAGTGGTTTCTGGACATGGGTTCCTCCTTTTTTGTTCAAGTTCCCATGGGTGAGCCGGGGCGCGCGAGCGGTTCCCCAGGACGCAGAATTCGTCGGTGCAAGAGAAGCACGCGGCAAAAAAAAAGCGGCCGCATGGGCCGCCTGTGCATGCCGCGCCGGCGCGCGGTTACCTCTGTCCTTATCCCCTTTTTGCACTGTTGAGCATGTCATGCAGCTCAAGCCGGTTATACGCTACACGCAGCGCGTCTCGGGCCGATACGCTCTTCTTGAGCACGAGCTGCAGCAACACTTCGTTGAGACTGCGTGACATGTTGTCTTCCTTGCGCTTCATGAAATCGCCGATCAGATGAAGCTTGGCCGGATCCATGATGAAGGGTGCGATTTGCTGGTTGTTGTTGAAGACCATCTCGCTGGCCATCACGTGATGCTGTCCATCCTCGGATGGCAGCAGGCTCTGGAAAATAACCCCTACCAGGCTTTCTGCCAGAGTTGCTGCGCGTTGTGCACGCTGGTCCTGCGGGAAGAAACCCAGCAATTTGGTGATGGCGCGCACCGCGCTGCTGGTATGCAGCGTGGCCAGAACGAGATGCCCGGATTCACCGGCGTGCAGCACGGTGTCTGCGGTGTCGAAGTCTCGGATCTCGCCGACCATCAGCACATCGGGCTTCTGGCGCAAAGCCTCGCGCAGGCCCGATGAAAAGCTGGCGGTGTCCGTCGGTACTTCCTTCTGCGAGATCATTGAATGCTGGCGCTGCAACTCATATTCAATCGGCTCTTCGATGGTGACGATATGGCCGTGGCGAGTGGCGTTGATATAGTCCAGCATCGACGCTATCGTGGTGGTCTTGCCCGCACCAGTCGGGCCGGTGACAAGAATGATGCCCTTGGTAGCTTCCAGCACCGTCTTGATGTAGCTGGGCAGTCCGGTGCGTTCCAGCGGCAGCGGCGCCAGCGGGAAACGACGGATCGAAATGCCGACCTTGCTGCCGCGCGCCATGCGATAGATATTGCAGCGCAGACGCCATTCGCCCAGAACATAAGGGCAATCAAGCGCGCCATCGATGATCTTGTCTTCCCAGTCCTCATCAATGGCCGCGAGCAACGGCTCCAGGTTTTCCATCGAGACCGGCATGTCGTTGGCAGACTGCCAGCCGCGCGGCGTCTTGACCATGAGCGGCTGATCCTGCTCGATATGAATATCCGAAAACGTCTGTGAGGAATTTACCAAGGAAAGCAATTCCTTGTGTAGATCCCTGGCGAGGAAATGGTCGTTTGACATTCAGCTACCTGATTTTGTAAACACTTTTTGTCCTGATCGGAGGAGCGGATACATTTTGTTTTTTACAAAATGCGAAACCTGCAGCGCCTTGCTTCCGTCATCATTACGATGGCAATCTGTCGCAACCGTTCGCCCCATCCTTCGTACGAATGCAGTCTACTATACCTGTTCGAACGCCCGCAAATATTCACGCATGTTCAGACCGGAAACGCGATCCCGCACTTGCAATACCGCTGTTGCACGAAGACGGCCTGGGCAAATGCAAAATCTGCGAGCGAAAATTCAACAGCGATTGTGTGCTCCATCTTTCCGCTTTGCTGCATCCACCCTGTTGGCTCGTCTTCCTTCCAACACCTCTTTTTTCTTCGTCGGCGCCGGCGTGCGTCGCTAACGCGAGGTCTGAGCAAGCACCTCCTGAGGTATGTTCTTGTATACTTTTTGGGCATACTTGATGCGGAGCTGCGGATTGCGGGCGTTGTACGCACCCACCGCGTCCCACGTAAGGCCCATGCGCTCCATGTTCTGAGCGAGGATCCATGCCCCCACCTGCAGATTGACACACGGGTCCTTCAGATTTTCCTCGGTCACCCCATACTTGCGCAGGGTCGGCAGCCAACTGCTGTTGATCTGCATCATGCCGATGTCATAGCTGCCATTCTTGTTTTTGTTCAACGCTTTGGGGTTGAGGTTGGATTCTGTTTTGGCAATCGCGTACAACAGGTGCACGTTGACGCCATACCACGAGGCAACCTCGTTCCAGCAAGCCAGCGCTGGGGCGCAAGCCACACAGGCCAGTATCAGGGCCGCGGTCTGCAGCAGCAGACGCGCCAGCCAGCGGTTCCGTTCAGGGTGAATATGTTCCATTTGCGTATCTCATTGTCTTGTCCACGCCGCAAATCAGCGGCACGTAATTGCTGTCCATCACCACGGTTCCAATCGGATACACGATGTGAGAAAAGCCTTCGTAAGGGTCGTACTCCGCGTAATGACAGGCCTGTCCGGCAGTAAAGAAGTTAATGCCGATGGTGAATGCCGGGGACGATGCCCAGCGGTCCACTTCCAGTCCCTGCGTTACAACATTGTGTGCAACATAGGCATCGACCGTGTTCACCGCGTGTGCCGCGTTGACGTCATAGCCGGCCGATACCGAATTACTACTACTAATGTCGCCAGCGGCATGGATGGTTCCATCGGCCACGATGTTTTGCGTGGCACGGATGTTCGCCGCAGTCATGCTGCCCGGCACATTCATGTCGCCATTCTGGTCGACCGCCAGCGCCGTCCAGCCGCTGCCGTCGAACGTGAACGCGCGCGCAAGCCCCGTGACCATGCGCACATCGCCCACGGTGTTGCCCGAGGCCGGCAGGCTTGCGTAGGTCGAGACCGGGTCTTTCCACTGGGTCGGCGACGTCCACACGCCGGCTGCGCCGCATACCACCAGCCCGCGCGTGGCCGAGTCGATCGCCATTCCCGCCTCAGCCACACCCGCGCCATTCACACAGGAAGCGCCCATCGAGACCAGCGCCGCGCCGGCCATGCGGATCGGCGTATTCATGCGATTGAGTTCGGGACGTCCGGCAACGGCACTGCGGTAAAGGAAATCCGTGGCCACCTGTCCCGGCCCGTCATAGAACAGGTTCGACGCCAAGTGGCCGCCGTCGGCGCTGCCGCCCGTGAGCGTACTGCCGCCGGTGCAGGAGGCGGTACGAAAGGCCGCGGTGCTACTGCTCCATGAACTGCCCTTGGCGTTGCCCGTGTCGGAACTGCTGATATACCCGCCATTCGGACCGGCGTTGGCGGCGATCATGGCGATCACCTTGGCGGGAATGGCGCTGCCGCCGGTAGTCACCACCAGGGCATCAAACTGGCCCGGCCGACTTACCGGGTCCGGCTGGCGGATCAGCACGCAGGGCGTCTGGCCGTAAACATTTTTCGTCGCCGTGCCGGTCGCAAGGAATTTTCCCGTCACCAGCTGCGACACGTCCACAGCCACCAGCGACGACGCGCTCGGCAGCGCTGTCTGCAAGCTGCCCGCATTGGCAGCGATGTACTTCTGCCCCGCCGCAGTCACTTGCGACTGGTAATAGGAGGCCTGTTGCCCCTTCATGTCTTCCAGCGACGTGTCCATGACGCTGGAGAGGCTCATGACGAGCACCGCGCCAATGGCAAGCGCCCCGAGGACCTCCAGCAAGGCAATGCCGCGCTGGCGGCGCATTCCTGGGGATGAATTTATCGGCATCTTGGTCATTTGGTCATCGCGATCCAGACGGGTGCGCCCTCCGGTATCGACATTCCTGAAATGGCTGAAATCGGTATGCCGGTGTCCCCATACACCGGCGACTGCAACGTGGACGAAGCACTGCTGTAGATGCCGACCAGTACCGTATTCCGGGCCAGTGCGGCCAGCTCCCCGGCAAGGTTTTGGGCCGGCAGGCGGTTGGCGTAAATGTAGATGACACCGTCGGCGCCGCGATAATTGCTCCATTCCAGCGCGGCGGCCTGCTGATACAACCGGCTCCACGACGGCAAGTAGCCGCCGCTTTTCAGTGTAGCGGTCGGCACGCTGACGGAACGCAGGTCGTGGTCGCTGAAATAGTCGACCACGGCGTTGCGGTACACGCCCATCTCGGCCGCCGTGCTGGCAGCCAGATTGCCATGGGCAGTGTCGAGCGTCTGAAAGTTTCTGGCGGTGTAGACTCCCGCTACCGAAATCAACACCGTCAGCACAGCTACGTTCCACATGCGGGGCTCCTTCGAAAGTCGGCCCGGCGATGCGTCGCCAGGCCCGTCAGGCAACGATCGCTCAGCTCGATGTATAGACGACCGTGTTGCTGGTAGCCGAGCTGCAGGCGGTAGTGGCCGCGTTAGCAGTCACCGGGAAATCCGTGATCGCCGTGCCAGCGTTGGCTTGCACCTGCGTCCAGCCGTTGGCGCCGGAAAGCATGCTGACGCATACGTCCTGGGGCACGGCGTTATAGGTAATGGTGAAGCCGGTGCCGCTGCCGGCAATGTCGACCGTTCCGCCCCAGCTGTTCTTTAGCGTGCCGGCGCCGGAATCTTGCGCCAGCGTACCCGGCGCCGCCTTGGCGGTGATCAGCGTAGCGACCACCCCGGTAGTCGGGTAGGTTTGTCCCATGTACAGTTTGCGCACCGCCGTGCGCAAACCGATCACTTCTTCGGTGGCCTGGTTGGATTTGGCGCTGCTGAACGCCCCCGTGAGCAACGAAATCGCGCCCAACACCACGATTGCGGCGATCCCCAGGTAGGCGATTCCCTCCAGCAGAGAGGCGCCATGTTGGCGGCGCAGTTTGCTATCGGAACGAATTAGCCGGCCTTTCAAGCCATTCATTTTTTCAACGTGCATGATGAACCCCTATCAAAAGTTGATGCCTGATTGAACGTCAAGTTGAACCACTAATGTGCGCGAGCCAGCGCCGCGATTTCCTGTTGTATGCCAAAAAAACCAATCACCAGCCAGCTGATGACCACGGCCATCGTGACAATGGCGAAGCCATTGACCAATTTCATGCGCAGCGAGATGACCTCCACCCCCTGCTCCATCCACTCATCCGCCATCAGCTTCAAAGCTTCGGGAAAACCTCTGTACTCGGCATACACGCACAGGTCGTCGATCACTTCTTGCGATGGGAATCCGTAACCGGTATTGCGCAACGCTTCACCGCAATTCAGGCCGGAACGTACCCCCAGCAGCGCGCCGTCCAGGCGTTCGCGCAGCCAGGGCTGGGCCGCATTGGACAACCGCATGAGCGCTTTTTCCACCGTCACGCCTGCGCCCTGCAAGGCCGAGAACGCCATCAGGAAGCCACTGCCGACCATCAGGCGATAGATCGAATACGGCGGCACGCGATCGGCCCATATCCGCATGTTGCCGCGCCAGCGCGGCATGGACACGAACAGCAGCACCAGCAGCGCGCCCAGCCCGACCAGCGTATAACCCATCCATTGCTGGACCCACAAGGACATCAGGTAAAGCGAACGGGCCGCGCCATGCCATTTGGCAGGATCCATCATCAAGGTGAATTGCGGAATCACCTTGGCGCCGAACAAGTACACATAAGCCAGTACCAGCGCCAGGATCGCCAAGGGATAGGTCATCCCGCCCACGATCACCGCGTTGATCTTCTTGCGTGCCTGCACCACATTGACGACCGAGACCAGCGTGCTCTCCAGCTTGCCCGACTGCTCGCCCGCCATGAGGATCATCTGTTCCGACCGCGGCACCCAGCCATCCAGCGCCTCCGAGAGCAGACGCCCGTTCTGCACGCTACGTCGACAGTCGTCGAGGATGATCGCCAGCGGCTCCTTGGACTTCTTGCCCTGATGAGATTCCCGATCGCGCAGCTCCTCCAGGATCTTGAGCAGAGGCAGGCCGTTGCTCAACATCTTCGACATCTTGCGATACAGGCGCAGGCGCGCGGTATCGCCGAACTGCGCCTTGGCCCACCAGCGATTGATATCAGGTAGCACTCCGGCCCTCCACCACAGTCAGGTAAGGCAGCACGGGCGCCCTTTCGTAGATCAGATGTCCCACCACTTTTTCTGCCATGCGCGGATCCAGTTCGCCGCACGCCACTTTTTCGATGGCGTGCTCCAGCATGGTCTTGCCGCCCAGTTCATTGATCCAGTATTGCAGGGCGTCCGTTTTTTCCCCTTGCCGGACCAGCCGGAAGAAGCGGTCGTCGGGAATGATGATTTCTGCCACTACCGTACGGCCTACAGTGCCTTGGCCTTTGCAGTGTTCGCAGCCGGGACCGGTCACGCATACGCCCTCGAGACCGGGCGACACCGCCTGCCGCACCCGCGCCAGCAAGGCGGGCGGCAAAACGTCCGGTTGGCTGGCCAATGGCTGGCGACAGCACAGGCATAATTTTTTAACCAGGCGCTGGCTGATCAAACCGGTGACCACCGCATGGTCCGCCACCAGGCTCGCCGGCAGGCCGAGGTCCAGCAAGCGGTCAACGATGGCCAGGGCGCTGTTGGCATGCACCGTGGTCCAGACCTGATGCCCGGTCATGGAGGCGCGCAACGCGTTTTGCGCCGTTGCGCGATCGCGTACTTCACCGATCATGATCGTGTCCGGATCCAGCCGCATGGCATTGGAAATAGCCGCGGCGAAAGCGCGTGAGCGTTCCTCCTCGCTGCCCGCATTGGTCACTGCGGTCTGCACCGCGCCCTCGATGGGATACTCGACCGGGTCTTCGATCGTCAGCACATGCAGCTTGCCGTCGGCTTCGATGATTTCCCCCGTGAGAATGCGTTGCAGCGTCGTCGACTTTCCTGAACCGGTGGGACCGCTGATGATGTTCATGCCCACCGGTTGCTCCTTGAGTTTTTGCAAGGAGATCGCGTGCGCTTCGGAGAAACCGAGCGGGCGCAAGTCGATGTTGTCGCCGGCGTCGTTATACAGCAGCCGCAGCACCATCACCGAACCCTCGCTGGTCGGGACGGTGGCAATGCGCACGCCATACAGCGCCGGCGGCAGCTTGTCGCGATCGGCGATAGCCGCATCCTGGCGCTCGGTGGGCTTGTACGAACTATCCGACACCGAAGTCATGGCGCCGTACAGCGTGGCCAGCAGTCGCTCGCCGTATTCGCGGGTCTGGCCGCCGACCTTGACCAGGTCGTTGTGGATGCGGAAGTAGATCTCGGTGCTGTTCTTGCGCACCCGCAAGTGAATGTCGGAAGCGCGCGAACGGCACGCCTTGTTGAGCAGGTCCTTGGCCGTGACCTGCATCATGGAGTGCTCCTGGTGGCGGTCTTCGGTCAAGCCGCCGCCGATGCGATTAAGACGGTAGATGACGTCAATGCTGCTGGACACCACTTCATAGCGATGCGACAGGCGTTCCAGGCGCCCCAGATAGGACAGTACGTGCGGGTTCAGCTCCTGCCCTCCCGCCACCAGCAAGCGCCCGTCGGCCAGCAGGCACAGCAGCTTGCGCTCTTCCTGGCTGGCTTCCAGCACCCCGGCGTGGCTGAGAATTTCCGCGCCGCCAAATCCCGGCACGTCGTCGATGGTGCCGACCGACAGTCCTACCGACTGTTCGCGGCGTCCAGGTAGGCGCAGCTTCATCTTGCGGCTCCCCGCAGAGACGCGCCGGACGCGCCCAGGCCTGGCCCCGGGAAGTTTGGATTGAAGCCATTGAACGACGGCGCATACGACGCCAGACGCATCTTGCGACCATGCCACTGGGCCATTACTTCTCGCGAATTGATGGCGACGATCTTCATTCCTCCCGGCAGCGTGTCGCCTTGCTGTACGTCCAGGATGCTGCCGTCGCTCATTTGCAATGTCGCATACATGCGCCCGCCAATACCTTCGATCGCGCGCACGACCGGCTCGCTGACCGTCTCGGTCTGGTTCAAGGCAGCGGTCATGCTTTGCTTGGCGGCGATTTCGTTTTGCTTGCCGACGATGCTGGCTTGCACCTCCAGCTGTTTTTCGCGCGCCTTGAGCACCATGGTTTCCGCTTCGATACGGGTCAGGCTGTCGGACGTGCTCTCGGCATGGGCCGGCCAAGTCCACCAGGCAGCAAGCGTCAGCAACGTGACGAGGTGCTTATTTTGCATAGATCGTTCCCTCCATGGCCCATTCGGCCCCTTGATAAACCACCTTGTCGACCCTTACTCCAGGCCGGTCTAGTATTTCTGCGATCTCCTGCGGCGCCATCCCTGCCGCATTGAGTTTGAAGACATAGCTGCGCCAGTTCGGTTGCCATTGCTGGTTGTCGCTTTGCAGTTTGGGCGTGGGAGCGATCGCCACCTTGATGGGCACGCCCATCATCTGCATGCGCGAGACCATGGGCTCGAGCGTCTTGCGAGTGTCCTGCAATTCCTCGTTCCGGCCGGCTTGCAGCTTGAGCGGCCGCACGTAGCTGGCGCGATCCCCGGACGGATCCACCTGTACTTCCGGCAACTGCTCGCGCAACATGCCTATCGAGGAGTGGCCGCGCTTCCATGCATACATCTGCTGGTCTTGCGTGCAGGTATACGACTCCAGCAACCAGCCGCCCGCAGTGGGATGGGTGAACTGCTTCTGGCAAGCGCGCACCAGCACCAAGGGCGCAGTACGCCTGGCCCAGGGGCGCGCCGCCGCCGACGCTTCGCGCAGGATGCGTTCACGCGCTTGCTGCATGGCGATTTCGCGCTGGCGTTCTTCCTGTTTTTGCTGGTAGAACTTCCAGCCATACGTGCCGGCAATCGCTACCGCCGCCACCCCGGCAACCGCTGCCGTCATCGGCAACCAGGAAGGACTGCCGCCGATCTGGCGCAAGCCCCACCATTTATGGACGCGAATGCTGCCGTCGGCGCGTTGAGGAATGAAACCGCGGATGTCGCGCGCCTGGAAATTGTGAAAGCCGAAGGATTTGAGCTCCTCCTCGCCCATCACGACATTCCAGCCCCCCAGCGCGTAGTCGTTGTGCAGCCGGTCCAGTACTTCTTCCTTGGTACCGGCGAAGTCGCCATTGGGCAAAAAATTGGCGTCCCGCACCGCAAAGTAAATCCAGTTCCCCTCGGGCAGTTTGAAAGCGCCCAGCCAGTTGTGCACCGGCTGCTGTTCGCCATCGTAAAAGGCGCCTTCGATGGCCATCGTCTTCGACACCACCGCCGCCAGCGAATACATGCCGCGCTTGATGCCCTCTTTGGTTTGAGCGAATCCGGCCTGGGCGGTAGTGTGATCCATGCGAATCACCATCAGGTCCGAATCGATCTTGCGCCCCAGGTCGGCGGCCTCGCGGTTAAGCTCGCGCGGCTTGGAAAGCGATTGCCAGAACAGGCCGCAGACGAATTTGTGCTTGTCCAGCGTGGTAATGATATTGGCCATGGCGGCGCCTTATAACGAAGTGCCCATTGCCACCGGCGTGATCAGCACCACGATCACTTCCTTGCTGGTGCTGGCCGAGAAGCCGCCGCCCAGCAGCATGTTTCTGGCTTCGCCGACGCCGGAGCGGCCCAGGTTGTCATCGGTCTGCTCGAAGCCACTGATGATCAAGGTTTCGTTGGACTTCATGGACACGCGCTGCAAGAAGTTGCGCGTATCAAGCTCCGGCGACTCGATCTGAGAAGTCACTTTCCCGCTAGAGTCCGTGGTGCCGATGATCGTGCGGATACGGCGCAGCGTCGAGATATCGGTTGAAAACTGCAGCATGACGGTGCCGTTGGTCAGCATATGCGGCAAGATGCTCATGTTGAAGCCCGCTGTGACCACGCCTGGGGTAAGCGAGGTGGTGGAGCCGACCTGCGCCACCAGAGAGCTTTGCAGCGATTGCAGATAAGTCGTCTGGCGCGCCACCTGAACCGGCACAGGCTGGTTGTTCAGCGTCACCACCGAAGCTGTGGTCTGGCGTCGCACCTTGCCTTGCTCGGACAATGCCTGGATGACCGCCTGACTGCCGGCGAATTTCGACGAGCCGGAAGAAGGAATACCCGCGGTGAAGGACACCAGTCCGGTGCTGGAGGCCCCTTCGTAAGCATTGGAGATGCCGAACCTGCTGTTGAGGCTCTGGTAGACGGCCGCCCAGTTGATGCCGTACTGGTCGGAATCGCTCAGGGTCACCGACAGGACCGTCACGTTGATGGCGATCTGGCGCGAGAGCGATTTGTTCTCGCCGTCGATATAGCTGGCGATACGCTCCATCGAGTCGGGTGTATCAACCACCGTGATCGATCCGGTCGCCGGCGACGCCAGCACCTTTCCATAAGGCGACAGCATGACCTTGATGGCCGACTCGATACCGGTATAGACCGACAGTTTGGACGCCACAGCCGTATTCTGGGTATTGTTGGCGTTCACCCCGCTGCTGCCGGACCCGCCGGAACTGCCGCCTCCTCCAGCACCGCCTCCCCCACCGGCGGCGCCGCCGGTGGACGTGGCGCCACTGGTGACGGTGGCCGAAAAGGTCGAGTCGCCGGGGATAGCGCTGATCTGGAAGTTGCGCGACTCGGTGTGGAAGAACTGGATAACGCCGTCGCTGAACTTCCACGACACGCCGAAACGCGCGGCGGCGGTATCGAGCAATCCCTTGAGCGAACCGCTGTTATAGGAGATCCGCACGCCGTTGGGCATGTCGGTAAAAGTGGGCTGGGCCTGCCCGGTATTGGCGGCGGGGCCGCGACCCGGCTGCACCGGACTGCTTTGCGCCTCGCCGGGAGTTCCCAGCGGAAGCGGCAACATGCCGCCGGCCCCGCTCTGTTGCCCCTGGCCTGGCAAGCCGGGTCTCCCCGGCAAACTGTTGGCGCCGAAACGGGTGCGAAACGCCGCGGAAGAAATCTCCAGCGCGTCCGGCGACACCTTGCTGGGCACGCCCGAACGCAAGGTGATGCGCTCGGCCAGTTCCGTGAGCGAGTTGATGGTGCGGTCGAACGTGGTCGGTTCATAGAAGATCGGCGGCAGCGACGGCTGGCCTAGCTTGATGGGCGTTTTTCCCAGCCAGATCCCGGTCTCGTGCCTGACCAACGGCGTGGATGGCAGCACCGTACCCGGCGCCGTGTGCCCGACATCCTTGGTCAGGCGACTGGCGCGGTCAGCTTCCTGGTCGACCTGGCCGTCAAGCTTGCCCGCCAGGCCGCTGCAGCCTGCTATGAGAGCGGCTGCCGGCAACAGCAAAGGCAGTTTCATGGAAGAGCTCGTCATCATTCGCTCCCCTTGGCCATAATGCGCAATACCTTGTTGCCTTGATAGAACACCGCCTTCATCGGAATCTCGGCGCTCTCCATGCTGCGCGCGACTATCGACACTGCCTCTTCAAAGGTGCCATGCACGCGGGTGCGCGCCTCTACTGCATAATCCACCGGCAATTCCCAGAGCAGCTGCCAGCCGGCGCTGGCCGCCCAGCGAGCCATGGTGGCGTTGAGGGTCTTGTCGGAAATGATGATTTCCCAGTCGCGACTGCCGTCCGCGGCGATACCGATGGCAGCCGGCGCAGAGACTGGCACGGCATCGATCAATGTCGCGCCGCCCTTCTTTCGCACGGCGCTCTCGCGCACGGTCTTCTTATCGACGTCGGCCTTGGCCAGGACTATCACGCTACCCGGGACGGCCGCGTCTGACGACAGCGGCAGGCAGTCATCACCGGCATCGGCATCACCGGCCAGCAATTGGAACCGCTGATCTTCGGCGCCGGCGAACCTGGCGGCCGGCGCGTATTTCATCGATGGCAAGACATCGGCGGCAGACGCCGCTTGCAGCGAACCGCAATTAAGGAAAATAACGAAGGCGCAAGCCGTGGCCTCAATGGCCCTGGTGCTGCGGCTGCCTGCAATGTACGAGCGATACATAAGGGCGTCCCATGAACATCATCGTTGAGAAAAAGGCAAACACCATTCCCGCTCTCCGCGCAGAGCCACGTCGGCGCACCGGCGGACAAAGTCCCCGGCTTGCCACGGAAATCCAAAATGATGAGCCCGACCTTCAGATGCTTCCAAGTGCTGCTTGATTACTTGTCGATGCTTGAAAAACAGGCATCTTTCTCATCGCATCGTCCACCATTGCTGCGGACGATTCTCACATCGGCGCGGTACGCCACGCGATGAGCCTAAAGCCTTGCAGGACGCCGCGGGCGGCGTTCTGCGTTGACGGCTTTTCACACATACTACCGAAACGCCGAAAAAAATTTCTCAACAAATATGACCGCGCGACACTGGACAAAATGACAAATCCCGCTGCGGCCGCAATCGTCGACGACCTACCCGCTCGCCTCCCTTTCCTCCGGCTTGGCTGCGGGCCGTGGTGCTTGTCGATGAGTGAGAATCGACGTTATTGCGGTTCCATTCCATTGAAAATTTTCCCTGCCGACCAGACCGCCTCTGTTGCGCGGCGGATTATCCGTTCGGTCTTTCCCCGGTTCAATATTGCAATCTCCTCGCCGCCACCGTTACAACATTCCCACGCCAGGTGGTCGCGCGCAGCGATTGGCGGTCTTGCGTAGCGGCAGGTGCACGCCCATCAGCGATCCGCCTGCCGGCGCTGCGTCCGCCCGCGCCGGGTCCAGCCCGTTTTGCGCCTTGGGCGAGGCGCCGGGCGGATTTGCAGGCAAGGGCAACAGCGCAGGCGGCGCGCCGTTCGAGGTCGCCGCTCCGGCCGGCGCCGGCAAGACTTGAGGACCTGCTCCGGGAGCGGGAACCGGTACATTGGGCATGCCCGTCGTGGAGGCCGGGGCCGGTGGCGGCAATACTGCCGGCTTGGCCGGGGACACGGTGGTCTGTGGCGTATTGGCCGCCAGACGCGTGCCGTCGAAACCCGTGATGCGCGGCGTGATCAGGAACAGGCGTTCGCGCGTGCTGTTGCTGCGCGACTCGCTGCGAAACAGCCCGCCCACCACTGGCAGGTCACCCAGCAGCGGCACCTTCTGCTTGTTGCGAATCAGCGACTCTGCCCGGTACCCCCCGATCATCAACGTCTGCTGGGCATCGATGATGGCTTGGGTATTGATGGTGGAGCGCGTGACGTTGGCAGCGATGGTGGCGTTGCCGGAACCCTTGGTATTCGAATTGTCGTTGTTGTTCAGCGAACCGTCTTCGATGTCGACCTCCAGCCGTACGCGGGTATTTCCCGCGTCGTCGATGATGCGCGGAATCACCCGAAGCATGGTGCCGGCGGTGATGTCGGACATGTCGGCCACGCGCTCGCCGATCAGCGATACGTAAGCACTCTGCGAAAGGTCCAGCACCGCCGCCACGTTATCCAGCGTGAGCACGGTAGGCGTCGCCAGCACGCGCGCCTCGCCATTGGACTCCATTGCCTTGAGGCGGGCATAGAAACGTGCGGCGTTGCTGATCAGCAGCGTGGCTCCAGGCAGCGGCAGGTCGGTACCGCTGGATTGAGTCGTGGTGCCGTTGACAACGGTATTGACCACGCCGGCGCGGGCGCCCCACTCCACTCCCATCTCCGCGAGCTTGCTGCGGTCGATATCGACGATGAGCGCCTCGATCTCGATTTGTTGCGGCTTTACGTCCAGCTGCGCAATCAGCGATTCATAGATGTCGCGCTTGGCGACGTCATCGTAAATCATGATGGCGTTGAGCGAAGGATCGGCTTCGATGCGCGGCGGCTCCTTGCGGTGTTCCTTGTCGTTATCGGCTTCGCCGGCGCTGCCGTCCGAAGACATGAGGGCATTGCGCCCGCTCGCGGCCGGCGCGGTGAACAGGGGCATGAAGCGATCGCTGCCTTCCTGCCCGATTTCGCGGGTGTCGCCACGCCCGACACGCCCGCTGCGCGAACGCTTGGTGCTGCCGGCATCGAAACCGCCCGGTCCGCTGACTTTCTCGGCGCTATGTCCGCCGAGCATCAGGTTGGAGAGAATGGTGCGGATGCCCGGAATGGTCTCCGATTTGCCGCGCGAATTGATGGTGCGATCCATCGCTGTAGCGTATTTCAGGCGGAACACCATGACCTGGCGACCGCGCAGGCGCTCCTTCTTCCCGTTCGGCATGAGCACGTCGCGCGCCAGGTCGACGTAAGTGCGCGGGCCGCTGACGATGACCACGCCTTCATCAGGCAGCTCGCCCCAGCCGAAGCGTTCGTCGAATAAACCCAGGCCCACCAGCGCTGATTTGGCGTCCTGCACCGCATTTTCGCCGACCTGCATGCGCGCCGACGTGTTGTCGGTCGCCGGTACGACATACAGCGTGTCGTTGTAGACGAACCAGCGAAACTTGTAGGAACCCGCCATGCGATTCAGGAAATCGGTCGCATTGTCCGCCTTGATGCGACCCTTGACGATGGCGCCGCCCTCAGCGGTCATCTGCAGGCGCACGCCGTAGGTACGACTGAATTCGTCGAGTGCGCCGCGCACGCTCATGCCATTGGCGTTGAGAGAAAAACCGCCGTCCTTCCACGCCGCCGGAACGGCCGCGTGCAAAGTGGTGCCCCACAGCAGCAGGAAAACCACCAACAGGCCCATGGCCCATGACTTGATCAGTTCCAGCAGTTTCATCGCAGCCCCCTGTTCAGTTCACGCCTGCCACGCGATTCCTCCCGCGCCAGGCTCGCATGGTCTTCGGAATACGACATCACGGCGCGATACAGCACTGCCTGGTTGAGGATTCCTTCCAGCGCTTCTGCCACATCGCTCCAGGCCTCCGCCCCCTCGAGCCAGCGATTGAGGAGCAGTTCGCCGCCGTCCGCGCCCAAGGCCAGTCCTGCCTCGTATTCGAGCGCACCCTGGAAGCCGCTGCGCATGGCCTCGGCGATCTGCGCGCCGGTGGGCTGTGCGAACAGGATCAACCCCAATTCGGCGCCGGTATCGCCAAGCTTGAGATAGACCTGTTCGCCGTCAATCTCACAAGGCTCTTCCAACGGCAAACTCAGCAGCCATTGCTCCAGATCATCGGCCGCCATGACTTATTTGGTCTCGTTGAGTACAGTCTTGAGGGGCTTTTGCAATAGCCCGAATTGCGCATTGAGTGCGCTGTGCGTGACCGATTGCTTCTGCAGCAGGTCGACAAATTCGGAAGGGTCGGGATGTTCGCCGTCAGCCTGGCGTCGGTTGAAATCGGCAAGTTTGTCGCCCAGGTCGTCGAAACGCTGGGTCAGGTGACGCATGCTCTGCAGAACGGGGTTGTTGTTGCCGGACATGATGGCTGCTCCTATCTGATGGGGCGAACTGCCGTGCACTGCTGCAGTTCGCGCATGGCTGGGAATGTTCAGATAGGTGGATTAACCGCCGTGGCGGTTCCTCCGGACAATCCTCAACTTTCATCAACGCCGCCCGGCGGCGGGGCATGCTCACGCGCCTGTGCGGCCAAGGCATCGGCCAAGGCATCGGCGGCCAGTTCAAACGAGGCGAACCACTGCCCGCTGCTGGCTTCCAGTCGACAGCTGCCGCGCGCCAGGCCGGCGTCCGCCTTGACCTGCCAAGCGCCGCCGTCCAGGGCGTCGAGTTCTTCCGGGTGAACCCAGGCTACCGCCTCGCTGAGTCTGGCCGGCGCTTGCTCGCGTACGCGACGCACCGATGCGGCGATGCGATCGACCGCCGGCAGGTCCGCGACCAGGAGCGCGAATGCCCGAGCAGTCATCTCGGCAGCCAAGGTCTCGACGCCGTCCAGCAATTGCTCGTGTGCGTGCTGCAACGTTTGCAGCAACGTTGTCGCTTGCGCCGCCACCCGCTGTTGTTCCTGTCGCATGGCCGCGGCGGCGGCGGCGCGAGCTTGCTCCTGCATCGCCTCGGCCTCCTGCCCGGCGCGATGCAACATCAACCGGCACGCGCGGGCGGTCTCGCCGGACACTGCCAGGTCATCCGAACGTACTACGCCGTAACGCGGCCGCAAAGTCTGCGGCAAACGTAACGTCTCGCTGCAAAAATCGCTCATCGCCACTCCATTCATGAACATCGGGAAGTCATGCCATCGCCCCTTGCGCCAGGCACATCAGCCAACAACGCCGGTCGCGTTCACGGACTGCCGGCGGCGCGACAGGCAACGCCGGCGTCGCCGAAGCCGGCGCAGGATCCGTCAATGCAGCGGAAACAGCGGCGGCAAGCTCGTCCGGCAACAACAGGCGCAGGCGTGACCACATACCAGGAAAGACGTGCTCCATTCGCAGCGCCAGCTCCGACAGTCCGCGCCCACGCGGCCCGCGCAGCCCGGCAGGCAAGTCGGGCCGCCAGTCCGCCAGCGGTTGGGTCAGCGCCACGGCCAGGCACCATCGACGCAGCGCGGGCGCCAGCAAGGCCAGTTCTTCCTGCCGATGGCGACGCGCCGCCAACAAGCCTCCAAATAATTCCGCCGCCCGCAGCAACTGCGCGCGATCGGTGCAGACTGCGGCCTGCCATTCCAGCTGTGGTCGGTGCGGCAGCTCGGCCACCACGCCGGCCTGGGCGCACCAGTGGCGATAGCCGTCGCGCTGCGCGAGCACGCTGTCGCAGTATGCCGACAGCGGGGGGCCGCCGTAACGCCACGGCTCGAACCACCAGCGCAGGAAAGCATCGCCGGGACCATCCGGCATCATGCGCCCGGCCTCGGGACGGGAGCGGCCTCTTTTTTTCCAGTCTCTTTTTGAGCCTCTTTTTCCCTGGCGCGCCGAACAGCGATGTTGAGGATTATCTTGGCCAGCCGCGGATTGCGCAATGCAGCCTGCGCGCCGATATAGCCCAACGCGCCCAGCATGCCGGCCGCCAGCAGCACGACCAGCGCCCGCAAGCCGACCACCGAATCGGTCGCCACGCGGAACGGCCCCAGCATGGTCCACTCGATACCGGGTGCAGGCGGCTCGCCGGGCATCATCACCACCGATACCTTATTGCGGCCGTCTTCTCCGGCCAGGCCCGGTATGCTGGAGGCGACCAACTTGCGTACCCGTGGCAGGACGGCATCCTCGTCCATGGGCGGCCGATATTTGATGAACACCGCCGCCGACGAGGGCTGGATCGGTTCGCCCGGCGCGATGCGCTCGGGAAGCACAACGTGCACGCGCGCCGCGACCACGTTGTCGAATTGCAGCATGGTTGATTCGAGCTCCTCGGACAGGCCGTGGATATAACGGATCCGTTCTTCCATAGGCGACGAGATCATGCCCTGCTTCTTGAACATTTCACCCAGATTGGACAGGCTGCGTCGCGGTAGCCCGGCTGTATTCATGGTCTCGGTGGCGCGCGAAAGATCGCCTTCCTTGACGAGCAGGCTGACGCCTTCCTTGCCCTTCAGCTTCTCGACCTCGATGCCTTTCCGGTTGAGCACCAGGACGATCTCGTTGGCATCGGCGTCGGTCAGGCCTGCCTGCAACGTGACGTTGCGTGAGCAAGCCGCCAGCAGCGCCAGCAGCAGAAACACGCACACCAAGCGCAAGAGGCCGGCGGCGCGCCGTGGACGCGCAACACTCCTGTATCGCAAAGCTATCGCAGTGATCGGCATGGCGACTCCGTTCACTGCAGTTTGGTCAGCGAATCGACCGACGACGAAGCCTTCGAGACCGTCTTGGAAATGGTTTGCACACGTAGCTGGTAATCGTTGAGCGCCATCATGGCTTTCATCAGTTGCATCGAGTCGCCGGTACGCGTGGCCTGTTCCAGCAGCTTGGACACGTATAGCTGGTCTTGCTTGACCTCCGAAGCCAGGCTCGTGGTGCGCTGCGCCAGTACGCTACCCAGCGAGTTGGTGTTGGGTTTCATGCGCATGGCGTCCTTGTTCAGGTATTGCTCGAACATGGCGCGGAAATGCTCTCTTCCGGCGTTGTCGGGTTGGATCTCCAAGTGCATGCCCGCGCTGCGCGGGGTGGATGCGGACAAGCCGTCGGTGCTGACGGCCGTCTGAACGGGTGGTTGCATGTTTCCGGCTCCAGAGTGGTCTGACTGAACAATGTGTAGGTGTGCCGACGCCGGCGGTCAGTTCCCCTGGCGCGACGTCGTGCGATGCGCTACAGGCTCTCGCGCGCGGCTGCAAACGACAGGCCGCAATATTCGCCGCCGCATCCCAGCTCCGACGAGGGATCGCAGGTATCGGCCTTGCCGCAACGACGCCGGCATTCGGCGCGCGACGAGGGGCGCAACGGCCCGAACAGGGGATCAGCCGTGCGCGACGGCGCAAGGGCATACGGCTGCGTCCGGGCAAACGTCTGGACCAACGCCAGATGGTGCGCACGATCGTTGCCGCCGATGATGAATTCCTGCTGGGGTGCGTCGTCGGTGAGCGCCTCTGCAAGCGCTTCCGCACCGGGTGCCGCTGGCGTGGCCATGATGGCGCCTATCCCCATGGCGGGGCCTGCCAACTCTGCCACGGTATCGTCAGGGCGCGGCTTCCCGGCGACAGGCCGGGGTGACGGCAGGGATTCCGCGCCGATAGCGTGTTCTTCGACCACACGCTCGCCCGGCGCTCCGCCAACCTCCACCTGGCCGTCATCGGGGAAATCCGCTGCAAGTTGCGCGCGCCTCGACGAGGCGAGCTGCCGGCACTCTTGCTCGTGGCGCGAACGCCTGCCGGGACGCTGCTCCTGGCGGTGTTCTTGCCGCGACTCGGAAACGCCCTGCTCCGGCTTCGGTTTGCTATCGCACAGTTCTGGTCTTTTCATGGTCGCATCCTGGGATGTCATTGTTCATTCGGTCGTTCGCCCAGTGCCTCCAGTTCCACTTCGCGCTGCACATCCCCGCTGGCGACAAGCTCGTGCACCACTGCATACACCTGGGCGGCGGCCTGATAGCTGGAACGCGGTATGACCATGTCTTCGCGGCCGGTGGCATACAAAGTGCGCGCCAGCCACACGTGGCGCACCACCGGAATGCCGCGTTCATGGGCTCGCCTTATCATCGCCCGCGCCACCTCGTCCTTTCCTCTGGCCAGCACTACCGGCACCATGGCCTCAGCCGCGTCATAGAACATCGCCACCGCAAAGTGCGTCGGATTGACCACCACCGCGTTGGCGTCTTCGGTGCGCGCCGCCGGCGATTCATTTGCCCATTGCCGCGCCAGGCGCTTGCGCTGGTTCTTGATCAGGGGATCGCCTTCGGACTCCTTGTGTTCGCGCTTGATTTCCTCTTTGTCCATCATCAGTTGCTTCTTATGGAAGTGATGCTGGATGGCGAAATCGATCATGCCCAGGATCAGGCATACCAGGACCACGACGTGGAAGATGGAGCGCAGGAGCGCGACAAAGGCTTCGTACACATCCTTCGGTTCCCCGTTGGCGAGCGCAACGATATTGCCCAGCTGGCCGCGGATGACGCTGTAGCACAGGAGTGCGATGAGCGATGCCTTGCCCATCGTGATCAGCAACTCCACCAGCTTCTTCTTGGAGATGATCTGCTTGAGGCCGTTGACCGGGTTGAGCTTGTCGAACTTCGGCTCCAGCGCTTCGGTGGCGATCAGCACGCCGAACTGCCCCCAGTGGCCGGCCACAGCCACCACCGGGCAAATGATGAACACCGCGAAGAACACCACCGCCAGCAAAGTGAACGCACCCATGATCTGATTTTGCATCGCCAGTCCAAAATCGCGGCCTACATTGCCGATGCCGGCCGTCATGAGTTCCATGATGGCGCCGCGCCACAGGTTTTCGGTGACAAAGGCGGTTTCAGCCACCACGACCAGCGTCGCCAGGCGCGCCAGATCGCGGCTGACGGCAATCTGCCCCTTCTTCTTGGCGTCCTCGATTTTTTTATCGGTGGGTTCTTCGTTCTTTTCGTCGCTCATGTCGGCTCCGCAAGCAGGCCGGCAGCGCTGGAAATCCTCAACGGATTTCCATCAGGCTCGCCGCCAGGTCCAGCAAATGAGTGAAATCGCTCGCCACGTAATGCGACAGCGTAGACCAGTACAACAGCATGACGATCAGTCCCGCCAGGCTCTTCACCGGAGCGGAGGCGAACGACACCTGCAGGTTGGAAGCGAATACGCCGATGATGGCAAAACCGAATTCGATGAGGATCAGCGGGATCAGCACCGGCGCTCCGTAGACCACGATGTACCAGAGCAGCTCACCGAAGCGCCGCACCACGATATCGAAATGTCCTGGCTCGAACGGCGGCGTGAGCGTGTAGGCCGGCCATGCTGCATAGCTCTCGATCAGGATGCGCGCCATGGCGGAAAACAGTCCGGCCTGCACCATGATCAAGACCACCGCCTGCAGCAGCACCGCGCCGCTGGCGCTGGCGTCGCGATCCACGCTGGCGTTGTTGGCCTGGATCTGGATGGGTGAGCGCTGGCTGTCGAAAATCGAGCCTATCGACTGCACCACCCACAGCGGAATTGCCATCATCACGCCAAACACCAAGCCCAGCATGGCCTCCTTGAACACCAGTACGCCCGACACCAGAAAATCAGGAGCGTTGCGCTGAACGAAATAGAAAGTGGGCAAGGCTGCCGGCAAGGCGATCGCCATCGCGGCGGCGTTCTTGGCCATGCCCGTCAACACGTTCAGGCCGAAGCCGGGCAAGATCACAAGACAGACCAGCACCCGCGGCGTCACCAGCGCCATGGTGATCAGGGCGGCGTGGATGTCGAGCAGCAAGGAGGCATGCATTGCTGCGTCAGCGCCCGATATCCGGCACCATGGCCAAGGCCAGGTCCGCGAGCCGGATCATCTCGACGCCGATCCAGCGCCCCATCGCCGCCAGGGTGACGGCCACCGCCACCAGCTTGACTACGTACGGCAGGGTCTGGTCCTGGATCTGCGTGACCGCCTGCACCAGCGAGACGCCGAGACCGCACACCGTCGCCATGAGCAGCGGCGGCGCCGACAACATCACCGCCATCCACAGCCCCTGCTGGAAAAAATTGATCGTATCGCCCATGGCGGTTTCCTTTCCGGTTTCATGCATAAGACATGGCCAGGGCGTTGAGCAACTTGGCCCAGCCGCCGACCAGGGTAAACAGCAACAACTTCAAGGGAATGGTGATGGTTTGCGGACTTACCTGCTGCATGCCCAGGGCCATGAGGAGGTTGGAGATCAGCAGGTCGATCACCACGAAAGGGATATAAATCAGGAAGCCGATCTCGTACCCGGTCTGCAGTTCCGATACCACGAAGGCGGGGATCAGGATCAATGCGTCGGTAGGCTGCGCATCCCTGGCGGCCTCCTTGGGCCAGAGTTTTTTTGCCGATGCCAGGAACAACTCGCGCTGTTCGGGCTTGCTTACATTGAGCATGAACTTGCGCAGGGGATCGAAGGAATCCTGGGCTCGCTGAAGCAACGGCACCGACCGTGACGAGGCAGGATTGACGCTGTCGATGGACAGGGCCCGTTTGCCGACCTCTTGCACGGTAGGCGCCATGATGAACACCGACAGAGCCAGCGAGATTCCATAGATGGCCAGCGTCGGCGGCACCTGCTGCACGCCTATCGCATTGCGCAGCACCAGCAGCACCAATGAAATCTTCAGGAACGAAGTCGTCGTGACCACCATCAGCGGCACCAGCGCCATGAGCGCCAGCAGCACCGAAAACGAGACGACATCGAACTGGCCGCTCAGCATGCTCCGCTCCACCGGGTGATGCGTATACCCAACCGTCCCTCCACATCCACGACTTCGCCCCGGCCGACCAGCGCGCCGCCGCAGGCGATAGCGATGTCCCCCGCCGCTCCTTCGCTCAGCTCCAGCACGCTGCCCGGCCCCAGGCTGCGCAGGCGGTCGAGGTTGAGATTGAGCCGTCCCAGTTCGAAACGCAGCGTCAAGGAGGGCATCCCGGGCAGAGCGGAATGGCCGGGCGGTTGCTGCTTCTCTTCGCCGCCATCGCCCTCCTCGCGGTCATCACTGTCAACGCGGTCATCACGCCCGGCTTCGTCATACCCGCTTTCATCTGCCAGACCGTCGCGTGATTCGTCTTCCATTTGTTGGTGCTCCACGTAGCTCTCCTGGTTGAGTAGCTCCAGCGTGCGCGCGCCGCTATATCGCACACGCCAGCAGCAACCGGCGAGGGACAGGCGTCCGCAGCCGGCGATATCGAAATAAGCGAAATCCGGCAGGATCACGTCGCCTTCCGCCAAGGCGTCGAACTGCGCCGGAGGCAGACGGTGACGCGCCAACGGGACGCGGCAGGGAAATTCCGCTCCCGACCAGGCGGAAGCCTGCATGCGCAGCGGTTCGATCGTTTCCGGATTCGCCTCCAGCAAGGCCAGCCATATTTCAGGACGCGCCGCCGCGCGCACGCTGATGGCATGGCCGTCGTCGAGCAGCCGCAATTGCAGCGTAACCAGCGCCGCCGACGCGAGGTCTTCCGGACTGGCGCTACGGATTTCGTTGAGTGAAGCCAGCAGCGTTCCCTGCAAGCGACCGGCCAGTGTCCCCACCAGCCAGGCCGGCCAGACCAGAACGGCGGCGTCCGCAGCATCGCTGGTATCTTCCGGGTCGCTTCCATGCACGCCGGTCAGGGCCGCCAGCACGCGCGCGCCCTCCTCCAGCCATACCGTGCCGGGCTGGCAATGCAGCGCCAGCCACCGACCAGCCCCCCGCGCGCCGGCCTGCGGCAAAAGCTGCAGCGCAGGCCGGCGCTCGTTACCGGACAGGTGCAAGCCTCGTCCCAAGCGTCGGCTCAGTGCCGCCGTGGTCCGGCTCACGCGAGGCGCGTCGCGCAACAAGGAATGCGCTGCCGCCGCAGGGGTCTGCACAAAAGAAAGTTCCGACATGGATGCCTGCTCGCTCGATGGTTTCCTGCCAGGCCGGCGGCACGGCGCGTGGCCGCAATGCCGATGCGGCGTTCACCCCGTTGGTCAGATCACCGCCACGCTGACGTTTCTGTCCATACGTTGCGCCAGGGTCTTTTCCAGTTCCATGCGCCGCTTGTCCAGTTGCACCCGCAAGCGTTCGCTGGACGCGCTGAGCAGGAACGACGCCTTGCCAGGGGCGAAGTCAGCCACCACTCCCAGTCGCTCGCCGTTGGGCAGCAGCAATTCAAAAATGCCGCCCTCGTCATCGGTCGGCAGCAGGTCGGCCAGCATCTCGCAATCGAGTTCGTCGGCGAACGCGGTATGCGCCGGATCCGTAGCGACACCTGCGCTGTCGCTTCCCTCATCGCGGCCATCGCCGCCATCTCCGCCATGTCCGCCGTTCCCGCCTGCGCTACCGCCGCAAGCAGGTCCATGCCATGCAGCGGGCGAGTCGGACTGATCCGCCACGAGGGAGCGTTCCGCCAAAGTCAACGTCCGGCCTTCGCGCGAGGCAGCGGCGCTGCCCGCCTGGCGCGGCAAAGGCGACGGTCGCCGGGCTGGCTCGCGCCGTTCCTGTTCGGCTGCGCGCGCTTCTTTCCGAGCCTCTTCCCGAACCGCCTGCAAGCGGCGTTCGAAAGCAGCCGTGCGGCGTACCGGCGGCGGTTCGCGCCGGTCGGGTGGCTCGGCCAGCAGCACGTTCACCTGGCTAAGTTCCACGTTTCATGTCTCCACGTCCCTGTTCCGCCATCTCATGCCTCCGCGTTCGCGGCGTCCTCGGCCGCGCGCAGCTCATCGCGAAGCATGCCCAGCTTCTCCTGCTGGCGGTTGGCCTGCATCACTTCGCGCCGCGCATCAAAAAAGACCACACCCGACTGGCGGCATTGGTGCAATAGCTGCCGGCAATCGACCCGCAACTGGCTGGCTTCCTTTTTCATCCGCTCATACACTGCCTTGGCACGCCGGAACTCGCCGTTGGTAATGCTCATCTCCAGGAAGGCGGTGCGCGCTGCCATCCATTGCTCCTGCGCTTGCAGAAAGTGCTGGCGCCAGCGCTGCTTGAGGACCCTGAACTCGGCGCGTTGACGGCGCCAATGCGCGCGCGCCTCGTTGCGTTCGCGTTCGAGCCTGCCCAGACGCTGTTTGCGTACCTGCAGCAGTCGGTCCAGGCGACGGTCGGGGGGACGGCGCTCGGCCACGTCGACGACTTCCCGGCGCATCCCGCGCCCATCCGGTGCACGGCGAACAATCATGCCTGCATCTCCATCAGGCGCTCGACGGTTTCTTCATAGTCCGAACCGGTGCTGGTGTCCTGGCGGAGGAAATCCAGTTGCTCCGGACGCAGGCGCATGGCCCGGTCGGCTATCGGGTCGGTGCCCGATTTGTATTCTCCCAGCCGGATCAGCAGTTCCATTTCCTGGTAGCGCGCCAGCAGTTCGCGAAAATGCGAGGCAGCCTTGCGATGCTCGCGCGAGGTGACATTGCTCATCACCCGGCTGATGCTTGCCAGCACATCAATGGCGGGATAATGCCCCTGCTCCGCCAGTTTCCGCGTGAGCAGGATATGGCCGTCCAGGAGCGACTTGGCTTCATCGCCGATCGGATCCGAGGTCGACTCGCCGTCCACCAGTACGGTGTACATGGCTGTGATGGAACCCTGTGGCGTGCCGCCCGCCCGTTCGATCAGCCGCGGCAGCATGGTGTATACCGAGGGGGTAAAGCCGCCGCGCGCCGGTGGTTCGCCGGCGGCCAGCCCGATCTCGCGCTGAGCGCGGGCGAACCGGGTGAGTGAATCCACCAGCAGCAATACTTTTTTGCCGCGCTCGCGGAATCCTTCGGCGATCGCGGTGGCGGTGAAGGCTGCGCGCGACCGCTCCATGGAGGTACGGTCGGACGTGGCGCACACGACCACCGTCTTGCGGATCAGCTCGGCGTCCAGTTCGTGTTCGAGGAATTCGTTCAATTCGCGTCCACGCTCGCCGATCAGCCCGAAGACAATCGCGTCGGCATCGCAGCCGCGCGCAATGGCAGCCATCAGCGTGGTCTTGCCGCAGCCCGGTCCGGCGAACACGCCGATGCGCTGGCCCACGCCCATGGTCAGCAACCCGTCGATGGCACGCACACCGGTGGCCAGAGGCGTCGCGATGCGGGGACGGTCGGTCGCGGCCGGAGCATCGCGCATCACCGGCGACAGCGCACGCCAGGTTGCCACGTTCTCGCGCGCGGCCGGTGCCCGGAACAACCAACGACCGAAACCGTCAAGCACGCAGCCGAACAGATGGTCGCCCACTTCGATGCAATGCGAGCGTCGCAAAGGTTCGATGATCGTGCGCGTGGATACGCCCTCAAGCGGACTCAAGGCCGACAGGATCGCCGCCTTGTCGGTGAAACCCACCACCTCCGCCAGCATGTCCTGGCCAGGAAGGTCGGGATTGCGCATGTTGCACAGTTCGCCGATCTGCACCGGCGGCATGTGGGCTTCGATGAGCGTTCCCAGCACCTGCGCCACCTTGCCGTGACTGGAGAATCCCGGCAGGCGCGGCAACGGGGTAAGCGTATCCAGGCGTTCACGCGCCTGCTGCAGGCGTGCCGCCAGCACGTCTGCAAAGGGCTGGTCATGGCGGTCGGCGGCGTCCGGCATATCACCAGGAAACGTTGAGGTCGTGCTTGCCCGTGAACTTGAGCTGGCTGCCGGCCACCGCCGCCAGCCGCACGCCCCGGTATTCGTCGCCGACATACAGGCGGCGGCCATCGTCGGTAACGATGCTTGGGTCATTGCCCGACAGCACCTGCGTGATGCGAAACGGCAGCATCGATTCCGCGCTGCCGATCTTGACGTTGATCGGAAAATCAATCACATAGCGTTGCGAAAACGCGCGCAGCATGCGCTGCAACCGTTCGGCGTCCTCCTCGTTGAGAGCGCCGCGGATGGTCCACTCCCCTTCGCTTAGTTCCAGCGTCAAACGTCCCAGCAGATCGGTTTCACCGAGACGCTTGCGCAAGGCATCCTGCAATTGCCGGGGCGGCAGCGTCAATGGCAGGGCCGCCTGGCGACGCAACTCGGCCGTTTTGCGTGCAGCGGATTCTTCGTCCACCGCGCCCGGCTGGCTGGTGAGCGCATAGGCGGCAGCCGCGGACAGCACCGCAACGGTTCCCACGGATCCCAGCAACAACTGCAGGCCGCGTGAATGACGGCTTGCCCGGGCTTGCGTGCGCCCCGGCGCGCCGGACCCGGGCTCCGGGGGCTCGCCGGCATGACCGTTATCGTTGCGACCGCCCTCCGCCTGCAGCGCATCGTGGGACTCCGCAGCGGCGTCCTGCGCTGCTTCCGGCTCCTCATCGAAGTCTTCGTCTGTCGCGGCGGCAGGCAGGTCGGTCGGCTCTGCAGGAGGATCCTGCCAAGGCGCGCCGGCATCGCATACGGTGATCCAGACGGGCCCTACCCGGGCGAACTCGCCGGTCTGCAATGTCAGCTGCGCCGGCTCGCTATTGTCGCCGGCGCCGCGCACCACGCCCTCGGCAGCCAGCAACGCCCAGCCGTCGCGTCCGGCCGGTTGCAAGCGTGCATGCAAGAGCGCCACGCCGGGATCCGCCAGCACCACGTCGGCGCTGTCGTCGCTGCCAATGCTCAAGGGCTCGCGATCCAACGGCAATGTCGCGCCGCGATGGTATCCGTTCGCTATTCTTAATTCCTGCATGATTCACTCCTGTGGCCGGCGCGGCTTCACATAGCTGCGCACCTCTTGGCAGCGACGGCACGTGAGGTGCGTGTTGCCCGACCGGCAGTTCATTCGCTCCAATATCCCGACGTCTTCAGCAGCGCCACGAGCAGGCCGCCCTTGCCCGGATTACTGTCGGTGCGCGGGTCCCAGTCGGGGTTGTCGAAGTTGTGCAATGCGCCGATCACCATCGCTTCGGCCAGTTCGCGCCGGCGGCGCGCCATTTCCTCGCGCTTTTGGGCGGCGGCGCGCAGCGAAATGGCGTTATCGGACTTGCCGCGCAGCAGCGCCGGCACCTTTTTCTCCTGCTCGGCAAGGCGTCGGTTGACGTCTTCAATGATGTCGTGGATAAACCGGCAGCAAGTTTCGCGCATATAGTCGAGCTCGCGCGCAAGGTGCGGATCCTTTTGCGCCCGGGTGATGATGTCGACGGCCTCTTCATGGCTCATCGTCTCCGGCCATTGCGCCTGCTCTGTTCTTTTCTCGGCATGATTCATGTTGCGCCCTCAGTTGGTGAGAAACCTTTTGTCGAAAATCAGTGGCGAGTGATCTGCTCGGAGGCACGCACTCCTTGCCGCTCATGCGCCTCGTAGGCCCTGACCGCCTCTAGCACCGAGCCGGTCTGCCGCCCCGACTCGTTGTTGCCGTGCTCAGGCTGCTCCTTGGCCGGAATGAAACGATCCGGCCGGTTGTCGCGCCGGGGCCTGCCGGACCAGTTCGAGTCGACGTCGTCGTTTTCGGTATCGGCGTCGTTTCCGAGGTCGATATCGTTATCGTCGTCGGATTCATGGGCGCTCGCGCGATCCCAATGCGCCGGATCCGCGGGCGATTCGTGCAGGGACGACCGTGCCGCAGTTCCGCGATCCGGCATCAGTTGACGGACCTGGGTTTCAAAGGCGGTCTTTTTTTTTTCGATGCGGGGACCCCCACCCGCAGGGTCTGCCCCTGAAACGTCACGCCGTTGTGCGGATGCTTGTTCGCCCACACCCATGCGCTGCTCCACGTTGGCGATATTCGCGAACAGCGTCGACATCATTTGTTCCTGGAACTCAAGGAACTGCCTGCGCGTATCTTCGATCAGTTGGGCGACGGCAGGATGCAAGGGCCGTTCCCCGACGCCCTCATCGAAGATATCCAGCTCTGCCTGTCCGGTGCGGAACGCAGATTCATAGCGCGGCGCCACGTGTTCCCCTGCGGCGGAATTCATCGGCCGCCGCGGCAACGGAGGCGACGTCACGTGATCGGGTGCGGCATACAGATCGTCGCCGTCGTTCTGTGGCGCTGCCGTCGATGACCGTGGGGGCAGAGGCGGCGCCGTCCTGCGGTCTTCGCGGACGGACGAATTTTCCTCCACAGGTCGCGCAACAGGCTTGCGGCGCGGTACGAATGTCGACGGCCCCGTACCTTCGTACGCGGAATAAAGATCATCATCGGGCGGGGTCTGTGAAACTCTTTGTTGCCGCGGCGGCAGTGGCGGTGGCTCCCGACGATCATGTGCGCCATACGGACGCTCTTGCGCAACATGTTCCGGCACCGGATTTCGACGCGGCGGCAATGGAGGGGATGCGACCTCTTCCTCTGCGCCTTCCTCCCTGTGAAGGCCATATTGCTGCTGCATCGGGTTGACCGGGCGACGACGCGGAAGTGGCGGTCCGGGCTCTTCATTGTGTGCTCCGAGGCTCTGCTGAGCATAGTTCCGGTTGCCTTGATCCTCTTCAGCCTCGAGGTGCTTCGCCAGTTGCAGGATCTGTCCCAGTTTCCGTTCCCCGCCCCTGTAACACTGCTTGATCATGCCCGCCGCGAACCGGCTGACGCCGGGGTCCGTGCGCGCGCGCCGGGTCCGGTTGTCGTCACCGCGTTCCTCCGGCAAACCCAGGATGCCGTCCAGACGGCCGCTACTGTTGATACCAAACATGATGCCTATCCTTTTTGATGTGGCTGGCTGCCGCCGCTGCGGGGGCGCCATTGCTTGCCGCGATATGCGGCGGTATTGCTCAATATCCTCTACGCATGAATGGCCGGCCGCACGCCTTTGGTTCCGCTTACAGTTCGATCATTCCTACCGGCTTGACCTTGGCGTGCTGGGTCAGCTCGGAAAACGCAAACACCGGCACCGGGAAAAATTCCTCCTCGATCAGCTTGCGCACCGATCTTCGGATATCCGCGGCTGTCACCAGCACCGGCGGAGTGATGGGGGTACTGACGTTGGTGGAGAGGTCGTTGAGGCGGTCCAGGATCAGTTGTTCGACTTCTGAGTCGATATCCAGGTAACTGCCCTGGCTGGTCTGGCGCATGGCGTTACGCAGCTGATCCTCCAGTTCCGGCGACAGCAAAATGACTTCGATCAGGCCGTCGCGCGACGCTTCAAAACAAAGCTGCCGCTTGAAAGCGAGCCGCACATAGTCGGCGATGACATCCGGATCGCGCTCCTTGGGCGCCCAGTCCAGAGTGGTTTCCAGCAGCAGCCGCGCATTGCGCAGGGACACTCCTTCGCGCGCCAGCCGCTGCACGACTTCGGTCAGGCGCGGTAATGTCACCGACTTGATCACTTCCTTCCCCAGTTCGGGATAGCGGCGCTCGGCCCAGCGGGTAAAGCGAATCACTTCATTGACGCCGAGGAACATCGGGCAGTTACGCAGCATTTCCACCTCGATGTCGGCCGCGAAGACAGTTTCCCAGCGCTGGCAGAGAATGCCTGCTTCGGCCAGCCGGGCCTCGTCCTCGATGCGCAGCCATACCCGCCGTCGGCGCGACCCGGAGATATTGCGCTCGAAGGCCTGGAATCCCAGTTCCTGGACACGTTCGAGCGGCTCCCGCGTCGCACCCCAGCCCAGCAGGATTTCATCGTCGACCAGCGGCACTTCGGCCATCAGGAAGTGCGCGCGGTTGGGAGGCATGTTCGGACTGAAGTCGAACTCCACCGGTTTGAGATCGGGGATGCCGCGACGCTCAAGAATGCCGTTGCGCATGACACGGACAGCCACGCGGATGGCCTCGGCTTCGGGCGTATTGCGCATGACCTCGGGCAGTCGCAGGATGAAAGGAGTAGTGGCGGAGAAGCTGGTCAGGTCGACGATGACCGCATTCTTCTTCTCCTGCTCTTCGGCTTCGCGCTGTATCTGCGCATCGGCCAACGGTTTGAGAACGCCGACCACGCCCGCCACCGCCAGGCCGATCGCCAGCGCCACGAACACCAGCGTAGGCATGCCCGGCACCAGGCCGAAAAGCAGCATGATGCCGGCGGCGGTCAGGAGTGCCTTGGGTTCGGCGAAGAGTTCCTTGACGATGTCACGGCCGACGTTGGTTTCGCCGCTCTCGTCGCTGTCGTTGCTGACCCGGGTGGTGATGATGCCGGCGCCCAGCGAGATCAGCAACGCCGGAATCTGGGCGATCAGGGCATCGCCGATGGAAAGGATGGAATACACGTGCATCGCCTCGCCGGCATCCATGCCGCGCTGAACGATGCCGATCGAAATGCCACCGACCAGATTGATCACCACGATGCACAGGCCGGCGATGGCGTCGCCCTTGACGAACTTCATGGCGCCGTCCATCGCGCCGTGCAACTGGCTTTCCTGGCCGAGATGGGCACGCTTGGCTTTTGCCTCTTCCGCGGTCAGGATGCCGGCGCGCAGATCGCTGTCGATCGACATCTGCTTGCCCGGCATGGCGTCCAGCGAAAAGCGGGCCGATACCTCCGAGACGCGTTCGGAGCCTTTGGTAATGACGATGAATTGCACCACGGTCAGAATCAGGAAAACCACCAGTCCAACCACCAGGTTGCCACCCACCACGAAGTTGCCGAAGGTCTCGACGATGTGCCCGGCTTCGGCCTCCAGCAGGATCAGGCGCGTGGTCGAGACGGAAATGGCCAGCCGGAACAGCGTGGTGAGCAGCAGCACCGCCGGAAAGGTGGAGAATGCCGTCGGTCCGGCCATGTACATCGCGACCACCACGATCAGGCCGGACGCGCACAGGCTGATGGCGATGAGGATGTCCAATAGCCATACCGGCATCGGCAGCACCAGCATGAACACGATGCCGATGACCAGCGCCGCGGCCAGCAGTTCGGCCCGCTTGGCCAGCTTGGCCGAAAACTTGTTGAGCAGCAGGATGACGCCCATGAATTGCATGATTTACCCGTCCCTTCAAGCGGCCTGCGCCGCACTGTTGTCCCGGCCGTCGTCTTGCCCATCGTCCTGGTCGTAGCGCAGCCGTCTCAGCACCAGATCCACCCATTGCCGGTTCTCGGGGGTCCGCAAGGCGCGCAGCCTGGCCTGATCCACCGGTTCCATCAGTTCGGCGGCGGCGTAGTCGCGCATCAATTGCAAGCGCACTTCGCCGGGCCACAGTTGCAGGCAGCCGCAGGCGAGGTCATAGGCCGGCTCGTACTGATACGCGTTGAGATGGCCCCATACCAGGCCCAACGCCAGCTGCAACTCGTCGGGCATCGCTTCAGTGGTTCGTTTGCGCCGCATGCTGTTGTTCGTCCTGTTCCGGGTTGTTTTCAGTGGAAGGGATAATCTGGTTCTCTGCTTCGCTGCGCTTCATCTGCATCCAGCGCAGCCGCCACCGCACTGTCGATTCGACGGCGCGGATCGCGCGCATGGCAGGTTCGCGCTCGCCTTCGGGCAACGTCAGGGAATGCTCGACCAGCCGTTTTTGCAGCCCGCGCATCACCGGCACGGGGTTGCCGCGCCAAGCCAGGTTGTCGGTGCTCAGTGACGCCCCCAGCATGGCGGCCAGCATCACCAGCGTGGGGTCGCGCGGCACCTCCGGGGCGGGCAGCGCGACCTCCTGTTCCTGCGGCAGCAAGGCCGGTCGGCCACGGAAAATCTCCGGCGCGTCCTCAAGACCGTGGATCCCGCCCGGTTCCTCCAGCTCGCCCGGATGGGGCCGGAGGTCGCCGATTCCGCCGGCGATCAATTGAGCATCTCCAGCGCGATGTCCAGCTGCCGTTCCAACGCTTCGCCGCCTTCCTCTTCCTGCGCGCTGAGACGGCGCAGCAAATACAGGCTACCGTCATTGAACATCGATGGCAGCCAGCCTCCGGCTTCGCGCAGCCGCGCGCTGCGGCGCCCCAGCAGGTCGTTGGCTGTCAGCGATGCTTCCGGCCCTACGCCCAGCGCCACCAGCATGCGCTGGTCGGGCAAGGAATACGCAAAGATCTGCATGCCGTTTTCCAGCGTCGTCATTGCCGCGGCCTGTTGCATGCGGCATTCACTGATGAGTTTGAGTACCAGCTCTTCCATTGTTGTCCCCTTGTTGCCGACGTTGTTGCATTCAGGTGCGCTCGCGCGATTCTTTCTTGCGCAATGTCGCTACCGCTTCGCGCCAGAGCAGTTCGCGCAATTCATCGCGCGACGGATGGATGGTCATTTCCGCCTGAAACTGGTTCATCTGTCGCGTCAGTTCGTCGATGAGTTCGCGCCGTGCCGCTTGTTTGTCCTGCGGCCAGAGGACCAGCGGCAACGTGGCCATGGCATCGCGCACCAACATGTAAATGCGGCCGCGCATCGGCTGCGCGGGACCGCTCAGGTCGACGATCTGCGATACCAGTTGCGATGCCTTGCCGCGCCCCCATCCCGATTCCGCCGCGGTAAGCAGCACCACCGCCAGCTCGGCCGCACTCTGGCGCGTCGGCAAGGCGGTCTGGTCGGCCAGCTCCTGGCGCAATTCCGTGGCCGCCGAAATGGCGGAGCGCACCAAAGTGAATGCCGAACTGTCGGCCATGGTCAGCCAATAACGGCCGATGCTGCGCAACGGATTGTTGCGTAAGTCCGATCTCATGCTGTCCTCCCTTGGATACAGGCAACGCGCCGTCGCCTGTGGCGATGGCCTCAGAAGCTTGGCGTCGAGGCTCCGCCGTCAAAACACCGACATGATGCGCGAGCGCAGCGTCATCATCGCCGCGAGGCACCTTTCGGCACCGAAGTTCTTGATCAGCGCCTTGAGCATGGTCAGCGGCGTCAGCGGCGTGTCCTCGTTGCCCTTGGACTTCGCGCCGTAGAAAAAGCGCAGGTCGCGCACCGAAGTGGGCAAGTCATCACCCATGGCAGCGACGGTAGCCACCATTTCATCGCTCTCTTGCAGAGCCCGGCGCATCTCCTGAGGATGCTCTTCCATCAGCTTGCTCATCAGACCATTGAGCGCACGCCGCGCCAAGGTCTTCTTGCGGGCCGGCAAATCCTTTTCGTCGAGCATCTGCAAGGCCTCGAAGTACAAGCGATAACGCTGCATAGGCTCGAAAGAGCGTTGCAGCTGCGCTTCCATTTCTTCTTGCGATTCCTTGCCGCTGTCTTCCGCCAGCCAGTCCAGCGTGTCGTGCACGGGCGCCAGAAAGGCAGAGTCCTCATCAGGTTCTTCGGTCTTGTCGGTCCTCTCGGCTTTGCCGCCCGTGCGCGAACGTCGCAGCGGCACATAGCGTTGCCCGGCACGCAGCAAGGGACCGGCACGCTGCAGCAAGGTGCGTTTGCCCACGGACACCGTGCGCACGCCCGCCTGGCTGTCGATGGATTCGCTGGCCCTGACGTCGATCTGTTCGCGACCGCCCGCCTGATTCAACACGCGCGGCGCAGGCTTTGCCTGCTGCTGCGTGCGCATGGCACTCATCTGCTCAAGCTGAAGGTCGCTGCCATTGTTAACTTTCCAGTCCATGCGGGTGGGTCTCCGGATGCTGCCTGCGGTTCCATGAGGCGCGCAAACAATACTCAACATTCTTCAAAGTCTCACGAATGTTCACGGAATGCCGGAAAACGCAAGTTGCGCTGCTATCGTCCGCTCCATACCCGATCCGCCGCGGGCCCGAACAGGGTCGGCAGGCGCGATCCCACACCGGCAAACGTCCTCTAAGGAGAACTTCATGGATTCACCGCTGGATAACCACCGCCCTGCAGCCGCCGGGCAAGCAGGCGAAGCGCCCGTCTCCATCGACATCGTGGCGCTGTATACCGAACACCGCACCCATCTGCTGCGTTTCGTGCAACGCTATGTCGGCAACCACGAGGACGCCGAGGACGTGGTACAGAACACGTTCATTGAAGCCGTCAAGTGCGCCCATCGTTTTTCGGGCCTGTCCAAACCGTCCACCTGGCTGTTTGGCATCGCCCTGAATCTGGCGCGCAACCAGGTCCGGCGCAACATCGCCGACCGCTATGAAATGGTGGATGAGAATTTCATGGAGCAGTTGGTCGATATGCAGGCAGATCCCGCCATGCTTTATGAGCTGCGCCAGATTGCACAAAAAGTGGATGACCTGCTGGGCGAGTTGCCAGTGAAGATCCGTTCGACCTTCGAGGCAGTGCTGGACGGAGACGCTACCTACGAAGAAGCCGCCGCGCACCTGCAGATTCCCATCGGCACCGTGCGCTCGCGCGTCTCACGAGTACGGGCGGCCGTGCGCAACGAGTACGGCGACAAGCAATACGATGACAAGCCGGCACGTACGCGGGCAAGCGCACGGACCAACCGCTGACATGGGCAAGGAAGCGGCTTGCTTTTAACGCGCGGTGATTTTTCGCTGGCAGCGCTGGGCGAGATCGGCAGTGTTGAGGATCTCGTCCATGACGCTGCGCTCATCGGTCAGCTTGCGCAAGGCGATCTTGCGCACGACGATATAACATCCGCGGTCGGCATGCCATAGCAGTTCGAACCCGGCGCGGTCACCGTCGTCGCCAAGCATGGAAAGGATCGGTGCCTCCGGCAAGCCGGCGCCGCACGACGGCAACAGTGCGGTCACGCACAAATACAGGTCCTGTCCTTCTGGTTCCACCGAGGTGCAGGTCAGTATGTCGCCAATGAACAGTTCCAGCGCCGGACGCGCCGTCGCGGGCTGCCCCGACAGATGCATGAGGTGGAGCAGCAGCGTTTTGACTTCTTGGCTGGTGATATCGTCGGGCCTATCCTCTTGCAAACCAAGTTCCTCCCACGATGATGCGCGCCACGCGTGCCGGCGCCGGTATGACACGGCGTCCTGGCCGCCGACGATGAAGACGTTCATTGTAACCTCGTGCGAATGAATGTTGCCGGGCTGACACCCAAGCGGCGGCCCGGCATACGGCAAACGCGGCCGAAGCCGCGTCGTTCAGGGACAGGCCGGGAAGGCCTGCGATGATTGGAGAATTCTATTTGCGCGGCAGCCGTCGCAGGCGGTACCAGGGGAAATGTTCATCCAGTGCAGGTGCGGCTGCCGCGCTGCCGGAGTAGTCGTCCGGCGTTTCCTGGAAAGCCGTAATGGTCCACGGGTCGGTTTGAAAATGTTCCTTGTGCATGATGATGGCCCTTTCTATGCGTTGGGAAGAGCGCCACGGCAACCGTGCCATGGCAAAAAAATTGCGACGGTGCGCGCCTAGGCAGCGGCGGTGAGCGGCATCATCCAGGCCAGGCAACGCTGGCGTTGCTGTATCGCCAGGCGGCTCATCACGGCGAGCACGCGGGTGGCGCCATCGTACGTGTCAGCTTTCGATGGCGGTCGCTGCAACGCGACCTGGCCGTATTCTGCCGCCGGCGGCCCGCTCCGCAATGCGTCGGGACGAACCGGCTGGTCCGCCGGGTCGTTTGCGGGGATGACACCGTAGAGCCGGTCATCGGTGTCGGTGGCATGGCGGCTGGGCAAACCATAATCCTCTTGCTCGCCGGGACGCATCGCCGCGGCGTTGGAGGGGCGGTTTCTGCGGGTGCGGCTGCCGGCGAATTGCGCCGGCCTGCGGGACGGATGGTCCACCACCCGACTTGGGGCGGCTTGCACCGCATCGGCTGGCGGCGTCGACTGTACGGATGTCGCCGGCGCGTCGTGGCCGTCGCCGCGTTGCGCGGCCGTATCCGCCAGCAAGGCATTCAGGTTGTGCAGATCGACCAACTCCCAGCCCGACGATCTGTCTGTTCTTTCCGTGACTCTCATGTTCGTATGCTCCCGCCGGGGTCGGCCGCAGTCATGACGACTGCAGCCGACCCCGGCCTATACCGGTTGACGCCTGTCATTCTCAGGCGTTGACCAGGCCTTTCTCATGCGCCGAATCGGCGTCCTCAGCGCTCAACACGCTGTCATGTTCGCCGGTCTTGGCCGACTCGACCTTGTCGAACAGGGCGCCGTTGTTCGCCATATAGCGAGCTGCGGCATTCTGCAGTTCAGGCAGGTTCTGGCCCAGGATCGGCTGGCCGTTGAAGGTGCCCTTATCGGCGATCTCCTTCACCTGGTCGTAGGAAAGCGATTTGATGCCATTGTCCTTCTGGAACTTCTGCACCAGATCCACGGCCTTGCCGTCGCTCATGCCGATCAGCCCCTTGTTGCGTGCCTGGTCGGGATCGCCCGCGCCAAGCTGGCTGTCGTGCTTGCCGTCGGTGGCGGCTTCCATCTTGTCGAACAACGCGCCGTTTTGGGCCATGTAAGCCTGCGCGGCTTCTCGCACCTGCGCCTTGTTTTCGCCCGGAATTTCCTTGCCGTTGAGCGTGCCCTTCTCGGCCATCTCCTTCATCTGGTCATAAGAGACCAGGCCGATCTTGTTGTCCTTCTGGAATTTCTCCATCGTCTCCACGGCTTGGGTATCGCCCATGCCGGAAGAAGGACGATGGCCGCCGTATTGCTCATGTTGGCCGTATTGACCGTACCCGCCATTGCCGTTCCCGTTGCCGAGATTGATGACGATGTCGCGATTGCCGTTGCCGTTGCCATTGCCGTTGTAGCTGAACTCCTCGGGCGCTTCATCGGACAAGCTGAAGCCCTTCTTGCGCCCCTGCTCCGGATCGCCTGCGCCCAACTGGCTGTCGTGCTTGCCGTCGGTGGCGGCCTCCATCTTGTCGAACAGCGCGCCGTTTTGGGCCATATAGGCTTGCGCCGCTGCGCGCACTTCGTCCTTGTTTTCGCCCGGGATCGGCTTGCCATTGAGCGTGCCCTTTTCAGCCATTTCCTTCATCTGGTCATACGAAACCAAACCGATCTTGTTGTCCTTCTGGAATTTCTCCATCACGCCCACGGCTTGGTTTTCGGACAACGGCGGCACGTCCACCAATCCCTTGTTCACCGCCTGTCCTGCATCACCGGCGCTGAGCTGACTGTCATGCGTTCCGGTGGTGGCTGCTTCCACTTTCTTGAACAGCGCGCCGTTGTTTTCCATGTAGGTCTGGGCAGCTTCGCGCGTGCCTTCCGGATCCTGGCCAGGGATCGGCTTGCCGTTGAGGGTGCCCTTGTCCGCCATTTCCTTCATCTGGTCGTAGGAAAGCAGTTTGATGTCATTGTCTTTCTGGAATTTTTCCATGGTCTTGACGGCGTCGTACTCTTCCGGCTTGTTGGGAGAGATGTGGCCGCCCAGGCATCCACGCAGGAAAGCGCCCACATCGATGCCGCTGGGGCCTTGCTGCGGTTGCGCGTATTTGGACAGGTCTACCTTGTCGCCGTCGCCGGCGCTTAGCTGGCTGTCGTGTTTGCCGTTGGTGGCCGATTCGACATAGTCGAACAGCGCGCCGTGGTTGGCCGTATAGGCGCGAGCGGCGTCGCGCACGCCCTCCGGGTTGTTGCCCGGAATGGCCTTGCCGTCGAGGGTGCCCTTGTCCGCCATTTCCTTCATCTGGTCGTAGGAAAGCAACTTGATGTTGTTGTCACGCTGGAACTGCTGCATGGTGCCGACCGCGCTGGTGGCCGACGGCAGGCCGTCGCCGCCCTGCATCCCGCCGAGCGCCTTGGCCAGCAGCGGACGCAGGCTTTCCGGCACGCCCAGTTGCTTGAGCAGGCGATCGATATCCGACCCGCCCTGGCCGTGGCAATTATGACCGCCGCCGATATCGAAAGAATCCTGGGATGCGCCCCTCAGCCTGAGCGTGAGAGGACCTCCGCCGGTGGAGTCCTCGTTATAACTCGGACCGTTGTTGATGGTGATAGTGACAGACATGAAAACTCCTCTGGACTAGACGGGCGCGGCCATGCCTTGCCCGGTCGGTTGGGAAAATATGACGGCGTCGGCATTGCCGGAAGCCGTCGGTTCACTGCTGGCGATGAAGGCTTACAAGGAAGACTGCGCGCTGTCCTCGGCTTTCTTGATCAGGTTGGTGAAGACGGTGGCATTGCTCACGTTTGCCGCCGCGTCCGAGGCCGCCTTGACCGTCGCCAGCGATCTCGCCAGGCCTTGTCCGATCCCCTTTTGCTCCACCCCTTGCAATTGATTTCCCACAGTCGTCATTGTCGATCCTTTCCTTTTCCGGAAATCGGCGGTGGCCGTAACCACCGCCGCGTTGCTCCAGGCGCCCGCCTGGCGAAATTACTGCTGGTCGTTGATGTTCTTGGCCATGGTGCTGAAAATCTTCAGCTTGGCCAACGATGTGGCTTGCTCCGACACCCACATCTGGAACTCCACCGCGCGCTGGGCACCGGCCTTGGCCGCCAGCACGCTGGGATTCAACGTGCCATCGCGCTCGTAGGGGTTGCGCCCGTCGCCCGAGGAACTAACGAGCTGGTCTATGAACGTAGACATTGCATCTCCTTGGAAAGCGGAGATGACCGCGGCCACCTCCGCCCTCTCCTCATCAATCAGCCACCGGTGATGGTTTCGGATTGCTTGCGGCCTTTGCCTTCCATGTTGGTGAAGTTGTTGAGTGCGCTTTGCGCATTTGCGGCTTCATTGGCCACCATGGTGGTTTCAGCACCGCTTGCCAAACCCGCACCGATACCTGCATCTACAGTCTTAGACATATGAACCTCCAAACGTAGTTGAGAAAATACTGCCCGCCGCGTGCGGCCAGTCCCCCATGGGTAGCGGCTGTCCCGGCGGCGGTTCCATGTCGCTGCGTGTGTTTTTCACCGCTGCGGATACGCCGTCTGCGGCAGTTGCGGAACCTCGCCGCGCAACGCCGCCACACATCCGCGTAGAAGCCGCCGCACCGCTATTGGCGGAGGTGGCGCCTTCTATCCATATCCACCTTCATGCAAAGGAATCACTATGTCCCTCAGCGTTAATGGCAATTATTCGGATACCAGCTCTACCGGCCCACTCAACAGCACCGGCATCAACAACCCGACCGCCGACCAGGCCAAGAATTTTTCCGAAGGACTCAAGAATCTCGACAAAGGCGACCTGTTCGACATGCTCAAGAACGGCAACCTGAAACCATGGGAAAAGAATGCCGTCATTGATGAAATTGCTTCGCGTGCCAAGGACCAGTCGCAGGGCGCTAACGGGGCCGGCGGCGCAAACGGCGCGGGCGGCGAGGGAGATGAAGACGACATCAAGAAATTGCTCAAGAAACTGATGGACGGCAGCATTTCTCAAGATGAAAAGAGCAAGCTGGCCGGCCTGCTGGGCACCAGCACCAGCGAACTGGACAAGATGGCGCAAGGCCAGAAGGGTGGCGGCGAGAGCTTCGAGATCCAGGGCGGCTGACCTTGCCGGTCTGCGAAAGCGGGCCGGCGCCATGTCCACCCTGCCCGTCGTGCCGGTGTCCAGGCATGCTGGGCAGGGTCGTCTTCGATTTCCGTCGTTGTCCACTGACGCGAATGATCGCCGCGTGTCGCACAGCCCCCAGCGCGGCGTCTCATCCACTCTCAATCCATTTCGGCCGTCGTCCTCTGTCTCACCCCCGGTCGGCTCCATGTCGCCACCAGATCGGTGGCGACATCCGGTCGTGCCTATTGAATGTCTTCGGATTGCTGCTGCGGCTGCTGGCCGCCGCCGGTCAACAGTCCAAGCGGATTGGTGAGTGTGCCCACGGGATCGGAGACCGCCTGCGTCAGGAGGTCGAGAGGGTTCGGGTTGGGTAGTAATTCCATTGCAGCTCCTTAAATGACAAGAATGACAAATGACGAAGATCCTGTTGCGCCGGCGCCGGGATCACGCCGGGCGCCAGGCGCCAGGGACAAGAACGTGTTCAGTATCTGTAACGCAGGCCATGAGCCGGATGAATGGAACGGACTTGCTTGCCATTCCCGGGATGTACTCAACCACATCGCCTGGCGGAGCGTCGCCCGAGGTCGCGGTTTCGGACCTGGGCCGCGCAACAATCTTGAACACGTCCGGAGATGAGTGGCTGGCCGACCTTGCCGGGTTCCTGTAGAGCCGGTGGCCTGCAAGGACGTGGAACCTTGGCCCTGCGTGCGTCACCCATAGGGGCAAGCGGCCCGCAAATGGGCATTCCCGTCATCTTTTTGCGCACATGCGCCTGTCCGCGATGAACCAGATTGTCGGCCTGCCTTTGGCCTATCCCGAATACCGATTCCCTGCGCCCCACGATGTTGTGCCGAGCGCCGTCAAGATGCGGCCGCGCCCACGCCACCTCCTGGTAGGGGGCAAAGGCATGCATGTGTGGGACCAGCATGGCGTGCAGCTGCTTGACGGCATGGCCGGCAACTGGGACGCGCTGGCCGGTCACGCCCATGGCGAGATAGCGCAAGCGGCGGCGCGTTCGATCAGGAACTTCGGCCAATGCGCAACGAAGTCCGCTGCCGCCGCCACGGCCGAAGAACTGGCGGACAGGTTGGTCGACCTGCTGCCGTTTCCGGCCGGCCGCATGTTCCATACCCGGGGCGCCGCCGAGGCCAGCGCCATGGCGCAGCAGCTGGCGCAGCACTTCTGGAAGATGGCCGGCAAGCCGCATAAACGCAGCATCATCACGCGCCGGCACGCCGACCGCGACAAGTGGCGGCAACCCGCCATGGCAACGCAATCGCGCCAGGACTGGGAAGGTTGTTTCAACATTGCCGCTCCTGCATGGTTCGGCTACCAAGGCCTGTTAAGCGAATATGAGTTCGGCCAGGCCGCCGCACATGAACTGGAAAAACGCGTCCTCGAACTCGGCGCCGATAGCGTCGCGGCCTTCATTGCGGAGCCTTTTCAGACGCTCGACGGCGCGATCTATCCGCCCTACAGCTATTGGCCCGAGATCCAGCGCATCTGCCAACGGTACGAGATCCTCCTGTGCCTGGACGAAAGCAAATCCGGGCTTGGCCGCGCAGGCCAATGGCTGGGCTGCGTACACGTCGGCGTCGAGCCCGATGCAGTGGTGCTCGGCGACGCCCTGACCTCCGGCTACGTGCCGATGGGTGCGCTGTTGCTTTCGCAGCGCATGGCCGATGCGTTGGAACGCGATGCCGAACCGGCCGGGCATGCATGGGAATCGCAAGGCATGGCGCTGGCCGGCGCCGTGGCGCTGGCCAACCTGAATCTGCTCGACGACGGTCAGCTGGTGGCGCATGCCGCCAACGATGTCGGGCTGTACCTGCAGTTTTGCCTGCGCGAACGCTTTGACGGCCATCCCTTGGTCGGGGAGATCCAGGGAAGCGGCATGGCAGGCGCGCTGCAGCTGTCCCCGTCTCCGCACGTCAAGATGCGGTTCGACGATCCGGGCGCCGTCGGCCTGCTATGCCGCGACCTGGCCTGGGAACGGCAGCTGGTGGTGCAGGCCGTGGAAGACCGCATTGTCCTGGCACCCGCCCTCATTGCGCGTCATGACGACATCGACGAGATCATCGACAAACTCGGCGCCGCCCTCGACGCCGCCGTCATCGCCTTGCGCCGACCCTGATGCTCTGCCTCTGCCCCTGTCAGGAATGAACCGCAGCCGGCGGTGCGCCACTTACCTACAGAGCCGGCATCGCCGGCCAGCAGCGGCATCTGAATGCCACCGACCGGTACTCGCGGCATGCGCAACCGGCCCGGCAACCGTTCGTGCCGTCCCAACAATAACGAATCGAGGAAAAGAACATGCAAGACACGCTTTCTTCCGCTCGCGCCGATCGGTTCAATCTCTGGGGCCTGGTTCAGTCCGAGACCGACCCCGTCCCCGGCAGCGACAAACACAACACTTTTTGTATCCGGGCCAATGGCAATAGCGGCATCCTGGCCTTTGCTTCGGCGCTCGATGCCGAGATCTATTGCCATCAACTCGGCGCCAGCGGCGCAGCCGGATGGCAACGTGCGCCTTTACAGCATATCGATCTGGAGCGGATCATGTCCGGCCTGCCCGACGCCGAACGACGGCTCATGCTGGCGCTGGGATTTTTTGCATCCGACACCAACGACCTGCTGCTGGATGACGACCGAACGTTGATCACCCCGCTGTTGCCCATTCCCTATCGCATGGAACATTCGCTGCATGGCATCTCGCAGTTGCACATCAACGCTGAGGTATGCCACTTCGTCGAACAGTGGTGGGAGCAGGTCGGCGGCGACCAATTCAGCGAACAGATGCGCATGGCGGAAACCTGGTCGGATCTCGACCTGGCGCGATGCGCGACTGCCGCCTTGTCCAAAGCGCCGTTCACCGAAATGCGCCGCTACAGTGCGCTCTGGAAAGAGACCGGCAGCGGCGATGAATGCGCGGTTTTTTCGCCGACGACGGGGGATTGGCATTTCTCCACTTTGCGCGGACCGCGCCCACGCTCCCTGCACTGATACGGCAGGAGAGACAAGACCGACACGCATTCCGCCGCCGGCATGGAACCGGATGACCTTGCAAGACATTCATGGGTAAGGCTGCGCGGCAACGCTTGCTTCCGCCGGGCGGCGTCGGGAAAGGGAATTCCCCCGTTTCACTTTCCATGACGACCGCGCTTCCCGCCGAACCGCCCCGTTCAACCGGCGCTCCGTTCGGCGGCCGCAATCCAGGCGCGCAGCCTGGTCAGGCGCCTGACCTTAATAGCGCATCGCGGCCGCGGCAAAACATCGCTGCGGCCCGTTCCGACTCTTGCCGTAGCGATCGCTGCGACCTCCTCACCCTGAACTTGCCGATCGCAGAGAACCGGTCGACCGAGCGCCCACATGCAGGCGGAAGTACTGCCGACCGCCTCCAAACGCTGCAATCGATGATCCGGCGTCGCCGACAATCCGAGCTCCGGCGGCACAGCGACGCAAACGCCGCTCCATGGAACAAAATGAAGTAGCGGCGCACTCACTCATATGGATATACAGTGCTGCGCGGCACGCTATCCCGTCGGAAGGCCGACGTTAAACCTGGTATTGCCATGCTATCGGCTTGACCGCCGAAAAGCCGAGTAACCGGCCCCTTCCCTGAAGGCTTGTGAACAGAACGGCCGGCCCATTTTTCCTGAAGACGCCTGCCCCTCGCATGTACCGTGCGGATGCCGATGCGCCATATTTCGATAGAGACAGAGCGTTCCCCATGTTTCCAGCTTCACTCCCCGCATCCACCTTCCCGGCCTATCCCCAGGAGCAGGTTTTGCATCCGGCCACGGCTTCGGTTGCGGAGACTGACGGCACCGATCGTCACAAGGAGCAAGGCGTGCCGTCCTCGGTCGGTCGCGCGGGTTTTGAACGCCTGCTTGAACAAGATCGCTATCGCATCCCCTTCAACATCAAGACCCCGCAGGCGCTCAAAACGCTGCTGGCGCGATTTTCCGACGAATTCGCGGACCCACGCCAGAAGCGACCTTGTCTCATCCTCTCGGGAGCCGGCGTGGTCGGCATGCTGGTAGCCGTTGTGCTGCGGGAACGATATGGTTACAACGTCCTGATCGTGGAGAAACGCACCAGCGCATGGCGTCAAAATGTGCTGGAACTCAAGCGTTTCCTGATGAAGGAATTTCCGCCTGCGCTGATCGAACTCCTCGTGAAGGAAAAACTGATCACCCGCAGCCTGGGTCGCGCCGAGGTTTTCGGAACGCGCAAGGGGTTGCGTCGCGCTCCCCCGCGCAGCATCCTCGCCGACCTGGCTGCGCCACAGCCGCCCATCCAGCGTCAGTCGACCCTGCTATTGCCGCCGCCGGCCGGCGCCGCGAGCATCCCGTGGGCGTATCCGGATCCCGCCATCGAAAGCGACAGCGATTTTTACGCCCCGTACGCGCTGACGCAGACCCGGGACATGCAAGCGGGCCTGAGCCGCTATTGCCGCCAGATCGGCGTGCATTTTCTCCACGGGGAAATCACCGAGCTGGACGATAGGGACGACCAAGGCGAGTTCGTCCCGGGAATCCAGCTGTCTGATGTTCCTGAGGATGCCAAGGAAACCATTCGCCCTCCCGCTGCGCTCGCGGCCGTGGTTCTCATTACCGAAGGCAACACGCGGAGGATCGACGCCTTCGGCGGCGTCGATGCGATCGATGTGGACGAAGTCTGGCAACAGCGCAATTATCGCGCGCACCATCGCGGCGTCGGCGGAACCGGCGGCGGCAGCATCGAGGTCGACCGGGACGGCAAGGCGGCCGTCATCGCTCAGGTATGGGACGGCCCGGACGGGCTGCAGGCCAATGTCTCGGTATTGCCTAGCCTGAGCCACGCGGCGCGCATGCGGGCCATGTCGCCCGCAGAAGCCGAGCGCGAGCTCGATGCCCTGTTTGCACGAGCGCCGCTGCTGCTGGCCAAACTGCCGACGCCGATCATTGTCGACCAGTCGCAGGAGACCTGGCGTTCTCCGCCCGTTCCCATCCATATCACGCGCGCGCGCAATCCGGTCCATGGCAACGTGATATTCCTGGGCGACTCCCCGGGCCTGAGTTCTCCCTTCAATAGTCGCGGCGCCAATGATGGTGCCGCCGGACAGTTGCGAATCCTGATGGAATATATTCACGACCCCCGCTATCTCTCAGCCTCCCCCGGCCTACGCAAGGAAGCGGAGAATCTGGCGCGTCAGCGCTTCAATGACGTCTATCGCGTGCGGCATGGGGCGGAGCTGGATCTGATGCTGCAATTCGGCTTCTACACCGAGCAGCAAGTTGCCGAGATCAAGGCCTCGTTCGAGAAGGACCGCCGCATGCCCTAGCCCGGCATGGCGCAGTTCTTCGTCGGCCACGCAAGACCTGCTCCAACGATGTCGGCGCGCGCGTTGATGGAACCGACGTTCTTGTACCGCTCACTTACAGGTAATGCGAAAGCCCGCGCAACGGCGGACAGCGCACATGCGCCGACCGCCGTGAGCCAGGACCAACGCAACGAATGACGCGCATCGCCATCGCTCGTCAGCCGGTTTTCCAACATCGCGATGGACGTTCCCGTCCTTGCAAACACAGGAATAAACACACATGCCAAGCCCCGGAAACAACTCACCCGTAGATCCGACAAGTAATATGGAAATGATTCCTTACCCTCCCGAAACCGAACCGGGAAATACCACGCCGGGCGTCCAGGCCTCGCGGACCTCCGTACTGCCACGCACCCGACAAGACCTGGAATCTCCCCTGTACCGCTCCCATGAGAAAAACCCCGGCAGCGCCAGCGTCTTTTCGAGCGTGCGGATTCATCCCGACGATGCCACGCGTCGCTTGCCCGATTTCAATATCGCCAAGGTCGATGTGGATGCGCTCCTGTCGAAACAACAGCGCGCGCTGCATGACCATGTCCGGCGTCATTTCGATCCGAAACTGCTGCACAACTTCTACCGGTTGCGCGATGTAGCCATGCGCACCATGGACGAGAAGGACTTCGACAACGTCATCGACGCCATGCTGCTCCTTTACGCGGGCAAGGACGCAGATATCCCTGCACTGAAGAAACAACTGGATGGATCGTGGAAAAAAGGCGGGCTCCTCTATGGCCTGCGTTCGGTCAAGGGCCGCGCGATCAATCTGGTCTTCCCCGTGATGATGCCCTACCTGATCAATCTCTGGTCCGGCAAACCTGGAGGAACGGCGGCTTCCGCCATCAACTTCGCCGGCACGCTTGCCGCAGGCATCGTCGGCATGGAAAACGACGCCGATCTCCTGCTGCACATCACGCCGGCAAAGGACCTGCAGTTCAAACACGGCGCGCCCAATATTGCCCAGGCGATGAAAGACATGTCGCTGGAAGGCGTGGGGACACCGCAGGACGTCGCGAAAAAACTCGACGCTCTCATGAAGGTCCCGGAGTACAAGCCGGAATACCTCCAGGATCTCTACAAGCAAGCCGCCGATAACCCAGGCGACCCGAATCTGCGCACGCAGGCGGAAGCCGCCTACCGCAAGGCCGAAACCGCCCTGCGCGACGGCATGCTCGACTACCAGTGCGCCAGCCTGTTCGGCAAGATATGGGACAGCGGCGGCCTGAGGAATCAGTGCTGGCTGCAAGCTGTCCGCATGTACGCCAACATGGGGGCAACCTGGACCGCTTTTTCCTCCGGCCAGCCCGTCACCGGCTGGTACGTGGCAGGCACTACCGCCGTGCATACGGCGGCGCAGCCTTTCGTTGCACGCGGCGACCAGGCGCGCGAACTGCGCGGCCAGATGAAGCTCAACATCGCCAAGGCAACGCCCGAGAAGGGAGAAGAGTTTTTGCAGACCGCCTGGCGCACCTATGAGCAGATCGGCCAGCAGCAATTCCTGGGCATTCTCAAGGAACAGTCGACTGAACATCTGCCGAAAGCCGCCGCCAAACTGCTGCATGTCAGCAAGAACAGCTGGCGCGAATATCGTGAACTCTGCTTGCGCCACGACATGGCTTCACGATGGAATGCGCTCGATGCAAAGCATGAAGCGCTGACGGGTAAGAAAACCGAAAGTCCTGCGGCCTTGGAGCTGCGCCAGCAGATCCAGGAGGCGCACGACGACATGAATGCAACAACCGCACGTCAGTTATGCGACAAACTGGCCGCCGAAATCGGTATGGACCCTCACGAGTATTGGGAATATCACAAGCTGACGCATTGGGAATCACTACGGGAACCGGTCGAAGGTTCGCCCGATGAAGAACGTTTTCTGGCGCTTGACGAGGTCATCCGTCCGAAAGTCGAAGCGCTGGGGGAAGAGAACGGTCGGAAATACCATATGATTTTCCGCCAATACACCGATACGGTTCTGGATCAACTTCACCTGGAAGAATTAAAGCTCGACGATATTTCGGACGGGTCTGGCCATCGCCAGGCTGCGGCGGCCCTGATGGATTCCGAACGCAAGGACAGCTTCCGCGACTCGCCGGCCTTCCTCATGGGCTTCCTGCTCGACGGCGACCGTCGTTCGCGTGATTTCGCCGAGTACGGTTCTGCCATCATCGCCGGCGTGGTGCGCTCCTACGCGGCGATCATCGCCAATCCGAACGGTGCCGTGCTGGTGGGTACGCTACTCACGCTGATCCAGCAAGGCATCAAACAGCATGATCCGAACTACCATGAGAGCGCAGCCGCCCGTTCGATCGGCACCGATGTCATGGTCGCGTTGCACTTGCTCAATATCGCAGCGGTATCGATGGTTGCCGTGGCCGGAGGCGTTTCGCTTGGCGTGCACCTGCTGCAGTCCTCGGCCGGTCCTGTGGCGGAACGCGTTACCCAGAATTTCAAGCTGATCAACCGGGACCTGCTGCGCGCCCGCGGCTCCAACAACTTCATGTACATGGCCACCCGTTCGTTGCGCAACCTCGCCTTGCTGATCGAAAGCGGGATCCTGAGCGTGAAAACACCAGGCACCTTGAAAAAGCTCAAGAACGTCCTGGAAAAGCTGGATGCCCTGGCCGAACAGAACGAAGTGGAAAACACGGAACAGACACGCCTGGCGTTACAGGAAGCGCTACCTATCCTCGAACAGGTCAACGGCGAAATGGGGCCCGGCGAGGGCGACGGCTTCGACGCGCCGCCGGAGGCAAGCACGACCGCGGAAGCCAGGGGCAGCCAGCCGACTTGAGGACACGGCTGTTGATAAAGGTCGATTTTGAATCGCATTCGCGGAAGAAAGTTTGCAATGGCGACAGCGCAATACGAAAAACTGATTGATGAGTTGTGCAAGCTGGTGGAAATGCCGGTTCAGCCGACCTTTTATGATCGCGTGGATCTGGAAGTCGACGGCGTGTATTTTTCCGTGACCGAAGGCAAGCCGGCCGATGCCAGCGAGGGCGGCGCGCCCGGGAAAGGCGCAGCCAACCCCGGTTGGCGCCCACCGACGTCCAAACCGGAGCACGAAAAAAAACAGGCCGTCGCCGTCATATTTTGCGATTTCGGCCCGCTCCCCCGACATCAGCAAGAAGCGGTCATGCAACGCTTGCTGGAGTTGAACCTGTCCCTGCTGGGCGAAGAGCCGCCCGTCATGGCGATGAATCGCGAAAACGGACACGTCCTGCTGACCCGGCGACTTTCGCTGGACAGACTGGGCGCCGCTGAACTGGTCAACAAGATGAAAGACCACGCCGGGCAAGCCAAGGAGTGGCGCAACGGCGGATGTTTCCTCGACGGCCCCGGGAAGACGCAACCGCAGGTGCGGAAATCGGATGGCGCGCGCCGGCAGATGTTGCGTTTCTCAAGCGCGGCCTGAGCAAGCGGGAGATCTGGCGAGCGTTGCCTGTGCGACGCTCGCCAGTTTTCCATGGCGCCGCGTGTTGGCCCGCTTTTTATCTATCCCTATCCTTCTGCGTCGGACCGGATGGAACCCTTTGTTCCGCCATTGCCACCGATACAGGCGAGGCGAAAACAGCCCGCACAACGACATCCCGCCGGGCGCCAATCGCGACCTGCGTAAAGACGCCGCCTTATTGCGATGCGCATGCGCAGGGATTTCCGGCATTCGGAAATCCGGTTTCCATCATCGACAGAATTCAGAGGTCATCAAATGCCATTTCTTTCCACCGTTCTTCATCACAATTATCCCTTGCCACCTGAGGCGGTTCAACAAGGCCCGCGCGTCATCGAAGCAGCCCCCCCTACCACGTCCACGGGTCCCAAATACAAATTCACCAACAACGACGTCTATTCGATGCTGTTCAACGGCGTCGAAAGCTGGGCCAAGAATATCCAGCTGGGGAAATCAGCACTACAGGCCCATGCAAACGAGATCAAACTACGGAAGGAAGGCGTCAACGCCGACGTCATCGAAATTCCCGACAACCCCCGCTACGTAGACGTCACAATGGTGGCCGGCATGGGTCCCCTGGCCGGCATCGACATGGCGACCAAGAGTTTCAAGAGCGCAGAAAAAGATGGCCAGCCTACCTCCGACCAAGACCATATGCCCTCGGGTCTGCTTAACCAGTCCCTCCTGGTCATGGACCGCACGGCCTACCTGAACTCGTTTACGGGCGACCGGAACGACCTCGCAGCATGGTACGCGCACCTTACCGCGAAGGTCCCGGAGAATCCCTTGTGGGGCATGCTGGACCTGACTCGCCGTGCCACCAACAGCGGCGCACACGTCGAAGTAATGCCTTGCAACACCGCGCACATGTACCACGTCATCCTGTCGGCGGAAAGCTCCGTGCCGTTCCTGAACATCGCCGATTCGGTCATGTACCACCTCGCCAAGAAGTACAAGGATCGTACCGAGCCGCTCAACATCCTCATCGTCGCGACCGAGGGCACCGTGGCGGGTGGCCTGTATCCGCAACAGGAACGTGAAATGCGCAAGAAGTATGCGCTGCCGCCGATCAACTGGGTCACCCCGGGCGCCAAAGCGCAATCGCTGATCAGTTCCGGGATTTACGACGGCGTGAAAGCGAGCAATCTCCCTCTCGGCGCCCAGCTGGTTCATGATGGCGAAGTGCTGGCGATTCACCAGGCGGCAGCGGAAGGAACGACGATCCACCTGCGTGGGCAATTCTGCACGGAAATCGAACCCGCCGAGGCTGCAATGGGACCGTTGCAAAAATCGGATCTTGCCGGCAGCGATCCCATCGATGCAGCGCAGACGCTGATCGACATGGCCATCGACGCGTCGAAAGCATTGAAGCAGGCCAACAAGATCGTCGACCAGCTCGCACAGCAGCAGCTGGATGCCCAGGCGCAATTGCGCGTCGCCGCTTGAGCATGGATGACGCCGGGCCGCTGACAAGCACCCTGCTGGCGGCCCGGCGCCTTCGATCGATGGCCGACTGAAAGGGAATCATGAAAGGAAACCATGTCCAAGCCCTTATATGAAAAACTGATCCGCAGTCTGTGCGAGATCAGCGGGATCAAGGATCCGAGCAGCATCGTCGACGGTGGGCCGGTAGCCGTCAACGATGTCATTTTTTCCCTTCATCCGGGAGTTGAGATGAACGAAGGCGCACTGCTGGTGTATTGCGATTTCGGAGAGATCTACAAGGGTCGCGAAGAGGAGGTCTCCAGGATACTTCTGGAAACCAACTTGCTCATGTATGCCGCCAACGGCCCGATATACGCAATCTCGCCGCTCTCCGGCAGGGTCATCTATCAGCATCGCTACGCGATCGGATCGCTCACGGGAAAGATCCTCAAGGAAGAATTGACCTTCCTGGCGACAAAAGCCAAACAATGGCGCAAGACCCAATTGCTGGACAATCCCCCGGTCAAGGCCAATGCGGCCGCGGCCAGCCTTATTCAGCGCAAATGGTCGGATGCTGCCGACGGCAAGCACTGACCGCGCTCAGCGACAACGTGAAGATCAGCGCCGCTCGCGGCGCAACCCAAGGCCGTGCGCTCCGCCGCACGGCCTTTTTTTTTGCTACGCGCAGCACACGCAGCTACGCCATATCGCCGGCCGCCGTCCGAATGGAACTGACGATCGCCAACCGCCACATAAACATGACGGCGATGTGACCTCCAACAACAAGGAAGCCCGCATCGGCCGTTCGATCATGCACGCGCTTGCCTGCGGGCTGCCGGACGTGATCGGAGAACGGTGCAATAAGACGTTGGGGGATTCAATAACGGCGATCGCCGGAATCCCCTGCGCGGCATCGAAAACAGGCTCGGCTGGCGCCAGAGGTCGTACCCGGCCTCTCCCTGCGGAGCCTATATCCGCAACATGACATCACCAGCGCGGGCAACGGCACGATATGGCCGTCAGCCCTTGGCGCGGTAACCAAGGAAGAAGAAATGCCTATCCAATCACTGACCCCAACTTATATTACCTTTACCAAGGAAGAGGAAGCCGCCGCACAACCTGCGGCAGCCAAGCGGCCGGAGCCTGGCTCAACGACCGCTCCCGGAACCTCCAGCAGCGCCGGTGCAAGCAAGGCGTCCCAGCTCCGACGCGAACACGCCGTACAGGAATTTTGCGAAAATTACGCTAAGCAGTTTACCGATGCAGGCCTCAAAGAAGAGTGCTACAACTTCTACAAGGAAAAATTCCCCAGCCTGGGCCCGATGAACGGTCGCCCGATCGCGGATCTGCTGGCTGAACTGGATATGGAAAAAGAAGCCGACAATCCGAATATCGAAGTCCGCAATAAAGAGGACGCAAAACCTGGCTACATGTATGCCGTGTATGAGCCGCAAGATCGCGAGTTGCGCGCCAATCGCATCATCACGGTAGAAAAACAGGCAGGCGACCATAACGGCATTCCGGCCTCGCTGAATCAGGGCGGCCAGCGCACCGTGCACATCGGTTGCTGGGTGCACAACAAGAACAATCCACTGCGCAGCACCCAATATGGCACCGACGGTGAACCGGAAGCCATGGAAGCCCGCGCAGGCGCAGACAAGGAAGTCCCTTACATGACTCTGCAACCGGCCTTCCTGAACGCAGAAGAGTCCGCGCTGACCAAGTGGTACAAGCCTGTCGACGAAACCTTCGGTTCCTTTCTGGCGCAAAGCCTCATGATGCACGCAGGAAAGATCGACTATTCAATGAACGACCTGAGCATCTCCTTCGCGCCGCACACCATCGAAGGTCGTCCCAACCCCAAAGCCGGTTCGCTGGAACTCGACGACAAGGCCCGCGAAAAGGCTGTCGAGTATGGCAAGGCCGCGTTCGATGATCCTGAATGGGCGCGCAACCCACCTAACCTGCATCGCAGCATGCGGGAGGGCGGCAGCTGCTCGACAGTGCTGACCAAGCACATGCAGGGACTTCAACTGTATATGCTGAAAGTCCAGGCCGAACAGGAATGGGAACGGAAGGGACTGGATCCGAAGGATGCACCTACCTTCGCTGAACTGGTGGACAAGCTGCAAGGCATTCCGGGCATGAATCCGATGAACCAGTCTCCACGCGTGGTTGAAAACAATTTCCTGCTGTCCAAGGTCAACGGCGAATTCCAATGGGTTTTTTGCGGCAAGAGTTCCCAGGAACACATCGTGAACGATAAGGAAGGTCCACCGCCAAGCCGCCAGGCGGCCCTCCCTCCTCTGCCCGATGATGATCCGCGCACCACGCAAAATGTCGAAGCGGCAAAGGCCAAGAAAGAGCTGCCTCGTACTGAAATCACGACCCAACGGGAAGCCGATGAGGCGGCAAAGGGAAAATAAGAAAAAGGATCCGCGTCATTGCAGTACTGCGGCGTCATCGAAGCAATGGGATGACGCCGACAGCCAGGCCACCAAACGCCGCCAGGGCTCTCCTGCAATTTTGCCGGAAGCCCTGGTTTTTTATGTGGCGCCCTGCTTGCCTTGCATCGCAGGGTCACGGTTGAACTCCAGGCGATATCCCCGTCCACGAACACTCATGCCCAATCTGATCCGGCCCGGTACCGATCGCATTTTGCTCCGCAGTTTGCAGATATGCAGCTCGATGCTCCGCGCCGCCTGTCGGCTGTCTTGGCCGGGCATCAGTGCGCCCAGTGTTTCGCGCGAAATGTAGGCGCCAGGCGCCGCAAACAGCATCCATACAATGTTGAACTCGCGCCGGGTCAAGGCGATGTTGTTTCCTTCGAAACTGAACCCCAGGGTCTCGCGATCAAGGGAAAAGCCATACAGTTCGATTGTTCGTTGAACAGGCTCCTGCGGCTGCCGTTGCTGCAGTCCCCGGCCCCGCGCCAGTGCGTTGACCCGGGCGGCCAATTCCAGCGCATCGAAGTCTTGACTCATCCAGTCGGACGCGCCGCTTTCCAACGCGAGCGGTCCCATTCCGGCGCTTTCATCGGGCAACAACACCAGCACCGGCTGACGGCCGCCAGTATCGGAACGCAACCACGGCAAGAGTTGGCCATCGACCGCGCCGCCGCCGTGCTGGTCGACGATGATCATGTCGAAACCACCTGACTCAAGCGAGCGCAACACATTCACGTCTCCCGCCAGGCGGATCAGCTCGCAGCCCGCCAGTCCCTCTTGCAGGCGCGTCATGAGAGCATCGTTGCGGATCAGGCACGCTATTTTCGGCATCGCACGCGCCCTCCGGATACGCGGCTTACCGGTGCGCCGGATCGACAGTTCGGCACAAGGCGCACATCTTCAGGCGCACGGTCACACGTATCCATCAGGGCATCTCCATGATTGCTTGAGGCAGCCTTATATGGCTTTCGATTTCCACGTCAATGAAATGAGCAGCGCACAGATGCCGGCGCCGACGAGGAACGCAAATGCAGGAGCGTAGGATCCTTTACCTGCATTGACCAGAAAGCCGATGACGACAGGCCCGATACCGGCGGCGATCTGCCCGCCGAAGTTGATAATGCCCGAGGCAGTGCCGACCGCTTCATCCGGCAGGTGCTTGAGAGGAATCGCGAAGACAGTGCCGTAGATGGCGGTATAGCCGACCAGGCTCAAGGTCCAGAATGTCATCAGCAGCGGCAACGACGTCGCGAACGCCATGAGTCCGAGGAAGACGATCACCATCGCCGCGCCGATCGACATGAACAGGCGATCATGGCCCTCACCCACCTTGTCGAGCAGCCAACCTACGCCATTGAGCGATGCGAACGCCACCAGGTAGGGAATGGAAGAGGCAATGCCGACGTGCAAAATATCGATATCGCGTGTCTTCACCAGGAACGTCGGCATCCAGGAAATGAGACCGATGTAAACGATATTACTGAAGAAAAAAATAAACATGGTCTTGCGCATGACCGAGTTGCGGAACAATTGTCCGAATAATCCTTTCGGACGAGCGCCACGGGTGCGCGCGGGCGATTCCTTGACCGCGAACCACAGCACCGCCGCTACCACCACGCCCACTAGGCCGAACACGTGGTAGGCGAATCGCCAGCCATGCGCATGCATCAGCGCAGCAATCGCGCCCGTCCCGACGGCGCTGCCGAGGAAGGTCGCCCCGATGATGAGCGATTTGGCGCGTGCCCGTTCCTGCTTTGGAAAGGCCTCGGCGATGGTCACCGTGCTGGCTGGCGCAAAGCCCCCTTCACCGACGCCAAACAACATGCGGATCGCCACCAATATCGCGAACGAACCGGCCATGCCGGTCAAGCTGGTGAAAACGGACCAACAGGCGACACAGAACACCAATACTTTACGCGAACCGAAACGATCGGCCATCCAGCCGGCCACCAGTTGCATCAAGGCATAGCTGATATAAAAGGAGCCCAGCACCATGCCGGCCGCGCGGGCGTCGAGTTCGAATTCCTTGGTAATGGGGATGATCGATACACTCATCGCCATGCGATCTGCATTGGCGAGAATCCAGGAAAACAACAACGTGACAAGGACGAAGATTTTTTGCCCTCGTGTGTAGCGCGTCGTTTTTGCTTGCGTGTTGGCCGGCTGGGTCGTCTGTGGCTCGGCCATCGCCCCTCCGGCGATGTCTTGGTCGATCAGCTGTGTCATGTCAGTCTCCTAGAGAATTGAGAAATGCAGGAACCCATCACCCAAATGCTGCGGTCGCATTGGAATGGCGTATGAATTGCGCTTAGTCAACGCAAGAAATACGCCATCTTTTGCAGCGCCATGCGGCAGGGTTTCGTGGGGTGTATCGCGTCAAGACGCTTTTTTTCTTGTGAATTCAGGCGCGCAGGCAGCGCAACGTATCTTCCAGCGAGTCCATCCGGGCGAAATTGCTGAACTTGTCAAACAGTACATCCGCGTCGACGCCGGACGTATTTCCCCGCGCGCATTCCGTGAATTTGTCGCGCTGCTCCTGCTCCGTCAGCGGGTTCTGCGCACATCCTTTTGGATAGACCGCCCGATGTTCGATGACCTTGCCGTCCGCGAGCGTAATGCGCGCAAGGCAATCACCGCCCCACGGCAGGTTTTCGGTTTCGGACAGGATTTCGCGGACGTGCATGTGGACCAGTGGCAGCAGGCGCATGACGGCCGCGTCTCCAAGCGCCTTGTCGGTGAAATGACTCATCCGGGGAATGCCATGCACCAGCGCGACCGCCGCACAATAATTCATGCTGAAGCGGGCTTCGGTCGGCGATGCCGGTTGCTGGTAGCGCAAGTTGGCGACCATGAATTCAGGCATATGGAGATCGATGCCGCGAACATCGTCCGGGCTGAAGTCATCGTGGTCTGCCAATGCCAGCATTGCATCGATTCCGAGGTGCGAGGACATGCACGACGGGTACAGTTTGGCCACCAGGCCGTACTCATCGATCGCCAACGGCGCGTCCGGGTAAGTCTCCGGCAAGAACTCGCCGAGATTTCCACCGCCTGCATACAGTTCTTCAAACGACCACTTTCCCTGTAGCGTATTGGATACTCCCGTGACGCCTGCCCTTGCCAGCGTGGCGGAGATGACGCCATGCATGGCGGCAAAACCGGCGTGCATCGGTTTGACCATGGAGCCGAACTGGCGCTTGCTACCGGAGGCCAGGCTCGATCCGATGCTGATGGCGTGCAATATGCCTTGCTCGTCCAGCTTCATCAACACGGCGCAAGCCGCCGCCGTGCCGATCGCGCCGATGGTCGACGTGGCGTGCCAGCCGGATTCGTAATGCGAGGGATTGACCAGCTTGCCGATCTGCGCCTCCACTTCCAGCCCGACGATATAAGCATGGACGATTTCCGCCGGGGTAGCCCGGATGTCTTCTCCCAACGCCAGCAAGGCGGGGACAAGCGAGGCGCTCGCGTGGGTGACCGGCGGAAAGAAGTTGTCGTCGAAATCCAGCGCGTGCGCGGCACAGCCGTTGATCAGCGCAGCCCAAGGCGCCGCTACCGGCTTTGTATGGGTGACGGCGCTGGATCTGCCACTACCTTCTTCGGATGCGATCTTGCCCGCGCCGATGACCGCCTCATCGTTGCGGCCGCCGAGCACGCAGCCCATGACATCGGCAATGGCGATCTCGGCCCTCTTGATTGCGGATTTGGTAAATTGCCTGTCGCTGTTTGCACACCACGCGGCCAGCACTTCGCTGAGATCCATCATGCAACTCCCCGCTGCATGGCCGCTCCGCTTGAGCCGACGCTGGTGGCCAATACATAGTTGTCGAAAAACGCTTCGCACCGTGCCAGCTGTTCCAGCGTGACGAATTCGTTCGGCTTGTGCGCATGCGCAATATCCCCGGGTCCGCAGATGACCGCCGGAATGCCGGCGGCGCTGAACAATCCGGCTTCACTGCCGAATCCGACCTTGGTGGCGCGCTCCGCGCCGAGGATGCGTATGGCACGCTCGACCACATCGTCGGACGGCGGCGTGTTGAGCCCAGGATATGAAGACAAAATCTGGAATTCCACCCGACCTACGTGCGGCCCTCCGTTTTCTTCCGCCTCGACTTTCATCTGCGGCAGCATGCTCTGTTCGACATAGGCGCGCAGCTCATCAAGCACCTGCTCCGGATTAACTCCCGGCAGGAAACGATGTTCGAATACAAATTCGCATCTGTCGGGAATGGTGTTGATCACCTTTCCACCCTGGATCACCGTGGTGACAATGGTGGAATACGGCACGTCGAAGTCGCGGTCCCAGGTTTCCGAACCACGGATGCGCTGGGCGATGTCGCGGATCTTGACGATCAGTTCTGCGGTGAAATCGACTGCGTTGATTGCCAGCTGCGGCGAAGATGAATGCGCAGAATGGCCGTGCACGCAACAGCGATAGGCTCGCTTGCCCTTGTGCGCAAGCACCGGCAGCATCATGGTCGGCTCGCCGACAATGCAAGCGGTCGGTGTAATACCGTTGGCCTTCAGGTCGTCGAGCAAGCCGCCGACGCCAAGACATCCCAATTCCTCGTCATAAGAAAAGGAAAAATGCACGGGCGTAAGCAAGTTTTCACTTGAGAAACGCGGAAGACGGGAAAGACAGACCGCCAGAAAACCTTTCATGTCGCAGGAACCGCGCCCATGAATGCGATCACCCATCGCGGTGGCCACAAACGGATCCGTGCCCCACTCCTGCCCGTCCACCGGGACCACATCGGTATGCCCGGAAAAGACCGTGCCGAAACCTGGTCCTTCACCGTAAGAGGCAAACAGATTTGCCTTTTTCCCGGTGGGGTCATACGTCAGCCTGACGTTCGCGCCAAGCTTCTGCAGATAATCGCGGACCCATTCGATCAATCCCAGGTTGGAGTCACGGCTGACCGTATTGAAACCGATCAGCGTGGAAAGCAAAGCCAAGGTATCGGACGACGGTCGGGTCGCGCTGACTATTCGTGTATTTTCCATTTAAGGCCTTATGAGAAATGATATCTGTAGCTCATCTGTAACTCTTCCGCATGATGCGACGCACCATGACAGATTTCGACATATGCGCCTGCCCAAAGACATCTGTCTGGTCCCGTCAATATGTGTGTAGGCGAGGCTGCGATGATTGTTTAGAATAGGCCAATGGTAGTCAGCCTGTGCAGCCTCGGCGATGTACAGATATTCATTAACTTCCAAAGGCTGTAATGGTCTGCGGGGAGTACAGAAAAAACAAAATGGCCTTAATCCAGTTATCGAGCGCATCGAAGCTATCGTTGGTGCAGCAAATAGTCGAACAGATCACCAGCCTGATCGATAAAGGCGCGCTGCGCGCAGGCACGAAAATGACGTCGATCAGGCTGTTCGCCCGCCAACACCTGATCAGCGTTCACACCGTGGCAGAAGCATTCGAGCGGCTCGTGGCGCTGGGCTACCTGGAGTCGCGTCCGCGCAGTGGTTTCTTCATCAAACGTCCACGGCCGGTGGCCGACAAGCGCAATCCCACCGAAAAATTCGCCAGGGCGTTCGATCATCTCTGGCAACTGCGCTCGCATCTGATCAATGAACCGGGCCTGCTCAACGTGACTTCCGGCAAGCTGCCGAAGGAGTGGATGGATACCGACATGGTCAAGGCCAGCCTGAAATCGGTCGCCGCCAAGATCGACTCGGGCATGATGCAATACGGCGATCCCTACGGTTATTTGCCGCTGCGCACCCTGCTGCAATCCAAGCTGGGCGACCTCGGCATTTATTGCCAGGCCGACCAGATCCTGATGACGCAAGGCGCTTCGCAGGCAATGGATCTGATCATCCGGTATCTGCTGCGACACGGCGACAAGGTCCTGGTCGACGATCCCGGCTATTTCAACCTGTTCAGCAACCTGCAGATGCAAGGCATCGAGCCGCTCTCGGTGCGCCGCAACCACGACGGTCCCGATCTGGACATGGTTGAAAAACTGGCCCAGCAGCATCGCCCCAGCGTCATGTTCATCCAGTCGGTATTGCATACGCCCACCGGCTCGACGATCTCGCCCGGCAATGCATATCGCCTCCTGCGCCTGTCCGAACAATACGATTTCCGCATCGTCGAGAACGATGCCTATGCCGACATGCTGTCAGAACAGGTTCCCCGCCTGGCGACGCTGGACCAGCTTTCCCGGGTGTTCTATGTCGGCAGTTTTTCCAAGACGCTGTTCGTGTCGGCGCGGGTCGGTTATGTCGCGGCGCCGGCGAACGCCGTCAAAGACCTGGCCAACATGAAAATGATCACCAGCATCACCAGTGCACAGTTAAGCGAGAAACTGGTGTTCCATGCCCTTACGGAAGGCTTGTATCGCCGCTGGATTGACAGACTGAAGACGCGGCTTTCCGACAGCATGATCGAAACCGAAGACATGTTGCGCCCGCTAGGTTTCCAGCTGTTCTGCCGACCGCTGGGAGGGAAATTCATCTGGGTGCGACACCCCAATTTCGAAAGCTCGTCCGACATCTGGAAGCTCGCCGCGGACGCGGGAATCGTCCTCGCGCCAGGCAAGGTCTTCCGGTACGGAATGCAGGACACACCCTGGTTCCGTCTTAACGTTTGTTACGGCGGCGAGCCGGCGCTGGCGAATCTGTTCAAATCAATCTGCTAAGTGATCGGCAGGCATCGCTCGCCCTTGTCGTCGCCTCTCCCACTCCTTTCCAGCTCCCGTCACTGCGGCAAAAGGACTGCCAGACGCGGCTGCACCGGCAAGTGAGGTTCACCGATCGACGCGAAGCGGTGGCCGGGCTCCAGTTGAAATGCCTCGACCAGTTGGCTGACGCGCGCGGCCTGCTCCCTGAGCGTGGTGGACGCCGCCATGGCCTGCTCGACCAACGCCGAGTTCTGTTGGGTTGAATGCTCCAGTTCAGCCAGCGCGCCGGTGATCTGCCCGAGGCCGCCATCCTGTTCGCGCATCGATACATTGATCTCCTGCACAATGGAGGCCACACGTTCTATGCCTTGCACGATCTCCTGCATGCTCATGACTGCCTTGCTCACTTTCAGGCTTCCCGATTTCACGCTTTGTTCCGACGCCATGATCAATACCTTGATCTCCTTGGCAGCAGCCGCGCTTCGTTGGGCCAGCGACCTCACTTCGCTGGCGACAACCGCGAATCCGCGCCCGTTATCGCCAGCGCGTGCCGCTTCCACCGAGGCGTTCAACGCAAGGATGTTCGTCTGGAAGGCGATCGCATCGATGACGCCCGTGATGGCGGCGATGTTGGACGAGGCGCGGCAAATATCATCCATAGTGATCGCCACCGCCCCCATGACGTCGTGCCCGGCCACCACATGGTGACAAACCGAGCGTGCCAGTTCCGCTGCGCTGTCGGCACGAGCGGCGCAATTTCCCACCGCCGCCGTCATTTGTTCCAGCGATACGGCAGTCTCCTGGAGACGACCCGCAGCGGATTCGGTGCGAACCGACAGATCGTGGTTGCCGGATTCGATATCGCTCGTCGCCAGGGCAACCGATGCGCTGCCTTGGCGGACTTCCTTGAGAATGCTTGAGATCTTTTCCACGAAGACGTTGAATGAAGCGGCAATCTGCGCCGCCTCGTCACTACCGTTAACAGGCAGCCGCTGCGACAAGTCGCCGGCGCCGGAGCCGATCTGCTCCATCGCATCGCGGATCCGCGACAGCCGGCGGAAAGATCGCGCGGTCAGCATCGAACAAGCTAGTACCGCTGCCATGACCAGGATGACCACTGCAATGGCGGAAGCGCTGAGTACGTCGCGAATGCCGGCCGTGGCTTCATGCTCGTCGAGGAACACCACCAGTATCCATTCAGTTCCAGGTATTCGTGTGGCGCGCAGCAATTTGGCTGCGCCGGCGATGGTGGCGGGGAGGATCTCTCCGCTTTCAGCCGCCGTTCGTACCGCTTGCGGCGAAGTGTCCTGCGAAAACTGGTCGACCCGTTTAAGCAATTGCCCGTCGTCGGGATGGGCGATGATGGTGCCGTCCTTGTCCAACACCATGCCGATGCTGGAGGGGGTCGGGTGCACTGCTGCAATGACCTCCTTGACTTTGTCGAGCGATACGCCACCGGCAACGACACCTTGCGCGCGACCGTCGCGCATCATCGGCGCAGTAAAAGAGACCAGCAGGACGCCTGTGGCGGAGCGATATGGCTTGGTGATCAGCGGCTTGCCGGCGGCGATGCTCTCCTTGTACCAAGGTCGTGTGGTCGGATCGTAGTCGGCCGGCAAGCCTGGCGTGGTCGACACAAAGGTTTTATCCTCCCAGCCACCGGTAGTCAGCGAAAAACCGCCGGCCTTCATCAAATGCCTGACCAAGGCTCGCGCGTCGACGTGATCGACTTCGCTCGCGACAGCCTGTACGGCCATCGACTTTGCCTGACTCCATTCGCCGATGGCCAGCGCATTGGCCATCGTCATGCTTTCCAAGTTCTTCCTTGTCGAGCGCAAGTTGTCATCGCGCACCAGAAGGTAGGTCGCGCACGTGGTCAACGCCAGCGATACGATAACGGTACAGGCGCTGATGCCCAGCATTTTATTGCGCATAGATGAGATCATGCTCTGTCTTTTCGATGGCGTGATAGAACGTTATCTTCCTTGGAAAATGCCGGCACCGTTGCTTTGCTCAGGCGGGCCTCCAGGCCCTTGAGCTGCAAGACCAACCGTCATTGCACGCCTTCTTGAGATCGACTTCTTCATGTTCCGCGCTCCCCCAGAGTTTTCTGAAACGAATGTTAATCAGCCGCGTGAGGCTCCGGGGAGTACAGACGCTCAATAAGTTCGGGCTTCTGTACTGTCGCGTGGCATATACAGATCGAACGATGGCTGAATGGCGATACATTGGCGTCGGAACCATGGAGCCAGCCCCCCAATCTCTCTGGACAAATACAGGCTCAAACTCTCGGCTGGATCAAAGACGGAAGGGGCCAGGTCATGCGAGCAACGTCATGCGTTGAACAGGCTGCGCGTCGTCCTCGAAGTGGTTGAAGAAATGCAGTGCATGGCGGCGCGGATCGTTGAGCAGATGAAGGCCGGCGGTGAGTCCATCGGCACGGAATGCCGCTGTCGGCCGGAATATCGGTGTGCCGCATCTCCATCCCAGCGGGACTCCGGATGACGAAATCGTCGGGGAAGTCGTTCAGATACGACGAGCCGGTATCCAGGCTGTGGTGACTGAACACGCGGAACGCTTTCTCCTCCAGTCGGTATCGCATACCGCGGAATTAATGCAATGCCGCCTGCGTTGTCCAGCAGATAGGAAAGTAACTGTGGACGTTAGTCAGAACTTTTTGCGGTGTGGCGACTGCAGTTCAGCTATACAGCCACTTCTGCGCCAGTTTGGAATAGCGCGGCATGATCACGTACGTCATCAACGCCACGATGATGGCGGCGACGATCAGGCGGCTGATCAATTGGTGATGCAGTATCGGCGCCGCATCGAACAAGGGAGCCAGGATCCACGGCAAGACCAGTGTCAAGGGATAGATGACGGAGAGCGTCAACAGGAATTGCTTGTACGGTTTGGCGCGCTTCTGCGTTTGGCCGGGCGGCGGCGTGAACCAGAATTCGAGACCGGTGACGGTGTCCACCTGTTCGTCCTGCGACAGCATCGGCTGGACCTGTCCGATAAGTTCGCGGCGGGTCGACGAGTTCAGCCATTGCCGGGCATATTCCACCGTATCAAAGCGCAGCGTGACCGTATAGCGGTCGCCGCCCTCGGACGGCTTGATGACGTTGACGCCGCGATGACCCGGCGCTGCTGCCGCGAGGGGTACGATGTGCCTGAGCCATTGTTCGTACTGTGCATGCGCGCCGGCGCGAATGTCGTGCTGGATCACAATGGTGACCATGTCGGGTTGTGGCTCGTTGTTCATGTTGTGTGCTTTCAATCCAAGGGTGGCGATATTTTAACCGGCACATTGTCTGCGGACGCTCATTCCACCGCGCTCTTATGTTTGTCATTGCCATAGGAAAAGTTTTTCCGATTGCTGCCGTTAACCCCTCATGCGTTAACGCCCGCAGCCGTGAATGCAATGCCGCGGCTGATTTGCGATTAAAATTTCCGTACAGGTCGGCGACATCCATGTCGATCCGACAACACGCCAGGGCTTCCGGAGAACAATATGAAAAAACTCAATCTCAACCTCAAAGACGAAGTCTACGAATCGCTCGATCGCGACTACAAGAACTTCAATCGTCTCTCGCTGAAATGCGACTCGGGATTCGTCTCCCCGACCTTCGAAAGCTTCATGCTGGCGAAACTCTCCGACAACACCACCTTTCTGACCGAGGCCGCCGTTCAGCACCTGATGCTGTCAGGTCAATATGCCTGGGCCAAACGCGCGCTCGACAAGGATTTTCCGGATGTGGTGGCGATCCTGATCTCGCAAGCATCCAACTACGGCTTCCACATCGCCGTGCAGCATGACTGGTCCATCGACGACCTGACTGCAGCGTCGAAAGCCTGGGCCACGTCGATCGTCAAGCAAGCCAAGGGCGACGAGTCGCAGATCGACGTCCTCGCTGCGCAAATCAAATCGGCTGCCGTCAGCATTGCCAAAGCCGAGGAGTCGTTGAAGACGCCGGCATGGCGTCTGTCGCGTGCGTGGGCGCAGCAACTGCACGACGCCAAGATCGCCGTCGAACATGCACGCGGTTCCGTCGCCAAGGAAAAGCTGGGCTCGCTGCGTACGCTGTTGACGCTCGGCATCGCCTACGGCACTGTCAAGGAAAAGGACGAGAAGGAAATCCTCGACCGCCTGCGCGCCAGGAAGCCCTATCTGTTTGAAGAAGAAGCGGATGGTTTCCTCGGCCGCGCCCTCGCCTGGTATCGCAGCGTCTTTGCCTGACCGGCCGGCGCCGCCGCGCTGGAAGTGAAGACCTGAAATACGTGCAATGAAATCCGCGTGAACGTGATCCGGCGTTCCGAGCACTCATCCAGGCCCGCCGCGCCGCATGCGCCGCGGGCCTTGTCTTTTTCCGTGCAAAAAACCTCCGAACCTTTCCGGTGAATCCGATCCAAAAGACTGGAACTCATTGTCATGGAATGAGTTCCGGCTGCTGCAACATGTGATTGCAGCAGCGCTTTTCAACGGACGGGAGTTATCAATGCTACAACTCAAGGACCCTTCCCTGCTGCGCCAGCAGGCCTACATCAACGGCGCCTGGTGCAATGCCGACGGCGGCGGCACGCGCGCCGTCAGCAATCCTGCCACTGGCGACAAGCTCGGCGCCGTGCCCGACATGGGTGCCGATGAAACCCGGCGCGCCATCGAGGCCGCGCAAGCGGCATGGCCTGGCTGGCGAAAGAAAACCGCAAGAGAGCGCGCCGCCATCCTGCGCAAATGGAACGACCTGATGCTGGCCAACGCCGATGACCTGGCATTGATCATGACGGCCGAACAAGGCAAGCCGCTGGCCGAATCCAAGGGCGAAATCGCCTATGCCGCCTCGTTCATCGAATGGTTCGGCGAAGAAGCCAAGCGCACTTACGGCGATACCATTCCCTCGCCGGTCCCCGGCAACCGCATTGTCGTGATCAAGGAGCCGATCGGCGTCTGTGCAGCGATCACGCCGTGGAATTTCCCGGCCGCGATGATCACCCGCAAGGCAGGCCCGGCGCTTGCGGCGGGCTGCCCGATGGTGCTCAAGCCGGCCGAAGCGACACCGTTTTCCGCGCTGGCGCTGGCGGTGTTGGCCGAACGCGCGGGCGTCCCTCCCGGCGTATTCAGCGTGGTGACCGGTTCGTCCAAGGTGATCGGCGCAGAAATGACCGGCAACCCTATCGTGCGCAAACTGAGTTTCACGGGTTCGACCGCGGTCGGCAAATTGCTGATGGAACAATGTGCGGCGACCATCAAGAAACTATCGCTGGAACTGGGCGGCAATGCGCCCTTCATCGTGTTCGACGACGCCGATCTCGATGCCGCCGTGGAAGGCGCGATCGCCTCCAAATTCCGCAATACCGGCCAGACTTGCGTGTGCGCCAACCGCATTTACGTGCAGGACGGCATCTACGACAAGTTCGCCGACAAGCTGGTCGCGGCAGTCGCCAAGCTGAAAGTCGGCAACGGCCTCGACAACGGCGTCACCCAAGGTCCGCTGATCGACGAGAAGGCGGTGCAGAAAGTTGAACAGCATGTCGCCGATGCACAGGCCAAGGGCGGCCGCGTGCTATTGGGCGGCAAGCGCCACGCGCTCGGGCACAGTTTTTTCGAGCCCACCGTGATCGCCGACGTCACCGCCGACATGAAGATCGCGCGCGAAGAAACCTTCGGTCCAATGGCGCCGCTGTTCCGCTTCAAGACCGACGATGAGGTCCTGGCCCAGGCCAACGATACCGAGTTCGGCTTGGCGAGCTATTTCTACTCGCGCGACATCGGCCGCATCTGGCGCGTCGCCGAAGGCTTGGAAAGCGGCATCGTCGGCATCAACACCGGCCTGATCTCCAGCGAGGTCGCGCCGTTCGGCGGCGTCAAGCAGTCGGGCATGGGGCGCGAGGGTTCGCACTACGGCATCGATGACTACCTGGTCATCAAGTACCTGTGCATGGGCGGGATTTGATTCATCCCGGCCGCCTGAACGCCTTGCGCTCCGCCTCCACCGTCTTGCGGCAGGCGCAGCCGGTCAGGTGGTCGTTGACCAGGCCCATCGCCTGCATGAAGGCGTAGATGGTGGTCGGGCCGACGAAGGTCCAGCCGCGTTTCTTGAGCGCCTTCGACAGCGCAACCGAGGCTTCCGAGGTCGGATTGGCTTGCCAGTAATCAAGCGTCAGCACCTTGGGCCGGTCTTTCGCGGCAGGCTCGTATTGCCAGAACCAGGCAGCCAGTGAGCCGGCTTCGTCGACCAGCTCGATGGCGCGGCGGGCGTTGTTGATGGCGGAGACGATCTTGGCGCGGTTGCGGATGATGCCGGCGTCGCCGAGCAGGCGTTCGATGTCTGGCTCGGTATACTGCGCCACGCGGTGAAAATCGAAGCCGTCGAACGCGGCGCGGAAATGTTCGCGCTTGCGCAAGATGGTGATCCAGGCCAGGCCCGACTGGAATCCTTCCAGGCAAATTTTTTCGAACAGCCGCACGTCGTCGGCTACCGGTCGCCCCCATTCGCTGCCGTGGTATTCCGGCATGGCGGCATGCCAGGCGCAATAGGTTCTTCCGTCTTCCGCCGTGATCAGGCCGGGCACTTCGTTGCTGGTCGTCGTTGCTGTTGTTGTCATTTCAATAATGGGATTGCCGCACGCAAGCCGCTATGATGCGGCAAAGCAAGCCGGCGCGCACGGCGCTTCTTGCCAATCTATTGCTAATCTATTGCTGATCTATTGCCATTCAAAAAAATAATTGCACGGCGAGGGAATAAGCCCGGGGTCCGTTCGTCTTACTGTGCACGAACGAGATGACGCGGTTGACCGCCCCTACCCCGCTTACACCATTTACGCATGAGCACCGATTTCAATGACAACGATTTGCGGGAACTGCTGCCCCGGTTGCGGCGCTTTGCGCTGTCGTTGACGCGCCACGAAAACAGCGCCGACGACCTGGTGCAATCTTGCCTGGAGCGCGCTCTGTCGCACCGTGACCGGCGCCGTGAAGACAGCGATCTGCGGGCCTGGCTGTTCCAGATCATGTACCGGCGCTTCCTCGACGGTCAGCGTCGCGCCAAACGCTATGCCGGCCTGCTGTCGCTGTTCGCCGGACGCGAAGAAGAGCGCGCGCCATCGGCGGAAGACGTCGCCATGTCGCGCGCCGCGCTGCTGGATTTCGACAAGCTGTCGGCCGAGCAGCGCGCGCTGCTGGTGCTGGTCTCGGTTGAAGGACTCAGCTACCAGGAAGCCGCCGACGCCCTCGATATCCCGCTCGGTACCGTGATGTCGCGCCTGTCGCGCGCCCGCAAGGCGCTGCGCGCATTGAATGAAGGTCAGTCCCAGCCTGCTACTCCTTCCCTACGGATCTTGAAATGAACGCCTTCTCCCCTTCCGAATACGATCTGCAGGCCTATGCCGACGGTCAGGTCGACGAGACGCTGCGCCGCCAGGTCGCGCTGTATCTGGAATCCCATCCCGCTGCGGCGCGCGAAGTCGAACTGCTGCGCCAGGAAAGCCAGCGCCTGCGCGCCGCGCTGGACAAGGTCCCCGCCACGGAGACGCCGGCGCGCCTCGATCCGTTTCGCATCCGCCGTGAGTTGCGTGCACGCTCGCAGCGGCGCATGGCGATCGCCGCCTCGCTGGTGCTGACGCTGAGTCTGGGGACGCTGGGCGGCTGGCAATTGCGCGACATGTCGATGCGCAAAACCTATTTGCCGATGGCTGACGCCACCCAGGCTTACCGCCTGTTCGCGGTCGGCGACATGGCGCAAAAGGTCGACATGAAGACCGACCAGCCGGCGCAACTGCAATCCTGGCTCAACCATCACTTCGTGCAGGCGGCGCCGATGCCGGACTTCAGCGCCTACGGCTTCCGCCCGGTCGGCGGGCGCCTGATGGCCAGCGACAAAGGTGCGGCGGCAATGGTGACGTACGTGAACGATCAGGGCCAGGCCATCGTGTACTACGTGCGACCGCCCGGCGAACTGTTCAACTTCGGCGCCGGCAATCGCCAGGACGGCAACCTGCTGACACAGTACTGGCGCCAGGGGCGCTACTTCTACGCGGTCGTCAGCCCGGCCGACTCGCCGTCGACGCTGCCGCTGCAGCGTGCGGTCGAACCGAACCGACCGCAATCCTGATTTCCCTGCTGTAAAAACAACCGCTGAACGGAGCGGATGGAAGCGTGCGTCCTGCTTTTTGCATGGCAGGGCACGCTGCATGAATTCGCCGCTCGCTCTTTGCCAAATTACTTATTCACCCACCACTGAGGAACACCATGCTCAACAAACGCAATTTCATCCGCACCACTCTGGCCGGCGTCGCGACCATGCTGCTTGCCAACATCGCCATCGCACAGGAAACAGTCAAACCTGTTTCCGCACCGGTAAAAAACGTCGTACTGGTGCACGGCGCCTACGCCGACGGCTCCAGCTGGTCGGAAGTCATCGTGCGCCTGCAAAAGGCCGGCCTGCACGTTACCTCGGTGCAGAATCCGCTGTCGTCGCTGGCCGACGACGTTGACGCCACACGCCGCATCCTGGCGCTGCAGGACGGCCCGACCATCCTGGTCGGCCATTCCTGGGCCGGCACCGTGATCAGTGAAGCCGGCGTTGATTCCAAGGTGGTCGGTCTGGTGTATGTGGCAGCGCGTGCGCCGGATGCAGGTGAAGACTACGCGGCATTGGCCGGCACCTTCCCGCCTGCGCCGGCCGGCGCCGGTCTGGTCAAGTCGGGCGGCTATGCCCAACTGAATGAAGAGGCGTTTCTGCGCGATTTTGCCGGCGACATTGATCCGGTCAAGGCCAAGGCCATGTATGCCGTGCAAGGCCGTGTCTCGGAAACGCTGTTCGCCTCGCGCACCACGCAGGCGGCATGGCGCAGCAAGCCGACCTGGTACGCGGTGTCGACCAATGACCGCACTACTTCGCCGCAACTGGAACGTTTCCTGGCGCAGCGCATGAAGGCCAGGACCATCGAAATCGCATCGAGCCATGTGTCGATGCTGTCGCACCCGGATGAAATCACCAACCTGATCCTGGAAGCGGCCGGCCAGAAACATTAACGGGAAGTTGGCTCAGGCCGTGACGGCCTCTTGAAGTAACTGCAACACCGGCGATGGGCAGACTTGTCCACGCCGGCCCGGGTCGGCGATCGCGTACACCGTATGGATCGCTGCTCCGTCCATGTCGAAGCTGAGTGCAAGCGCAATTTTTCCGTGCTGCAAGAATGTCGCGCCCCAGCCGCCGTTGACGACGGCACAAGCGACGTGCGCGCCGGATGCCTGCAACGACAGGACGCCGTCGACGAAGCTGCCGGCAGCTTGCGTACCAATACCGCGATTACTCATCACCACCGCGTCCGGCACCAGCAGTTGCAGCATCGCCTGTTTGTCCTGGCGACAGATGGCTGCAACGAATTCTTGCGCGGTCTCGCGGCATGCTCGCTCATCTGCAATCCTGCGCACACGACCCGATTGCACGCGCTCCTTCGCCCTGCGCACCAGCTGACGGCAATGCACCGGCGTCTTGCCCAGCGTGCGCGCAATTTCCTCGTACTGGCAGTCGAACACTTCATGCAACAGCAAAGCCGCACGCTCATCCGGGCTAAGGCGTTCCAGCATCAGCAGTACGCCATACGACAGGTCCGACAGCATCGACACGGCGTCTTCGGCCGACGGCGCGCAATCCTCCATCCATGGCTCAGGCAGCCACGGTACGGCGACGGTTGCGCGCTCGTGCTGCAGGTGTCGCAGGCGATCGATCGCCAGCCGCGTAGCGACCGTGGTCAGCCAGGCCACCGGCGTTGTCAGCGGCAGTGCCTGCGCTTCATGCCAGCGGATCCAGGTTTCCTGGACGACGTCTTCGGCCTCGGCCACGCTGCCCAGCATGCGATAGGCGATCGACAGCAGCCGTCGCCGTGCGGCTTCGAACGTGGCGGTGGCGCTGATCGGGTTTCTTGTCATGTGGTCTCTCCATGTGTGCAGCGCCGAGCGACTGCTTCCCTGTTGACGTCCGGGCCGGCCAAAACGTGACAGCTTGCGAAAAATATTTTCATTCCGTCACGGGAAGCCGGCGGCAGCCGTCATGTCCTTAGATCAACTTCTTCATTCAAAAGGACACGCCATGCCTGCATTTCCCCCTCGCGCCCTGGACCTGGTCCCCACGGTCGTCGAGCAATCGGGACGTTCCGAACGCGCCTACGATATCTATTCGAGGCTGCTGCGCGAGCGCATCATTTTCCTGGTCGGGCCGGTCACCGATCAGTCGGCCAACCTGATCGTGGCGCAGTTGCTGTTCCTCGAATCGGAGGATCCGGACAAGGATATTTCGCTTTACATCAATTCACCGGGCGGCGTGGTCTACGCCGGGCTTGCGATCTACGACACCATGCAGTTCATCCGGCCGCAGGTGTCGACACTGTGCACCGGCTTCGCGGCCAGCATGGGCGCCATCCTGCTGGCGGCCGGCGCGCCGGGCAAGCGGCTGGCCTTGCCCAACGCCCGCATCATGGTGCACCAGCCGTCCGGCGGCTCGCAGGGAACCGCGTCCGACGTCGAAATCCAGGCGCGCGAAATCCTCTACCTGCGCGAGCGCCTTAACAGTATTTTGGCCCATCACACCGGCCAGCCGCTGGAACGCGTCGCCGGCGACCTGGAGCGCGACAACTTCATGTCCGCCGACCGCGCCAGGGAGTACGGCCTGATCGACGAGGTCGTCTCGCACAAGACGCGCCCCGACTGAGGAGAGGCAAGGCCGCCGGCAGTCTTCGCCGGCGGCGCCTAGTCGGCGAAACCGTCGGTGGCGCGAATCAACTGATCAAGGATGCCCGGCTCGTTGTAGGCGTGGCCGGCGCTGCCGACCAGGTGCAGGGTCGACTCCGGCCAGGCTTTATGCAGGTCCCATGCCGACTTGGCCGGCGTCACGATGTCGTAGCGCCCCTGCACGATCACCCCCGGAATCCCCTTGAGGCGGCCGGCGTTGGCCAGCAACTGGCCTTCTTCCATGAAACCGTGATGAACGAAATAGTGATTCTCGATGCGCGCGAACGCCAGTGCAAAATGCGCATCGCTGAAGCCGGCGATCATGCCTTCATTGGGCACCAGCGTCACGGTGCTCGCTTCCCAGCGGCTCCAGGTACGCGCCGCTTCCAGCTTGGCGGCTTCGTCGTCGCCGACCAGCCGCTTGCGATAGGCGCTCATGAGGTCGCCGCGCTCGGCTTCCGGAATCGGCGCCAGGAACTCGTCCCAACGATCCGGCGCCAGCCATGACGCGCCTTCCTGGTAATACCAGTCCAGTTCCGCCTGGCGCAGCAGGAAGATGCCGCGCAGCACCAGTTCGCTGACGCGTTCGGGATGCGTCTCGGCGTAGGCCAGCGCCAGCGTGCTGCCCCATGAGCCGCCGAACACCTGCCACTTGTCGACGCCCAGCAGTACGCGCAGGCGTTCGATGTCGGCCACCAGGTCCCAGGTGGTGTTGGCGTCGAGATTGGCGTGCGGCTGCGAGCGGCCGCATCCGCGTTGGTCGAACAGCACGATCCGGTATTTCTCCGGATTGAACAATTGCCGATGCGAAGGACCGCAGCCGCCGCCCGGACCGCCGTGCAGGAACACCACCGGCTTGCCCTTGGGATTGCCGCAGGTCTCCCAGTACACGCTATGGCCGTCGCCGACCTCGAGCATGCCGCTCTCATAGGGCGCGATGGGTGGATACAGCGTGCGCAATGCGGTGTCGTCGGTGTTGCTCATTGACTTGTTTCCTTATGTCAGATCGTCAGATAAAGAGTGCTTAAAAAGTGCGTACAGGTTCAGGTCGCGGCAAAGTAGCCCGCCAGTTTGGCCAGGTCGACATTGCCGCCGCTGACGATCACGCCGACGCGCTTGCCCTTGAGATGGTGCTTCATCTTGCGCACGGCGGCGAAGCTGAGGCAGCCGGTGGGCTCAACGATCATTTTCATGCGTTCTGCGTAGAAACGCATGCATGCCACCAGTTCGTCATCGCTGACGGTCAGGATGTCGGCCACGTCGCGGCGAATGATCTCGAAGGTGTAGCGGCCGACGTGCTGCGTCTGGGCGCCGTCGGCGATGGTCTTGGGCGTGTCGATGTGGATGATCTTGCCGGCGCGCAGCGATTGCAGCGCATCGTCTCCCGCTTCCGGCTCGACGCCGTAGGTCAGGCAATCGGGCGACAGGGCCTTGGCCGCCAACAAGGAACCCGACAGCAGTCCACCGCCGCCGAGGCAGACGAACAGCGCGTCCAGCGGACCGGTTTCTTCGAGCAGTTCCTTCGCTGCAGTGCCCTGCCCGCTGATCACGTCGGGATGATCGTAGGGAGGAATCATGGTCAGGCCGTGCTTCTCGGCCAGCGCCGCGCAAATCTCTTCGCGGTTCTCGGTATAACGATTGAAATGCACCACCTTGCCGCCGTAGCCGCGCGTAGCGGCCACCTTGGCTTCGGGCGCATCTTCCGGCATGACGATGGTGGCGGGCATGCCGAGTTCGCGCGCCGCCAAGGCGATTGCCTGCGCGTGGTTGCCGGATGAAAACGTCACCACGCCGTCGTTGCGCTGCTCCGGCGTGAAGCGCGCCAGCGCGTTCATGGCGCCGCGAAACTTGAACGCGCCCATGCGCTGGAAGTTTTCGCATTTGAAGAAAACCTGCGCGCCGATCTCGGCGTCGACCGTACGCGAGGTCAGCACCGGCGTCTTGTTGGCGTGGCCGGCGATGCGTCCGGCGGCGGCGACCACGTCGTTGTAATCGGGAAGCTCAGGCATGTTGTCTCCGTAGATGGTCCTGTGTGTGCAGATTTTGTTGCTTTTCAGATAGTAAAACATTTTCGGCGATGCAGCCGGAGCCAGTCCCGGCACCCATCGCCGCATCGGCACTGACATCGTCGCCCGTTTAAGGAAAATCCCGATACAGGGATTGCGCGCCCGCAAGTACCATTTCCTCGATGTCTTCCCCCTCCACTCCCAGATCGCCTTGCGAAGGATCGCCGCCATGAAAACCCATCAGTGCGAAAGCGTTTCCGCCGCCCGCAGCAATGGCGGCATGCAGCATCGTCGACCACCCAAATTGCGGCTCAAACCAGTGATTTTCGCAGTGGGCGGCAACCCCGCCGACGACCGTTTCCAGGCCATGGTGCAATCGTCCGGCGACGCCATCATCGGCAAGACCCTGCACGGCATCGTCACCAGCTGGAATGAAGGCGCCGAACGCATCTTCGGCTATACCGAGAAGGAAATGCTGGGCAACTCGCTGCTGCGCCTGTTCCCGATCGAACGCCTCGACGAAGAGTATTACATCCTCGAACGCATCATCAACGGCGAGCATGTGTCGCCGTTTGAAACCGTACGCATCCACAAGAATGGCGCCAGGGTGCATGTATCGGCGTCGATTTCGCCGGTGCGGGACAAGGACGGCAATGTGGTCGCCGCCTCCGTGATCGCCCGCGACATCAGCAAACAACTTGGGCTGGAAGCCGCTGCGGAACAATTCCGCGCGCTGGTCGACAGTTCCGACGACGCGATTATTTCAAAGACCTTGCAGGGCCGCATCCAGAGCTGGAATCGCGGCGCCGAAGCCATCTTCGGCTACACCGAGGAAGAGATGCTGGGCCAGCCCATGCTGCGCCTGTTTCCCGAAGAACGCATCGAGGAAGAAGCCTTCATCCTCGGCAAGATCCTGGCCGGCGAAAAGGTCGAGCACTTTGAAACCGTCCGCATCCACAAGAACGGCAAGCGCATCCACGTGTCCGCAACCATCTCGCCGATCCGCGACCGCGACGGCAATATCATCGGCGCCTCGAAAATTGCGCGCGACATCACCCTGCTGCGGCGCCAGCAGGAAGAGCTCGAACACCTGGCGCATTTCGACGCGCTCACCGACTTGCCCAACCGGCTGCTGCTATCCGACCGCCTGCGCCAGTCGCTCGCGCTGAGCAAGCGCAGCGGCAAGCTGCTGGCGGTGCTGTACCTGGACCTCGACGGCTTCAAGCTGGTCAACGACGTGCATGGCCACGACGTCGGCGACGCGCTGCTGGTGGCGATTTCAAAACGCATCACCGGCGCCCTGCGCGACACCGACACGCTGGCGCGCATCGGCGGCGACGAGTTCGTCGCGGTACTGGTCGACATCGATAGCAACGAAAAGCTCAAGCGCGTGCTCGACCGCATCCTCAAGGCCTGTTCGTTGCCGGTGCTCATCGACGGCAAGCACCTGGACGTAACGGCCAGCATCGGCGTGACGACCTATCCGCACGACGATGCCGACGAAGACCAGCTGATGCGCCACGCCGACCTTGCCATGTACGAGGCGAAAAAGGCAGGTAAGAATCGCTACCATGTGTTCGACGCCTTCCGCGAGGCGGAAGACAAGAGCCGCCACATCTATGTCCGGCGCCTGACCGAAGCGCTGGAAAACAATGAGCTGGTGCTGCACTACCAGCCCAAGGTGAACATGAAAACCCGCTCGGTGGCCGGCGTCGAAGCGCTGCTGCGCTGGCAGCATCCGGACCGCGGCCTGCTGGCGCCGGCGTTGTTCCTGCCGCTGATCGAGGGACATCATCTCAATGAAGACATCGGCATCTGGGTGGCTGCCCGCGCGCTGGCGCAGATGGAGCAATGGCGCCAGGCCGGCATCCGCATGCCGGTCAGCATCAACCTCGCGCCGAACCAGTTGCAGGATGCGCGCTTCCCGGCGGTGCTGCGCGAATTGCTGGCCCGCTATCCGCATATTGCCCCCGGCGACCTTGAGCTCGAGATCCTTGAAACCAGCGCCATGCAGGACATCGAAGCGGTCTCGCGCGTGATGCAAGCGTGCCGCCAGCTCGGCGTGCAATTTTCGATCGACGACTTCGGCACCGGCTATTCGTCGCTGACCTATCTCAAACGCTTGCCGGCCTGTACGCTGAAGATCGACCAGAGCTTCGTACGCGACATGCTGAGCGACCGTGAAGATCTCGCCATTGTGCATGGCGTGATCGGCCTGGCCAAGGCGTTCGGACGCAAGGTCATCGCCGAAGGCGTGGAGACCGAGGACCACATTGCCAAATTGCTCAAGATCGGCTGCGAGCTGGCGCAAGGCTATGGCATTGCCCGTCCGATGCCGGCCGAGGCGCTGAGCGACTGGCTGGCAGCATGGGAGACGGCGACACGACGTGTCCGGAATGACAACGCCTGACGTAGGACAAACACTGAATCCCCGGTAAGAAAGCTTGCTGCGCTCGCGGCAAAGTCCCCTTTTCGTTCCGTTTCTTCGTAACATAGCAGGCGAAGAAATCCCTCTGCCTCCTCTGCCCCTTGCCGTCCGCGACTTCCCTCGTGCGCTGAGCGGGCGGCAATCGATTCTTCAGGCAGAAGATTCACTATCCAAAATCCAAAAAAACGTTTCACCAAGGTGAATACAGAGGCTGCACATGAAGCTTGACGCCACGTTGACGCAGTACAGTTTCCTTCTGGGCACCGGGACCATGGGCCAACTGATACTGGAACACGACTGGTCCTCCTCCCCGCTCGGCCCGATTGACGACTGGCCGCAAAGCCTGAAGACCTCCATCAGCCTGATGATCAATTCGCGCCAGCCGATGTGGCTGGGCTGGGGCGAAGAAGCGACTTTTTTCTACAACGATGCCTATATCGCCGTCCTCAGCGAATCCAAGCATCCATGGGCGCTGGGCCGTCCCGTCACCGAAGTATGGGCGGAAATCTGGGATATCTGCGGGCCGCTGGCGGACAAGGTGTTCCAGCACGCAGAGGCGACGCTGGTGGACGATATCCGGCTGTTCATGAATCGCGACTACGGCCTTGAGGAAAACTATTTTTCCTTTTCCTACAGCCCGATCCGGGATGAGTCGGGCAAGGTCGGCGGCTTGTTCTGCACCAATGCGGAAATGACCTCCAAGCACCTCAACGCGCGTCGCCTGCGCACCTTGTCCGAGCTGGCGCAACGGGCGCTGGTCGAGAAAACCGCCAGCACGGCAGCCGCCACCGCCGCCGCAATCCTGGCGCAGAATCCCGACGATATTCCGTTCGCCCTGCTGTACCTGACGGACTGCGAGCGTCGCCAGGTGCGGCTGGAACAATGCGTACATATCTTGCCCTTGAGCCTGGTCGCCCCCGACAGCGCCGATATCGGCCATGCCGACGATGCCGTCAAGACCGCTGCCTCCTTTTGGCCGTTCGCGCGAGCGCTGGACGCCGGCGGCAACACCGTGGTCGATGTCAGCGAGGTCGCTACGCTACCGCTCGGACCCGCCGAGCAGCCGCTGCGCCAGGCGGTGATGTTGCCGCTGCAGACCCCGGGACAGGAACATCCGCTCGGGGTGCTGATCTGCGGCGTCAATCCGACCCGGCCGCTGGACGAGGATTACGCGACCTTCTTCAATTTACTGGCCGGCCAGATCGGCATGGCGATCCAGAACGCCCGATCGGCCGAAGCCGAAAAGCAGCGCGCCGACCTGCTGGCCGAGCTGGACCAGGCCAAGACCACGTTCTTCAGCAACGTCAGCCATGAGTTTCGCACTCCGCTCACGCTGATGCTGGGACCGCTCGACGACATGCTCGCCGACAAGGAGCACGGCCTGCCTCCCGTGCAGAAAAAACGTGCCGACATGCTCCGGCGCAATGCCCTGCGCCTGCAGCGGCTGGTCAACGCGCTGCTCGATTTTTCTCGCACCCAGGCCGGCCGCACCCAGGCCTCGTACGTACAGGTCGACCTGGCGGCGTTCACCGCCGACCTGGCCAGCACTTTCCGCTCCACCATCGAAGGCGCCGGCCTGGTCTTCGAGGTGGATTGCGCGCCGCTCGCCGAAAAGACCTATGTCGACCCCAGCATGTGGGAAAAGATCGTCCTCAATCTGCTCTCCAACGCCTTCAAATTCACCTTCGCCGGCAAGATCGGCATCCGGCTCAGCGGCCACGGCGACCATGTCCGCCTGACCGTCAGCGATACCGGCGTCGGCATCGCCAGCGACCAACTGCCGCTGGTGTTCAAGCGCTTCCATCGCATCGAAGGGTCGCAATCGCGCACACATGAAGGCTCCGGCATCGGCCTGGCGCTGGTGCGCGACCTGGTCACGCTGCAAGGCGGCGTCATCGAGGTCGACAGCGACCTTGACCTTGGATCGTCGTTCACGCTGACGATTCCGAGCGGCCGCGATCACTTGCCGCCCGACCGCGTGGTCGAATCGGTTGACCCGGTCAGTTCCACCCTGAGCCCGCTGGCCGACGCCTATGCCGCCGAAGCGGACCGCTGGAGCGGCGCCAGGAGCGGCAATGCCGCCCAACCGGAAGATGAGGCCAGCATCGAATCCGAACCTGCCCGCGCCAACCAGGTGCTGTCGGCTGGCGCGCGCATCCTGGTCGTCGACGATAACGCCGACATGCGCGACTATCTGTGCAACCTGTTGCAGTCGCACTGGCGCATCGAGGCCGTCGGCAACGGCGTCGAAGCACTCGAGTCGGTGCGCGCCAATCCGCCCGACCTGATCCTGTCCGACGTCATGATGCCGCAGCTCGATGGTTTTGGCCTGCTGGCCGCCTTGCGCAGCGACGACGCCAGCAAGGACATCCCTTTCTTCCTGCTGTCGGCGCGCTCCGGCGAAGAAGCACGCCTGCAAGGCCTGGCCGCCGGCGCCGACGATTATCTCGTCAAACCGTTTTCCAGCCGCGAACTGATCGCCCGCATCGAATCCATGCTGCTGCGCTCCCAGATCCGCGCCATGGAAAAACGCCATGCCGACCGCATGGCCACGATTTTCGCCCAGGCGCCGGTCGCCATCGCCATCACGCGCGGCCCCAATCATGTCTTCGAACTGGCCAACGCGCCTTATCAGGAACTGGTCGGCAACCGGCCCATCATCGGCCGCAGCGTACGCGAATCACTGCCCGAACTGGAAGGCCAGGTGGTACTCGACCTGCTCGACAACGTCTATCGTTCCGCCGAACCCTACATCGGACGGTCGCTCGGCGTAATGCTGCGCCGCAGCCCCGGGGCGGCGGAAGAGCGCTTCTTCGATTTTGTCTACCAGCCGATGCTTAAGACCGACGGCAGCATCGAAGGCATTGCGGTGGTCGCCTTCGAAGTCACCGAACTGACGCGCGCGCGCCAGGTCGCAGAAGTCGCCAATCGCACCAAGGACGAGTTCCTTGCCATGCTCGGGCACGAACTGCGCAATCCGCTCACACCGATCCTGACCGCCGTCCACCTGATGCGCCTGCGCGGCGGCGGCGGCATGGAAAAGGAATGCAGCGTGATCGAGCGCCAGGCACGTCATCTGGTGCGCTTGGTGGACGACTTGCTGGACGTGTCGCGCGTGGCGCAGGGGAAAATCAACCTGCAGAAAAAGAAGCTGGAGATCGCCGACATCATTTCCAAGGCCATCGAAACCGCCAGCCCGCTGCTGGAAGAACGCCAGCATCGCCTGACCCTCAACGTGCCGGCGCAAGGCCTGCTGGTGCACGCCGATCCGGAACGCCTGACCCAGGTGCTGGCCAACCTGCTGACCAATGCCTGCAAATACACCGAAAACCGCGGCCATATCCGCGTCGATGCCATGCTCGACAACAATCAGGTGGTAGTGGAAGTGCGCGACAACGGCATCGGCATCCGCGCCGACATGCTGCCGCATGTCTTTGAAATGTTCGCCCAGGAAACCCAGTCCATCGACCGCGCGGGCGGCGGGCTCGGCCTCGGTCTTGCGATCGTGCGCAGCCTGACCGAATTGCACGGTGGTTCGGCGCAGGTGTTCAGCGCCGGTCCGGGCGCGGGCAGCGTCTTCACGATCAAGCTGCCGGCCGTGCTCAGCGACACCACGCCTGTCCTGTTGCCGCTGGCGCCCGACAAACTGGTCGGACTGCAACCGATGGAAGAAGGCTGCGCCATCCTGATCGTCGACGATAACATCGACGCCGCGCAAATCCTCGGCGAGTTGCTGTCCATGCAAGGACATGAAATCCGCGTCGCCTATGACGGCCCCTCCGCGCTGGATATCGTCAAGCATTTCACGCCGCGCGTCGCCTTGCTCGATATCGGCCTGCCGATCATGGACGGTTATGAAGTCGCCGGACATTTGCGCGCCATGCCGCATCTGGAAGGCATCGGACTGATCGCGCTGACCGGCTACGGCCAGGCCAGCGACAAGCTGAGGTCGCTGAAGGCGGGCTTCGACCATCACCTGGTCAAGCCGGTCGATGTCGATGTGGTGGAGGAATTGATCCGCAGCACGCTGGCGGCGTCCGCTTCCCCTGCCGTTGCCGTGCTGGGCAATCTGGTGACCGACTCGGCGTCGGGCACGGAATCGGCCTGAACGGGGCGAGCCGCTCATGCCGGCATCGGCCGAGCCCGGTCGAAATTCAATCGCGACGCTTCTGACAGGCGTCGGCAGCTTGCATGGCGATGAATTCCTCTGCGTCGCGGATGGCGGCCAGTTCAGTTGCGCGGATCTCGAGGCAACTGACGCTTGGCTGGTTGCCGCCGTCAACCAGCACCATGCCGCGGTATTGCGATGGGCCGAGACGGGCGATGCCTGCTTGCAGGGAAGGACTATTGAGCTCCGGCAGGTATTCGCCGCCAGGCAGGTCGATGGGAATGGTCATGCCGGCTCCTTTTCCGCTGAGAACAACGACAGAATTTTCTTGGTGAGGCGCTGCCTGGTGCCGGCATAGTCATGCCACGGATCGCGCTTGAGCGAAGCCAGGCGTTGCGGCACGGTGGCCACGGTAAAGCTGTCGGCAGGCGCCTTGGTGCTGAGTTCGTCCCAGCTCAAGGGCACCGACACCGGCGCGCCCGGCCGCGCGCGCGGCGAATACGCAGCGACCGCGGTGGCGCTCGCCGCATTGCGCAGGTAGTCGATGAAGATCTTGCCGTTGCGCGTCGCCTTCGCCATCTTTGCGGTGAAGTCATCCGGCCGCACCTGCGCCAGGTGCTCGGCGACGTGGCGCGACCACTCCTTGACGACGTCCCACTCCTGTTCCGGCACGATCGGTATGACTACGTGCAAGCCCTTGCCGCCGCTGGTCTTGACGAAACTGCGCAGGCCGGCTTCTTCCAGCACCTCGCGCACCAGCCGGGCGCCGTCGATGACCTTGCTCCACGGCACGTCCGGCGCCGGGTCGAGATCGAAGATGATGCGGTCGGGCTGTGCCAGCTTGCCTTGGTGCGCGCCCCAGGTGTGCAGTTCGAGCACGCCCATCTGCACGGTGGCGACCAATCCTGCGATGTCGTTGACCATCATGTAGTCGGTGCTGCCCTTGTCTTCCGGCACGGCGATCTTTTCCACGGCGGTGGGCGCGCCCTGGCCGAGATGGCGCTGGAAAAAACACTTTCCGACGCTGCCGTCGGGACAGCGCACCATCGTCATCGGCCGTCGCTGCACGTGCGGCAGCAGCCAGTCGGCAACGCTCACGTAATATTCTGCGAGGTCGCGCTTGCTCAGGTCCGGATCGGTGAACAGCAACTTGCCCGGATGGGTCAGGCGCACGCCCTCAATGATGGCGGGATCGGAGGAAGTATTGCTGCTGCCGGCAGCGGCGGCTTTCCGCGCCCCCCTGCGTTTTTTGGGCGCGTCTGCTTTCGCAGTTGGCTCTGCTGCCGTCGCGGCGACTGCGGCCGCCTTCTCGCGCACAATCTCTTCCGCCTTCTTGTCTTCGCGCAGCGCCACGAAGGCGCCATGGCGCAGGATGCCGGACTTGGTCCATTGCGCGAATTTCACCTCGCCCACCAGCTTTGGCGCCAGCCAGTGCACCCCTTGCGCCAGGCGCCCGCGCGGCGGATCGACGAAAGCCGGCCGCTCGCACTCCAGCGATTTGAAACGTTTGAGCAACTGCGCCAGCTTGCGGTCGTCGAAGCCGGTGCCGACGCGTCCTGCATAGTGCAATTCTTTTGTCCCGGCGTCGTACACGCCGACCAGCAAGGCGCCGAAACCGACCCGGCTGCCGGCCGGATCGGTGTAGCCGGCGATGACGAATTCCTGTCGCATGGCGCATTTCAGCTTGAGCCAGCTGCGGTCGCGGCGTCCCGAATAGACGGCATCGGCGCGCTTGGCCACAGTGCCCTCCACGCCATGCAGGCAAGCATGGCGATACACCTCGGCGGCGTTGCCGACGACGTGCTCGCTGAAATGGATCAGGCCGCTGTCGTCCACACCCGGCACCACGTCGCGCAGCAGCCGCTTGCGTTCCAGCAGCGGCTTGTCGCGCAGGTCTTGGCCGTTGAGCCACAGCAGGTCGAACACATACAAGGCCAGCGTGACGCCATCCCGGCCGGCCGGGTCCTGCAACGCTTCGAAACTGATGGTCCCGTCGTCGAGCAGGGCCACGACCTCGCCGTCGATCCACGCGTCGTCAACGTCGAGCGCCGCCAGCGACGTCGTCAATTGCGGCCAGCGCTTGCTCCAGTCGAGATGCTCGCGGGTAAAGATGCGCGCCTTGCCGCCTTCGATCCGGCACAGTCCGCGATAGCCGTCGAATTTCATTTCGCTGAGCCATTCGTCGCCATCGGGCGCGTGTTCAGCCAGCGTCGCCAGTTGCGCATCTACCTGGTCGGGCATGGACGCGCGGCCGGCGTTCTTGCGTTTTGGGGAAGCGGTTACGGCTGGTTTTGCGCGGGATTCTTCCGGCGTTTCGTTCGTTCGTTCCGTATTGCTCGTCGCGTCCGGCGCACGCGCCACGCTTTCCGGCCGCAAGCCCGTGATGTCCGCTTGCTCCCCCTCGCGCGCGGCATCGTCCTTGTCCTTGATCAGCAACCAGTTTTCCTTGGTCTTATTGTTGTTCTCCTTGTCCTTGGCCGGCTTGCCCATGCGCACCAGATTCCAGCGCCCGTTCAGTTTGACGCCGCGCAGTTCGAACTCCAAGCGGCCTTTCCTGAGCCCGGCCACCGGATCGCCGACCGGTAGCCATTCGCCGCGGTCCCACAGCACCACCTGGCCGGCGCCGTATTGATGTTCCGGGATGCTGCCTTCAAAGCTGCCGTAGTCGTAGGGATGGTCCTCCACCTGCACCGCCAGGCGCTTGTCGTGCGGATCGAGGCTCGGCCCTTTGGGCACCGCCCAGCTCTTGAGCACGCCGTTCACTTCGAGGCGGAAGTCATAATGCAAGGCGCGGGCGTGGTGGCGCTGGATGAAATAGCTGAGTGTCTTGCCGGAGCGGCGCGCGACCGGCTTCGGCGGCGGCTCCGGCGTGACCTTGAAGTCGCGCTTGGCGCGATACCGGGCCAGGCTCATGCCCGCGCCCGCGCGCTCGGCGCGGTCCTGCTACGGGACTTGGCAGCGGCGGACTTTGCTGCAGGTTTGGCTGCAGGTTTGGCCCGGTGGGCGGAGGCGGCCGGTTTCTTGCCCTTGCCATCGATGCTCTGCTTCAGCAGGGCCATCAAGTCGATCACCTTGGCGCTGCTACGCGGCGCGCTGTCAGCGTCGGTCTCCGGTTCGGCGATCTCGTGCGTCTGGTGGCTCTTGATCTTTTTTTGCACCATCGCCAGGATATCGTCGCGGTAGGTGTCGCGCAGCGATTCCGGATCCCACTCGCCGGACATGCTTTCCACCAGCGATTGCGCCATCTCCACTTCCTTGGCGCTGAGGCCGGCTTTCCTGGGATTGGCGTCGGGCACCGGCAGGTCGTCCGGCGCACGCAACTCGGCCGGATACCGCAAGGTAATCAGGTTGATGATGTCGTCGAAGGGGGTCAGCGCGGCGATGTGCTGGCGCGTGCGGATGACAATGCGCGCCAGCGCCACCTTGCCGCTCTTGCGTAGCGTCTCGCGCAGCAACGCATAGGCCTTGGCGCCGCTTTTCAGCGGAGCCAGGTAATACGGCTGCTCGTAATAGGTAATCGGGATCTGGTTCGCATCGACAAAGGATTCGATATCGATGGTCTGGGTGGCCTCGACGTTGGCGCGGCGCAAGTCCTCGTCGGACAGCAGCACGTATTTGCCGTCTTCGTACTCGTAGCCTTTGACGATGTTGTCCCAGACCACTTCCTTGCCGGTTTTCTTGCTGATGCGCTTGTAGCCGACCGGGGACAAGTCGCGCTTGTCGAGCATGGTGAAGTCCAGCTCGTCGTGTTTTTCGGCCGTGAACAGCTCGACCGGTATGTTGATCAGCCCGAAACTGATCGCCCCTTTCCACAGTGCTCGTCGCATGATGGCCTTTCCCAGTGATGGAAAAAGTATCGCGCAAAGCCGTTCCGGGTTCAGTCAGCAATCGGCTGAATGCCTTGTCAGACGGCTCCCGACGCCGGCCGGCCATGGAGGGGCAGCCGATCACTTCATCAGTCGGCAGCTTGCCCGATCAGGTCCAGCAACTGGTCGACTTCGGCCGGCTTGAGCAAATGATGATCGAAGCCGGCGTCGAGCGAGCGCTCGCGGTCGAGCGTGGACCCGTAACCGGTCAAGGCGATCAGGATGCGGTCGCGGAAGCGCGGATCGCGTCGCAATATGCGCGCGACGGTATGGCCATCGATGCCCGGCAGTCCAATGTCGAGCAGCATCACGTCCGGCACGAACTCGTTGGCCACGCGCAGCGCCGATTCGGCGTCGACGGCCGTTCGCACCTCATGCCCGCACGACGACAGCAGCATTGCCATCATCTCGGCAGCGTCGGCATTGTCGTCCACGATCAGGACCTTGCGCGCTTGCGGGCTTGTGGCAGCGGCCTCTTCGCCCGAGGGCTGCCCGGACGGGCGTTCCGCGGCAACCGCAGCGTCAGCTGCATTGCCGGCCATGTTGGTGATAGGCATTCCTCCCTCTCCCGTACGGATCGTCCGCATTCTGGCGCCTTGCGCATTATTTTTTGGATGGAATTGCTCGCGCGCCGACAAAGGCCGACGCAATTCGCGAGTATTACGATCGCCGCCGTGTTTGGCGAGGTGTCCGAACACCGATTTTGGTGTAGGAAAAGCGGAAGCCGTGGGCCCGGATGGCTGGTGTGCGTTCAGACGAAGTAGATCTCGAAGTCCCGGTAAAAATGCGCCAACACGTCGGGCGGCAGGATGGCGGCGTTGCCGGTCGAGCGGTCCGGCTCGAGCTGGCTGCGATAACATGCCAGGGCGGCTTTCTTGCGCGCCAGCATGTCCTGGTCGAGCGCCAGCTTGCGGGCGCGCTGCCATGGAATCTCCGGGTGATCGGGGCTGCGCCAGTGCCACATCCAGATCGGGATCTCGATCAGGCGACAGCCCCTCGCGCGGGCGGCATCGCGACTGGCTTGACCGACCGCTTCGTGATCGGGATGGCCGTCGCGATGCCAGCTGGCGAACACGGTGTCGCCGCGCTGCAGGTACGCGCCCAGCAAGTCCTGTAATTTGCGTTGATGCGCGCCGACCCGGCTGTCGGGCAACTGGGCGCGCATGATCGCGATGTTGGCAAGGCCGAGCGCCATCAACGCCTCGCTGGTCTCGGCTGGACGGACGTGCGACAACAACTCGCTGCTGAGTGCCGATTCGCTGCTGTGACTGCGCTCGCCGTCGGAAACCGCAATGAGCAGGATCTCGTGGCCGCTGCGGGCCAGATGCATCAGCAAGCCGGCGCAGCCGAGCACTTCGTCGTCGGGGTGCGGCGCCACGATGACGGCGCGCGACTCCTGGGACACCAGCATTTCCGGATGCACTTCCGGCACCGCCGTCAGGTGCGGGTCGTCACGCCAGCGCGCTTCGTCGGTGGCGGGACGGTCGATCTGGCGCGGTTCTCGATTCCATTCTCTTTCGGTCAGAGTCGCCATTCTTCTTCCCCTGCCTCATCGTGTTCGGCCTGTTGCAGCGTCGATTGCGCGAGCGCCGCCAGATCGCGTTCGGCCTGGCTCTGGCGCAAAAAAACCGGCAAGTCAGCCATCATGCGCGCGACCCAGGAATCACGGCACAGCGGCGCGGCACCAAGCGCACGCCCGACGGCTTGCATAACCTCGACAGCAGCTTGTTCGGTCGCCAGACGGACGCGCATCGCCAGCCGATAGCTGTCGGCCGTCGGCGCCGCGTCGATGGCTTGCGCCGCCGCGCGGAGTCCCGCCGCCGATGCGCTCAACGCGACATCGGCGCGTCCAAGGTGAGCCAGCGCGTGCGGGTCATCCCGCCCGGCCAGCTGATGACGCAGATAACTCGCCAGCTGCGCCGCCGCGCCGTGCCAGCATGCCGCGATGCCGGCGCCGCCCTGCCAGAAACCGGGCCGGTCGGTATAAAAGTTCGCCGCTCCGATGGCGATGCCGCGGGCGTTTTCAAAATGCACATTGACGCTGGCGATGTCGGCCATGCCGACCGCATGCCAGCCGTCGTCGCTCACCGTCACGCCGGGCTGGTCGAGGTCGACCGCCGCCAGGCACGGATGGCCGTCGGCGTTCCAGCCGCTGACGATGGCGTGGCTCAATGCGTCGGCGCCGGCGCACCAGGCCTTGACGCCATCGATGACGACGCGGCCCGGATCTTCGGCCGACGCGGAATGGATGCCTAGCCGGGCCTCGGGCGGCTCGGCGCACCATACGCCCCAAACGCTGAGCGCAGGCGCAATGTCGGCATCGGCATCGGCCAGGATGGCCAGCGCGTCGGTGTGGGCCTCGTACAGTTTCGCCAGGCTCAGGTCGTATGCCGCCACGGTGGCCAGCGTGCGCCAACGTTGCAGGGTCTGGCCCGAGCCCGGCAGGCTGAGCCGGTCGAGTCCGGCGTCGACCATCTCGCACAGCAGTTGCCCGGCGTCAGGCCGCTCCGGCAACTGCGCGAAAAAGCGACGGATGCCGTCGACGTTGTCTTTGACGGGTGCGTTCATCAAACCACCGGCGGATCAGTTTCGCGATCCAGTTCGCGCGGACCGCCCAAGGCCTGGATGAATTGCGCCAACCCTTCGTCGAGCTGGTCGCCGGACACGTTGACCAGCGAAAAATCGGGGTCGCCGGTCGGCAGCACCGCCGGCAATCCGGCGCGGTCGAGCAGATCGGCGCCGGTGTCGATCACGAGAATCGGCTTGCAATGGCGATACTGGTCCTTGATGAACTCGATCGCCAGGCCGTTTTCGCACAGGCTGATGGTAGAGGCGTCGCCCGGCGCAACGATCAGCGCGTCGTACAAGGCCGACGGCGCCGCATCGATCGTGATGTCGGCCTGCCAGCCGTTGCCGGCCTTGCCATCCCTGCCCTTGACGGCGCCAAGCCTGGGCGCCAGCACTTTGGGTGTCGCGCCTTGCTGCAGCAACACGTCGTAGATCCTGGACAGCAGGCCGATGTCGACGCCATCCGTTGCCAGGATGGCGACACGCCGCGTGCGGATACCACCGTCGCCCGGATAGGCGGTCAGCGACAAGGCCGGCGACGGTGCGTAGACCGGTTTGACGGCTGGCCCGACGTCGGGCGCCGGGTCCGGCACGTCGAAGCCGAGACCTTCGGCCACGCTTTCAGCCAGCAGGTCGTCGACATTGGCCAGCAGCGACACCACGCGCCGGCGGATCGCGGGGGTCTGCACGCGCGTCAGTTCAAAGCGAAAAGCCTTGATGATGTGGCGCTGCTCGGCGGCGGACTGGCTGCTCCAGAACAGCTTGGCCTGGGCGTAGTGCTCGGCGAATTTTTCCGGCTTGGCGCGCACCTTGTCGCCCTCCACTCGCTGGGGAAAACTGCTGAAGCCGGCCGCACCGGCCTGGAATGGACAACCGCCGCCGAGCGAATTGGGTTCATACGACACACGTCCGCGATGCACCGCCTGGCGATGCATGCCGTCGCGCTGGTTGTTGTGCACCGGCGCCAGCGGCGCATTGATGGGCAACTCGTGGAAGTTGACGCCGCCGAGCCGGCTGATCTGGGTGTCCAGATAAGAATGGATGCGCCCTTGCAGCAACGGATCGTTGCTGAAATCGATACCGGGCACGACGTGCGCCGTGCAAAAAGCGATCTGCTCGGTCTCCGCGAAGAAATTGTCGGGATTGCGATTGAGCACCATCTTGCCGACCGGCGTCAGGGGCACCAACTCTTCCGGTACGATCTTGGTCGGATCGAGAACGTCGAAATCGAAACCCTCGGCCTGCTCTTCCGAAAACACCTGCAGGCCCAGCTCCCACTCGGGCGCATGGCCTGACTCGATCGCTTCCCACAAGTCGCGGCGGTGGAAATCCGGATCGGCGCCGCCGATCTTGACTGCCTCGTCCCAAGCCAGCGCATGCGTGCCGGCCAGCGGCGTCCAGTGAAATTTGCAGAACACCGACGCGCCGGCGGCATTCACCAGCCGGAAGGTGTGCACGCCGAAGCCCTGCATCATCCGATAACTGCGCGGGATCGCGCGGTCCGACATCTGCCACAGCAGCATGTGGGTCGATTCCGGCATCAGCGAGACGAAATCCCAGAAGGTGTCGTGTGCGCTGGAGGCCTGCGGCATGCCGAAATGCGGCTCCGGCTTGAGCGCATGCACGAGGTCGGGAAACTTCATTGCATCCTGGATGAAGAAGACCGGGATATTGTTGCCGACCAGGTCCCAGTTGCCGTCGTCGGTGTAGAACTTGACGGCGAAGCCGCGCACGTCGCGCACGGTGTCGGCCGAACCGGCGCCGCCGGCGACCGTCGAGAAGCGTGCAAACACCGGCGTGCGCTTGCCATCGCCGGAGAACGGCGCGGCCCGGGTCAATGCGCTGAGCTCCTTGTAGCACTCGAAATAACCATGCGCGCCTGAGCCACGCGCATGCACTACACGTTCGGGAATGCGCTCATGGTCGAAATGGGTGATCTTTTCGCGCAGGATGAAATCTTCCAGCGCGGTCGGGCCGCGCACCCCGGCTTTCAGCGAATTCTGGTTGTCGGCGATGGCAACGCCCTGATTGGTGGTCAACGCCTGCGCACCGGAGTCGACACGCACGCGGTCGAGGTTGCCGCCGACGGCGTTGTGGCCGGGTGCGGCAGCGCCGCCGGTCTTGTCGGACAGGATGGTTTCGCTGACGGTGCCGGCGCTTGCCTGCGGCGACGCGGGCTTGGCGATCATGCCGGCCGGCGGGATATGTGAGACAGGCGGGATGGTTGGGGCAGACGGGGTTTTGCTGCCCGACCGCAAAAATTCGTCCGGTTTGGAAGCGTTATGGGTGATGTCGCCGGCCAGCGCGGCGCCATCGACGATCTTTTTCAGCAAATCGGCCGGCAGGACTTTCTTGCCGTTCTCGGCGCTGACGACCGCTGCACCTGACAAGGTGCCGAGCACCGATCCCGCCGCTTCATTGCTGCTGTCGCCTGTCTTCTTCCCTGCCATGATGAGACCTCTTTATGGTTGCACTCCACAAACAGCGCATGCACACCGTGAAGACGCGTCAGTACGCTAATCAAGCACGAGCCTAGCGGCAAAGCGCGGTGGGCGACATAAGCGGATGCCCTGTTCGGCCGTCAGAATTATTGAGGGCGACGGCAGGAAACAAGGAAGCGGCGCCGGCCTGGCCGGGCGTCGGCAAACGCGAAATGTTCCGGCAATGAGGGAGCAACGACTCAGGGTCGCAATTCGGATTCAGAGTCGGAGAGTCAGAGATTCAGAACAGCAGGCCCTGGCGTTCGTCGGCAGCGGCATTGGGCGGCAGAGGCTTTTTGTTTTTTTTCCTCGCCGGTCGCGAGGTTTCCACCGGCGCCTTCTGCTCTTGCAACCAGCGCGCCAGCATATCGATCACGTGCTGCGTCTGCCGCGTCGTCAAGGCTTGGCCCATGCCGATGCCATGCCATTTTTCCAGGCAGGACCGGCAGCAGGTCGCGGTGGCGTGCTGGGCGACGAACACCGGGTGCCCGCGGAACGGCGTTTGCTTGCCGTCGTTGTCGGGATGAGCCGGCGCCAGGCGCGCGGCGATGAAGCTCTCGGCATGCTGCAATACTTCTTCCAGCCCATGCTCTTGCAGGTAGCGATATTCCGGCGACTTCAGCGCGAAACGACGGCGAAAAGCCGAATGCTGCAGTCGGTCGACAATCAGGTCTGGTGGAAACATGGCGCGGGATGAAGTGGGCGACGACCAATCATAACCTCGCACCGCCCCCCATGCAGTAGGCGCCCGCTGATTGCACTGTGGGACAACGCCGCGCGGTCCGGCTGCGCTGCCTTTTTATGTTTACCGGCTTCCTAGCTTCCTACGCCACAACAAGCTGCGCGCCGACAGTGCGTCCAGCGCCGCATTGATAAGCTGGGCTGGAATCATGCCCATGACAAATCGGAACGGCTCTGCCGATATGACAATGACAAAGTCCACGTCAATTTCCTGGTTCAAACGGCTCGGTCCGGGCCTGATTACCGGCGCCGCCGATGACGATCCCAGCGGCATCGCCACCTATTCCCAGGCGGGCGCGCAATTTGGCTTCAATACCCTGTGGACGGTGCTGCTGACTTATCCGCTGATGGTCGGCATCCAGATGGTGAGCGCCCGCATCGGCGCGTTCAGCGGCCACGGCCTGGCGACCAACATCGGCCGCCATTTCCCGCGCTGGATGCTGCACGGCATCGTGCTCCTGCTGCTGCTCGCCAATATCATCAACATCGCCGCCGACCTGGTGGCCATGGGCGACGCCGTGACGCTGGTGATCGGCGGGCCGCATCACCTGTATGCGCTTGGACTGGGGATCGCTTCCATCCTGCTGCAGGTGTGGGTTCCGTACCAGCGCTACGTCAACGTGCTCAAGTGGCTGACGCTATCGCTGTTTGCCTACGTCGGCACGGTGTTCGCACTGCATATAGAGTGGCGCGAAGTCTGGAGCCGCACTTTCTTCCCGCATGTCACCCTGAGCCGCGACTACGTCACCATGATTGTCGCCATCTTCGGCACCACCATCAGTCCTTACCTGTTCTTCTGGCAAGCCTCGCAGGAAGTCGAGGAGCAGCAACGCGCACCTGCCGAGGAAGCGCTCAAGCGCCGTCCCGACGAAGCCTCCGAGGGCGTGTCGCGCATGAAGTTCGACACCTGCGTCGGCATGGGCGTGTCGAACGCGGTGGCCTTCTTCATCATGCTGACCACCGCCATCACGCTGCACCAGCATGGCGTGCACGACATCGAAAGCAGCACCCGCGCGGCCTCGGCATTGAAGCCGGTGGCAGGAGAACTTGCGTTCATCCTGTTCAGTCTCGGCATCATCGGCAGCGGCATGCTGGCCATTCCGGTGCTGGCGGGATCGGCGGCCTACGCCATGGCAGGCGCCTTCAAATGGAGTAATAGCCTGGAAGACAAGCCGGCGGCGGCCAAACGCTTCTATAGTGTGATTGCGCTGGCGACCATCATCGGCGCAGCGTTGGCCTTTTCATCGGTGAACACCATCCAGGCGCTGTTCTGGAGCGCCGTGATCAACGGTGTCATCGCCGTGCCGGTGATGGTCATCATGATGCTGCTGGCGGTCAACGCCGGCGTCATGGGACGTTTCGTCATCGGCCGCACGATGCGCATCCTCGGCTGGTGCGCCACGGTGGCGATGGCTGCCGCGGTGATCGCCATGCTGGCGACAATGGCCTGACCGGCGTCACCGGCGACGGAGTTCTCCTGTCAGGCCGGAGCCCGACGGTTGCCGATCGTGATTCACTCTTTCCTCCTCCAATAAAAAAGCCGCTCCAGAGAGCGGCTTTCAGTTCATCCCCGCCAACGCGGGAACAACAAGGTGTGGCTGTTTTTATCGGTTATTTCGCGATCATTGCTTGGCGACCGCAGCCGGCAGGTGACGACCATGGAATTTCACGTAGATCGCGTCCAGCTTGCCGTTGCGATGGTTGGTCAGGACCCAGTTGTTGATCCATTCCTTCAGGCGCGGCTGGTTCTGGTTGAACGCGATGCCCAGGTCGAAGTCCTTTTGCGCGAATTTCAGTTCCAGGTTCTTGCCCGGCGCGCGCTTGATCATTTCGCCCAGGTTGGACGGCGTGCTGGAAAAGATCTCGACCTGGCCGGTCACCATCGAGGTGATCAGCGTGGCGTCGTCTTCGTAGCGCACGATTTCGGCACCCTTGGCTTGCGCCGTGGTCAGCGTGTCGTTGACGGTGGCGCGGGTCAGACCGATGCGCTTGCCGTTGAGGTCGTTGTAGTCCTTGATCTGGATGTTTTTCGGACCGCCGACGATGATGGTGATGACGGCGTAAGGGATGGAAAAGTCCACCACCTTGGCGCGTTCAGGCGTGATCGACAAGTCGGCAATGACGACGTCGGCCCGGTTGGCTTGGAGGGTCGGGATGCGGGCCGCATTGGTGACCGGCACGATTTCCAGCTTGACGCCCAGGTCCTTGGCGAATTGCTCGGCGGTTTCAACGTCGGAACCGGCCGGTTGCAGGTTGGCGTCGGCGAAGCTGAACAGCGGCGTGCCCATGGCGATCGCCACGCGGACCTTGCCGGCTTTCTTGATGTCGTCCAGCTGGTCGGCCATGGCGGCGTGGGCCAGGCCAGCGGTCAACAGCGCAGCGATGCAGGTACGGGCAAAATTGTGGACTAAGCTGTGATTCAGTTTCATGCAGGTCTCCTTGGTTTGATTGTGTTGCAATGAAAAAACTAACTGCGTTCGAATTACAGGCCGTTGTTGAGGAAGGCGTGCAATTCCGGTGTCTTGGGGTTGTCCAGCATCTCGCCCGGGCCGACTTCCCATACGGTGCCCTGGTGCATGTAGATGATGCGGTCGGCGACACGCTTGGCAAATGCCATTTCGTGCGTCACCAGCAGCATGGTCATGCCGCCGGCGGCAAGGTCTTCCATCACGCGCAGCACTTCGCCGGTCAGCTGCGGATCGAGCGCCGAGGTGACTTCGTCGAACAGCATGACCTTCGGCGCCATCGCCAGCGAGCGGGCAATCGCCACGCGTTGTTGCTGGCCGCCCGACAACTGCTCGGGATAGGCGTCGGCTTTGTTGCCCAGGCCGACTTGCTCCAGCGCGGCCATGGAGACGGTCAACGCTTGCGCCTTGGGTTGCTGCTTGACGTGGCGCAGCGCCAGCATGATGTTTTCCTGCACGGTGAGATGCGGGAACAGGTTGTAGCTCTGGAACACGATGCCGACTTCCTGGCGCAGCTTGTGCAGGTCGACGGCCGGGTCGTCGACGCGCATGCCGCAGACTTCGATGGTGCCGGAATCGATCTTCTCAAGGCGGTCGATACAGCGCAGCGCGGTGCTCTTGCCGGAGCCGCTGGCGCCGATGATGGCGATCATCTCGCCCTTTTGCACCTCGAAGGAAACGCCCTTCAGTACCTGGTTGGAGCCGAAGCTCTTGTAAATCTGATCTAGTTTAACGATTGCTGACATTGAGCTTGTTCTCCATCGATTCACTCCAGCGCGAGAGCGGGTAGCACAGTACAAAATAGAACGCCCCTACCAGACTGAAAATCAGGAAAGGCTGAAAAATTGAGTTGTTGATGATCTGGCCGGCACGGGTCAGTTCGATAAAGCCGATCACGGATGCCAGCGATGTCATCTTGATGACCTGCACCAGAAAGCCTACTGTCGGCGGCAACGACAGGCGGAAAGCCTGCGGAATGATCACCAGGCGCAGCGTCTGCCAGCGCGTCAGCGACAGGCATTCGGCGGCTTCCCATTGCGGACGCGGCATGGCTTCGACGCATCCGCGCCAGATGTCGCCCAGGTAGGCGCTGGTGTAGACCATCATCGCCAGCCCGGCGGCCACCAGCGCCGGCAAGGCGAAGCCGTACACCGACAGGCCGAAGTAGACGATGAACAGCAGGATCAGCAGCGGAATGCCCTGGATGCACTCGATGTACACCAGCGTCGGCATCCACAGCCAGCGGCGCGGAGAAATACGCGCCAGCATCACGCCGAAACCGCCGATGCTGCCGAGGATGAAGGCGAGGCCGGACAGCACCAGCGTCCACCAGATCGATTGCACCAGATAGAAGAAATGTCCCCAGGAGAAACTGCCGATCATGATGCGCTCCCGTTGGTGGTGTTGGTCGTGTTTGCCGCTGCAGCTGCAGCGACGACGGCGGCCGGCTTGAACGGTGGAATTGCGGGTGGACGACGGCGTGCGGCTTCCAGCGCGGCGCGGCGGATGATACGGCGGCGCTTGAACAGGTATTCGCCGAAACCCCAGGCCAGCAGCTTGACCAGGATCGACAGCGCCAGGTACATGAAGGCGACGACGATATAGGTTTCCAGCGAGCGGAAGGTATCGGACTGCACGGTATTGGCGATCGCGGTGAGTTCTTCGGCCGAGATCTGCGAGGCCATGGCCGAGGCTTGCATCATCAACAGGAACTGGCTGGTCAGCGCCGGATAGACGCGCTCAATCGACGGCTGCAGCATGACGTGCCACGCGATACGCCAGCGCGACAGGCCCAGGCATTCGGCCGCTTCGATCTGGCCCTTCGGCACCGATTCCAGGCCGGCGCGGATGATTTCGGCGGCGTAGGCGGCGATATTGATGATCATCGCCAGCACTGCAGCGGCAAACGTCGGCATGTGAATGCCGAGGCTGGCCAAGCCGAAGTACAGCAGGAAGATCTGCACCAGGAAAGGCGTGTTGCGCACCGCCTCGATGTAAGCGGAGCAGGCTTTGGCGATGTAACGATTGCTGCCGCGCTTGAGGAAGGCGATCAGCGTACCGATAGCGACGCCGACCACAATGGCGACCGTCGTCATCTTCAGCGTCAGCCAGGCGCCGGTCAGGAAGACCGGCCAGTATGGCGCGAGAGGAGCGAAATTAAGTGAAAAACCCATGCCGATGATGCCCTTTATACGTGGAGCTCTACTTTTACCGGGCGATGTAATGACAGTGGAGGACACGAGGAGCCGACCGACAACCAGGCGATCCACCGTGGAACGAAACTAATCGATTTTTCCCTGAGCTTGCGGCGCTATCGGCGAGGTCCATACTGCCGTCTCTGCAATGGCGTCGCTGCCTGCGGTGTGCGCGTTATTGTTTTTGCTTACTTGTCGCTTACCGTCACTACTACCGTCTCCCTACACCTGGTCCGACGCCGGGGCGTTGCGCTGTCTCCGCCGGTTTGCCGGACAAGGCGGCTGTCGTGTTACCAGCCTTGACCGCTTGTTGCTTGTTATTGCTTGTTATTGCTTGTTATTGCTTGTTGGTTATTGCTTAGCTGCTTGCTGCCGTTACCCGATGCTGGAGCCTGTTTCCTCGCCCAGGCCTGCAACGACAAACCGCTTGAGGACCGCAAGCGGCAGCAAAGGTAACATAGATGTACGATAACATACAATAGAGAATGTAGAGACTGACGCGATTACTTTTTTGCGATTTCGCGCTAGCTTGCCGTCATCCCGATATCCGTCACTTGGGTTCGAATGGACCGGTGGCGGTGAAGATGCCGCCTTGATAGACACGTACCGGGTCATCGGCCGGCGGCAGCGGCTGCGCCTCGATGTTTGCGCGGAAGATATCGGAGCTGTCGCGTGCCTTGAAACCAAGGTGAGCGGCGTAGCGGTTGTCCCACCAGGTCGACGGATTATCGGACATCCCATATACGACAGTGTGGCCAACATCTGGTGTAAACAGGCTGCAGCGCATCAGTTCGGTCAGGTCGTCGTAGCTCAACCAGCTGGCCAGGGAGCGGCGGTCCTTGGGTTCCGGGAATGACCAGCCGATACGGATGCTGACGGTTTCAATGCCGTAACGGTCGAAGTTGAATTGCGCCATGTCTTCGCCGTAGGACTTCGACAGGCCGTAATAACCGTCCGGACGGCGCAGGTCGCGCGCATTGATACGTTCATCCTGACGGTAGAAGCCGGTGACGTGGTTGGAGCTGGCGAACACCACGCGCTTGACACCATGGCGGCGCGCCGCCTCGTAGACGTGGAACACGCCCTTGATATTGGCTTCCAGGATTTCTTCGAACGGTCGCTCGACCGACACGCCGCCCAGGTGGACAATGGCGTCGCAACCGGCCACCAACGCATCCATTGCCGCGCGGTCGGCCAGATTGCAGGCCACCACTTCTTCGTGCGGCGCGGCATCGTTGCCCAGCGCGGCGCCCAGATCGGATACGCGCACCACATCCGCAAACGCCGCCAGGCGTGGACGCAATACCTTGCCCAGGCCGCCGGCGGCGCCGGTCAGCAACAGGCGGCCGAGTTTGTGCGGGTTCTTGTCTTGAACCGCGGTTTCCAGCGCACTTGCTGCCCCTGTTACCCTTATTGCTTGGTCGGCCATGTCTACATTTCCAATGAATGAGTCTCTGGCAGCACATTGCTTCGGTCGAAGTGATGCTGCGCTGCGTGATACGTTGTCTTATAACGCGAGCGAGATTATCGACTTCGCTTTGTTTCCTTGTCAAACGAAGTCGGCAGGAAAGTTGAAAATAATTGGTCTCGCATCGCAGCAAGCATGGCGCTGCACACGCCCTCCAAGCATGCCGACAACGAGAAATTACTTTAACATCATATAAATTATTTTTCCCATTAAATACAATCAGTTAAATAATATATTTAAAGTTAAAAAGTAACATCACCGACCAGCTGCGAGAACCGTCTATCGCGCCGCACAAGACATCGCCCTTCCCTGACGCCCCCGCTCTTCATGGTCAAAAATAGTTGCAAGCAGCCATTGGCAAATGCGGAATTCACATTGTATGATGACTGATAACAAATCATAGCGCTGCGCTAAAAACAATTCCCGTCCGAGACACTTCTTCCGCCAACTCCACGCCATCATGACGCCACAAGAACTCAAAACCATCATGGGCTCCGGCCTGCTTTCGTTTCCCCTGACCGACTTCGACGCCAACGGCGACTTCAATGCGCGCAGCTATGCCGAGCGGCTGGAATGGCTGGCCCCCTATGGCGCCAGCGCGCTGTTCGCCGCCGGCGGCACCGGCGAGTTCTTCTCCCTGACCGGACACGAATACCCGACCATCATCAAGACCGCCGTCGACACCTGCCGGGGTAAAGTGCCGATCATCGCCGGCGCCGGCGGCCCTACCCGCTACGCCATCGAATGCGCCCAGGCTGCTGAAAAAGCCGGCGCCCACGGCGTCCTGCTGCTGCCCCACTACCTCACCGAAGCCGGCCAGGACGGGCTGGCGGCGCATGTGGAAGCGGTCTGCAAGAGCGTCAAGTTCGGCGTCATCGTCTACAACCGCGGCCAATGCCGCCTGACGCCCGCCACGCTGGCGCGCCTGGCCGAGCGTTGCCCGAACCTGGTCGGTTTCAAGGACGGCATCGGCGACATCGAGCTGATGTCCTCGATCTACATGAAGATGGGCGACCGCTTTGCCTACCTCGGCGGCCTGCCGACGGCCGAAGTTTATGCCGCAGCCTACAAGGCGCTGGGCACGCCGGTGTACTCGTCGGCGGTGTTCAACTTCATTCCGAAGACGGCGATGGAGTTCTACCACGCCGTCGCCGCGGACGACCTCGCCACCCAGCATCACCTGCTGCGTAAGTTCTTCATGCCCTACCTTGAAATCCGCAACCGCATGCAAGGCTACGCGGTCAGCATCGTCAAGGCCGGCGCCCGCCTGGTCGGCCACGACGCAGGCCCGGTGCGCGCACCGCTGACCGACCTCAACGCCGCCGAATGCGAAGCCCTCGGCGCGCTGATCGCCAAACTGGGTCCCCAATAATGTCCAATAAGCGTCTTACCCAACCACAACTACCCAAGGAGACAAGATGTTCAGGAAATGGATGTATCTGGCCAGCGCCATGGTGTGCTCAATGGTGATCGCCCAAGGTGCAACGGCCGCCCCGAGCGCCGACGAACAGGCAGTGGCGACCGCAGTCGAGAAACTGCGCGCGGCGATGACATCGCCAATCGACCGCGGCGCACTGGATGCGCTGACCGACGACCAGTTAAGCTATGGCCACTCGAGCGGCGTAGTGCAGACCAAGGCGGAGTTCATTGGCCAACTGGTCAGCGGCGAATCGACCTTCGTCAAGATCGACCTGACGGCGCAAACCGTCAACGTCCAGGAAAACGTCGCCGTGGTCCGCCATACGTTGACGGCGGTGACCAATGACTCCGGCAAGCCGGGAAACGTCGCGCTGAAGATCCTGATGGTCTGGAAGAAGACCGGCAGCCAATGGCGCCTGCTGGCGCGCCAGGCAGTGCGTTTTGCGGCGCCGACCTGATCCAGCTCTGCTGTGCTGATAAAAACCGAAGCCGAGGCTTCGGTTTTTTTTATGGGAGCAAGGTCCGGCCGCCCTCCACTGGCGTGCTGGACTGGTTCAGCCTGAAGCGATCTCCGCGATGACATAAAATTCCAGACAAGCTTCCCGCTTTCACCGACTGGAGACCCATGAAAAAGCTCATCAACGACGTTTCGCAAGTAGTGCCCGACATGCTCAACGGCCTGGTCGCGCTCCATCCTCATCTGGCGCTGTTGCAAGGCAAGACCATCGTGGCGCGCGCCGATGCGGCGCAGGCGGCGGCACGCGGCGAAGTGGCGTTGATTTCGGGCGGCGGCGCAGGCCATGAACCGGCGCATGGCGGCTATGTCGGCGCCGGCATGCTCAGCGCCGCCGTCGCCGGCGAAGTCTTTACGTCTCCTTCGACCGACGCCGTGCTCGACGCCATCCGCGCGGTGGCCGGTCCGGCCGGCGTGCTGCTGGTCGTCAAGAACTACACCGGCGACCGCCTCAACTTCGGCCTCGCGGCCGAGATTGCGCGCGCCGAAGGCATCCCGGTCGAGATGGTGATCGTGGCGGACGACGTCGCCCTTTCCGCCCACGGCCAGCATGCCGGACGACGCGGACTGGCCGGTACGGTACTGGTGCACAAGATCGCCGGCGCCGCAGCCGCACAAGGTGCGCCGCTGGCCGAAGTGGCCCAGGTCGCGCGCGCGGCCATCGCCGCGCTCGCTACCATGGGCGTGGCGTTGACGCCGTGCACCGTGCCTGCCGCGGGCAAGCCCGGCTTCTCACTGGCCGGCAATGAAATCGAATGGGGACTGGGCATCCACGGCGAACCCGGCATCGAACGCGGCGCGCTGGTGCCGGCCGACGCCATCGTGGCGCGCCTGCTGCAACAGATCGCCGGCGACCTCAAACTCCAGCGCGGCGACCGTGTTGCGCTGCTGGTCAACAACCTCGGCGGCACGCCCGCGAGCGAGCTCGATATCGTCGCCGACGCCGCCTTGCGCGACCTCCGTGAACGCGGCGTCGACGTCGAACGCGCCTGGGCCGGGACCTTCCTGAGCGCACTCGACATGGCCGGCGTATCGTTAACGGTCTTGCGCGTGGACGACCGCCGCCTCGGCCTGCTCGATGCCCCCGCGCTCACCAGCGCCTGGCCGACGCTGGGCGGCCACCTGGCAAAAACGCCGGCAAAACCGGCGCCGGCGGCGCCGCATGCAAAACGCAGCGACCGCATGGCAGCCGACGCCCGTCTGCGCCGCGTGATCGAGGCCGTCTGTGCCTGCCTGACCAGCGCCGAAACCGTGCTGACCGACATGGACCAGCGCGTCGGCGACGGCGACCTTGGCATCAGCATGGCGCGTGCCGCGCAAGGCATCCGCGATGAAATCGACGACTGGCCGGCCGAAACCGATCCGGCCGCGGTGCTGCGCGCCATGTCAGGCACCGTCCGCCGCGTGGTCGGCGGCACTTCGGGTCCGCTCTACGCGATCCTGCTGATGCGCGCTGCAGCGACGCTCGACGGCGTAAAAGCAAACGACGCGCGCGCCTGGAGCGCCGCCTTCAGCGCGGCCGTGGAAGGCGTGTCCGAACTGGGCGGCGCGCATCCCGGCGACCGCACCATGATCGATGCGCTGCAGCCGGCAGCACAGGCGTTGCAAGCCGAACTCAATAAGGGGAAAAATGAACAAGCGGCCATCAATGCTGCAGTGGACGCCGCGGTTGACGGCGCCGCCCAAACCGCCTCGATGACGCCCAAGAGGGGCCGTTCCAGCTATCTCGGCGACCGTGCGCTGGGTTTCGTCGATCCCGGCGCCCACGCCGTCGCCCTGTGGCTGACGGCAGTGCGCGATGCGCTGGCGACTTCCCGGTGACTGGTATCACTTCTCACATGCAGAAAAAAAACTATCGCACGATCACTTACTGGCAGCAATATCAGCGCTTCTTTCCGCCGCACGCCCGCGTCGACGCCGCCAACGCACCCGATGAAGAATGGCTGCACTGGCGCGGCGCCGACATCCACCTGGACCGCTATCGCCGCGACGACGCGCCCTTGACCGTGATCCTGGCGCATGGCGGCGGCGGGTATGGTCGCCTGTTCGCGCCGCTGGCACTGATGCTGCACAAGGCCGGCTACGAAGTGATTGCACCCGACCTGCCCGGCTACGGACTCAGCGATGCGCCGTCCGAATTGATTCGCTACGGTGCCTGGGTCAATCTGCTGGCGGATATTGCCGCCACCGAACGGCAGCGCAGCGATCGCCGCATCGTGTTGTTCGGCGGCAGCCTGGGCGGTTATCTGGCGTATTTATGTGCGGCGAAAATGCCGCGCGGCGCGATTGCCGGCGTCATCGCCACCACGCTGGCCGATCCGCGCCAGGAATTGACGAGACAACAGTTCGCGCGCAATGCGCTGGTCCGCCATGGATTAATGCCGCTGATGCCGGTATTCGCGAGGCTGGCAGGACAGCTCAGGTTGCCGGTCAAGTGGTTCACGAAGATGCACGCCATGTCCAATGACAGGACGCTGGCCCGGCTGGTAGCGGCCGATCCTTGCGGCGGCGGCGCGCGCGTGCCGGTCGGATTCATGGCGTCGATTTTTACGGTGCGACCGGATGTCGAACCGGAACATTTCGACGCCTGTCCCGTGCTGCTGGTGCATCCGGCGGCGGATCGATGGACCGCCATCGCCTCCAGCCGGCCGTTCTTCGATCGCATCAAGGGCCGCAAGGAACTGGTCTTGCTCGACAATTGCGGCCACTTTCCCATTGAGCAACCGGGCATCGCGCAGCTGGAACAGGCCGCCGTCGCCTTCCTGCAAACTATCGCCGCCGGAGGGGACGCGGACTAGCGCGCGCTGCGCAGCGTCAACGGATCCGGTTGCAGGTAGACCAGGTTGTTGATGGTCGCCAGCGCCCGATCCAGTGCCGAGATATCGGCCGCACTGGTGACGCCCTCTTTCTTTTGCAACGGCTTGAGCAGGCTAAGGAAGTCGCGCGACAGCGTGGCGTTCTGCGGTGTGGTGTTGTCGCTGATCAGCTCGCCCATCATGTACTTCTGCACGCGCGTCGACTGGCTGGCCGACTGCTCCAGCGTGGCCCGGACCAGCACGCCCTGGTCGTAGGCGATGGAGGTCTTGCTGCTGGCGTCGTCCTTGATCAGGTGATAGGTGTAGTTCTGTGAATTCTTGTCGGTGGTCAGTTTCAGCGGCAAGTCCGCCTGGAGCGACTCATGGTAGCTCGCGCTCAGGTGCGACTCCTGCTGCTGGGTGATGGCGCGGTTGAGCTGGCCGTTTCCACTGACGTTGCTGCTCTGGGAGGTCTGGTACGAGAAGGTGTCGTTTTCGCTCTGGCGCGCCGGATTCGGCGAGGTCACTTCCTGCGTCATTGATGCGCTGAAATCCGCCAGGCCGGTGGTCATGCTCTGATCGGTCTTGTTGAGCCAGATCGCCGCCGGCGACTGCTCGCGCGCCTGCTGCGCGGCATTGGTGACGTTGCTGTTCATTTCCTTGAAGGCATCCTTGAACATCGCCACCAGCGAGGCGTCGCCATGCCCCCGGCTCTGGGCGTCGTCGAATTGCTTCAGATAGCGCTTGATGGCTTCGGCCTGCTGTTTGGCCGTGCCGACGATGGCCAGGTTGCTCAGGTCGACGCTGACCTTGAGCGTGCCGGCAGATCCGGCCGCGCTCACGGTGCGCTGCTTGCTGTCGGCATGGAAATCGATAGCCTGCGCCTGGCCGCCGACCTGCACGCTCCCATGCAAATCCACCGACGCCAGCAGGCTGGTGTCGAATTGTGTCAGGCCATCCAGCTTCAGGCTCGGGGGATTGGCGGCAATGCCGTCAATCGCGGTCTGGAATCCCTCCGACAGTTTTTGCAGCGCGCCGCGTTCGGCGTCGGTCAGTTTGCCTTTGCTGACCTGCACCTGCACCGACAGGCCGTCTTCCTGATTGGACAGCGTCAGGTCGACCTGCGCGCCCGAGGTCGTCACAATCGTCAGTGAAATCTTGTTGTCGCTCTGGGCATTCGTCTGTGCCCGCAACGTGGTTTCCAACGCGGATCCTTTTGGCGTACCGGCCGGCAACGCCACCACCGATTGCGAGAAATTACCTGCGTCGCCGTCGAAGCGACTCAACAGCGCCGCACCGAGTCCCTTGAAACGTGCACCCAGCGACGACGAAGAAAAATTCCCGGCCATCATGGTGCTGACGGCGTCGCCGGATTTGCTCAGCCACGACGGCGTCTTGTCCGTCGAAGGCGCCGTGCCGGACATGGAATACAGCTGCGCGCTCGCTGCTGCATTGCTATTCCCCAGCGTGACCGAGGTATAGGATTGCGCCGAGGTCTGGTTCGACGCGGCGCTCGGAGTCGAGGCGGTCCGTGTCGTCGCCACCGGTACTGCCGACGACTGCGGCGTCGATGTGCTCACTGCGGATAGGTTTGTCATCGTGGTAAGTAGCAGCAAAAAGTCATCAATGGACATCCGGGATCAGGACATCCGCTAGCTGCTTAACGGTCGATGCTGCAGGAACTTGATGCCGGCGATTTCAGATGGCGTTCTGATTGACCCGTTTGCTCAACATCTCCGCACTCTCCCTCCGCTCGCTGTAACGATTTGCGAGCGTCGGCGAGACGTCGCGTGTCAGCAAAGTAAATTTCATCAACTCTTCCATGACATCCACCACGCGATCGTAGTACGCGGAAGGATGCATGCGACCGGCCTCGTCGAATTGCTGGAACGCCTTGGCCACCGACGATTGATTCGGAATCGTCAGCATGCGCATCCAGCGTCCCAGGATGCGCATCTGGTTGACGGCATTGAACGACTGCGATCCCCCGGAGACTTCCATCACCGCCAGCGTTTTGCCCTGCGTCGGCCGAATGGCGCCGGACGACAAGGGAATCCAGTCGATCTGCGCCTTCATGATGCCGGTCATGGCGCCGTGCCGTTCCGGCGAACACCACACCATTCCTTCGGCCCATTGGGCCAGTTCGCGTAATTCCTGCACCTTGGGATGCGTCTCCGGTTCGCTGTCAGGCAGCGGCAAACCGCGCGGATCGAAAATCCTCGTCTCGCCGCCCATGGCCTGCAGCAGGCGCGCCGCTTCCATCGTCAGCAAGCGACTGTAGGAACGCTCGCGCACCGATCCGTACAACAAGAGGAATCGCGGCGCGTGTGTAGCGCGGCCGACTGCGGCGAAATCGCTCGCCTGCGGCGCATGAAACAGCGCCGCGTCAATGTGCGGCAGATCAGGAAGCGACGACACGGCGGCCCTCCGCATCGATGACGACTTCGCCATCCTCCTTGGTGAACGGACCTTGCTGCGGATTGGCGAGGATGTCCAGCACCAGTTCCGAGGGACGGCACAGGCGCACGCCCTTGGACGTGACTACGAAGGGACGGTTGATCAGCACCGGATGCGCCAGCATCGCATCGAGCAGCAGGTCGTCGCTCAGCTGCGGATTGTCGAGGCCGAGTTCGGCGTAAGGCGTGCCTTTCTGGCGGATCGCGTCACGTACGGTGAGGCCGGCGTCCTTGATCAGTTGGATCAGGACCTCGCGCGACGGCGGATGCCGGAGATACTCGATGACAATCGGTTCCTCACCGCTGTTGCGAATCAGCGCAAGCGTGTTGCGGGACGTACCGCAGGATGGATTGTGATAGATCGTGGTGGTCATGATTGTTTCCTGGTGTGGGAAAGAGCTGCTTTGGAAAAAGGATGTGTCGTGGCATAAAAAAACAGCACTGCGCCAAGCGTCGCAATGCCGGCCATCGCCACGATGGCGCCGGGGTAGCCGCCACCGGCTGCATACAAGAACGCTGCGACAGAAGGACCGGCCGCGAAGGCCATCGTCACGGGTGTGGCCATGGCGCCGCTAATGGCGCCATATGCTTCACGGCCATACAGCTCTGCGGGCAATGCGCCACGGACAATGGTCATCACGCCATTACCGATGCCGTACATGGCGGCAAAAATCCCGTAAATGAGCAACCATCCGGCCGGCGCAAACAGCAACAGCAGCGCCGCAGGCAACAAGGAAATGGCGACGAGACCAACCTGCCTGGTCGTCGCGTTCTTGCCGAGCGTCGTCTCCAGAATTCGGCCCAGCACTTGCATCGGGCCGATCATGGCGCCAATGCCCGCCGCATAATACGCGGACATCCCCCTGCCCTGAAGAATGGAAATCAGATGCAAGGACATTGCCGAAAACACCAGCGCATTCAAGGTGACCGCAGCGGTGATGAGATAAAAGCCGGGTTCGCGCAGTACCACCTCAAGACTGGTGCTTTCTGCAACGCGGTCCCTGCTCTTCGCCTTTTCCTTGATACTCGCCGAGCGCGGCAGCAAGGTATGAATCGGCAGGCAGACCATCAAATTGACCACCGCATAAATCATCCATGTGTCGCGCCAACCGTAGCGATCGAGGAGCCATTGCGTCAGCGGCCATGACACGGTGCTGGCAAAACCACCGAACAACGTGAGCATCGTGATCGCGCGCCGGAATCCGCCTTCAAAGATCTGAGTGAGGACTGCGAACGCCGGCTGATAGAGCGTAGCGCTCATGGCTACGCCGATGCCTGCCCAGATCAAATACAGGCCGGTCACGCTGTGCACAGTGGAAAGCAGCGCCAACATTACCGCAGCCAATACTGTGCCTGCGCCCATCAACAAGCGCCCACCCACACGATCGATGATGCTTCCCGCCAATGTCGACAGCAGGCCCGAAATCAGGAGCGCAAGCGAATAAGCGCCGACGATGACTGGCTTGGAGGCTTGCAGCTCTGTTTGCATGGGCTGCATGAGCACGCCATAGGCGTAGAACATCGAGCCCCATCCGACAATCTGGGTCAGACCGAGAGAGGGAATCAGCCAGGCTGACTTACGGACAGCGGTATCCATGCTTAGGCGCTCAATCTCAACGCCAGCGCAGCCAGCGTCGCCAGCAGAACCGGGATCGTAAGCATAGCCCCCACACGGAAGTAATATCCCCAGGAGATGTGAATACTCTTTTTATCGAGCACGTGCAGCCAGAGCAAGGTGGCCAGGCTACCGATTGGCGTGATCTTCGGTCCCAGATCGCTGCCGATAACATTGGCGTAGATCATGGTCTCCTTGACGACGCCTTGTGCTGTCGCAGCGTCAATCGACAATGCACCGATCAGCACGGTCGGCATATTGTTCATGATCGAGGACAAGAACGCCGTCAGGAAACCTGTCCCGATTGCGGCACCCCAGACGCCATGTTGAGCGAATCCGTTCAACAAGCCGGTGAGATAGCCTGTCAGTCCGGCATTGCGCAGCCCATATACCACCAGATACATCCCCAGCGAAAAGAAGACGATCTGCCACGGCGCCCCTTTGATCACCTCCCTGGTGGAGATAATGTGGCCTTTTGCCGCGACAGCCAGCAGGATAAGCGCGCCGACTGCGGCGACGGCGCTGATCGGCACGCCCCGGCTCTCTAGCCAGAAGAAACCGACCAGCAACAGACCGAGTACCCACCAGCCAGCGATAAAGGTTGAGCGGTCATGGATGGCATCAGTTGGTTTCTTGAGCTGCTTGAGGTCATAGTCGACGGGGATATCGCGACGGAAATACAAAAACAGCACCACCAAAGTCATGATCACGGAAACGACATTGACGGGGATCATGACGGCCGCGTACTGCGAGAAGCCGATTTTGAAGAAGTCCGCCGAGACGATGTTCACCAGATTCGAGACAACCAGCGGCAGACTTGCCGTGTCAGCAATGAAGCCGGCTGCCATCACGAATGCCAGCGTGGCTTGCGGCGAAAAGCGCAACGCCAGCAGCATGGCGATCACGATCGGAGTAAGAATGAGCGCGGCGCCGTCGTTGGCGAACAGCGCGGAGACAGCCGCGCCCAGTAATACCAGCAACCCAAACAACTTGCGGCCGCTGCCGCCGCCCCAGCGCGCAACGTGCAATGCGGCCCATTCGAAGAAGCCGGCTTTGTCCAGAAGCAAGCTGATGACGATGATCGCGATGAAGGTGCCGGTGGCGTTCCAGACGATATGCCACACCACCGGAATATCGGATAACCGAATCACGCCGCACGCCAACGCCGCCAAGGCGCCGGCACAAGCGCTCCAACCTATGCCGAGTCCGCGCGGCTGCCAGATGACGAGCACCAGTGTCAGCAGGAAGATGAAGAAAGCAATGAGCATGTTGTCTCTGTTTCCTGGCTATGTGTGAACGGACGTCGTCGCCTACTTTTCTTCCGCGACGGGACAGCATTCCTGCGCCGGCGAGCATACATTGCCGCCGCAGCAGTTCTCGGTGAGGAAGCCGAGCAGGCCGTTCATCCTGTCGAAGTTTGCCGAATAGATGACAAAGCGCCCTTCGCTGCGCGCCGTGACCAGGCCGGCATGCGACAGCTCTTTCATGTGGAAGGACAAGGCCGACGGCGCCACCTCCAGTTGCTCGGCGATCTTGCTGGCGGCCAGGCCTTCCGGACCCACTTGCACCAGCAGGCGGAATGCAGCCAGGCGCGACTCCTGGGCGAGCGCGGCAAGCGCGGCGATAGCAGTTTTGTTGTCCATGGTGATTCCATTCAATCCAATATTTCAATTATTATTGAAATATTGGATTGATGCAAGCACCTGCCTCTTGGACCTGAGATGTCCGCCGATTAACCACAACTCCCTTGATCCAGATCAAGGAGTCTCCAGAAACTCCGCCGTACGCTCTTTCCCGGCCACCGCCCTGGGCTATATTGGGACAAACAACCGACCAGGCGTCCACACGTCCACAGCCATGAGCGAGCTTCAACAGATCCAGCGGCCCCTGCCGCCGCCCCTCCACGCGATGAAAACCAGTTGCGTCAATTGCAGCATGCACCAGCTTTGCCTGCCGATGGGGCTGAATGACTCCGACATGAACCGACTCGACCAGATCATCGGACGGCGCCGTCGGGTGGCGCGCGGCGAGAGCCTGTATCGCATGGACGATCCGTTCAAGAATCTCTATGCAATCCGGCTCGGGCATTTCAAGACTTACCAGCTCAACGCCGGCGGCGAACAGCAGATCACCGGCTTCCAGATGGCCGGCGAACTGATGGGCATGGACGCCATCAGCACCGACAAGCATCATTGCGACGTCGCTGCGCTGGAAGACAGCGAGGTCTGCGAGATTCCCTTTCAGCGCCTCGAAGAACTATTCGGCGTCATCCCGACGCTGCTGCGTCACTTCCACCGCATCATGAGCCAGGAAATCACGCGCGAACAAAACGCCATGCTCCTGCTCGGCAACATGCGCGCGGAACAGCGCTTCGCCGCTTTCCTGATCAACCTGTCGTCGCGCTATGCGGCGCGCGGCTATTCGTCGACCAGCTTCCAGTTGCGCATGTCGCGTGAAGACATCGGCAATTATCTCGGCCTCACCATCGAAAGCATCAGCCGGCTGGTGTCGAAGTTCCGCAAGCTCGGCTGGCTCGGCGTCGACAAGCGCGAGATCCAGCTGCTCGACCCGGTCCGCATCAAGGCCCTTGCCGCCGGGACCGAGACTTGTCCGATGGCCTGATCAGGTAGTCGCGTTGACCAGGTAGATTGAGCAGGAAGGCCAGGCCGCCCGACAACGCGCAAAACAGCCACAGGAAAAAGAATCCCGCCGTATAGACCGCCAGCCGCTCACGCTGGCTGACGAAATGGAACAGTTCATCCGGGTCGAACCAGGCAAAGAAGCAGCCCTCCGCTGCAATCGCCGCCAGGAACGAGGCCCACAGGATATTCGGCACGATGCGCTGCATGGCAATCTCCTCCGTTAATTCCGTTTTCAGCCGGCCGGCGGCTGGTCCGCAATCAGATCCAGCATGCGCTGCTGCGGCCAGTGCCAGACACCGGCCACCCGCCAGTCGCGCGCATCGTTCTCCAGCAACACCTGCCAGCGCGCCAGTTCCAGCATCGGCAAAGCGATGCTGAAGTCGCCGCGCTCGTCGGTTTCGATGGGCAGGAGCAGGTCCTTTTCGGGCCGGGTCGGATGCGCCAGATGCAATTTCAGCCGGCCTTTCAGCGGACCGGCATGGGTCTGCACATTGCCCAGCAACTTTCCCGATGCGGCATCATAGCCAAGATGCAGCCCCACGCCCAGCGAGGTCGCCGCACGGTCGCGCCGCAGGTCCTGGTTGATGGCGCGGCCCTCCTTGTAGTAGTCGCCCACCACCATGGCGTCTTCGCGCGTCACCGCCAGCCAGATGGTGAACGAACCGGCCACGATCACCAGCGCGGGGCCGAGCATCAGCAGCCAGGGCCAGCGGTGGGCGTACCAGGGGCGGAAGGTCGGCGTCGCGTGCATGTTCATTTCCTTTCGAGTTGCTGGGTTATCTCAGCGCGGCACGAAGAAGACCGCCTTCTCCTGCACCTGCAACCGTGGGTCGTCGACGGCGCTCAACTCGAACGCCACCTTGTTGGAGCCGTGTTCGCCTTTGCCGGGCGGCACCCGGACGCGTACCGGGACGGCGCGCGCGGTGGCGCCGTCGATCTCGACTTCCGCCGGCGTCGCCAGCCTGATGCCGTCGATGCCGGACACGTCGATATGAAACCGATGCGCGGTCTCGCCGGTGTTCATGATCTGCAGCCGGTAGACGTTCTCGATCATGCCGTCCTCGACTTCGCGCGCCATCACGCCACGATCGCGAATGATGTCGAGCTTGAGCGGCGTGCGCAACATCAAGGCCGTACCGAATCCGGCCACGATCACCACCAGCAGCGCGGTGTAGGCCAGCACGCGTGGTCGCAGGACGCGCCGGCGCATTTCCGACAGCGACAAATGTGCGGTCATCGCGCGTTCAGTCGAATAGCGGATCAAGCCGGGCGGCAATGCGACCTTGGCCATGACGCCGTTGCAGGCGTCAATGCAGGCGGCGCAGCCGATGCATTCGTATTGCAGGCCGTTGCGGATGTCGATCCCGGTCGGGCAAACCTGCACGCACATGGAGCAATCGATGCAATCGCCGGTCTTTTGCGCAGCTTTGGCCTTTGCGCCGCGCGGTTCGCCGCGCGCGCGGTCGTAGGTGATGATCAGCGTGTCCTTGTCGATCATTGCGCTCTGGAAGCGCGCATACGGACACATGTATTTGCACACCTGCTCGCGCATCCAGCCGGCGTTGCCGTAAGTGGCAAAACCATAGAAAGCGATCCAGAAGGCCTCCCACGGCCCCGGCGACATGACGGCGACACTCCCCATCAATTCATGGACAGGCGTGAAGTAGCCGACAAAACTGAACCCGGTCCATAGCGACAACGCGCCCCAGGCAATGTGCTTGGCGCTCTTCCGGAGCAGTTTCCGTGCGCCCCACGGCTGGCGGTCCAGGCGCATGCGCGCGCTGCGCGTGCCTTCGATGCGCCGCTCTATCCACAGGAAGATTTCCGTGTAGACCGTCTGCGGGCAGGAGAAGCCGCACCACACACGCCCCGCCACCGCAGTGAACAGGAACAGCGCGTAGGCGCAGATGATCAGCAGCGCCGCCAGGTAGATGAAATCCTGCGGCCACAGCACGATGCCGAAGATGTAGAACTTGCGCGCGCCGAGATCGAACAGCACCGCCTGCCGGCCGTTCCATTGCAACCACGGCAAGCCGTAGAACACCAGCTGGGTCAGCCACAGGCAGGCCCAGCGCAGGCTGGCATAACGTCCCTTGATCTCGCGCGGATATATATCCTCGCGGGCGGCGTACATGTTGACGACGGCAATGTCCGGCGGCGGCTTGTCCATGGTCGCGCGTCCTTACTTCTGCTCGGCGTTGGACGGCGCGTTCGACAGGCTCCAGACGTAGGCTGCCAGCACCTGCACCTTGGCTTCGCCGAGGAAACTCTCGAACGCCGGCATGGTGTTGTTGCGGCCCTTGCGGATGGTCTCCATGACGGTTTCGACGCCGCCGCCGTACAACCACACCTTGTCGCTCAGGTTGGGCGCACCCAGCGCCTGGTTGCCCGCGCCGCCGGCGCCGTGGCAGCCGGCGCACACCGCGAACTTGGACTTGCCGAACACCGCCTTGATCGGATCATGCGTCGAATCGGACAAGCTCAGGACGTAGTGGGCGACGTTTTCGACGTCCTTTTCCGAACCGAGCGCCGCCGCCATCGACGGCATCTGGCCGTTGCGGCCATGCAGGATGGTCGTCTTGATCACTTCCGGATCGCCGCCGTACAGCCAGTCCTTGTCGGTCAGGTTGGGAAAGCCCTTGCTGCCGCGCGCGTCGGAGCCGTGGCATTGCGCGCAGTAGGTCAGGAACAGGCGTTCGCCGATGACATGCGCCTGCGGATCGGCGGCGACCGACTTGATGTCCTGTTGCAGGTATTTGCTGAACAGCGGACCATAGTCGGCATCGGCCTTTTTCAACTCGCCCTGGTAGGCATCGCTGGACTTCCATCCGAGCTTGCCGGCGTACGTACCGAGACCCGGATACAGGAACAGGTAAGCCAGCGCGAACACGATGGTCAGGTAGAACAGCCACATCCACCAGCGTGGCATGGGTGTATTGAGTTCGGTCAGGTCGCCATCCCACACGTGGCCGGTGGTGCCCACGCTCGCAGGATCCTGGCCGGGCTTCTTTTCGACCTTGACCTTCGACTGCGACCACAGCAGCACGCCGCAGCCGATGATGCTGATGATGGTGAGGCCGGTAATGTAGATATTCCAGAACCCGCTCGTGAAATCAGACATGACGGCTCTCCGACACATCCGCAGAGGGTGCGTCCATGAAGTCGTCGGCGAACGGGATGCGCTCGGCTTCCGCGAAATCGTCGTCGCGGCGCTTGCTGAACGACCACCACAGGATGCCGATGAAGGTGGTCAGACTGATGACCGTCATCACGCTGCTGGCCTGGATCGTGAAATTGTCGATAGCCATGTGTTTCCCCTAGTTTCTTGTCTTGATTTGCGTGCCGAGGCCTTGCAAGTACGCGATCAACGCGTCTTCCTCGGTCTTGTCGACCAGTTCGGCCGATGCGGCGTTGATCTCTTCGTCCGAGTACGGCACGCCCAGGCGGTGCAGCGCGCGCATCTTGGGCGCGATGCTCTTGGGATCGAGCCTGGTCTTGGCCAGCCATGGATAGCCGGGCATGTTGGACTCAGGGACCACGTCGCGCGGATTGTTCAGGTGGATACGATGCCATTCGTCGCTGTAACGCGCGCCGACGCGCGCCAGGTCGGGACCGGTGCGCTTGGAGCCCCACTGGAACGGATGGTCGTAGACGAATTCGCCCGCCACCGAGTAATGACCGTAGCGCTCGGTCTCAGCGCGAAACGGCCGGATCATCTGCGAGTGGCAGTTGTAGCAGCCCTCGCGAATGTAGACGTCGCGACCTGCGAGGCGCAGCGGCGAGTAGGGTTTCAGGCCCACCACCGGTTCGGTGGTAGAGCGTTGGAAGAACAGCGGCACGATCTCCACCAGACCGCCGACACTGACCACCAGCACCACCAGCGCGATCAGGAGCCAGGGATTCTTCTCGATCCATTCATGGGAAAATTTCATTCGATGCTCCTGCTCATGCGTGGGTGGTGGACAATGCCGGGATGCGCGCCTCAACCGGCTGCCCATCCCGCATGGTCATGAAGGTGTTGTAGGCCATCATCACCATGCCGGCCAGATACAGCAGGCCTCCGGTGAAGCGCACTACATAGTAGGGATAGGTCGCCTTGACGCCTTCCGCGAAGGTGTAGGTCAGCGTGCCGTCGGCGTTGACCGCGCGCCACATCAGCCCCTGCATCACGCCGGCGATCCACATCGAGGCGATGTACAGCACCACGCCGATGGTGGCCACCCAGAAATGCAGGTCGACCAGGCGCACGCTCCACATCTCGCGCTTGCCTGACATGCGCGGGATCAGGTAATAGATCGAACCCATGGTGATGAAACCGACCCAACCCAACGCGCCCGAATGGACGTGGGCAATGCCCCAGTCGGTGTAATGCGACAAGGCGTTGACGGTCTTGATCGACATCATCGGCCCTTCGAAGGTGGCCATGCCGTAGAACGACAGCGACACGATCATGAACTTCAGCAGCGGGTCGGAACGCAGTTTGTGCCACGCGCCCGACAGCGTCATGATGCCGTTGATCATCCCGCCCCACGACGGCGCCAGCAGGATCAGCGAGAACACCATGCCGATCGACTGGGTCCAGTCCGGCAACGCGGTGTAATGCAGGTGATGCGGGCCGGCCCACATGTAGGTAAAGATCAGCGCCCAGAAGTGCACGATCGACAGCCGGTACGAATACACCGGACGTTCGGCCTGCTTGGGGATGAAGTAATACACCATGCCGAGGTAGCCGGCGGTCAGGATGAAACCGACCGCGTTGTGGCCGTACCACCACTGGATCATGGCGTCCTGCACGCCGGCGTAGGCCGAGTAGGACTTCCACATCGACACTGGCATGCTGGCGCCGTTGACGACGTGCAGCAGCGCCACGGCGATGATGTAGGCGCCAAAGAACCAGTTGGCGACATAGATGTGCTTGACCTTGCGCTTGATCAGGGTGCCGAAGAACACCACCGCGTAGGTCACCCACACCACGGTGATCAGCAAGGCGATGGGCCACTCCAGCTCGGCATACTCCTTGCCGCGGGTGAAGCCCATCGGCAAGGTGATTGCGGCCGACACCAGCACCAGTTGCCAGCCCCAGAACGTGAAGGCGGCCAGCTTGTCCGAGAACAGCCTGACCTGGCAGGTGCGCTGCACGACGTAGTACGACGTTGCGAACAGGCCGCAGATGCCGAACGCGAAGATCACCGCGTTGGTGTGCAACGGCCGCAGCCGACCATAGGTCAGCCACGCAATGTCGAAGTTGAGCGCCGGCCACGCCAGTTGCGCTGCGATGAAGACGCCGGCCAGCATGCCGATGACGCCCCACACCACGGTGGCGATCGTGAACTGCTTCACGATCCTGTAGTTGTAATTGAGTTCTTTGTCCACACCCTCTCCCGGAATTTTTCGCCCATGTCGACCATGCGCGATGTTGATGGGGAGAGAGTAGTTTTATCCGCAATCACTGTCCTTGATGTGCATCAAAAGGACTGGGATCAATGAGAAACGGCGTCGTCCTGGAGGGGAATTTCACTCGCCATGGGCGATGGCGGCGTCTTGTCGTCATCCTGCAGGATCCGCCAACCCGGGCTCACCAGATCATCGAACTGGCCGCCGTCGGACATGCGGAAGAACAGCCAGATCGCCGCGAACACCACGGCGATACTGAGCGGCACGAGCAGGTAGAGTGCTTCCATCCTCAGTTCCCCTTCCCTGTCCGGCGCAGGCGCAGTGCGTTGAGCACCACCACCACCGAACTCAGCGACATGCCCACGCCCGACAACCACGGGTTGATCCAGCCCAGCGCCGCCGCCGGAATCGCCACCACGTTGTAGAACGTGGCCCACGCCAGGTTCTGACGGATCACCACGAGCGTCTTTGTCGCCACGCTATCGGCTTCGCACAGCGCCGACAATTGCCCCGACAGCAGCACGCAATCGGCGCTGGTCTGCGCCAGCGCGGCGCCGTTGCCCATCGCGAAGGAAACATCGGCCGCACGCAACACGGCGGCGTCGTTGACGCCGTCGCCCACCATTGCGACGATGGCGCCGCCCTGCTGCAGCCTTCGCACGAAGGACAGCTTGCTTTCAGGCAGGCAGTCACCGAGCGCAGTCTGGATGCCGAGCCGGTCGGCCACGTGTTGCGCCACCTCATGGCGATCGCCGCTCAGCAACACCAGGCTCTTGCCCTGCCGCTGGAAATGCGCGACCACCGCCTGCGCCTCCGGCCGCAGAGCGTCGGCGATGTCGAAGCGCGCCAGCCAGCCGTTGCTCGATGCCAGGAACACGTAGCTGACCTCGCCCTGCTTGTCGGCAGCGCTTGCCGGCATGCTCGACGCCGTCGGAATCAATGCGTGTACAAACGCGAAACTGCCAAGCCGGCACAGCACACCGTCAATGATCGCTTCCATGCCTTGCCCGGTGGCGTGGCGCAATGCGCTTGCTTCCGGGATATCGTGCAGTTGCCGATCCGCTGCCGCCTGCAGGATAGTCTGCGCCAAGGGATGCGCGCTGGCGCGCTCCAGGGCGGCGGCAATGCGCAGGCAGTCAGGCGCGGACAAGGTAGCCAGCTGCACGATGTCCTGCAGCACCGGCTTGCCGATGGTCAGCGTACCGGTCTTGTCGAATACGATATGGGTGGCGCGGTGCAGCGTCTCCAGCATGTGCGGTTGCACCGCCAGGATGCCTTGCCGCAGCAGGCGATCGGTGGCCGCCGCCAGGGCTGTCGGCATCGCCAGCGACAAGGCGCAAGGACAGGACACCACCAGCACGGCAATCGCCACCGGCCACGCCCGTGTCGGGTCGATCACGTACCAAATGCAAAACACCACGACTGCGAGCAGCAACAGCGCCACCACGAACCACGCCGCCACCCGATCGGCCCACAGCGCCAGTTTCGGTTTGGCTTGTCCGGCCCGGTTGACAAGACCGACCAGCACCGACAGCGTGCTGTCACCGGCGGTGCGCAGGACTTTCGCGATCAACGCTTGCGCGATATTGACCGCGCCGCCGGGAATGGCATCTCCGACCTTCTTGTGCACGGGACGGCTTTCGCCGGTCAGCAGGGACACATCGACGGACGATGCTCCTTCAAGCACGATGCAGTCTGCCGCCAGCGCCTCGCCGGGCCGCACCAGGATGACGTCGCCCGCCCGCAGCCGCGTTGCCGCAACCAGTTCGGCGTCCGGCTGCGGATAGGCCGATACACGCAGCGCCGAGGACGGCAACGACTGTTGCAACTGGTCCAGCGCCGAGGCCGCCTTGCGCCGTGCCGTCAGCTCAAGATATCGGCTGCAGAGCAGCAGGAAGATGAACATCGTCACCGAGTCGAAATACACTTCGCCCCTACTCCCACCGCGCCACGTCGCCAGCGCACTGCCTGCAAATGCGGCGGCGATGCCGAGCGCCACCGGCACATCCATGCCGGGCGCGCGGTTACGAATGTCGCGCCAGGCGCCGAGGAAGAAAGGCTGCGCCGAATATACCAGCGCCGGTACGGTCATCAGCAAGGAGGCCCAGCGCATCAGGCTTGCCATGTCGCCATCCATGCCGTCCTCGCCCGCCAGGTAGGCGGGTACGGCATACATCATCACCTGCATCATCGACAAGCCGGCGATGAAAACTTGCCGGAACAGCGTCTTGCGCGCGCGTTCCAGCTGCTCGCCGTGTCGCACCGGATCGTAGGGATAGGACGGGTATCCGATTGCCCGCATGGCGGCGAGGATGTCGCTGGGCTTGCATGCATCGGTGCGCCAGCGCACGTGCAGGCGCTCGGTCACCGCATTGACCTCGGCGCTCAGTACGCCGGGCACGCGCGCAAGACGCAGCTCAATGAGGCAAATGCAGGAAGCGCAGCGAATATTGACCACCGTATAGATCGCCGTAGCGGCATGCGCATCCGCCGCGGAAGCGTCATCGCCGGCAACAGCTGTGGGTTCCTGGTCATACAGCAGCAGTTCAGGCGGCATCAACTCCCGTTCCTGGACGGTGGCGGCAAAACCGGTGCGCGAGGCGTAATAATCGGAAAATCCGCTATCGACAATACTGCGCGCCACCGCCTCGCAGCCGGGGCAGCACACGGCGCGCCCGGCGCCGCCTATCGTCACGCGCCATGCCGTACCCGACGCCACCGGCAAGCCGCAATGGAAACAGGCCACATCGGCTGCTAAGGCTGCACTTGTCGCGCCGCGCTCGACGGCAATCATGGCTGGCCCGCTGCAGAGCCGGCGACATGCATCGGCGTAATGCATAAGGCCGCCAGCCAGTCAGGCGTGAAACCGTGATGCGCCCTCAGCAGGCCGAACACGCCGAACAGCAGCACCACCACCCCGCTCGCCAAGCGGACACTGCGTCGCTGCAGGATGCCGCGCAGTTGCGCACCGAACATGCCGGCCGCCAGCAGCACCGGCAACGTACCGAGGCCGAACGCCAGCATCACCGCCGCGCCCGACGACGCCGAACCAGTCAGCAGCGCCGTCAGCAACACGCTATACACCATGCCGCACGGCAACCAGCCCCACAGCCCACCAGCCAGCACCAGCTTGAGAGGACTGTCGAGAGGCAGCAGCAAGCCGGTCAATGGCCGCAGACGTTTCCAGAGGATGTTGCCGACTGCCTCCATCCTGGCGAGGCCGCGCCAGGCATCCATCAGATAGAGTCCCAGCGCGACCAGCATCAGGTGCGCCAGTACATAAGCGCCGGCCTGCCATACCTGCATGTCCGCCAGCAGCCGTGCGCCATCGGCAAGGCCGCCCGCCAGTGCGCCGGCGATGGCATAACTCCCGATGCGGCCGAGATTGTAGGAGAGCGTGCGCAACAGGAGCGTGCCGTTGGCTTCGCTCTTCATGACGTTGACCGCCACCGGAAACGGCTTCGTGCGGGCGGTCGCGGGTGCCATCGACAACGCGCCGACGATGCCGCCGCACATGCCGATGCAATGCACGCTGCCGAGCAACCCGATCATGAAGACCGGGATCAGATTCGCATTCAGGCTCAGGCCGGTCATGGCTGCTCAGATGGTGCGCGAATAGCGCTGCTCGTCGGGACGCGATTGCAGGTAGCGGTCGAACACCATGCAGATGTTGCGGATCAGCAGGCGGCCCTGCATGGTGACGGTGATCCATTCGTCGTCGATCACGACCAGGCCGTCCTGTTCAAGCCGACGCAACGCTTCAAGCTCGGCCTCGAAGTAGGTCGCGAAGGTAATCGGATAAGCGGTTTCAATGGAAGCAATCGACAGTTCCGAATTGCACATCAGGCGCTGGATGATCAGTCGTCGCAAGACGTCGTCCATGTTCATGCGCAGGCCGCGTACGATGGGCAGCTCGTTTTTGTCGATGGCGTCGTAGTAATCCTCCAGCGTTTTGACGTTCTGACTGTAGGTCGACGCCACGGCGCTGATGGCCGATACGCCGCAGGACACCATGTCCGACTCGGCATGCGTGGAATATCCCTGGAAGTTGCGATGCAGCCGCCCCTGTTGCTGTGCGATCGCCAGGTCGTCCGTCGGCAGCGCGAAATGATCCATGCCGATGTAAACATAACCGGCGTCGGTCAGGCGGCGGATCGCCAGCGCCAGCATGTCGAGCTTGGCTTCCGCGCCCGGCAGCTGCGCCTCGAGGATGCGGCGCTGCGGCTTGAACAGGTGCGGCAGGTGCGCGTAGTTGTAAAGCGAAATGCGATCCGGCCCTGCCTGGATGACCTTGCCCAAAGTCTGCGCCATGCTGATCACGTTTTGCCCCGGCAAGCCGTAGATCAGGTCGATGCTGACTGAACGATAGCGTTGTGCGCGCGCGGCCTTGATGATGTCGAGCGTCAGATGTTCCGGCTGCACGCGGTTGACGGCGCGCTGCACCAGCGGATCGAAATCCTGCACGCCCAGGCTGAGGCGATTGAAGCCTTGCGTGCGCAGGCTGGCGACGCGTTCGGCCGAGACCGTGCGCGGATCGACTTCGATCGAGTATTCACCCACTTCATCCAAAGCGAAGCGGAACCAGCGCCGCAGATGCGCCATCAGGTCGGCCATTTGCCCGTCGGAAATATAGGTCGGCGTTCCGCCGCCGAGGTGCAGCTGCTCGCTCTGGTTCATGCCGTCGAACAGTTTTCCCTGCATCTCGATCTCATGCTTAAGATAGCTGAGGTAGATGCCGGCCTTGTCGCGATTCTTGGTGACGATCTTGTTGCAGGCGCAGTAATAGCAGATGTTTTCACAAAACGGAATGTGCACGTACAACGACAAGGGATTGCGGCTGCCGCGCGTGCGCAGCCCCGCCACCGCCTGCAGGTAGTCGCGATAACCGAACGTGTCGCTGAACCGGTCTGCGGTGGGATACGACGTATAGCGCGGACCTGACTGGCTCAGCTTGCGAATCAGCCGGGCGTCGAATTCGACTGATGGTGCGGCGACCATCGTCATTGCGGATACCACCATATTGTTAGCTCCAGAGGCTGGTCGCAGAAAAAAGAATTGCGTGAGATGAAGACGAGACAGGACGGACTACGACCCGGACGATGCCAGTGTAAGGAGTCGCGCGACGGACTACCTTGACCTACATCAAGAGGCGCGCAAACACTGATGAATCGGGGCATTGCCGTCGACCGGAGAGTCCTCCCGAGCCGCTTCTTTTTCTCTTTTTGATCGACATCAACTCTTGCGGTCGCCATCACGCGTACATTTCGCTGCGTCGCAACTTCATTCACAACAATGCGCTTTCATCGAGAGAAGGCGCGGGGAAATTCATCATGAAAAAGATCGCAATGCTGCTGGCGCCAGTCGCCATCGCCGCCACCCTGTCCATCGCGGCTCCCTTCGCTGCAGCGCAAGAAAGCCCTTGGCTGGTGCGCGTGCGCGCCGTCAACATCAGCCCGGACAACAAGTCCGATCCGGTCGGCGGCGTCGGCGCGTCGGATCGCCTGACGGTCAGCTCCAAGACCATCCCGGAAGTCGACATCAGCTATTTTTTCACCCCCAACTGGGCCGCCGAACTGGTCCTGACCTATCCGCAAAAGCATGACGTGCGCCTCGACGGCCAGACCATCGGCAGTTTCAAGCACTTGCCGCCGACATTGCTGGCGCAATACCACTTCACGCCTGCCTCGACCTTCAGCCCCTACGTCGGCGCCGGCATCAATTACACGCGCATTTCCGACGTCAACCTTCTCAACGGCGGCGCCCGACTGGAAAACCATAGCGTCGGCGGCGCGCTGCAGGCCGGTTTCGACGTCAAGCTGGATCGCCATTGGCTGATCAACTTCGATGTCAAGAAAGTGCAGATCCGCAGCGACGTGCTAGCAGCCAACGGCACCAAGCTGAGCACGGTGAAGATTGATCCGTGGCTGATCGGCGTCGGGGTCGGTTATCGTTTCTGAGCCTGACCGGCTGACGACGCCGCAACACTGCCTCGTCAGCCCCAGGCGACACCGGCACCAGACGTCTCATCCCTGTTTCGAGGTCTTATCCAATGCTGCATCCTGATTCAACACTGACGCCGGTCGATCCGCATGCCCCCATGCCGCATCGCAAGGTCATCCGCTCCTGGCTGGCGCCCATTGTCGCCCGCAGCACGCCGCTGGCGATTGCGCTGGTGGTGCTGGACTTCTGCCTGTTCGGCCTGGCGCTGGCGGCGACGATCACGGTCGGGAACATCTTCGCCAAAGTGGCGCTGGGCATGCTGACCGGCTTCATTATCGGTCGCCTGTTCATCCTCGGGCACGACGCTTGCCACCAGAGTTTCACCGCCAACCGCCGGCTCAACACCTGGCTCGGCCGGCTGGTGTTCATGCCGTCGCTGACGCCGTACAGCCTGTGGGCGGTCGGGCACAACGTGGTGCATCACGGCTATACCAACCTGAAAGGCTTCGACTTCGTCTGGCAGCCGCATTCGCTGCAGGAGTTCCGCGCGCTGCCGCGCTGGCGGCAGAAGCTCGAGCGCCTGTACCGCAGCGGCTGGGCGCCGTGGCTGTACTACACGGTGGACATGTGGTGGAAGAAGATGTACTTCCCGTCGCGCAAGCAGATGCCGACGCGCCGCGCGGAGTTCATCTGGGACGGCGTGCTGGTCAGCGTCGCCGCTGCGACCTGGATCGGCGGACTGGCTTGGGCCGCGCAGGCCGGCGGGCAATCGTTCTGGACGCTGCTGCTGACGGCGTTCGTGGTGCCGGTGTTGTTCTGGAAGGCGATGATCGGTTTCGTGGTCTACGTCCATCACACCCACGTCGGCGTGGCCTGGTACCAGGACAAATCGGAATGGTCGGCGGCGCAACCGTTCGTCTCGACCACGGTGCACCTGACCTTCCGCCATGGCATCGGCGCGGCGCTGCATCACATCATGGAACACACCGCCCATCACGTCGACATGAGCGTGCCGCTCTATCGCCTGAAGAAGGCGCAAAGAATGCTGGAAACGATGTTGCCGGGACGCATCGTGATCCAACAATTTTCGTGGCGCTGGTATTTCGATACCGCACGGCGCTGCAAGCTGTATGACTTCGATCGCCTGTGCTGGACGGACTTCAAGGGACGTCCGACCAGCACGCCGTTAAGGGCGGTCGTGCAAAGAGCAGTTGTGGAAGCGGCTTAGCAATGTTCGAAGGCGCTAAGCCGCCTTTGCTGTCGCCTTGCCCTTTGCAGTCCTGGGCTTGGCGGCAGCTTTTTTTATGGCTGCCGTTTTTGGTGCTGACTTTGCTGCGGCAGGCTTTGCCGCAGCCGGCTTGGCAACAGCTTTCCTGACCGCGGGTTTCTTCGCCGGCGCCGGCTTGGCTTCCGGCTTCTCCAGCGCATCCGTCAGCTTGCGCGCCAACCCGATCACCCGTTGCGGATCGACGCCAAGGGTACCGATCAGGAACTCAATGATTTCCGAGCGCGGATTGGCCAGCGTCGGCTCAATCATCATCACCGCCGCCGACACCGCCAGCGCACGCTCGCGCGTAGCCGTATCGGGCAACAATTGTTCAAGCGCATTGAGCGCTTCCACCGGCGCCACGGCCGTCAGGCGCGCCTGGTCCTTCAGCAATTGCACCCAGTTGGTCTTGGGCGACACGCTCGCATGCATCGGCAACTGCGCCAGCAGTCGCGCCAGGCGCAGGCTGCGCCGTTCGAAGGCGCCGATCGAGATCATCCCCGACACCACGATACGGCACACCGCTTCGGCAAAACCGCCTTCGGCGATGTGCGCCAGGGCCTTTTCACGATAGACCTCGAGCTCGCGCAGCGCGCGCTCATGCGCGACGACGGCGTCCGGCTCATGCGGCTTGAGCCATGCGCCCATGCCCTTGGGGCCAAACATCTGGCGCGTCATCTTGACGGTGCGCTCGTCGCGACGGTCGCGGTACTGGTTGAGCTCGTCGGTGATCTGCTGCGCCATCTTCTTTTCGAGCTGTTTCAGCGGATGATCCTCGGGAACTGTAGCTCGCTCAGCGCGTGCTTCGGCCGCCTTCTGGCGGATGAATGGCGCCATGAAGAAGCTGTCGGAGAACAGTTGGCGCTGCATGCGCAAGGGGTTCATCTTGACCATGGCGTTGGCCATCTCGCGGGTGACGCTCATCCTTACCCAAGGCCGCACATAGGTCTTGTACAGGTTGGCGTTGAATTCCGACCATTGCGCGATGGTGGAGAACATCTCTTCTTCTTCGCGCCCTTCCGGATTGATCTTGCGGATGTCTTCCATGGTGCGGTGCTGGTAATGCACCGTGTAATCGCCCGGCTCCAGCTGGTCCCAGCGTTGTTCATCCTTGCCGGCCTTGGCTTCGAGCTTCATCTCGTAGAGCCCGGGCGGCAGGCTTTCGATGACGTCCAGCGAGGTCACCAGCTGGTCGTGTTCCTTGAGCGCAATCGAACCGCCGACGAAGATGCCCAGGTGGCCGACGCTTTCATGCAGCACATAAATGATGGTGCGGCCGGCGGCGGCAATCGCGCGCTCGTCGCCCCAGGTGTCGATGATCCAGTTGAGCGCCTGCGGCGGCGGCGTGATGTTGTCCCCCCAGGAAGCAAACACCACGATGGGCGAAGTGATGTTGCGCAGGTCGATGGCCTTGTCGCCGGCCATCATGGTGCCGCGCGCGAGCTTGTTACCCACGAACAGGTTCTCGACGATGGATTCGATCTCGCTGCCGGTCATGCGGAAGTAGCCGCCCCACCAGCGTTCGAACTCGAGGAAGCGCTCGGCCTCCGTGTCGACGCCGGCCCAGAGGTTGTAATACTTGTTCCAGAGCGTGTTGGCGGGATTGAGCTTCTCGAAGTTTTCCACCAGGTGGGCGCCGTCGAAACGATCCGCGCCGAGGTCGCTGGTCAGCGACGCCAGCCAGGAGCCGCCCAACGAGGCGCCGCTGTAGCGCATCGGGTTGAGCGTCGAGCTGCCGGCCCAGTACGACACCGGCGCGCCGACGATCATGAGCGGACCGAACAATTCCGGCCGTCGTGCGTTCAGCGCCATCATCGCCCAGCCGGCCTGGCAGTTGCCGATCACCACCGGCTTGGCCGGGCATTGCGGATGGCGCTTGATGATTTCCTCGATGAACATGGCTTCGGTGTCCATCACGGTCAACAGCGTCTGGCCGTCTTCCGGCTCCGGACGGAACGTGACGAAATACACGGTGTGGCCGGCGCGCATGGCCATGCCGACTTCCGAATCGAACTTGAAGCCGCCGATGCCGGGACCGTGTCCGGCGCGCGGATCGACCACCACCACCGGCCGCGCTTCGGGCTTGACCGGCATCGAGGCCGGCGGCTGCAGCCGCAGCAAGGCGTAATTGCAGGGGTTCGGCAAATCGTGGCCGTCCAGCACCACTTCATGCTCGAACTTCAGCAGCGGCGGCGTGCCTTGGTCCAGGTGTTCGAGATAATTGTTGCCGCGATCGAGCAAGGTATCGAGGAACAGATAGGTGCGCTGCATGGCGTCGGTCAGGTAGGCGTTGACGTCGCCCAACTGCGGCATTCCCACTACAGGAGCAGCCTGCGGTGTCGCTGCGGCATCTTTTTGCGTTGCTGCCGGGGTCTTGCGCGTGGCCATGTGTCCGCTCCTTGATGATGGGATATACAACATTCTCGAACATCATACCGAGAAAGACGCGATCACAGTCTCTGATCTCTGCGACAATAAAACCGCAATTCGTCGGATTGAAGCATCGGCCTGTCTCGCTTCGGTGTTAATGAAATCTGCATGACCGCTTCACACACGAACAATATCGACAGCCAGTACTGACACAAGGGAACAACGCATGGAACTCAAGAGCCTCGTCGACCAGCCCAACAAGCTGCCCACCGTCCCCAAAGTCGTCCGGCAACTGATCGAGAGTTTCAACTCCGAAGACATCTCCGCCAATGAGATCGCACACCTGATCGCGGGCGACCCGGCGCTGTCGGCCAAGCTGCTGCGGCTGGCCAATTCGGCCTACTTCCATGTGTCGCGTACGGTCGGCACGGTCGACGATGCCTTGCGCATGCTGGGCTTCGTGATGGTGCGCAACCTGGTGCTGGGCAACGGCATGGTGGCCGCCTTCAAGAACACCAAGGGCATGGAACTGCAGCAATTCTGGCGCTACAACCTCTACACTGCGTGCGCTGCACGCTGGCTGGCGCATCAGGGCGGCGACAACGGCGATGCCGTGTTCACCTTGGGCATGATGCACGGCGTCGGCCAGTTGCAACTGCATGCGGTCGCCGGAGCCGACGTGGCGCCGCTGGACAAGCAACTGAATGTGCTCGACGCCGGCCGCGCCGAACTTGAAAAAGATAAACTCGGCTTCCACTTCGCCGACGTCTCGGCCGAGCTGGCAAGGATCTGGAATTTCCCCGACAGCCTGTCCAGCGCACTCAAGGACATCCCTGCTCCGCTGGCATCGACGCCATTCGACCGCATGGCCGCCTGGGTCCACCTGGGCGCCTGGCGCGCCCGTGCAGCGGTGCTGGATCACAGCGATGAGGACATGGCGGCGAGCTATCCGGCCGCCGTGGCCAAGCGTTTGGGCGTGGACGCCGGCTGGGCGTTGGCAAGCGCGAAGGACCATGCGGACAAGGCGATGCCGCCGTTGAAGGAATTGACGGCCGGACTGGACGCGATGCTGGAATAGCTTCGGCGTCATTCCCGGCGTGACAAAAAACCACAAACCTACCGATCAGTACGTGCTCAGGAATCGCCCGATAGCCATTCTGTACGAGCGTGCCAGAATGACTTCATGAACATCAGGTAAGCAAGACGCGGCGACGACGAGCGCGGTGTCTGGTCTTGCGGGGTGCAGATGGACTCGGTCAAGAGGCTGAGTTCCCATTTTGTGAAGGCGATGAGCATGCAAGGCTTACAACAATCCGACATCCTTCTGGTGGATGACAGCGCCGAAGTGGCGGAACTGACCAGATTCGCCATCCTGCGCAAGAAGCTGACCGAAAAATGGACCTGGTTCAACGATCCGCAACACGCGTCGGACTTCCTTTTCCACGACGAATACACGGCGCGCCGCGACCTTCATCCTTTCCTGATCCTGCTTGACCTGAACATGCCGCGCCTGAGCGGCCACGACCTGCTGCGCATGCTCAAGGGCAACAAGGCAACGTCGCACATCCCGGTGGTGATGTTCTCGACCTCCACCGACTGCGAAGACATCCGCAAGAGTTACGAGCTGGGCGCCAACGGCTACCTCTACAAGGCCACGGACGCGGGCCAGATGATGGATACCGTCGGCGACGCCGTGTCGTACTGGACCACACGCAACGTGCCGGTGCGATGAACATCGGCGTCCCAAAAAAAGAGCCGCATCAACCTGGTTGAGCGGCTCCTTTTTATCCGGGACTTGTCACGACAGCGACGTGCTTTCGCGCGCGTCCATCCGTTTCGCCGTTTTGGCGACGGCCGGCTTTGGCGAACCCGAACCCGAACCCGAACCTGAGCCTGAAGCCGATTCTTCAGCCATCTTGCGCTTCTGCGCCACGCGCGCCTTGCGCTTGCGCATCCAGATCACTACGCCGGTTACCGACAGCATCGCCACCAGCGCGCCCATGAACGAGATGAAGATACGACCCGGCAAGCCGAGGATGCGTCCCGAATGCAAGGGGAATTGCGCCTGGATGAACAGGTCGCCGGCGCTGCCGGTGCCCGGGATGCGCGTGCCGGCCGGTGCGCCGGTGGCGGCGTCGAAGTATAGCCAGGCATTGCCGAGGCCAACGTCGCCGTGATCGTTGCCGGCCTCGAAGAAACCGACGCCATACAAGCCGAACATCGAGGAATAGAAAACGCCGCCGGCTGGCGCCTCCAGGCCGCGGCGCTTGCCTTCTTCGACCGCAAGCCGGGTAACCTGCTCGCGCGAGATCTTCGGCTCCGCCACCTTGTCCGGCGCCACTGGCGTGCGTGTGTCGAAGGCGGTCGGCGTGACCGTCGAGAATATCTTGACGACCGGCGTCATGACCTGGTTGTTGAGATTCATGGAAATCGAGGTCACCGCCAGCACCAGCAGCAAGCCCCACACCCAGACCCCGCCCGAACGATGCAGGTCGAAATTGAGCTTGTGGCCGCCATCCTTCCAGCGGAAGGCGAACGACTTGCGCCAGCTCTTCCGGTTCGGGAAGGATAGCCACAGAGCAATGAAGCAGTCGAGCGTCCAGACGATGCCGATGATGCCCATCAGCCAGATGCCCAGCTCGATGCCGCCGACGTCCGGCAGATGCATGGTGTAGTGCAGCTTGTAGAGGAACGGCAGCAGGTTTTCGCGGCTCAGCGAGATCGCGCCCCACATGCGCTTGCCCTGGATTTCGGCGGTAACGGGGTCAACCGCAATCTGGTTGTAGCCCAGTTCGTACGGCTTGCCGCTAGCCGGATCCAGGCGCGGCTCGACCATCATGCTGCTGGTATGGCCCGGTTCGCTCTGGTTCATCACATAGGTGACGCGCAGCTTCGGTTCGCGCGCCTCGATGATGTTGGCCAGCTCCAGACCCGGTTTGGGCGTGCCTGCTGCAGTGCTGGCATCGGCATCGGCGCTGTTGGCGTGGAACAGGGTCGGATTGAGCACGGCGTCGAGTTCATGATCCCAGGAAATGATCGCGCCGGTGGCGCCTGAAATGAACAGGAACACGGCCACGCCGAGACCAAACCAGCGATGAAGGAGGACGAGAACAGCACGCATAAGATCGTTTCAACAAACAATGAAGCGGTCTTGCTTCGCCATAAAAGCAAAGACCGCCGGCAGGCCAGGACAATCGTCGCCACCAGAAAAACCAGGCGTTGACGAGAATGGTTCTCATTTTAATCCATGCCGGCGGGGTCTCGCAATCCCGAGGCGCGAAGTACGTGCGTGGACATCGCCAGTCCGTCCCTGACTGGCCTGCGCTAGTTCGGCCCCGTACCGAACACGTGCAATTGCGCATACTGCAGCAACATGATGGTCTTGCCATCGGCGATTTCGCCCTCGGCAATCATCATCAGCGCCTGCTGGATCGGCACTTCCATCACTTCGATGTCTTCCCCCTCGGCGACATTGCCGCCGCCCTCGCCTGCGCGCGTATCCGCCGCATATTCACCGACGAAGAAATGCAGTTTCTCGGTCACCGAGCCGGGGCTCATGAACACCTCGAACACCTTGCGCACGTCGCCGACGCGATAGCCGGTCTCCTCTTCCACCTCCGCGCGAATACGCTGTTCCGGGCTGGCATTGTCAAGCAAGCCTGCCGGCGTTTCGACGAGGAAACCGTCGTGCCCGTCGCGATAAGTCGGGAAGCGAAATTGCCGGATCAGAATGACGCTGCGTCGCTGCAGGTTGTAGAGCAGGATGGTGGCGCCGTTGCCGCGATCGTAGGTTTCACGGTCGAGCGTCTGCCAGACGCCGTCGGCGCGGCGATAGTCGAAGGTAGTCTTCTTGAGCAGGTACCAGTCGTCGGACAAGACCTCGACATTGCGGATGCGGACACGCTCGTTTTCCATCGTTTGCTCCTGGGCAGTGGGTTCGTAACTGGCAAAACGGCAAACCCGGCAATCGGTCTGCCGTATTTGCACGCTTTATTTAAAATATCATGCAACATCAGGAATTATCAAGAAATTTCGTGCAACATTCAGTGGAATAATCCGTGAAATTGCACGAATTTGCGTGTTCTCTTGTACACTGCTGACCTCATCGACACGAACGGAGCAGAACCCGCATGCTGACCAGCCAACGAAAAAAGCACCTGCTCGACTTGCTCAGCCGCGACGGCCGTATTGTTGCCAAACCGGTAAGCGAACAACTGGATGTGTCCGAAGACACGATACGGCGCGATCTGCGGGAGTTGGCCAAGGAAGGATTGCTGCGGCGTGTGCATGGCGGCGCATTGCCGTTGCTGGGTACGCCGGCGATGGTGATGTTCGCCGAGCGCCAGCACATCGAGCCCGGCGCCAAGGCCGACATCGGCCGCGCGGCGGCGGCGCTGGTGCAGCCGGGCCAGGTGGTATTCATCGACGGCGGCACCACCTGCGTCCAGATGGCGCGTCATCTGGCGCCGGACCTGAACGCCACCGTCGTCACCCACAGCCCGTCGATCGCGGTCGAACTGTCCAGCCATGCGCATATCGACGTCATCATCATCGGCGGCAAGCTGTTCAAGCATTCGGTCGTGGCGATGGGCGGCAGCACCATCGAGGAAATCGCCCGGGTACGCGCCGACCAGTATTTCATGGGCGTCTGCAGCCTGCATCCGCGCAGCGGCATCACTTCACTCGACTTCGACGAAGCCGGCATCAAGCGCGCCTTCAGCCGCGCCGCGGCCGACACCGTGGTATTGGCCTCGCCGGACAAGCTCGACACCTCTTCGCCGTTCGAAATCGTGCCGTTGGCCGAGGTCGGCCGCATCGTCATCAATCGCGACACCGACGCCGAACTGATCGCGCCTTACCAGGCGCAAGGCATCGCCATCACGCTGGCCTGAGTCGCTACCGCGCCCCTGTCCCGTCGTCCAAAAACCGTTCTGCAACATCGCCAGCTTCTTGTCAGCACCTGCATATCCCGCATGGATTTCAAGAAGAAAAATTATCAGAGAATACATAAATAACAACGATGTTCGTTTGAACAAAATTATCTTTCATGCAATTCTGTGAGCAACTGTCCGCTGCTGCGGCCAGGATCCGAAGCGCCGGAAAACCGATGCGCCAACTCACAAAAAGAGCGGGGAGAAACGTGATGAAATGGTTCTACAACTTAAAGATCGCCACCAAGCTGATCGCCGCTTTTCTCTCGGTCATCGTGCTGGCCGCCGGCCTGGGCGTCTTCGCCATCGGGCAACTCGACAAGGTCAATCGCGCCTCCACCGACATCGCCACCAACTGGTTGCCGACCATCCGCACCCTGGCGCAGCTGAAATTCACAGCCTCGCGCATTCGCAGCTTTGAGCAGCAGCATATTCTTGCCTCCGACCCCAAGGAGTTTGCGGAAATCGAGCAGAACGCCGACAAGCAGCTCGAAGCCCTCGCCGCGTCGCGCAAGCTGTACGAGCGCCAGATCACCGAATCCGAAGAGCGCGCCATTTATCCGGAAGTCGGCAAGATGCTGGACGTCATGGTCGCGGAGCATCCCAAGATCGTCGCCTTGTCGCGCGACAACAAGGACCCCGAAGCACGCGCCCTCATGAAAGGCGAATCGACCAAAAGCTATCGCAAGGCCATCGAGCTCCTCGATCAGCTGACCGCCGTCAACGAACGCGGCTCGGACATCTCCAACAAGCAGGCCGATGACACCTACCACAACGCGCGGCGATGGATCATCGTCATGCTGGCCCTGTGCATCGCTGCGGCAATGACACTGGCGATCATGGTGGCGCGCATCATTTCACGACCACTGACGGAAGCACTCAAAGTCGCCCGCCAGGTTGCCGACGGCGACCTGACCGCCGATATCCGGCAAAACAGCGAAGACGAGACCGGCCAGTTGCTGGGCGCGCTCAAGCAGATGAACGACAACCTGCTCAAGATCGTTTCCAGCGTACGTCAGGGCACCGACACCATCGCCACGGCCTCCAGTGAAATTGCCGCGGGCAACCTGGACCTGTCCTCGCGCACCGAGCAACAAGCAGGTTCCCTTGAAGAAACTGCGTCGGCGATGGAAGAACTGACTTCAACGGTAAAGCAGAACGCCGACAACGCGCGCCAGGCCAACCAATTGGCGACGACCGCCTCGGAAGTCGCGGTCCAGGGCGGCGCCGTGGTGGGCAAGGTGGTCGATACGATGGGCTCGATCAATGAATCGTCGCGCAAGATCGTCGACATCATCAGCGTGATCGACGGCATTGCCTTCCAGACCAATATCCTCGCACTGAACGCCGCGGTCGAAGCTGCCCGTGCAGGAGAACAAGGCCGCGGCTTCGCCGTCGTGGCGTCGGAAGTGCGCAGCCTGGCGCAGCGTTCTTCAGCCGCCGCGAAGGAAATCAAAACGCTCATCGACGATTCCGTCGCCAAGGTCGACGTCGGCAGCAAGCTGGTGGAACAAGCCGGATCGACCATGGATGAAGTGGTCAGCAGCGTTAAACGCGTGACCGATATCGTGGGCGAGATCTCATCGGCCACCCAGGAACAAAGCACCGGGCTGGAAGAGATCAACCGAGCCATTGCACAGATGGACGAAGTCACCCAGCAGAATGCCGCACTGGTGGAAGAAGCGGCCGCAGCGGCGCAGTCGTTGCAGGAACAGGCCGGCAAGCTGGCCCAGACCGTCGGCGTCTTCAAGCTGGACGGCAAGGCAGCTGCGCCACCCACTGCAACCAGAACCATGCTCAAGCGCCCTGCCGTCGCCGCGCCGAAAGCCGCCGCCCGCCCGGCTCTGCGTGTGATGTCGAATACGGACGGCAAAGCCGTCGCCGGCCCGGCCACTGCGCTCGCGCATGACGAAGGTGCGTGGGAACAGTTCTAAGGCAAAGGCAGGCGCGGCGACCGGCGTTTACTTCAGCCCGAGCCGCTTGGCCATCCGGTTGAGGTTGGCCCGGTCAACGCCCAGCTCGCGCGCGGCAGAGGCGACATTACCGCCGTTGCGCGCCAGGCAGGCGCTGACCAGGCGTCGTTCATAGGCGCTCACGGCGTCGCGCAGGCCGCTGCCATTTTGCAGGTCCAGTTCGGACTGGATTTGCTCTTCATGCGATGACAATGTCGTCGCCTTCTCATTGGCAAGATCGAAATCCTCGGCCGCCAGCGTCAGGATGCGCGGCCGTTCGGGATGCTTGCCGAGCGCCTTGAGCGCGGTGCGGGCGATCACGTGTTCCAGCTCGCGCACATTGCCCGGCCAGCGGTAGTTGAGCAGCACTTCCTGGGCGTCGGTGCCCAGGCGCAGGCTCAGCAAACCCAGCCGGAAACGGTTTTCTTCCAGGAAAAAACCGCTGATCAGCAAGATGTCGTGGCCGCGCTCGCGCAACGGCGGCGCCGCCAGCGGATAGACGCTGAGACGATGATAAAAGTCGGCGCGATAGCGGCCCAGCCGCACTTCTTCCTCCAGATCGCGGTTGGTGGCGGCGATCACGCGCACGTCGACCTTGTGCTCTTCATCCGAACCGACGCGCTGGATCTGTCCGCTTTGCAGCGCGCGCAACAGCTTGGCCTGCACCGTCAGCGACAACTCCCCCACTTCGTCGAGGAACAAGGTGCCGCCGTCGGCCAGCTCGAACTTGCCGCGCCGGTCGCTGACTGCGCCGGAAAACGCCCCGCGCACGTGGCCGAACAGTTCGCTCTCGACCAGGGTTTCCGGCAAGGCGGCGCAATTGAGGCTGATGATGGGCTTGCGCGCACGCGGCGAGGCGGCGTGGATGGCGTTCGCGATGAGCTCCTTGCCGGTGCCGGTTTCGCCCGTGACCAGCACGGTCATGTTGCTTGGTCCGGCCAGCCGCACCTCTTTCATCATGCGTTTGTGGGCGGGACTCTGGCCGATCAGTTCGCGTCGGCTCTGGTTGGCGGCGAGCCGGTAGGCTTCCGCGCGCTGGCGCTCCTGCTCGCTGGTTTCGGCGAGGTGATGGATGCGCTCGGCGACGTTGACGGTGGCCGCCGCCAAGCTGGCGAAGGCTTGCAAGGAGGCGATGTCGACTGAATCGAAGCGCCCCGGTCCGAGCGCGTCCAGCGTCAGCAATCCCCAAGGCCGGCCGTTCATGGTGATCTGGCAGCCCATGCAATCGTGCACGTGAAGTTCGCCGGAATGGGCTTCGACCAGGCCGTCGTAAGGATCGGGCAAGGACGAGTTGGCCGGAAAACGCGTCGGCGGCAGGTTCGACAACAGCACCCGAAAGCGCGGATGTTCGCTCACGCGGAAGCGTCGGCCGAGCGTGTCGCTGCTCAACCCGTTGATCGCCAGCGGCACCAAGACTTCGCCGTCGAGCCGCAACAAGGCGGCGGCGTCACACGGAAACAACATGCGCAGCGTATCCAGCAGGCGGCGATAGCGCTCGCTGTCGTGCAATTCCTTCGACAAATCGGCCATCAGCGGAATCAATGCGTCCAGCATGAGCTTTGGAGTCATTTTTACCCTTATTGAGTCAATATGACTCAGGTCGATTCGACTCGGTCATTTTTTAAGTTATTGATTATAAAAGATTTTCAGCCTGGCATGGAGTTTGATTAAGAAGGGATAAGAAGACACAAAAACCGAGGATTTTTGACCTCGATCCCGCTCGTTCAACCCTGAAAGGTATCGCCATGCTCTCCGACGTCCACCGCGCCATCGTCAAATCCACCGTTCCCCTGCTCGAAAGCGGCGGCGAAGCGCTGACTACGCATTTCTACAAGATGCTCATGCGCGACTACCCGCAAGTCATCCCGCTGTTCAACAAGGCCCATCAAGGCAGCGGCGACCAACAGCGCGCATTGGCCAACGGCGTGCTGATGTACGCGCGCCACATCGACCAGCTGGAGCAACTGGGCGGCCTGGTCACCACCATCATCAACAAGCACGTCGCGCTGCAGATCCAGCCCGAACATTATCCGATGGTGGGCGACTGCCTGCTGCGCGCCATCCGCGAAGTGCTGGGTGCGGAAATCGCCACCGACCAGGTCATCGACGCCTGGGGCGCCGCCTATGGCCAACTGGCCGACATCCTGATCGGCGCCGAGGAAGGCATTTACCAGGCCACCGAACAGGCCGACGGCGGCTGGCGCGGCCTGCGCAAGTTTGTCGTGGTGCGCCGCGTCGACGAGAGCGAGGAAATCACCTCCTTCTACCTTGCACCGGAAGACGGCAAGGCCATCCTGGAATACCACCCGGGCCAGTACATCGGCCTGTGCGTCACCGTCGACGGCGAAGAAATGCGCCGCCAGTACTCGCTCTCGGCCGCGCCGAACAGCAAGATGTACCGCATCAGCGTCAAGCGCGAGCCGAACGGCAAGGTGTCCAACTTCCTGCACGACCACATGACCGTCGGCAAGCAGATCAACCTGATGCCGCCGTCGGGCGAATTCACCCTGACGCAAAGCGAGCGCCCGTTGGTGCTGATCAGCGGCGGCGTCGGCATCACGCCGATGCTGGCGATGCTGGACGCAGCGCTGCCGAAAAAACGCCCGGTGGTGTTCATCCACGCGGCGCGCCACGGCGGCGTGCATGCCTTCGGCAAGAAAATCGCCGACCTGGCGCAGGAACATCCGCAGCTGCAGCACTACGTTTGCTACGAACAACCGCGCGAACAAGACCCGGCCCCGCATGCGACCGGCTACATCGACCGCGACAAGCTGGCCGGCTGGCTGCCTGAATCGATGGACGTGGATGCCTATTTCGTCGGCCCCAAGTCCTTCATGAAGGCAATCAAGCGCCACCTGCACGAGCTGGGCGTACCGGCGGCGCAGGCCCGTTACGAGTTCTTCGGCCCGGCTTCTTCGCTGGATTGAGCGCAGGATTAACACTGCAAGGCGTTTGCGCCGGGCGGCATGCAGCCCGGCGCCGGCGTTGACTTCAGTTCTGAGAGTCACCCATGGACATCGACAAATACAAACACCAGCACACCGTCATCTTCGACAACATCCGCAAACTCAAGGAGTTTTCCCATCTGGGCATCGCCGAACATGCCGCCGACATCGCGGCGCAGGTGATCAAGATGAGCTCCGTCATCAAGCTGCACCTGTCAATCGAGGACAAATTCCTCTACCCGGCCTTGCAGGAAGCCAACAATCCGCGCCTGGCCATGATGGGCAAGCAATACCAGCACGAGATGACGCACATCGCCGAAGCCTATGGCGAATTTGCCCGCAAATGGAATGATGCAGGCCACGTGGCGGCCAATCCGGACGGGTTCCGCAACGAAGCCAACAAGGTATTGAAAGTCCTGTTCGACCGCATGCAGCGCGAAGACCGCGATTTTTATCCGATGATCGAGAAAGCCTGAGCCAGACCTGGAGCCTGCCTGCTGGGACGCTGCTCAGTTGCCAAGTTCTTCCAGGATCGTCTTCACGCGTCCCAATGCGGTCTCGATGTCGAGCGACTCGATGGCGCCATAGCCGAAGAACAGCGCCGGCTCCGGCTTGACCCGGTAGTAGAACTCGTCCAGCGTGTACAGTGCGACGTCGACCCGGCGCGCCAGCCGCAGCAGTTGCGTCATGTTGACCTCGGCCGTCATCTGCGCCGCCAGATGGAAGCCGGCGTTGGTGGGTACCGCGCGCATCCAGGGTTTGAGACTGCCGTTGAGCGCGGCATGCAGCTTTTCGCGCCGCGCGACGTAGATGCCGTGGCAACGGCGGATATGCTTTTGCAGGTAGCCCTCGTCGATGAACCTGGCCATCGCCCACTGGGTCATGGACGGCGTATGCCAGTCCGACAGGCCCTTGACCACGGTCATGGCGCGCAGAATCGCCGGCGGCGCAATCACGTAGCCGACGCGCAACTCCGGATTCATCGACTTGGAAAAGGTGCCGACAAACGCCACCAGCCCGTCCTGATCCATGCTCTGCAGCGAATCCATGGGCCGTCCTTCGTAGCGGAATTCGCTGTCGTAGTCGTCTTCGATGACGATGGCGCGCAATTCACGCGCGCGCGCCAGCAAGGCCGTACGCCGCGCCGCGCTCATCGGCATGCCGAGCGGGAACTGATGCGCCGGCGTCGCGTAGATCAGGCGCGTGCCGTCCGGAATCAGGTCGACCCGTATCCCTTCGCTGTCCACCGGCACGCTCTCCACCCGGGCTCCTTGCGCCGAGAACAGCATGCGCGCCGGCGGATAGCCCGGGTCTTCCACGGCCACCACGCTGTCCGGCTCCACCAGTACCCGTGCGATCAGGTCCAGCGCCTGCTGTGCGCCATTGGTCACCAGCACGTCGGCGGCCGTGCATTGCACCCCGCGGGAAAACGACACGTGACGCGCGATCGCTTCGCGCAGCGCCGGCAGGCCTTCGGTCTCGGCATAGAAGCCGCGCGATTCGCTGATTTGCCGCAAGCCATACAGCACGCACTGACGCCACTCTTCCTGCGGGAATTGCCTGCGCACTGGAATGCCGCCCATGAAATCGTACTGCGAGCGGGTTTCCGGGCCGACATGCCGCATCAGCAGCGGGAACGACTGGTCGAGCCAGTGGGCGATCAGCTTGCCGGAGGCGAGGTCGCCGCTTTCAAAGCGTTTCGGCTTGGCTTTCGGTTCGGCCGGCGCATTGACGAAGGTGCCGCTGCCGGTCCGGCCAACAAGCAGCTTGTCCAGCGTCAGGCGGCCATAGGCTTCCGACACGGTCTTGCGCGACAGGCCCAGCTGCGTGGCCAGCAGGCGCGACGGCGGCACCTGTTCTCCCGGCGCCAGGCGACCGCTCTGGATGGCGTCGCGCAGCTGGCGATACACCTGCCCGGCCAGATCCTTGCTGCCTTCGATGACGATGTGCAATTCCATGCGGCCTGCTCCCTGCGGTGTTTTTGTTTGTTGTTGGCGGCTTGTTCTTCCCTGGCGATTCTAGCCGGGGGATCGAAAGTGGTCTCCTGTTTTTTCGAGGAATTGGTTATCCGCGACCGGGAGTGGTCTCCTTATGATGACGTCACTGGCTAAGCAAACACACCGGCCACAACGATTTCACTGACTGATTTAATTTACTTAACTTACCAAGGATCATCACCATGGAACAACGCGTCGATTTCTACAAAGCATCCCCTGAAGTCCTGAAGGGCATGATCGCCCTCGAAAACGTGGTCGGCAAGCTCGGCCTCGAAACTTCCCTGCTGGAACTGATCCGCCTGCGCGTGTCGCTGATCAACGGTTGCGCCTTCTGCGTCGACATGCACACCGCCGACGCCCGCAAGGCCGGCGAAACCGAACGCCGCCTCTACGCCGTGCCGGTCTGGCGCGAAACCCCGTTCTTTACCGAACGCGAGCGCGCCGCCCTGGCCTGGAGCGAATCGCTGACCCTGATTTCGCAAACCGGCGCTCCCGACGAAGATTACGCCCTGGTACGCGCCCAGTTCACCGATGCCGAACTGGTCAACCTGACCCTGGCCATCAATACCATCAACGCCTGGAACCGTTTCGCCATCGGCTTCCGCAAGATGCCTGTCGCCTGAAACCGCGATGGACAAGGTGCCTGACATGCGATTCATCTCTACAGCGAAAAGCGCGCTGCTGCTTGCTCTGCTGGCCCTGGCGACCGGCGCGGGCGCCCACGACGGCAAACACGGCGATGAGGTCGTCACGCCGCTGCAGCATCAGGCGCTGTCCGATGCCCCCGGCAAAAGCGGCGTCATGGCGGTCGTCGCCTACGGCCCGGGCCAAAGCTCGGTGGCGCATCGCCATCCCGGCTCGATCTTCGCCTACGTGCTGGAAGGTGAAGTGGTCTCCCAGCTGCAGGGCGGCGCGCCGGTGACTTACAAGGCCGGCGAGTCCTGGTATGAAGCGCCGGACACGCCGCACCTGGTGTCGCGCAACGCCAGCGCCACCAAACCGGCGAAGTTGCTGGTCTGGTCACTGGTGCAGGACGGCAAGCCGTTGACGGTGCCGCTGGAAAAGTGAATCGTCCCGGCCCGCAATCCCGCTTTCTGATTTTTTGGAAAGCGGGATTTTTTCATTCTGCGCCGGCGCGCTTTCCCGCTTTTCCTTCGGGAAATTTGCGCCAAGTTTCGGATTCCGTCCCGGCTTCCTGTAAACTTGCGGGATGCGCTTATTTTTACTTGACTGGTTCGGCTGGTCGTTCTTGTGGATACTGCCCCTGCTGGGTAGAGTATTGCTGTCTTTGCTGTCCGGAAAAGGCCTGCGCGGACGCGGTTCCATCCGTATCTGGCTGGGCACCCTGGCGGTTCTGTGCACCAGCAGCGCCATCGAGGCCATGCTGCGTTCCCAGGGCGACACCGCACTGGAGAGCGACTTGTTCGGCCAGGCGCTTGCACGCAACGTCACCCTCGCCTTCGGCAAACTGATCGCCGTCATTGCCTTGATGACAACAGGAGCGATCGGCCTGTTCTGGCTGTTCGGCCGTCGCAAGGCCAAGGTCGACCTCGACGCCGAGATGACCTCCCTGCCGCTGCAAGCTTCGGTGCCGCGCCGCACCCAGGTCCATATCGCTCCCGCCATCCGCAACCTGCCGGCAGCGCAAGCGCACCGGACTCCGCCTGCGCAACCGAAACCGGTTGCCGCGCCGGCATTCGGCAACCTGACCCGCAAGCGTGATCCCTGGCCGCTGCCCAATGAATTGCCGCGCGCGGCCAATCCTGCCGGCAACTGGCCGGGCGCGTCGCAGCAAAAATCCGAACCGCCGAAACGTCCAGCCCGCCCCGCTTCCGAATGGGCTGCATTCGAATCGCTACGCCCGACCCAGGCCATGCTGGCGCGCTCGGCTTCCAGCCGGCAAGCCGACACGTCGGCCCCGGCCCCGGCCCATCGTGCTGCGCCCAAGCCATCGCTGGCGACCAGCATCATCAGCAAACCGAAGATTACGCCCATCGTTGGCAGCAGCACCAAGGTCCGCATCAGCACCGCCAGCGACCGCAGCCAGGCGATTCCGACCTCGTTGAGCGCTACGTTGCGCGTGCACGAGCTGGCAAATCCCGTTGTTTCGCCCGCGCCTTTGCTTACCGTACCACCCCTGCCGCCGGCAATGCCCGTGCCGCCTGTCATCGCAGCGCGACAGCCGGTTGCCTTCGATGCGCCCGAGCCGGAGGTCCTCACCGCGCAGGAACCGTTCAACATTATCGACACCCGCATTGAACCGGAGGTGGCGGCAATCCCTGAACCTGCCTATACCGCCCCGGCTCCGGCTTTGCTATTTGAAGAGCCAGTCCAGGAACCTGTCGCCACCCCAGCCGCGCCCATGCAGATCCGCACGTGGACGCAGGCCCCGGCAGCGCAATCGCCTGCTCCCATTGCGGCGTCGGCGCGCCCTTATCGTCCGACCGAGGTTCCCCTACCCGGCATCGAGCAGCTCGACCAGGGCAGCGACATGCCGGTCGAGATGGACGAAAACCAGTTGCTGGAAATCGGCCAACTGATCGAACAGCGCCTGAAGGAATTCAAGGTCCCGGTCACCGTACTGGGCGCCTACGCCGGTCCGGTCATCACGCGTTTTGAAATCGAACCGGCGCTGGGCGTGCGCGGCGCGCAGATCGTCAACCTGATGAAAGACCTGGCGCGCGCGCTCGGCCTGACCTCGATCCGGGTGGTGGAAACCATTCCCGGCAAGACCTGCATGGGTCTTGAGCTGCCCAATCCCAAGCGCCAGATGATCCGCCTGGCGGAAATCATCCAGTCCGAGGCCTATGCACGCTCGGCATCGCACCTGACGCTGGCGATGGGCAAGGACATCACCGGCGTCCCGGTGGCGACCGACCTCGCCCGTGCGCCGCACATGCTGGTGGCCGGCACGACAGGTTCCGGCAAGTCGGTGGCGATCAACGCCATGATCCTGTCGCTGCTGTACAAGGCCACACCCGACGATGTGCGCCTGATCATGATCGATCCGAAAATGCTGGAGCTGTCTGTCTACGACGGTATTCCGCACTTGCTGGCGCCGGTCGTGACCGACATGAAGCTGGCCGCGCATGCGCTGTCGTGGTGCGTCGCCGAAATGGACAAGCGCTATCGCCTGATGTCGGCGCTGGGCGTACGCGGCCTGGCCGGCTACAACCAGAAGATCGCCGACGGCATCGCCGCCGAGAAACGCGTCAAGAATCCTTTCTCGCTCACGCCCGATGCCCCCGAGCCGCTCGATCCGTTGCCGATGATCGTGGTGGTGATCGACGAATTGGCCGACCTGATGATGGTAGCCGGCAAGAAGATAGAAGAATTGATCGCCCGCCTCGCGCAAAAAGCGCGCGCCGCCGGTATCCACCTGATCCTGGCGACGCAGCGTCCTTCGGTGGATGTGATCACCGGCCTGATCAAGGCCAACATCCCCACGCGCGTGGCCTTCCAGGTGTCGTCCAAGATCGACTCGCGCACCGTGCTCGACCAGATGGGCGCAGAAACCCTGCTGGGCCACGGCGACATGCTGTTCCTGCCGCCGGGCTCGGGTTATCCGCAGCGGGTGCACGGGGCATTCGTGTCGGACGAGGAAGTGCACCGCGTGGTGGAACATCTGAAGGCCCACGGCGAGCCGCAATACGAAGAAGCCATCCTGGCCGGCCCGGCATCGGAAGAGCCGCAGCAAGGCGACATGTTCGGCGAACCCGGCGACGAGGCCGATCCGCTCTACGACGAAGCGGTGGCCTACGTCACGCGCAGCCGGCGCGCCTCGATCTCCTCGGTGCAGCGCCAGTTCCGCATCGGCTACAACCGCGCCGCGCGCCTGGTGGAGCAGATGGAAGCCGCCGGTATCCTGTCGTCGATGTCCAAGAGCGGCAGCCGCGATGTGCTGGCGCCGCCGCCACCGGACTTGTGAGCGTTTCCGACGCTTGGTTTCCCACGCTTATTTTGCAAGTTTCGAGGTCTTGCTGATGAAGGCAAAAATCATCACCGTCGCCATCAGTTCGACAATGGCGATGGTGGTCAGGCCTTTGCCGTATTGCCCGGTGGTGGTTTTGAGATAACCCAGCAGTTGCGGCGAGAAATACCCCGCCAGGTTGGCCACCGAATTGATCACCGCCAGGCCGACCACGATCGCCGTACCCGACAGGAAACGTCCCGGCAATTGCCAGAACACGGGAATCGCGCCCATCGTGCCGGCAGATGACAGCGCCAGTGCGAACACCACGCCTGCGGCGCTCTTCTCGCCCAGGAAATACGCCGCCAGCAGCAAGCCCAGCGCGCCGATGGCGGCCGCCACTGCGGTGTGGATGCGCACTTCCTTGTTGCGATCCGAGAGGTAGCCGTTGAGCAGCATGCCCAGCCAGCCGCAGCAGTAAATCCCGCCCATCACCCAGCCCAGCGTCTTGATGTCGGTGAAGCCGACTTCCTTGACCAGGCTCGGGCCGTAATAGACCAGCGTGGCGTTGCCGGCGATGATGCAGAAGAACACCATGATCAGCACCCACATGCGTGCACTGCGCACGGAGGCGAAGAAGCTGTGCTCGCGCGGCCCCAGCGCCTGGTCTTCGGCGGCCAGTTCGGTTTCGACATGTTCCTTTTCACGTTCGCTGAGCCAGTGCGCATCGCGCGGACGATCGGTCAGCAGGAAATATGCCGCCGCGCCGGCCAGGATCGACGGAATCCCTTCGATCACGAACAGCCACTGCCAGCCCTTGAAACCGCCCAGGCCCTGCGACAGCTCCATGATGTAGGCCGCCAGCGGACTGCCGACCACCAGCGAGACCGCCGAGGCCGACACGAAGATCCCCAGCGCCTTGCCGCGCCGGTGCGTCGGCAACCAGTAAGTCAGGTACAGGATCACGCCCGGCTGCAGGCCGGCTTCGAACGCGCCCATCAGGAAGCGCAGGAAATAGAACTGCGTTGACGTCTGCACCCACGCCATCAGGACACAGGTGATGCCCCAGCCGATGGTGATGCGCATGATGGTCTTGCGCGCACCGAATTTTTGCAGCAACAAGTTGCTCGGCACCTCGAAAATGAAATAGCCGATGAAGAAGATCCCGGCGCCGGCGCCGTAGACGGCATCCGACCATTGCAGGTCGCTCATCATCGTCAGCTTGGCAAAGCCGACATTGACGCGGTCGACCCAAGCCAGGAACCAGATCAGCGTGACGAACGGGACGATGCGCCAGACAACGCGACGGAAAGTGAGGTCGCGCTCTGCCACGGCGGTGTCGGCATCGATATTGGCAGGCGCGGCTGCGGCGATGGTGTTCATGGGGTCCCCTGTCTTGGATGAATCGAATCCGTGACGGCCCCCTCGATTTGCACCACTGCTGTGCAAATCAGCGAAGTTTGCCGTCCTCTTCCAGGCAAGCAGCATCCATGCCACTGCCGGAACGGGACCTCATCCGAATGTCGGGGAAAATTGTCGGGAGAAAATGTTGCAGCCTTGATCAGGCCTTGCAACGCAGCCGGGGCGTCGTTACAGCGAACTGTCCTTGCCCGGGAAGCGCAAGGCGAAACCGCGCTGGGCCTTGCTGACATTGCTCGGCGCCAAGGCAATCGCCTGCCGCAGCGCCTGCGAAAACGCCAGCAGTTCGTCGGTCTGGCCGGATTTCAACTCCAGCTCGATCTCGCAGAGGGGCAGCGCCCGGCCGGCCGCCTCGACCACGCCCTGGTCCAGCGCCAGTTCAATGTCGGTGCCGTGCGGCAGGCGCAACTGCCAGGCAGTACGGCGGAAACTGGTGGTGAAGACCTCTTCCAACTGCTGCGCCAGCCCGGGCAATTCCAGCGCAGTGCGGGCGGCGGGATTGTCGACCAGCGGCAGCAGCTTGCCCAACTCGATCTGCGGGCCGGCCACTTCGCATTCCCATTCGTGGCGTTGATGCAGGCCGGCCGCGACGCTGCCGCCGCCCTTGTAGGTCTGGATCCACAATGCCCCGGCCTTGCGCACGCGCAGCGCCGAGCGGTGCTGCTTCAGGTGCAGCGTGGGAGTATCGAAATAGGTGCTGAACAAGTCCTGGGATGTGGCGGCGCCGACGGCATGTTGCTGCAGCAAGGGCAAGGCGCAGAAAGCAACCACGTCCTCGGCGGCGATCAATAGTTTGAGTTCGATTTCCATGTCCGGGAGTTTACCCCCAAACCTGTCGTATCATGGCGGACTTTGCTTCATTGAGCCTCTCATGTCCGACCTCCCGCCAGAATCTCCCGACACCGATAACGCAGGACCCGCCACCGACATTGTCGATGTGATCCAGGAACCTCGCCTGTGGCGCGATGAAGGCTGGACCGCGCGCATCATCAAGAACGACGACGATGACGGCTGGGCGGTGGAGATGACGCGTGAAGGCGAACGCGAACCGACGCTGATCGGGCCGTGGACCATGGGCCGCGACAAGAAGAACCCGAAACCGATGGACAAGAACGCCTTCAACACGCTGGTGAAGACCGCCTCGGAATTCCGCCGCCGCAGCGAGCAGCAGTTGCACGCGCAGTTGCACAAGCACGTGACCGTCGACGGCCCGGAAGGCAGCGTCAAGGTGACGCTCGACATTGTTCCCGATGACGACTTCCCGTATGCCGACCTGAAAGCCTGGGACGAGATGGGCGAGATGCTGGCCAAGGCGCAGGTGGCGCCCAACTTCAAACTGAGCGCCGCCAGCGCCGAACGCTGGGTCGAGGGTGGTTTTCGCAAGCCCACCTCAGGTTAAGAACCCGCTCAGATTAAGAACCCGATTGGCTTGATCCAATAAAAAACGGCAGACGCAAGGTCTGCCGTTTGAGTTTTTGCGCTTGCGCGCGAGCCTCTTTATCCTGTCACACCCGGTAAATCTTTTCGCCGGTCTGGACAATCTTGAATTTGGCGTCCGACAAGGGATCGAGCGCGCGGCCGTCAGCCAGCTTGTAGGTCTTTCCGGGGGGAGCGGCCTTGTCGGCTTCTTCCAGCGCCGTCTGGTACACCTCGACGTGATAAGCGCCGCCTGTCTTGCCTTTGGCGTCAAATTTTTCAACCAAATCCATATGTGTCTCCTCGTGGTTTCGGGTCAAGTGCTGCCTATAAAGATAGCAGATTTATTTTTCTGCGCGGCAGAGATTTGAAGATATTTGCGCCTCCTTCCCACCACGTCGCGAAAACATGGAAAACTAGCCGCTCTTACGACTCGCCGACCGGTCCAGATGGCTTTCCATACGAACAACAAACGACAACGAATTCATTACGACATCATTGAAGGCGATCGCTCCAAACCGTGGCTGGTGTTCCTCCACGAAGGCTTGGGTTGCACTGCAATGTGGAGGGATTTTCCGCAACGCTTGTGTACGGCGACAGGCTGTCGCGGGCTGCTGTACGACCGGCTGGGCTATGGCCTTTCCGACGCACTGCAACAAACACGCGGACTCGATTACCTGCACCGTTATGCGCTCGACGAATTGCCGGACATTCTCGCTGCGCTGTTGCCACGGCAAGCCTACCTCCTGATCGGCCACTCCGACGGCGGCAGCATCGCCTTGTTGCATGCGGCACAACGTCCGCCCCTGCTGCAGGGCATCGTCACCGAAGCGGCGCACGTGTTTGTCGAACCGGTGACGCTGGACGGCATCCGCGTGGCTGATCGCGCCTATGCCGATGGCAAGCTGAAGGGGCTGCAGAAATATCATGGCGAAAAGACCGGACAGATCTTCAAAGCCTGGTCCGAGACATGGCTGATGCCCGCCTTCGCCGACTGGAACATCGAGGCCGACTTGCCGCGCATTGCCTGTCCGGCGCTGGTGATGCAAGGCATTGACGATCAGTACGGCACGCCGGCCCAGGTGGACGCCATCATCGCCGGCATCGCCCAAGCAAACGCTGCGCCGGCGGTCAAAGCCATGCTCGCCGATTGCGGCCACAGCCCGCATCAGGAACAGCCGCAGGCGGTGCTCGACCTGATGTACGATTTCGTCTCGAAACGCATCGCGGAATCTTGCAAATAGCCGCCGCAGCCTGAACCACTACAGCGTCGCCACCTGCTCCAGGAAGGATGCCACCAGGCGGCTGTCCTTGCGGTCGGCCAGGCAATAAATATACGTGTGCGTGCTGACCGGGTTGCCTTCGATGCGCAGCAATTTCAACCGCGGATCCGGCACGAACTCCGCCTCCGACACGGCACCCAGTCCGATACCCCGCGCCACCGCCTCGCGCAGCGCTTCACGGCTGCCGATTTCCATCACCACGCGCGGCATGACGTCGGCTTCCTTCAGCACTTTCTCCAGCGCCAGCCGAGTAGTCGAGCCCTGCTCGCGCATCACCATCGGCTGGCCGTGCAAATCCTGCAAGGTAATGGAGTCGCGCTTGGCGAACGGATGATCGACGTGGGCGAACACCACGATGGCGTGGTCCGCATACGGCACCGCGACGAAGCGCGGATCGTCGTTGAAGCTGGCCAGCACGGCGACGTCGGTGACATAGTTTTCAAGATCGGCCATGGTCTCGGCCGAATTGCCCATGCGGATCGACAGCTCGACATTGGGAAACTTGCGGCGATAGGCGTCGACCATTTCGATCACATGGAACGGCCCCACCGCACCCAGCTTCAGGTGACCGATATTGAGCACGCCGGAGTTGTACAGCAGGTTGTAGGCATCGAGCTCCAGCTCGGCGATCTTCTGCGCGATCGGCAACAAGCGCTGGCCGGTGTCGGTCAGGTCGAGCCGGCGACCGCGCCGGTAGAACAATTCGACATTGTGCTGGCGTTCCAGCGCCTGCACCTGTGACGTCAGCGTCGGCTGGCTGACGCCGAGCGTGCGCGCCGCGGCACTGAAACCGCGATTGCGGGCGACAGCGAGGAAAGCGCGCAGTTGCGAAGGCGTCATCTATAGATCCAATCAATAGGTCATCGTCAATCTCCTGATTATATCGATAATAAAGGCGTCACAATAGCTGCCTATTCTGTCGGTCATGAACCCAAGCCCGCCCTCACAGGACGGACCTTACTCACCGCCGCCAGGAGCATCATGAAGCGTCTCTCCGCCCTTTTTCGCCCTTTGGCCTTGTGCCTTAGCCTGATTTCCGCAACCTCCGCATTCGCTGCTCAACCGCAGCAACTCACCGTCGGCCTGATCCCCGCCGAAGATTCGCAAGCCATGCTGGAAAACAGCAAGAAGGTCATCGACAGCCTGCAAGAGCAGCTGGGCATGCCGGTCAAACCATTCATTGCCACCGACTACAACGGCATCATCGAAGCGCTGCGTTCGAAGAAGCTGGATGTCGCCTACCTCGGTCCGTTCTCCTACGTGCTGGCCAGCTCGATCGCCAACGTCGAAGCCTTCTCCGTCGCCGAAACCAAGAAGACCGGCAAGAGCGCCTACAAGAGCCTGATCATCGTGCGCAAGGACAGCGGCATCGAAACAGTGCCGCAACTCAAGGGCCGCACCATGGCCTTCGTCGATCCGTCGTCGGCCTCCGGCCACCTGTTCCCGACTGCCGGCCTGCAAAAGCAAGGCGTCGAGCCGAACAAGTATTTCTCCCGCGTGATCTTCTCCGGTTCGCATGACGCCAGCATCCTTGCCGTCGCCAACAAGAAGGTCGACGCCGCCGCCGTGGCAGACCGAATCCTGGCCGCCGCCATCGCCAAGGGCGTGGTCAAGCAAAGCGACTTCAACATCGTCTGGACCTCGCCGGACATTCCGGAGTCGCCGATGGTCTGGCGCAAGGACCTCGATCCTGAGCTGAAGAAAAAGATCGCCGCCGCTTTCGCCAACATCAAGAACGTCGAATGGGGCGACCAAGGCGTACTGAACGGCTTCGTGCCGACCAACGACACCGCCTACAACGTCGTGCGCGACACCGCCAAGATCCTCAATCTCGACCTCAAGGCAATGAAATGATCAAGATCCGTTCGCTCACCAAGCAATACGGCAGCAATGCCGTGCTGCGCGGCATCGACCTCGATGTCGCTCCCGGAGAATTCCTGGTCGTGCTGGGACCGTCCGGCGCCGGCAAGTCGACCTTGCTGCGCTGTATCAACGGTCTGGCCACGCCGACTTCCGGTGAACTGGTAGCGGCCGGATTCGACGCCACCGATGCGCACAACGGCAATATCCGCAAGTTGCGCCAGCAAGTGGCCATGATCTTCCAGCATCACAATGTCGTGCCGCGCCTGTCGGTGCTGAAAAACGTGCTGACCGGCCGGCTCGGCCAGACCTCGACGCTCGCCTCGGTGCTGCAATTGTTCAGCCGCCAGGATGTGGCGCTGGCGATGGATTGCCTGCGCCGCGTCGAGCTGGAACACAAGGCGCAACAACGCACCGACGCGCTGTCCGGCGGCCAGCGCCAGCGCGTCGGCATCGCCCGCGCCTTGGCGCAGCGACCCCAAGTCATCCTGGCCGACGAACCGGTCGCCAGCCTCGACCCCAAGACCTCGCGCCTGGTGCTGCAATACCTGCGCGCCGCCTGCCGCGAACTCGGCATCACCGTGGTCTGCAACCTGCATCAGGTCGACTACGCCCGTGAATTCGGCGACCGCATCGTCGGCCTGGCCGGCGGCAAGCTGGTGTTCGACGGTCGCGGCGACGAGCTGCGCGAGTCGCACCTCAATCTCATCTATTCCGGCCTCGATCAAGTCAAGGCGCAGGAAGAGACATACGCCGCGCGGCAGCCGTCGGAAATGGTCCTGGAAGGAGCCATGTCATGAGCACGCCCTTGTCTACTCAAATGGACCGCGCCAGTTACCACGACTACGTCTGGACCGGCGCCCGTCCGCTGACCCTGCGCTCCTGGCTGCTGTCGATCGCCGCCGTGGCCGCGGTCGCCTTCATCCTCGCGTGGAGCGCCCAAGGCACGCAACTGAGCTGGGGCGAACTGGCCGACGGCCTGCCGCAGATCGGCGACTTCCTGAGCCGCTCCTTCCCGCCCAACTGGAAGATCCTCGGCAATCTGGTCGGCCCCGCAGTGGAAACCGTCCAGATCGCCATCTGGGGCACGCTGCTGGGCGTCATCGGCGCGATCCCCGTGTCCTTCCTGGCGGCGCGCAACCTCAATCGCAACCGGGTGGTGTACCAATCGGTGCGTCAGATGCTCAACGTCACGCGCAGCATTAACGAGCTGATCCTGGCGCTGGTGTTCGTCTCCGCGGTCGGTCTCGGTCCTTTCCCGGGTGTATTGGCGCTGGCCTTGCATGGCATCGGCATGGTCGGCAAATTCTTCGCCGAAAGCATCGAGGAAATCGACGACGGCCCGCTGGAAGCCCTGCGCGCTACCGGCGCCCGTCCGCTGCAGGTGATCGTCTTCGGCGTGCTGCCGCAAGTCATCACCGCCTGGATCGCCACCGTCCTGTACCGCTTTGAGGTCAACCTGCGCCAGGCCACCGTGCTCGGCATGGTCGGCGCCGGCGGCCTCGGTTTCGAACTGGTCAGCAGCCTGAAGCTGTTCAAGTACCAGGACACCGCCACCTGCATCGTGGTCGTGACGCTGATGGTGGTGGTTGCCGACACCATCTCCAGTCGTTTGCGCCAGATGATCCAGGACGGCAAGACTCATTAATTTCGTAGTCTTATTTTTAGCAAAGAAGCCCATGTGGAATTATCACAACCCGGTCGCCATCCAGGCCGGCAGCGGCAGCCTGGCGCAATTGCCGGCGCTGCTCAACGGCAGGCGCGCCCTGCTGATCACCTTCCCCGAAGCCGCCGCGCTCGGACTGGAAGCACGCATCGCGCAATTGCTGGGCGCGCAACTGGCCGGCATTGAAAACGCCGTGCAACCGAATCCCGACGTCAGCTGGCTCGCCGCGATGTATGAGCGCGTATGGCGCGAACACCCTGACGTCGATTGCATCGTCGCCTTTGGCGGCGGCAGCGTCATCGACTGCGCCAAGGCCATGCTGACGCGCACGCCTTCGGGCCGCTTTGACGAATTGCTGGCGCATTTGCAAGGCTCACGTGAGGGTGCACCTCTCTCAGGCGCAGGCGCCAAGACGCTGATCGCCATCCCCACCACCGCCGGAACCGGCAGCGAAGTCACGCCTTGGGCCACCATCTGGGATGCCGGTGCCGGCAGCAAGTATTCGCTGCACCAGAGCTGGACCTGGCCGGCAGCGGCCATCATCGATCCGCAACTGATGCTGAGCCTGCCGACCGGCATCACGCTGGCCAGCGGCCTCGATGCGCTGTCGCATGCGCTGGAATCGATCTGGAACATCAACCGCAATCCGGTCTCGTCCAGCCTGGCCGCCGCCGCCGCGCGCAGCATCCTCGCCACCTTGCCCGACCTCATGGCGCATCCGCGCGCGCTGGCGCTGCGCGAACGCATGGCCACCGCCGCGCTGCAAGCCGGCCTGGCGTTCTCCAACACCAAGACCGCGCTGGCGCATTCGCTGTCCTACGACATCACGCTGCACCACGGGGTCGCCCATGGCATCGCCTGCTCGTTCTCGCTGCCGCACGTGATGGCGCTGGCCTTCGGCAACGATGACGCCGTCGACGCCCTGCTTCTGGACATCTTCGACGCCGCCGATGCGCAGCAAGCCGTCGCCATGCTGTCGGCGTTTCTCGAACGTCTCGGCGTCAGCACCGATCCTGCGCACTACGGCGTCGCCGATGCCTGGGACACGCTGGTGCAACGCGCGCTGCAAGGTCCGCGCGGACGCAACTTCATCGCCGCCGTCCACTCCTGATCGTATTTTTAACCGCATAGGAACCCCATGACACGTCCCCTCCACACCCCCATTGACCTGCAAGCGGTGATCTTCGACTGGGCCGGCACGCTGGTCGATTTCGGCTCGCTGGCGCCGACGCAGATTTTCGTCGATGCCTTCAAGAGCTTCGACATGAACATCTCGCTGAAACAGGCGCGCGGTCCGATGGGTTTGTCCAAGTGGCAGCACATCCGCACCCTGCTCGACAATCCTGACATCGCCCGCCAATGGCAAGAGTGCCACGGCGCGCTGCCGAGCGACGCCGACGTCGACGCCATCTATGCACGCTTCATGCCGATGCAAATCGCCAAGGTCGGTGAATATTCCCAAGCCATCGACGGCGCCGCCGGCATGCTCGCCTGGTTGCGCGGCAAGGGCCTGAAAATCGGTTCCTGCTCCGGTTATCCGCGCCAGGTGCTGGACGTGTTGCTGCCGCTGGCGGCGGCTGAGGGTATCGCGCCCGACCATGTGATCGCCGGCGATGAACTGGAAGCCGGCGGCCGTCCCGGTCCGTACATGGCGCTGGCCAACATGCTGGCGCTGAAGATCGGCGACGTCGCTGCCTGCATCAAGGTCGACGACACCGTGCCCGGCATCGAGGAAGGCATCCGCGCCGGCATGTGGACTGTCGGCGTCTCGCTGTCCGGCAACGAAGTCGGTTGCACCAGGGCCGAACTGGCGCAGCTGTCGCCGGAGCAAATCAAGGCGCTCAAGGCGCTGGCCGAAATGCGGCTGCGCGAAGCCGGCGCGCATTACGTCATCGACTCGGTGGCGGACCTGCCGGCGGTGGTCGACGCCATCGCCGCGCGACTCAAGGCCGGCGAACGTCCATAGCCAATAGCGAGGCCGCCACCGGGGTGTCGAGCGACGGCGTACAATACCGCCGCGGCATTCCATAAAAATCTTTCAGAACTCCCCGTGGCAGCTTACATCTTCGTCCTGAGCGTCGGCCTGATTGCCGGCATGGTCAGCGGCATCATCGGTACAGGCTCTTCCATCATGCTGCTGCCGGTTCTGGTCTACAACTTCGGCCCCAAGCAGGCGGTGCCCATCATGGCGGTAGCCGCGGTGATGGCCAACCTCTCGCGCGTGCTGGTCTGGTGGCGCGTGGTCGACTGGCGCGCCTTCCTGGCGTATTCAATTCCCGGCGTGCCGGCGGCGGCGCTCGGCGCCCGCACCTTGCTGGAATTGCCCCCGCACTTCATCGACATCAGCCTCGGCCTGTTCTTCATCGCCATGATCCCGTTCCGCCATTGGGTCAAAAGGCGCAACTTCAGCATCCGTCTCTGGCAACTGGCGCTGGCCGGCGCTGTCATCGGCTACCTGACCGGCATCGTGCTGTCGACCGGGCCGCTCAGCGTACCGGTGTTCACCGCCTACGGACTCAGCAAGGGCGCCTTCCTCTCCACCGAAGCGGCCAGTTCGCTGCTGCTTTACGTCAGTAAGGTACTGACCTTCCGCGAGTTCGGCGCGATGCCATTGTCGGTGTTCCTGCAAGGCTTGCTGGTGGGCGCGTCGCTGATGGCCGGCACTTTCCTCGGCAAGGTCTTCGTCATGAAAATGAGCGAAGCCAATTTCCAGCGCCTGCTGGACCTGCTGCTGCTGGCCTCGGGTTTGTCGCTGCTGTGGGCAGCGCTGAGCTGAAGCCGCTGCGGCGCACTGGCGCGCTTTGGCTTATGCTTGCAAGACCATCCGGATAACACCCTCCGCAACAACGAAACAAGGAAATCATCATGCCCAAGAAAGAAAAGCTCGATCCGGAAACCGAAGCCCTGATCCAGTGGTGTACCGAAGTCGAGAAATTCCTCGTCAAAGGCGGCGCCACGCTGGAACAGGCGCAAGAACACATCGAGGAAGAGGTCGAATGGTTCACCGACCTGTTCTATGACGGCCTGACACCGGAAGAAGCCGCCAAGGAAGCGCTGAATTAAGCGTTCGATCTTGATTCCTCAAAGCAACAAGAATCTTCTCATCTCCCTGCAATTCCGCTCCCGGCCTGGCTCCGGGAGTTCTCCTCAGTGATTTCCACATTTCTGCAACACCGGTTTTTTGAGAGTTTTCTCATATAAATCCGATCCTTAAATCGTCAAAATGGCTTCACTGCTTAAGCAAACACAAGGTGCTGAAGCAAAACGGATTCAAACGAACTTCACCATTTTGACTACTTAAGGAAACGATCATGAACAAGCAAATCGCCCTCTTCTCCGCCCTGACCGCCTCCCTGCTGGTGTCCTTCGCTGCGCAAGCCGCCGACACCGCCGAACTGAAGGTCAAAGGCGTGATCCGCCCTTCGGCCTGCACCCCGGCTTTCACCGGCACCAACGTGGTCGACTACGGCACCATCGCCGCCAAGGGCCTGAGCGCCACGGCGCCGAACGTGCTGGCTGAAAAAACCATCGCCTTCACCGTGACTTGCGATGCAGCAACCAAAGTTGCTGTCCGCGCCATCGACAACAAGGCCTCGACTGTGGTCACCGGCCTGATGACGGCGATCAACTCCAATCTGGGCGACAAGCATGCCTACGGCCTGGGCGCGGCGGGCGGCAAGAACATCGGTGCCTACAGCGTGCGCACCATCGTCGGCTCGTTCACGGCCGACGGCGCTACGCCTGACGTGGTGGCCGACGCCGCCAACAACGGCACCTGGGCCAAGTCGACCTACGGCCGCTTCCACGCCGACGGCACTGCACGCCAGTCGTTCGCCGCTACCGGCGCGACCACCCCAGGTTCCTACAAGACCATGTCCGGCAACCTCGGCGTGACCGCCGTGCTGGACAAGGGCGCCAACCTGCCGCTGACGCAAAACATCGACCTCGACGGCTCGGCCACGATTGAAGTGCAGTACCTGTAATGACCGCTTGCCGGTAATCTCCTGTGGTTCCTGTTAGCCCGTCGGCTCCACCGGCGGGCTTTTTTTGCGTTTGCAACGGCGTAGCGGGATAGTTCGCCTGCACCTCGTCTTGTCCCAACAGCGGCGCCTCGTCCACCAGCGCATCGATGGCGGCGCACACCTTGGAAGGCAAGTGCCGTGCTTGCGGCCACGCCGCGCATGGCGCTGGCGCGGACTAGAACAATTCCTTCTGCCCGCCGACCAGCGCCCCAAAGTCATCCTGCAAGAACGGCAGGATGGCGTCGGCCACCGGCTGTAGCTGGCGCGTGACGTAGTGATCGTAGTCGATGGCCGCGCGACGCGTCTCCAGCGGTTCCGGGCCGGCGGTGGTCATGACGTAGCTGATCCAGCCGCCGTCCTGGTATTGCAGCGGCCGGCCCTGTTCGCGGTTGAAGTCGTCGGCCATGCGCGCGGCACGCACGTGCGGCGGGACGTTGCGCTCGTAGGCGTCGAGCGGTCGCCGCAGGCGCTTGCGATACACCAGCGCATCATCGAGCGCGCCGCTGAGCGTGCGTTCGACGTAATCGCGCACGTAATCCTGATATGGCTCGCGGCGGAAAATCCGTTGATACAGCTCCTGCTGGAACTGCTGCGCCAACGGCGTCCAGTCGGTACGCACCGACTCCAGTCCCTTGTAGACCATTTCCTCGCGACCGTCCGGCTTGATCACCAGGCCGGCATAGCGCTTCTTGCTGCCGAAGTCGGTGCCGCGCACATTGGGCATGAGGAAGCGCCGATAGTGGGTTTCGTATTCCAGCTCGAGCGCATTGTCGAGGCCGTAGGTCTCCTTCAAATGCGCTGCCCACCAGTCGTTGACGTGCCGCACCAGCGCATTGCCGATGGCGTCGGCGGACTCTTCGTCGTGCGCCTTCCTGAGCCAGACGAAGGTGGAGTCGGTGTCGCCGTAGATGACTTCATAACCCTGCGCCTCGATCAGCTCGCGCGTGCGGTGCATGATCTCGTGGCCGCGCATCGTGATCGACGACGCCAGGCGTGCGTCGAAGAAGCGGCAGCCGGTCGAACCCAGCACCCCGTAGAGCGAATTCATGATGATCTTGAGCGCCTGCGACAAGGGCTTGTTCTGCTGGCGCTTGGCAACTTCACGGCCCTGCCAGATCTTTTCAACGATGGCCGGCAGGCTGTGCTTGCTGCGTGAGAAGCGCGCGCCGCGGAAACCCGGCACCGAGTCGGCGTCGCCGGGATGCGCCAGCCCTTCGATCAGGCCGACCGGATCGATCAGGAAGGTACGGATGATGGACGGATACAGGCTCTTGTAGTCGAGCACCAGCACCGAGTCGAACAAGCCGCTTTGCGAATCCATCACGAAGCCGCCCGGGCTCGGCTCGCCCGGCGTATCGCCCAGGTTCGGCGCGACGAATCCGAGGCGATGCATGTGCGGCATGTAGAGATGGCCGAACGCCGCCACCGAGCCGCCGTTGCGATCGGCCGGCAGGCCCGTCACCGAGGCGCGTTCGAGCAAAAAGCTCAGCAATTCGGTCTTGGCGAAGATGCGCGTGACGAGCTCGCAATCCTTGAGGTTGTAGGTCGCCAGCGCCGGTTTGTCTTCGGCGAAGCGGCGGTCGATTTCATCCATGCGCTGGTAGGCGTTGTTGATCGCCTTGCCCTCGCCAAGCAAGGTCTGCGATACCGATTCAAGACTGAACGACGGGAAACTCCAGGTCGCCGAACGCAGCGCCTCGATGCCGTCGATGATCAGCCGCCCCGCCGCGGAGGCGAAATAATGATTCTGCTGGAAGCCGTGTTCACGCCATTCCAGCTCGCTGCCGTCGCGGCCGAAACGCAGCGGGACGCCGAAGCGCGCGGCATGCTCGCGCAGCACGCGCAAGTCGAACTGCACCACGTTCCAGCCGATGATGGCGTCGGGATCGTGCTGCGCCATCCATTGATTCAGTTTCTCCAGCATCTGCGCGCGGCTGTCGCAATATTCCATGTCGAAGTCGAGGCCACGGGCGTCACCATTCGGTGGACCCAGCATGTAGACCTGGCGTTGGCCGCAACCTTCCAGCGCGATCGAATACAGGTCGCCGCCCATGGTCGTCTCGATATCGAGCGACACCAGTTTCAGTCGCGGGCGATAGTCAGGGGCAGGCTTGAGCTGGGTGTTGAGCAGCGGTCCGGCGCCGTTGGCGTCTCCGCTGAACAGGACAGGCGCCGTGATGAATCGCTCCATCAGATAGCGCTCCGGCGGACGGATGTCGGCCTCGTAGATAGCCAGGCCATAGTCCCGGAACTGCTTCTCGATCTTGATCAGCTGGCGATGCTGGCGGCAATACAGGCCCAGCACCGGACGGTGCGAAAAGTCGCTCAGCTGCAACGGCCGCAGCTCGACGTCGCGCTCATTGCGCAGCAGCGCGTCGGCTTGTTCGCGTTGTTCTGCGGGAATGAAAGCGACGGAATGCTGCGGCGGCAGGCGCACCAGTTGCGGCCCGTCATCGGTCGCCAGCCAGAACTCGACTTCGGTCCCGGCCGGCGTGTCGCGCCAATGCCTGGTGAGGAGAAAACCTGCTCGTTGTTGCGTCACGTTACTGCTGCCTTGCTGCCGTTTTTGGAATCGCGCAAGTATAGGCGATTCCGGGCGATTATTCCGGCGGCGTCAGCGCTGCGTCGGCGCGCCGTCGAGGATCTTGTCCTGCGCCTCGGCGTCAGCCAAAGTGGACGGTGCCAGCTCGACCGGATCCATCGCAGAACGCAGGCGCGGCAACGCCTCGGGATGATGCTCGGCAATGAAGGCGATCATCGATTCGCGGATCGCACAGCGCAGGTCGAAGGCATTGCCGGAATTCTGCGCACTGACCAGCATGCGCACCTGCATCGCGCGCTCGTTGGAATCGGTCACCTGCAACCCGCATACGCGCCCATCCCATTGCGGCGCAGCCTTGCAGACGCGTTCGAACTCGGTCCTCAGCGCCGCCACCGGCAGCTTGAAATCCAGCCACAGGAACACAGTCCCGAGGATGGTTGACGACGTATGCGTCCAGTTCTCGAAGGGATTTTCGATGAACCATTGCAGCGGCACGATCATGCGGCGCTCATCCCAGATGCGCACCACCACGAAGGTGCCGGTGATCTCTTCCACGCGGCCCCATTCGCCGTTGACGATCAGCACGTCATCGATGCGGATCGGTTGCGAAAACGCAATCTGCAGGCCGGCGATGAAGTTGCCCAGCACCGGCCGCGCCGCGATACCGGCAACCAGCCCTGCCACGCCTGCCGAGGCCAGCAGGCTCGCGCCGAACTGGCGCGCACCCGGCAAGGTCAGCAGCACGAAGGACAGTCCCAGCAAACCGACAATGAAATACGCGCTGCGCGTGAGCACGCGCGTCTGTGTCAGGATGCGGCGCGCCTTGAGGTTGTCGGCGACGTCGTATGGATTGAGTTGGGTGATCGTGACGCTGACCGACTCGATGCACTTCATCACACACCAGGTGAGCGCGACGATCAGCGCCACCGTGCTGATGTAAGACAGCGAGCGCAAACCGGGCGTGTCGTCAGGCGCCGCCGTCAACACCACGCGCACCGCGAACAAGGCCACGCAAACCTGGCTGGCGCGAAACGCGATGTGTGTGGCGTTGGTGGTGAAGGGCCGGTTGTGCACCAGCCGCCGCAATAGGAGGATGCCAATGCGATGCACGACCATCGCCAGCAGAATCGCCAGCACGGCAGCCACCGCGACGATCAGTCCGGACTGCAGCGGACCTGGCTGGAGGTCGTTGAGATACGGTATTTCCATAGGCGACTCCTGTTCATGTACCTGAAAGGAGATCGCCGATGCACGGCGTCAGTTCCCGAGGCTCAACCCGATGCTTGACTCTCTGCCAACATCACCGAGCCCTGCTTGCTGACCAGGTAGGCGCCCGCGCCGGTCCTGCCGGCGACCACGCGCACCGGTTTGCCGTCGATGAAATGCAAGGCCGCGCCGTCATCCACCGCCACGCCGGCCGGCAGTTTTTCGTCGCGCACGAAAGCCTCGAACGCCGGGCGGCGTTCCGGTTCATGGGAATAATGCGGGCAGCAGGTGCCGCGCAAAAAACCGAGGCCGTCCAGCGGCGCCAGCACGCCGGCGTTGGAGTCCGTCACGCCGTGTTCGAACCAGCACATCGCGCCGGCGCTCACGCCCGCCAGCACGGTGCCGCTTTGCAGCGCTTCCTTGAGGATCGCCGGGAAGCCCCATGCGCGCCATACCGCCAGCATGCTCTTGGTGTTGCCGCCGCCGACGAAAATCACGTCTTGCGCCATGGCCCATTCGCGCAGGTCCGGCGTGCGGTCGAAGAACGGCAGATGCGTCGGCATGCAATCGAGCGCCGCAAAGCGTGCATAGAATTTGAGGAGATAAGACGGCGCATCGCCGCTGGCAGTCGGCACGAAGCCGATGCGGGGATGCGCGGTGCGGGCTTGCTTGAGGATGTATTCGTCGAGGGAAGGATCGCTCTCCGTCGAAAAACCGCCGCCGCCCAGTGTGATGATTTGCTGTTTCATATTTTTATGACTGCAGGAAGTACGAACTTGAATGGTCTTACCAGTAAATTAACATCAAAAGCAAATAGAACGATCGTTATCATGCCATGGGCGAGACAAAATATATTGCAGTGCAACGTTTGGAAACATAAAAAAAGCCGGAAGTTTTCACTTTCGGCTTTTTATTGTTTTCAAAACGTCAACTTGAGGCGTCAGGCGTTCTTCCACTCCGCGCTGCGTTTCTGCAGGAAGGCATTGACGCCCTCTTTCTGGTCTTCGGTGCTGAACAGATCCAGGAAGAGTTCCCGCTCCACCGGCAGGTTGGCCATCGGCGGCTGGTGACGTGCGCCTTGAATCAACTTTTTGCTGGCGGCCACGCTTGACGGGCTCTGCTTGTCGACCTGCTTCGCCAGCTCCAGCGCGCGCTGTTTAGCCTGCCCCTTCTCAACCACTTCCTCCACCAGGCCAATGCGCAAGGCGGTCTCGGCGGTGACGCGTTCGCCGCACAGGATCATGCGCTTGGCCCAGCCTTCACCGACCAGCAGCGGCAGCAATTGGGTGCCGCCGGCGCAGGGCAACAATCCCACTGCGGCTTCCGGCAAGGCCATCTGCGCCTGCGTCTCGGCGATGCGGATGTCGCAGGCCAACGCGCATTCGAGACCGCCACCCATGGCGTAGCCATTGATGGCGGCAATCGAGACGCCGCGGAACTGGCTCAGCGTCTCGAACGCTTCGCCGAAACGGCGCGCCATTTCCAGCGCCACTGCCTTGTCGCCGTCGGCGAACAGCTTCAGGTCGGCGCCGGCGGAAAAGAATTTCTCGCCCTCGCCCGTCACCACCAGGCTGTAAATGTTGCGGTCATTGTTGAGATCGGTGACGAGGCGCTTGAGATCGATCAGGCCTTCGCGCGTCCAGGTGTTGGCCGGCGGATTTGCCAGCGTGAGGATGGCGGTGTGGCCGTCTTTTTCAAGACGCAAATTGGTATAGCTGGTCATCGAATGTCCTCATTGGAGTCGTTGCTGAGCAGATGGCGCGCGATGATCACGCGCATGATTTCGTTGGTGCCTTCCAGGATCTGATGCACGCGCACGTCGCGGAAATAGCGCTCCAGCGGATATTCGCGGATGTAGCCGTAGCCGCCGTGGATCTGCAGCGCTTCATTGCAGATCTTGAAGCCGAGATCGGTGGCGAAGCGTTTGGCCATCGCGCAATACGTGGTGGCATTGGGCGATTTGGAATCCAGCTTGACTGCTGCCAGACGCACCATCTGGCGCGCGGCGACCAGTTCGGTCTGCATGTCGGCCAGCTTGAATTGCAGCGCCTGGAAGTCGGCGAGCGGACGACCGAACTGCTTGCGCTCCTTCATGTAGGCATGCGCTGCATCGAGCGCCGCCTGCGCTGCGCCGACCGAACAGGTGGCGATGTTGATGCGGCCGCCGTCGAGTCCCTTCATGGCGAACTTGAAACCCTCGCCTTCGGCGCCGAGCAGGTGATTGGCCGGCACCTTGACGTTGTCGAAGCTGATGGTGCGCGTCGGCTGGCTGTTCCAGCCCATCTTGACTTCCTTCTTGCCGTAGCTGATGCCGTCCGTATTGGCAGGCACTACGATGGCAGAGACGCCCTTGGCGCCGTCGCCGCCGGTGCGCGCCATCAACACCAGCACGTCGGTTGCGCCCGCACCCGAGATGAACGCCTTGGAACCGTTGATGATGTAGTGACCATCGACCAGTTTGGCGGTGGTCTTGAGCGACGCGGCGTCTGAACCCGAGCCGGGTTCGGTCAGGCAATAGGAGCCGATCTTCGTGCCTGCAGCGAGGTCGCCGCACCAGGTCGCCTTGACTTCCGGCGTGGCCCACGAGGCGATCATCCAGCTCACCATGTTATGGATGGTCAGGAACGCCGCCGTCGACGGACAGGCGTGCGCCAATTCTTCGAACACCACTGTGGCGTCGAGACGCGAAAGCCCCATGCCGCCGACTTCTTCGGGCGTGTACAGCGCGCAGAAACCCAGTTCGCCGGCCTTGGCGATGACGTCGACGGGGAAATGCGATTCCTCGTCCCAGCGGGCCGCGTGCGGCGCCATCTCGCCGGCGGCAAAATCACGCGCGCTGGCCTGGAAGGCCAACTGGTCTTCGTTCAGTTCAAAATCCATGCTTGTCTCCTGATGTCTGTTTTGTCTTGTTTGGCAAAAGACTAACGCAAAAGCAGCGCCGATGATGTCGCTTGGGCGACATTGGCGCTGAGGCTGAAGCCGTCATTCACGGCAGTCATTGTGCACGAAATGGGTAGTCTCCGAGGATCAGGTCAATGGCGCGCGGTGTGCAGCAATCCCAAACCGCTTTGCATCTCTGCACACCGCGCATCGCTTCGTTATGCAGCAGCGATACTTGCCACGTTGACCTTCTGCGCCAGGCCGACACCGACAGGCACGGCGGCGGTTGCATAACGCGCCAGCAATTCGTCCTGCTTGCCGCGTGTCTGCGCCAACGCCTTGTCCTTGACATGGCCATAACCGCGGATCTGTTCCGGCAACTGCGCAATCTCGACGGCCAGCGCCAGCTTGTCCGCGCTCAGACCATCCAGCAGCGACGCCACCGTCTCGCGATACTCCGCGATCAGGCGACGCTCGGTCTTGCGCTCTTCGGTATAGCCGAAGACGTCGAAGCTGCCGCCGCGCAAGCCCTTGAACTTCGCCAGCACTTTGAACGCCGACATCATCCAGGAACCGTACTTCGCCTTGACCAACCGGCCTTGCGCATCCTTCTTCGAGAACAGCGGCGGCGCCAGGTTGAAGCTCAGCGAGAAGTCGCCTTCGAACTGCTGTTTCAGTTGTTCCATGAAACGACCGTCGGTGTACAGGCGTGCGACTTCATATTCGTCCTTGTAGGCCATCAGCTTGGACAGATTGCGTGCGACTTCCATGCTGAGCTTGTCGCCCAGATTCAAGGCGGTTTCCTTCGCGCGCACTTGCTCAACGAAGCGTGCAAACGATTCCGCATAGGCAGCATCCTGGTAGTCGGTCAGGAAAGCCACGCGGCGCTTGATCAGCTTGTCCAGCGTCTCCGGCATGCGGATCACCACCGGTTGCGCCGGCACGGCGATGCGCTCGACGCGCGCCAGGTCGACGGCGGCGCGGCGGCCCCACAGGAAGCTGGTCTTGTTGGACTCGACGGCGACGCCGTTCATCTCGATGGCGCGCAGCAAGGCGGCTTCGGTCAACGGCAGTTCGCCACGTTGATACGCGTAGCCGAGCATGAACAGGTTGGTCGCAATCGAGTCGCCCATCAAGGCCGTCGCCAGACGTGTCGCATCGATGAAGTCGACCTGGTCGTCGACCGACTCCTGAATCAGCGCCTTGACGTCTTCAAACGGGAATTGCCAGTCCGGATTCTTGGCGAACTGTCCCGGCGGTTGCTGGTGCACGTTGACGACCGCGCGTGTACGGCCCGGACGCATCTTGGAAATCGCGTCATGCGAACCGGCCGTCAGCATGTCGCAGCCGAGGATCAGGTCGGCCTCGCCGGTGGCGATGCGCTGGGCACGGATCGCTTGCGGGGTGCGCGCGATGCGCACGTGCGAGGTCACCGAACCGTTCTTCTGCGACATGCCGGTCATGTCCAGCACCGACGCGCCCTTGCCTTCCAGGTGCGCAGCCATGCCCATCAGCGCGCCGATGGTGATGACGCCGGTGCCGCCGATGCCGTTGATGAGGATGTTGAATGGCGTGTCGCAGGACGGGATGGCCGGTTCCGGCAGCACGCCGAAGTCGTCGGCGCTGTCCTTCCTGATGACGCCGGTTTTGGACTTCTTGAGCTTGCCGCCGCTGACGGTGACGAAGCTTGGGCAAAATCCCTTGACGCAGGAATAATCCTTGTTGCACGAGGACTGATCGATGGCGCGCTTGCGGCCGAATTCAGTCTCCAGCGGCAGGATCGATGTGCAGTTCGATTGCATGCCGCAGTCGCCGCAGCCTTCGCAGACGGCTTCGTTGATGAACAGGCGCTGATCCGGGTCGGGATATTCGCCTTTCTTGCGGCGACGGCGCTTCTCGGCGGCGCAGGTCTGGTCGTAGATGATCACGGTCACGCCCGGCACCTCGCGCATCTCGCGTTGCACCGCGTCCATGTCCTTGCGGTCGTGGATGGTGACCAGGGCCGGCAGATTGGAGCGGTCGCTGTAGCGGCTGATGTCTTCGCTCACCAGCGCGATGCGCTTGATGCCTTCAGCCGCCATCTGCTGGGCGATCATCGGCACCGAGGTGGTGCCGTCGACCGGCTGGCCGCCGGTCATCGCCACTGCGTCGTTGTAGAGGATCTTGTAGGTCATGTTGACGTTGGCCGCGACGGCAGCGCGAATCGCCAGATAACCCGAGTGGAAATAAGTGCCGTCACCGAGGTTGGCAAACACGTGCGGCACTTGCGAAAACGGCGCCTGCCCGATCCACGGACCGCCCTCGCCACCCATGTGCGTGGTCAGCTTGTTGAACTCGGGATAGATGGCGGTGGCCATCACGTGGCAACCGATGCCGGCCAGCGCGAAGCTGCCTTCCGGCACCTTGGTCGAGGTGTTGTGCGGGCAGCCCGAGCAGTAATACGCCGGGCGCGGCGGCGTGCTCACCGCCTTGTTCAGCACCGCATCCTTGGCGTCGAGGAAAGCCAGGCGCGCCTTGATCAGGTCGCTGGTGTGAAAACGCGCGATGCGCGCCGCGATCACGCGCGCGATCTGCGCCACCGAGAAGTCCGCCTTGGAAGTCAGCAGCCATTCGCCGCGCGGGGCGACCCACTCGCCCTTTTCGTCGAACTTGCCGATCACGCGCGGACGTACGTCGTCGCGCCAGTTGTAGAGCTGTTCCTTGAGCTGGTATTCGACCATCTGGCGCTTCTCTTCGACCACCAGGATTTCGTCGAGGCCCTGGGCGAACTCGCGCACGCCTTCCGGCTCCAGCGGCCACGGCATCGACACCTTGAACAAGCGCAGGCCGATCTCGGCGGCGAAGTCTTCATCGATGCCGAGTTCGCTCAGCGCTTCCAGCACGTCGAGGTAGGACTTGCCCGAGGCGATGATGCCCAGCCGCGCCTTGGGGCTGTCGATCATCACGCGGTTGAGCTTGTTCGCGCGCGCGTAGGCGAGCGCAGCGTAGATCTTGTAATCCTGCATCAGCGCTTCTTGCTTGCGCGCCTGCACGCCCAGCGTGTCGGTCGACAAACGGGCGTTGAGGCCGCCTTCGGGCATGACGAAGTCGGCCGGGTATTTGATGTCGACGCGGAACGGATCGGCATCCACCGAGGCGCTCGACTCGACGGTATCGGCGAGCGCCTTGAAACCCACCGTACAGCCGGAGAAGCGCGACATGGCCCAGCCGTGCAGGCCGAGGTCGAGGTATTCCTGCACGTTGCAGGGGTACAGCATCGGAATCATCGATGCCGAGAAAATATGATCGGACTGGTGCGGCAGCGTCGACGAATACGCGCCATGGTCGTCGCCTGCCACCAGCAGGACGCCGCCCTTGGCTGACGTGCCGGCATGGTTCATGTGCTTGAGCACATCGCCGCAGCGATCCACGCCCGGGCCCTTGCCGTACCACATGGAGAACACGCCCTCGACCTTGGCCGGGCCGATCAGGTTGACCTGCTGCGTGCCCCAGACGGCAGTAGCCGCCATGTCTTCGTTGGTGCCGGGCTGGAACTTGATCTTGTGCGCTGCGAGATGCGGCTGCGCCTTCCACAAGGCTTCGTCGAGTCCGCCCAGCGGCGAGCCGCGATAGCCGGAAATGAAGCCGGCGGTATTGAGTCCGGCTTTCTGGTCGCGCAGGTACTGCAGCAGCGGCAAGCGCACCAGCGCCTGGATGCCGGACAGAAAGATCGAACCCGAAGTGGCCGTGTATTTGTCGTCGAGACTCACCGTCGCGAGCGGTGTGCTCCCCGAGACGGGAGTGGATGCTGAATTTGCTGCAGTGGTTGCTACCTTTTGCACTGCCCGCCCCGACCGGTCAGGGGCTGACAATTCAACAGGCTCGGCTGCCGAACGGTATTCCATGTATGTCTCCAAAATGATTATTCAGATATCGCCTGCCGTTACTGCACCGGGTACGATGCGTTACTGCCAGACAAAGCGGCCGTGGTAGCGGCCTTCACAACAATCCGTCCTTCGAAACTGCTGTGACTGAAGTCTATGCTTTTAAGAGAAGATCAAGGAAATACCGTTTGTCGATGGGGGTATAAGTTTTAAATATACCCCTTCGACCTTCTTCGAATCAACAGCTGAATAGGGAACTTCCAAAAATCAATATAGCTCGCCGCTAATTCGCCACCCCGCCCTCTTGCCGTGTTGTCATCAACGTTCTAACCTCCACTTTTTGGCCCGCCTGATCACGTGCCAGATAATTCACAAACGGATAGTCTGCAAACTTGAGCTTGGCCACTTCATTGAGCATTTCAGTCTCGCCGCCGAAAGGAGTTACCACGTCAATCAACCACGCGTGCGAGCCACTTTTCCATTCATGGGGAGCCAATTTACCATCACCGTTGCTCAGACGTTGGTGCACCTCATCATTGACGAAAGCCCACGTCATGAAAGCAAAGGGGATTTTTCCCTGCATGAAAATCCGGCATTGGTCGAGGATGACCGGCGGCATGACCGCCCAATCCAGATCGGCCATGAACAGAAAGCGCCTGTCTTGCGTGCGACCGTACAGCCAGGCCACCGGACCGAGCATGGACAGTTTGTCAAATGCTGCATCCGCTGCCTGCCGGGCTGCCTGCTGCGCCTGTTCGTCCGGCTTGTTCTCCGATTGTTGCGTCATATCATTTCCTCGTGTGTATGGTGAGGCGAGTTTGCGGTCCGGCCGGTCGATTCGATCATCGGCGCAACCATCATGCTGCCTTTCTTGATGACAGTGCCTGCTGACTGCCGAACTCCGGCGTTGCCAGCAAGAGCTGCGCGGTTGCATCCGACACGCTGCCATTTTTCGCATAAGCATAGGCAAGATCGCCGCCCAGGGCCGCCGTATCGCTGCTGAGCAAATGGAACTTCAGCAAGGCGTCTGTCATGCTCCAGCGGGTGAGCGCAGGTGTCGCCTGGCGCGCCTTGTCGAACTGCTCCACGATCCGGTTGAAGTCGAACTGCGCCACTTTGCTGTTGCGGGTCTTGTCCTGGGAGTTGGCGTTATAGTCGGCTGTACTATCCACCACGATCTGCAAGGTCGACAAATTGTGCGATTGCGTGGTTGGGTACCAGCTTTCATACCAATTCTTGAAGGTGATCTGTTCGTTATTACCGGTCAACAAGGTCAGATCCATGCCGGTCTTCTTCAGCTGCAAATCGGCGTAGCGGATGCCGCCGAGAGACAACGTCTTGTCCTGGCCTCTGATCAGATTGACGTTGTCCTGACCGTCGCCTCGGTTGAAGGCGAGGATATCGCGGCCGGACGAGGTGGTGATGGTGTCGTTGCCGCGTCCGCCGATAAGCAGATTGTTGCCGCTGCTGTAGCCCAGTGTGTCGTTTCCTTCGCCGCCGTCGACCAGGTCGTTGCCGACGCCTCCCGCCAGGTAGTCGTTGCCGGCGCCACCGTGCAGCACCGTGTTGCCGTCTCCGGCATAGACCGTGTCGTCGCCGCCATCCGCGTACAAAGTCTGAGCATGGCGGTTGTTCATGGAGATGTTGTCGCCCTTTCCCGTCAAATGCAAGGGATAGGCGGTGAGCAACTGCTCGGGCGACCAGTTGACCCCGTCGGCGAAGCTGAATTGCGCCGGTTTCAGATGATCGGCGAGGAAATAGTTACTGATCGTGACCGTGTCGTTGCGCCCGTATCCGATGATCAGATCCCACTCGTTGCGTTGCAGACTCTGCAGTCCCGTCGAAGCGATATCGGCAAACCTGATGGTATCGCGGTTGGCGTCGCTATCCGTGTTGTAGTCGTTGTTGTAGATTTCAATGATGTCGTTGCCGGAGCCGGTGCGCAACAGATAAGTATCGTTGCCATTGCCGCCCACGAGCCGGTCGCTGCCTGCACCGCCGTCGAGAATGTCGTCGCCGTCGCCGCCGTACAGCCAATCCGTCTGGCTGCCGCCGCGCAGGATGTCGTCGCCGCCCTCGCCGTACAGCGCGTTCCATGCGGTGTCACTGCCGGTAAGGATATTGTTCTGGCGATTGCCGCGTCCTGTCTTCGTGCCGCTGCCGGTCAGGGTGAGGTTTTCCAGATAGTCGGCCAGGGTATAGCTGATGCTGGCATGAACGGTGTCGACGCCTTCGTTGGCATTTTCCACGACGATGTCGTCGATATTGTCGACCAGATACAAGTCGTCGCCCGCGCCGCCAGCCATGCGATCTGCGCCGCTGCCGCCATCGAGTACGTCACTGCCATTGCCGCCGAACAGGCTGTCGGTGCCCGCGCCCCCGTAGAGGCGATTACCGAGGTCGTTACCGCGCAGCACGTTGTCCAGGGCATTGCCTTGCCCGATTCTGGCCGTGCAGGTCAGGGTAAGGTTTTCAATGTAGGTGTCAAGTACATAATCGATGCCGGCGATCACTGTATCGTTGCCCTCGTTGGCATGTTCCACGATGACATCGCCGGCATTGTCGACCACGTAGGTGTCGTTGCCTGCACCACCGACCATGCGGTCCGCTCCCTTGCCGCCGTCGAGCACGTTGTCTGCGCGGTTACCAATGAGGATGTTATCAAGATCGTTGCCGGTGCCGCGCTTTGCAATGCGCGGATCGCCTGCATCGCTGTCGGAGCCGGGATTGGCGGCATTGACTGCATCGGTGAGGGTCAGATTTTCTATATTGGCTGCCAGCACATAGCCGTCCAGGCTGGTGCGTACCGTGTCGATACCTTCGTTCTCCTTTTCGATGACGGTGTCGCCACGGTCATCGACGACATAGATATCGTTGCCGGCTCCCCCGGTCATGGCGTCGGCGCCACTGCCGCCGTCGAGAACGTCGTCTCCGGCATCGCCCTGCAACTGGTCGTTGCCGTCGCCGCCCGAGAGCATGTCGTTGCCCGCCCCGCCGAACAGCGCATCGGCGCCGCTGCCGCCGTACAGGTTGTCATCCCCGTCATCGCCGGACAAGACATCATTGCCGACGCCGCCGTCGAGCAAGTCATTGCCTGCGCCGCCGAACAGGATGTCGTTACCGTCTTCACCGAACAAGGCATCTGCGCCTTCACCGCCCAGCAAGAGATCGTTGCCGTTGCCGGCAAAAACGGTATCCCGTCCCGCGCCACCGATCACGATATCGTCATCGGCGCCGGAATAAATGACATCATCACCGTCGCCGCCTTCGATCACGTCATTGCCCTGGTCGTCGAAGATGAAATCGTTACCCTTGCCGCCTGCGATGTGGTTGTTGCCCGTGGTGCCGACCAGCGTGTCGTCGGCGTCGCTGCCCTTGATTTCGGTCGCTTCGGAAAATGGCTTGCGCGTGAAGACTTCCTGCGTGCCGTCCGCTTTGGTGAAGAGTACCTTGTCGGTGGTCTGGAACGCGGCGTCGGCAGCTTGCATCTGACTGCCGTCAGTCATCGTCACCTGTGCCGTACCGTGGATAACGTTGCCATTGGAAGCGGCGAATTTCTTGTCGCTGGCGAGCGAAATCTCCTTGATGCCAGCCTTGTCGAGGGTCACGACTTCACCTTCGTCAGACACGCCGTTGCCATTGGCATCCTGCCAGACACGCAACTTGTCCCAGACGGCATCGGCGGCGCTGATCTTGCCGTCGCGGTTGGTATCGAAGGCGGCCAGCCCCTCCAGGTCGGTTTGCGCGCCCGGCAGGTAATCCTTGAAACTCAGTTCGCCGCGCCCGGATATCTTGCCGTCGCCATTGGCGTCGAACGCAAGCAGACCGTCGCCGCCCGTGGTCCAGCCCATCTGGTAACGCCAGCCATCGCCTTTGATGTCGTAGTAGGCCTTGCTGTCCTTGGCCGACTGCAGCGTGATGCCGTTACGGTCGAGGTCGAGGACGATGGGGTTTTCGTAGCCACGATCAGTGACATGCGGCGGAAGCGTCACCGTCACAATCTTGGTAGCTGTTGCACCGTGAGAATCGGTCACGGTAATCTTGAACGCATCTTGAAGTGGAATCGTATCTGCAAGTACCACGTATGTGCCGCCCAGATTCATATATGAACCGTATTCCCGAGGTAAATACATCCATTTCCCATCCTGGTCCATCACCACTTGCCCACGAAGAGTGTTATAGATTCTCGGACTGTTTTTAGGAAGATTTGGATTTCCCCCTAATGATGACGCAGCCGCGTCAAACGGTGATCCGGTCGTGTCATAACCGCTGATCACGCCATAGGAAAAACTTGTGTCATCCGCATCGGAGACGGTCACTTTTCCATATAAATGGTCATCGTACGTAATCGGCTTATCTCTATAGGCAAAGATGCCCGTCTGTTGAAAAGTGCCCTCGTTGCCAACCTGCTGGATCTGAAGAACAAATCCAGATCCGGGAGAGGTAATTGGAGCCGGCCGAAGCTGCTCATTTTCATTCGGAGTTCCGTCCCAGTCGCTTCCATCTGGTCGCTGCCATTTATAGCCATAAACCGGGGTTTGCACATGCCCATCGCTCACAATCACCGGCGCATCGTTGACCGCCTTGAAGGTAATGGCCACATCGGTCATTGCCGTATTGCCGTTGCCGTCGGTGATCGTGTAACTGAAGCCGGCATCACTGCCGTAGTAGTCCCGATCCGGCGTGAAGTGCACCACGCCGTTTTTCAGACTGACGGTACCGTGCTTGGCGTCACTCACCCCCGTCATCGTCAATGCCGTACCACCGGCGCCGCCAATCTTGTCGTTCTTCAACAAGTCGCTGGCAAGGATATCCAGCGGAATGTCTTCAATACCGTCGTTGATACGGTCCTTGCCCGGCTTCAGATTGGAAAGGTCTTCGGTGCGGGTGACGATCATCGACACCTGGCCGTTGCTGCTCTCGACGATGATGCCGCCTTCCACTGCGTGGGTACGCGTGCCGACAGCATCGGCTTGCAGGTCGGGACTGGCCATTTGATACGTCTGGCCGTTGCGGTCGACACTTCCTACCGTGTAATGCAGGGCGGTGATACCAAGCTCTTTCAAGGTCTTGGTTTCGCCGGTATCGACCGTTCCGTTACCGTTGGCGTCCTGCCAGACGCGCAATTGACTGAATACCGGATCGGCCGCGGTGATGTCGCCGTCCGCATTGGCGTCGACCCAACGCATACTCGCCAGTCCCTTGGCGGCATCGGCGACAAATCCATTCGAGAACATCTCGCTGCCGTCATCGATGAAGCCGTTGTAGTTACGGTCCAGCACCAGGAAACCATCCTGCTTGCTGATCCACGAGGTGTTCTTGAAGAAGCCGCTATTGTCGATGTCGAAGTAGACGTTGGCTGCGCTCTTGCCCACCACCTGCACGCCGTCGCCATTGAGGTCGAGCATGATGGGACGCCAGGTTTGGCTGCCGGCGTTCTTGTCCGGTGCTGCGGCGAGTTGATCGTTGCGTTGGGCACGTTGCAGTTCGGTCAGGCCGGCTTGCGGATCGTGGGCTTGCGTTTGCAGTCGAGCGGTGTCGACTTCCCATTGCGGGGCGATGGCTTCGCGGCCCAATGCGGAGTAAATGAATTGTTCGTTAAGCGTACGGAAGAATTCCGGGCTGCCGGCCACCGCGTTGACCGGACGGCCTTCGCTGTTGTAGCGGATGCTGCGATCTTTACCGGTCACCGGATCGATGTCGGTGAGGATGGCGCCGCCGGTGTCGTAGAGCAAACCAGGCAGCCGGTTTGCGATCAGGCCAAGCTTGGCGGCGGGGTTTTGCGCCTGGGCCTGGTTCATGATGGTCTTGAGGGTATCGAGATAGCTGTTCAGACGCGCCGCCAGAATGCGGTCGCCGCCCCCTGCTGTATAGCGAATGTCAATGCCGATGCTGCCGTCGTCGTTCCACTTGTAGCCGCCGCTGGCGGAGGGCAGGTCGTCTTCGGTCATCATGCCGTAGCCCATGTAGACGATGGCGACAATTTGCCCGGCAACGGGGAAGCCCTGGGCGACAAGAATGGCGCTGGTGGCGGCAACGGCTGCACCCTTGTAGTCGCCTTGGCTCAGGCTGTAGATGAGATTGATGTAGGGCAGCGCTTGCCCCACGGTACCTACTGCCCCGCTGAGAGCGCCAAATTCTCCGGCGGCCGCAGCCTGGGTCAATGCACTGGCTTGTTGGGTCGCGGTATAGCCCAAAGCACTGGCGTAGGCCGTTGCGCTGTAGCTGATGAGATTGGCGCCGGCGACTACACTGCCGACGGCGTCGCCCCTCTGAATCTGCTTTTGCAAATTGATCAGACTGGCAATGGCGCCTACCGCTGCACTGGCGCCGGTCAGTACGGTGTTCGTTGGATTGATCGCGGCCAGGGTGTTGATACCTGCACCTACAATCGGCAAGGGTTTGCCGCTTTGGATGGCTTGTACCAGACCGAGGAAGCTGGCGGTGGCAGCCAGGGCGTTGGCGAGGTTTTGTGCGCCGCTGTCGACTGCTGTTTCCTTGACGTTGCCATTGATGTCCGTTTCACGTTTGAGGATGCTGCCATCGCTTTTAGTGATGGTTTCGAGACTACTGCCATCTGCAAAACTTTGTTTGGCCGAGGTATTGAGCAAGTTGCCAGCGTTGTCATAGTTCTTGCTCGTCGTGACGCCATTGCTACTGACTTGCGTTTGCTCCCATCGGCCGTCATGGTCTGCATCCACGAGTACAACCACCGTGCCGTCAGCTTTTCTTTCAACGACGCTTTCCAGCAAACCGTCGGGAGACAAATTGTAGCTAACTTGCGAACCGTTCAAATCGGCAGGTGCTTTAGGTGGCCGCAACGAGTTCTTGAGATCATTCCAGTAAGTAGCGCCTGATTCCTTGCTGGTGCTCGGCGGAAGCAAGGCAATATAACTTGCTGCAAAGTCTTGTAATGCCTCTTTGATCATGGCTGCACTACTACCATTGGCAACCATCTTGGCATAGACCTTGTCCATCTGCGCAAGCATGTTGCTGTAGACGTTGTTCGCGACGGTTTGGCCGTATTGATAGTTGGCGCCGCGCAAATCAATTTCCGGTCCGCCACTGGCGAAGATTTCCTTGCGCACCATGAAGTTGTTGTACGCCGCTTCGCCTTCCCGATACACCAACATGGAGGTTTGCGTGGTGAGGTATTCCGGGTCAGTTGGAGAGACTTTGTTTAACTGTTTATTGTCAAAGCCGGCGTTGACGTAATGACCGATTTCGTGACTGAGCACGCCGACAAACAACCCTTCAGGACTGATCGTGTGTTTGGTGCCGAGATTGTCGTAGTAGATGTAGGGCTTATTCAGGGCCCAGTTGTCGGTGCGGTCGAGGATGATTTGAGGAAGCTTTGATTCCTTATTTGTTCCAAAAACTGATCCTGCTCCACTCGACAAATCAAATGCGGCAACCTTTCCACTGCTTACACCATCGTTATATTGAATCAATTGGCTTGTCAACGTTGGCGATTTATTGATTGCATCAATCATGGATTGAGTCAGACTGCCACGAATGTCCTTAAACATCGCCATATCTATAGTAATTTTCGTTGCCATTTTTATTAATCCTCATCTCTTTCGATATTTTGCAAAAAACCAATCCCTGCCATGCAGTCTGCGGCATTGAAATCCGCATTCACCGACAGAAAATTTCTCTTATTCACTCGATAAAAATGAGAAATATCTGTCGCTGCAAAAGAATCCGTTGGAAAACTCTTCTCTATTCGATCATTGAAAACGCGATAGAAAAGATCCTTCTTTACGCAAATCTCAGCCGTATCAATCCTGAAACCAAAAGAAATTCTCTTGAATTTTTTTCTATCAGGAAAAAAAATACTTCCCATTGATACCCTCATTTGAAATATAGAATTCTTTGTTTTTATTGGATTAAATTGCAGAGAAATTTTTTCTCCTAATATCCGCTGATCAGAATCAGAACGCACAATTGTTTCTGGCGATGCCGTCACATTCATTTTCAATTTGAGTGCTACGGCCTGATAATCAGACAGATCATCTGATTCTGCGATACTTTTTACGACCTGCAAAAACTCTTCTGGCGTTTGCGTATCCATTTGCTCTGCCCTCAATGGCGGGCATATGATTGCTAGGCTCAGCCCTACAGTAAGAAGCATTGAATTTGGAATGCATCGGTACCTCACCGTTTGTTTCACATCTGTTATTTCTCGCGAGTGCAATTGAACAATTTTGATTTTCATGCATTGACCTCTTTTTCTCTATCGCCCCATTCTAGAGACGGGCTCGAATGCAAGACATCGTAATTTCACGAAATGTCGCATGTATGGTGCGCCACGTAGGTTTTTGAATTGACTCACGGAAACTTCAAGTGTCAGGCTAGCAATCGATAAATGGCGTCATTGACCGCATCGGCCACAAATCCATTCGAGAACAACTCGCTGCCGTCATCGATGAAGCCGTTGTAGTTACGGTCCAGCACCAGAAAACCATCCTGCTTGCTGATCCATGAAGTGTTCTTGAAGAAGCCGCTGCTGTCGATGTCGAAGTAGACGTTGGCTGCGCTCTTGCCCACCACCTGCACGCCGTCGCCATTGAGGTCGAGCATGATGGGACGCCAGGTTTGGCTGCCGGCGTTCTTGTCCGGTGCTGCGGCGAGTTGATCGTTGCGTTGGGCACGTTGCAGTTCGGTCAGGCCGGCTTGCGGATCGTGGGCTTGCGTTTGCAGTCGAGCGGTGTCGACTTCCCATTGCGGGGCGATGGCTTCGCGGCCCAATGCGGAGTAAATGAATTGTTCGTTAAGCGTACGGAAGAATTCCGGGCTGCCCGCCACCGCGTTGACCGGACGGCCTTCGCTGTTGTAGCGGATGCTGCGATCTTTACCGGTCACCGGATCGATGTTGGTGAGGATGGCGCCGCCGGTGTCGTAGAGCAAACCAGGCAGCCGGTTTGCGATCAGGCCAAGCTTGGCGGCGGGGTTTTGTGCCTGGGCCTGGCTCATGATGTTTTTAAGTACGTCCAGATAGCTGTTCAGCAATCCTCCCAGAATGCGGTCGCCGCCTCCGGCGGTATAGCTGATATAGATGCCGACACTGCCGTCGTCGCTCCACTTATAGCCGCCGCTGGCTGAGGGCAGATCGCTGCCGCCAATGATGCCGCCGAAGGTACCGTTGATGAAGCCGGTAATTTGATTCAAAGGACCGAACAGGATGCTGCCGTCGCTTTTGGTGATGGTTTCGAGACTACTGCCATCTGCAAAACTTTGTTTGGCCGAGGTATTGAGCAAGTTGCCAGCGTTGTCATAGTTCTTGCTCGTCGTAACGCCGTTGGTACTGACTTGCGTTTGTTCCCATGGGCCATCATGGTTGGCATCCACGAGTACAACGACCGTGCCGTCGGCTTTTCTTTCAACGACGCTTTCGCGGAAACCGTCGGGTGACAAATTGTAGCTAACCCGCGAACCGTTCAAATCGGCAGGCGCGTTAGGAGGCCGCAATGAGTTCTTGAGGTCGCTCCAGTAGGTAGCGCCTGGCACGTTAGTCGTGCTGGGTGGCAGCAAGGCGATGTAGCTTGCGGCAAAATCTTGCAAGGCTTCCTTAATCATGCTGGCACTGCTGCCGTTGGCAAGCATCTTGTTATATACCTTGTCCATCTGCGCAAGCATGTTGCTGTAGACGTTGTTCGCGACGGTTTGGCCGTATTGATAGTTGGCGCCGCGCAAATCAATTTCCGGTCCGCCACTGGCGAAGATTTCCTTGCGCACCATGAAGTTGTTGTACGCCGCTTCGCCTTCCCGGTACACCAACATGGAGGTTTGCGTGGTGAGGTATTCCGGGCCAGTTGGTGAGACTTTGTTTAACTGTTTGTTGTCAAAGCCTGCGTTGATGTAATGACCGATTTCGTGACTGAGCAGGCCGACAAACAATCCATCAGGAGTAATTGTGTGTTTGGTGCCGAGATTGTCGTAGTAGATGTAGGGCTTGTTGACGGCCCAGTGTCGGCAAGATCAAGTTTGATCCGATCTTTCGTTTGCACCCCGTCCAAGACTCTGTCGAGATACGACCCGCCGCCTTATGTCGCGCCAATTTTCATTGCCGAACCAGCAACTACCGCATCGTTATATTTAATTGGCCAATCAATAATGGCGATCTATTGATCGTATCAATCATGGACTGCGTAATGTTATTGCGAATATTGCCAAACATGGGCATATCGAGTGTGATTTTTGTAGGCATTTAATTACTCCTGCGTTCCATGAATATTTTGAGAGAAACCGATCTTAATTACGCATCTTTCATTATTTGAATTCACCGCTCTATGAAAATGAGCCTCTAGCGTTATCCAATTTTTTTTTCGAAAATCAAAAAAAGAAGTTACTGGTCCAAGGTCGGTGGCTATAGATTCACGTATCGGATAGCCAAATCTTTTAAAAATCGCATCCCTCGTAATACACATTTTCTCTGGCCTCAATTTTCCTCGGAACCAGATTTTCTGAAACAATTTCCCCTCTGGCTGAAATATTCCGATTGAAAAATCTTTTGGCTGTTGATCCCAAATCTGGTTTTCGATTTTTACAACCTCTATATTTATTAGTTTTCCACGGCCTTCTTGCTGGCTAATATAAGTGTCCTGTTCTGACATTACCTTCACCTCAAGCGCCAGTTTTTGGGAAATTTTCTGGTAATCAGATAGGTCGTCTAATTCCACGATACTTTTCACGATCTGCAGAAATTGCTCTGGCGTTTGCATACTTACCGGCTCCGCTTTTAATGGCGCACATATATTTATCAGGATCAGCCCTGTAGTGAAGAGCATAAAATTTAGGAAGCGTCGATATCTCACAGTTTTTTTCATATCTATTATTTCTATCACGTGGAATTGAGAATATTTTTCGAATTGACATTCAAAAACTTCATTGATCATGCTGCGCGTTGATATGTATCTTCGTTGACCGCATCGACCACACTGCCATCCGAGAGAAACTCGTTACCATCGTTTAAGAATTTTTCGACATTGCCCGCGCTCTTGCCCACCACCTGCACGCCGTCGCCGTTGAAGTCGAGCATGATGGGACGCCAGGTTTGTGCAGTGGCATTCTTGTCTGGCGCAGAGGCGAGTTGATCGTTGCGTTGCGCGCGTTGCAACTCCGTGAGGCCGGCTTGCGGATCGTGGGCTTGCGTTTGCAGTCGAGCGGTGTCGACTTCCCATTGCGGGGCGATGGCTTCGCGGCCCAATGCGGAGTAAATGAATTGTTCGTTAAGCGTACGGAAGAATTCCGGGCTGCCCGCCACCGCGTTGACCGGACGGCCTTCGCTGTTGTAGCGGATGCTGCGATCTTTACCGGTCACCGGATCGATGTCGGTCAATACCGCGTTGTTGAGATCATAGATCAGGCCCGGCAGGCGATTGGCGATCAGGCCAAGCTTGGCGGCAGGGTTCTGTGCCTGGGCCTGGTTCATGATGGCCTTGAGCGTGTCGAGGTAGCCATTCAGGCGCGCAGCAAGGATGCGGTCGCCGCCTCCGGCCGTCCAGCGAATGTCTATGCCGACGCTGCCGTCGTCATTCCATTTGTAGCCGCCGGTGGCGCCTGGCACGTCTTCATCGCTGGCGATCATGCTGTAGACGGCGTAGGCAGCAGCAATGATTTGTCCGTAGACCGGAATCATCGACAATACGGCGACCGCTGCGCCGACGTAATTTCCCTGCGTCAGACTGTAGACCAGATTGATGTAAGGAACTGCTTGTCCGACCGTTCCAACGGCGCCGCTGGCGGCGCCGAACTCGCTGGCCCCGGCTGCCTGTGTCAGTGCACTGGCTTGTTGCGTGGCGGTGTAGCCTAAAGCGCTGGCGTAAGCCGACGCGCTATAGCTGACGAGATTGGCGCCGGCGACCAGGCTGCCAAGGGCATCGCCTTTCTGGATGTTCTTTTGCAGATTGATCAAACTGGCGACGGCGCCGACCGCTGAACTGGCTCCGGAGAGGACGGTGTTCGTCGGATTGACCGTCGCCAACATGTTGATCCCGGCACCTGCGATGGGCAACGGCTTACCGCTCTGGATCGCTTGCACCAGACTTAGAAAACTGGCCGTGGCGGCCAGCGCATGGGAGAGGTTTTGTGCGCCGCTACTCGCCGTCGTGTCAGGCGGCGTTAATTGGGAATCGGTAGTACGTCCTTTTGTGACTTCAGGATCATGTCCTTCGGGAATTTTGACGCTGATGGCTTGGTTGTCGGAATCCTGAAAATAGAGTGTGCCATCGCTTTTGGCAACGCTGGAAATCCATTTTCCGGTGTTGAGATCGACCACTGTCTGACGGCCGTTGCCGGAGATAATCAGCTCGCCATTGTCGCCTCGGTATGCCTGTGCATTCCCTCCCGACAGATTCAATGCCGTAACGACGCCGGCCATTGCTTGCTGCGACGATGGTTGCGTGAGATTGAGATCGGGAAACAGAGTGCTCAAATTCTGCTGTAGAAACGCGGGTTGTAGTTGTGTTGCGTCTGACGGATTGAACGATACCTTCTTGATGACTGTGCCCGGAACACCCTTGCCAGGAGAACCGAATTCCCAACCGCATACTGCAAGATCCTTTGGCGTATAGACGCTATAGACTTTGCCGTTGGCGTCATAAAACACGGTCGCTGCCCCATTTAATCCTGGCACGGCTTGCATCTCGACATGCCCGCCTTGCTTTAGCTGCCACATCGATTGCGTCAGGGTGATGCCGTATTGCGTGCCAACGTTCTGAATTTCCTGGAAAGTGACTGTGCCAAGTTCTGGGATGAGAAAATTGTTGGCTTGGTTGACGTAGGTGTTGGCCGTGGCGAGATCGCCTGATGCTGCATAGTGGCCGTATAACAGGACGTTGCCGGGAATAGGTCGGCTAATTCTGGATGGCCTGGGACGGCATCTTTCCACGCTTTTTTACCTGCCTCATAAGACCCAAGTTCTGACGGTCCCTCGTAAAATACTTGCCCCGTCTGTTTGTCAGTTTTCCTGCTAAATGCCTCTAACTCCTTATCTGCAACACGTCGAGAAAAATCCGCAATACTGTACTTGGGATAAGTATCAGGATAATTCGCCTGTAAATATGCATTGATGGCAATGGCCGGACCTCCGATCAAACAACCACTACCAGAAGAAATCTGTGCTGTATTGAGGTACGCCGGATTGCCAGTCTTTTGTGCCAGCAGAAGATACATGCCCGCACGATCATTCGCTGCCAATAACTGCGTTGCTTTATTGAAATCCTCAACGGACAAGCGTGTTTTAGTTTCAGAAAAAATGGCCATTATGTGTTACCTCCTGTTGGAATGGTGTGAGCATCGATGTACTGCCAAAGCATGTCGGAATAGTGTTTCCAGTTTCTTATTTGCTTGCGGCTCAGTGAGTAATGCAATTGCAAATTCTTCCGCCCAAAATCCCGTACAGAGCAACTCGTTTCGTCCGTGCGGTAGTCTTTCAATAAAGATTTCACACAGTCAAAATAAATAGGAGCGCCACTCTTCGGCCGAAAAAATTCCGGTGGATAGGGAGACCCCTTACCCGCCTCCTCATTACCTATACGGTATTCGTACACAATGAAATCGCGATCGCGCTGCTCATTGGGGACATAGCGTCCAACTCCCTTCGGATCAGCTTCCGGCCAAACACCGGAAGAAATACTCAAACCTTGTTCAAACTTCCCCTCCAAATCACTACCTTGAGGCATCGTGGAATGGAGGAAAACCGTGTCTGTTTGCACCTCCGAACGTTTTACGTCATCTGGTTTTGGTATAAAAAATAGCCCGCGCTCAGTCACATAAATTTTTAAAATTACACCCCACGTTTCATAATTTATGACGTTAGGTTTCGCATCAGGTTGGACGTTACGTGGTAGTTCCAGCACGCGTTCAATTTTTTGTCCTCTATCAGAACAAAGAGGTTGCCCAGCGGCGGGAGCCTCATAGCTGGAGCACAACGCAATTTTTCTCATCTGCTCAGAAGCCATTGGCTTCTTTCCTGCCTGTTTACAACCGCCGAGTCCAACGATTAGCAAGACGGCGCAAGCTGCTTTGAAATAGAAAAAGAGAGTCATAAATAAATGTGTGTAAAAAATCGCTTACTGCTATCAATATTTTTTGATACCAGAGAATCAAGTTCTAATGGATACCAATGGAGGAATATCAGATGCTCGTTTTTGCTCAGCCATTCTAGAGAGCGACTCGCGTTCGACACATCGTAAATTCGCGAAATGTCCGGAGTATGAGAGGGATTACAGCTTGTCGTGTTGACGTCGAGAAACTTCAAGTGTCAGGCTAGCAATCGATAAACGGCGTCATTGACCGCATCCGCCACAAAGCCACTCGAGAACAACTCGCTGCCGTCGTCGATGAAGCCGTTGTAATTCCGGTCCAGCAGGAAACCATCCTGCTTGCTGATCCACGAGGTGTTCTCGAAGAAGCCGCTGTTGTCGATGTCGAAGTACACATTGGCCGCGCTCTTGCCCACCACCTGCACGCCGTCGCCGATGAGGTCGAGCATGATGGGACGCTAGGTTTGGCTGCCGGCGTTATCGTCCGGTGCAGCCGCGAGTTGATCGTTGCGTTGGGCGCCTTGCAGTTCGGCAAGGCTGGGGTGCGGGTCATTGGTTTTGGCTTGCACCCGTGCGACTACCACCTTCCATGACGGGATACTAAGATTCTCTTACCCGATGCGACGTTTCTGCAAAAAAACTCAATGATTGATTTAATAGGCCGCCCTTCGTCGCCTTATTATTTGTTTTTCTGAGATGGATTTTCCGCAAAGATAAAACCATCCGTCCTATAGAAAGGGCTACCTGTCATATACATAGACTCGTGGACATAGAGTCCTTGCATAACATCATCAATTCTAGCGGTGACTGTGCACGAATAATGAGGAATGAAAGTAGTAACACTTTCCCCTTGTTTAAGTCGTAGTCCGACATCCGTAACTTCATCTCTACCGTCAGGAATGTGTATGATTTTTCCTTCTCGAAGATAGACTTCAGGAGACAAGGGATGGCCTTGAATATATGCGCTGGCGCGCGGTGCAAATCGTACTTCTATGGTCTCTTCGTTCAAGAGCAGAGCTTGGAGGTCGCACGGCAATTCCTGTCCGTAACACAAGGTATCCAAGAATAAAAAAAGAACAAATATAGGTAGATTTTTACTCATTTCATGCTATCCCTTGACTCTCTTACTCGCACAGCTCTTTCCGCTCTCAAAAAACAGGTCATTGGCAGATGATTTTCAAAGAAAGGGACTAACCATATCGAATGCCCGCCAAGCCCAATCCGCACTCTTTTACGGCGCCAGCGACAAACAAGCCACATCACCAATTAGCGAACTTTTTAGCAGTCTATTTTTTATTACTTTCCGGCACATTTCTCACCGATACCATCGACAACACATTGGCGACCATAGCACCTATTAATTCATCAAAGTCCTTCACTCGATTAAATGGCTCCTGGACCAAATAAGTTAAAGCCAGCTCTTTGTATTCAACGGGAGTTCTCAGACTCAACGAAACGTTATAAAAAGTATTACAAATACTGTAATAGCATGAAGTGCTAGCCGACATTGGCAATATCACCAGGAGATGATTGGTGTGAAATGTCTTAGGAAACAAATCTTTGAGCGGGGCGGATGGTACGCCTGGGACGGGATTAGTCGACGCGCCAAGCGCATCGATGCCCTTTTCGGAAAATAACTGCGGAAGTTTAGCAACCACTGCATCTCGCAACGCTTCGCTTCCCCCAAAAGGCGATGACAATTCTTTGTTAGTAATTTTTTCTACTGCCTTCCCTTGACTCACCATTGGTGAATTCACAAAGAGAACATTAACCTTCAACCAGAATTGGAACACCAGATGGCTTACGTACGATGTGCGTAGATGGAGCACAAGCTGACAAAGCAAGCGTTGCCAAGAATACCGAAACATAGCAAAGATGGGTGGGTCGGATTGAAGCTGTCGTTTTCGATGAAATATCGGCCATATTAAGTTTTACGCTCAAATTATCTATTGTTGGTTGCGTACAGCAAGTCGTTTAGTAGCCTGCACGTTCATTCTTTGATCTTTCAACCAAAACATCGTAAGTCCCGTAGCTCATTTTTTACATCGCATTTTCACGAAATATCAGCCCTATTCAATTCCCAGAATGCGGAGGCCAATCACTTATGCGATTTCATCGGCGGCATTCATCCCGTCGTTCGGGGAAAATTCCTTGTTGAATCGCTCACAAAATCAGAATTACTTGCTATTTAAAAATCTTATCTTTAATTATCAAATCAACAAATCACGAACAATTGCGAACTATCCGCTCAACGTTCGATCGACTGAATCTCGCACTTGTTGCGACTTCCTTTTCTTCTTGATTTTCGCCGTCACTCCTCGCCCACAAGCATCGTCTATACCGTAGTTTTCATGACATGATTCCCGGCGTTTTTTCCACTCGCTATTTGTCGGCAATCGCGCTTGATTGCCGCCAGACAAAACATCAAAAGAGTTCACCAGGAGTTGCTCATGAAACAAGGGAAGCTTTCTCAGGAAGATTTCTTGTGGGTCCTGGAAAGCGTTTGCTCGTTATTTCGCAAACCTTTTTCATTGCCGCTCGCGACGCAACAGTTTGCCTCGCCACATACGCAAGAGACATTGCTATCGGCCATTGCGACATATGGTTTCAAGGTTTCTCTTGCGGCGTGCCCCGTGCGAAAACTGCACAATGAGCCGTTGCCTTTTATCGTATGGATCCACAACAGTACAGCTGCTTCCGGCGACGGCGAGTTGTACCCTGCTTTCGTCCTGCAAATTGATAAGACGAGCATATCGTTAGCTTCTCAGGGTCACGCCGCTCCTCGCTCCATGACGCATGCAGAGTTTTCCACCCACTATTCGGGCCAAGCAATTCGCATCGCCCTTCCTCCGGAAGAGATCAACGACGCGGACCGGACTAAAGAACGCAGTGAGCAGCATCTGTTCGGCTTTCGCTGGTTCATTCCTGAGTTGCTCAAGCACCGAAGATTATGGCAAGAGGTTTTACTCGCTTCGCTGGTTATTCAACTCATTGCGCTGGCGACGCCCCTATTCACGCAGGCCATCATCGACAAGGTGGTCGTGCATCGCACGCAAAGCACACTGATCGTGATCGCTGTCGGCATGGCGATATTTACCCTGTTTTCCGCTGCGCTATCGTGGCTGAGGCAGTATCTGATCCTGCATACAGGCAACCGTGTCGATGCGGTGTTGGGCTCTTCGGTCTTTGAACATTTGTTGAAGCTGCCACCTTTGTACTTTCAGCATCGCCCTACCGGCGTCATCGCAGCACGCCTGCACGGCGTGGAGACAATACGGGAATTCATCGCCAGCGCTGCGGTGGCGTTGATCCTGGACTTGCCGTTCTTGTTAATCTTTGTCGGCATCATGTTTTACTACAGTGTCACGTTGACGTTGATCGTGCTGCTGATTCTGGGGCTGATCGTCGGTTTAAGCATCGTGGCGGCACCGTTGTTCCAGGTGCTCTTGCAGGAACAGTTCCAGTTGGGAGCACGAAATCAGGCGTTTCTGACGGAATACATCGCGGGCATGGAGACCGTCAAATCCCTGCAGCTGGAACCGCAACTGGGAAGTCGTTATCGCAATTATCTGGCCGACTATTTGCAGGCCGGTTTCACTACCAAGCAGCTTGGAAACACCTACAACACGATTGCCGGCTTGCTTGAGCAATGCATGAGCCTTCTGATACTTGGCATCGGTGCGTATACGGTCATGCATTCAGTCGAGTTCACGATCGGCATGCTAGTGGCATTTCAGATGTTTGCCGGAAAAATTTCGCAACCCATGCTACGCCTCGTCGGACTCTGGCAACAATTTCAGCAGGCGAGTCTTTCCGTCGCCCGACTGGGGGATCTCATGAATGCACCGGCAGAGCCCTATTCCATTACACCCGCGCGCAGCCATCGGTCTCGCGGCGGCATCGAGATCGCACAGATCGCGTTCCGTTATCACGAACAACAGGCTTTGCTGTACGAAAATCTGACATTGCATATCAAACCGGGACAGGCTGTCGCCATCATGGGGCCGTCGGGTTGTGGCAAAAGCACGCTGGCTAAATTGCTGCAAGGGTTTTATCAACCGGAGAGCGGCTGCATACGCGTCGACGGTGTCGATATTCGTTACCTTTCTGCCAACGAATTGCGTCAGCATTTTGGCGTGGTGCCGCAGGAGACGACGTTATTCTCTGGCACTGTGTACGACAACCTGTTAATGGCAAATCCGCAGGCCAGCTTCGAGCAGGTCAGCATTGCTTGCAAGATGGCTGAAATTCATCAGGCAATCGAGGAATTGCCACAAGGTTATCAAACTGAAATCGGCGAACGCGGCGCAGGTCTTTCCGGTGGCCAGAAACAACGCATCGCGATTGCGCGCGCCTTGCTGAAGCGTCCCGATATCCTTATCTTCGACGAAGCCACCAGCGCACTCGACGCAGTTACCGCAGAACTCTTCGCCAAAACCGTGAACGGCTTGAAAGGCAAAGTCACCATGCTGTTCATCACGCATGGACTGCCCCGCAACCTCATTGTCGATGCCATCTACAGAATTGGCGTGGGTGGCGCCCAGGCGATGGTCGTCCCGTCAGGAGCGCCTGATTCTGCCGCCGTGGTCCGTCGTGTCAACGGGCAAGGAGAATGAGCATGCAAACGTCATCAGGAACGCGCCACGGGTTCGTGGACGAAAGCGCTGACACCAACGCTGCCGACTCAAAATCCGAATCGAAGCAAGTCAACGCTGAAATCATCCCCTTGCGTCCCGGACACCGTTGGGATGATCCCTTGCGCCTTATCGAGAACACGGCCCCAGGGGAAACTGGACGCCTCGTGCTGTGGACAGTCTGCATTCTGGTACTCCTGATGATCGTCTGGGCAAGCTTTGGGAAACTGGACATCGTCGCCAGCGCCGAAGGCAAACTGACCCCGCAAACCTTGCTGAAGATTGTGCAGCCAGCCGAGTCCGGCGTCGTCCAACAGATCCTTGTCCACGAAGGCGACAGCGTCAAGGCAGGTCAAGTCCTGGCGCGACTGGATACCACACTTGCACGAGCGGACAGTGCCGGCATTGCCAGTGACCTTGCGCATCAGGAAATGCAAGGCCGAAGGATCCAAGCAGAACTTTCCGATCAACCGATGTTGCCAATGGCAGCTGACAATCCAGGGTTATTTGCACAGGTTCTGCAACAATATCGGGCTCATCGTCAGGCGTACCTGGACAGCGCTGAGCAAGAGCGCTCCCTGCTGGGCAAGGCCGAGCACGAACATCGCAGCGCCTTGCAGATTCAGGCCAAGCTTGAACAAACGCTGCCGAGCTACGAGCGCTCTGCAGAGGCATACACGAAACTGGAACATGAAGGTTTCTTCAGTCCGCTTGCGACGGCAGAAAAGCGACGTGAAGCCACTGAAAAATCACGTGATCTGGATGCCCAGCGTTCTGCGGTGGCCGCTATCGATGCAACGATTGCGGCCCAGCGAATGCGTATCAGCCAGATACGAAGCGCTTATCGTAGCGAACTGGAAAAGGAACACGCCGAGATTCGCGCCCGAGTCGCCCAGTTACAACCAGGCTTTGAGAAGACGTCTTATCGAGAAGGCTTGATGGAATTGAAGGCGCCTCAGGATGGAACCATCAAGGATCTGGCGACCACCACCGTGGGTGCAGTCGTTCAACCTGGCAGCGTGGTCATGACGCTGGTCCCACGCGATGAGTTGTTGTTTGCCGATGTCAATATCAAGAATGAGGATGTCGGTTTTGTGTCGATCGGACAAAAAGCGCAGATCAAACTGGCAACGTACCCGTTTCAAAAATATGGTCTGCTCAGCGGCGTCGTTACCCATCTCGGTGCCGATGCCAGTGAAAATCAACAAAACCAGCCCGATTCAAGTCGCCACGGCAATGAACCGGTCGGCGCATCTCCCTCAACTTATAAAGCCCGAATCCGATTGGATCGACAGACGCTAAAGGATCCTCAAGGTTCGCTTCTGACATTGACGCCAGGCATGCAGGTCGTCGCTGAAATCCAGCAAGGAAAGCGCACGGTGCTTGAATATCTATTGTCTCCGGTACAAAAAGCCGTTCAGGAAGCGGGACGGGAACGATAAGTACAGATGAGAAGACGCGTTAAGGTGCCCTCTCGTCTTCCGGAGCCGATCAATGATAGGATCGCAACGGTCACCGGTACTACACCGGCGGGCACCTTCATCAACATCAACAAGATCATTCATGAAACGAGTCATCACCTGCATCCTCATCGGCGTCGTCCTGTATTTCCTGCTGCCTGTCATCACCAAATTCATCCCGCAATACCGCCTGGCGGTCTGGTCGATCACGGCCGCGCTGGTGTCGTTCATCGTGACGGCCGGCATGGATAAAGTTTAAGTCCAAGACTTTCTTGAAAGACAACATCGCCAGCCGGCTTGATGCGGACGTGGACGCGCTGGCCGCGTTCATGGCGTCGCATCGTCACGTACTGGTCCTCACCGGCGCCGGCATCAGCACGGCATCGGGCATTCCTGATTACCGCGACGCCAACGGCGTGCGGCGCGGCAAGGCGCCGATGGAAGGCCCGGCCTTCCGCAGTTCGGAAGCGATGCGGCGGCGTTACTGGGCGCGCAGCATGATCGGCTGGCCCAAGCTGGCCGGGACCGCACCGAACGCCGGCCACCGCGCATTGGCGGCGTTGGAAATTGCCGGCAAGGTGTCCACCATCCTCACGCAAAACGTCGACGGCCTGCACCAGCAAGCCGGCAGCAGCGCCGTCATCGAATTGCACGGCAACATCCATCGCGTGGTCTGCCTCGATTGCGCAGCAGAGCAGACGCGCCGCAGTGTGCAGGACTTGCTCGAACACGCCAACCCGGAACTTGCCGCCAGCGATGCGACCGCCTTGCCGGACGGCGATGCCGATCTGGAGACCGGGGCCCTCGCAAGCTTCCACGTGCCGTCTTGTCCGGTGTGCGGCGGGACGCTGCAACCCGACGTGGTGTTTTTTGGCGACGGCGTCCCGCGTGCACGCAGCGAGGCGGCCGAACGCGCAGTGGCGGCGGCCGATGCGGTGCTGGTGGTGGGGTCGTCGCTGGTGGTGTTGTCGGGATACCGTTTTTGCCGCATGGCGGCGGAAGCGGGAAAACCCATCGCCGCCGTCAACCGCGGCGTTACGCGCGCGGATCCTCTGATCTCGCTCAAATGCCAGGAGGCGGCGGAATTGCTGTTGCCGTTGCTGGCGGCTCGTCTGACCTCAGGCTGATCTCAGGCTGAACTCAAGCCGAACAGACGATCCACCTCCGGCTGTCGGACCCGTCAGATCCGTTCGCGGCGATAGCCGCCCACCACGCCCTTCTTCGACAACACCCACTGCCACAGCTGGATGTCGCGAGCGCGGAATGCGCCGGCGCAGGACAGCAGGTAATAACGCCACATGCGGCGGAAGCGCGCCCCCAGCTGCGCTTCGAAACGCGGCCAAGCCGCTTCGAAATTGCTGTGCCAGGCCATCAGCGTCTTGTCGTAGTCGGCGCCGAAGTTGTGCAGATCCTCCACCACGAACAAATGATCGAAGGCGTCACCCATTTGACCAATCGACGGCAAGTCGCCATTGGGAAAAATGTATTTGTCGATCCAGGGATCGGGCGACGACTTGCGCTGGTTCTTGCCGATGGTGTGCAGCAGGAACAGGCCGTCATCGACCAGGCAACGATGTGCCACCTCCATGTAAGTGCGGTAATTGCGCCGTCCCACGTGTTCGAACATGCCGATGCTGACGATGGCGTCGAAGCGTTCGTTGAGTTCGCGGTAATCCTGCAGGCGGAAGTCCAGCGGCAGATGACCGTAACGTTCTTTCGCCAGCGCGATCTGCTCCTTGGAAATGCTAACGCCCACGGCTTCCACGCCGTAGCGTTCGGCGGCAAAGGCCATGAAACTGCCCCAGCCGCAGCCGATGTCGAGCACGCGCATGCCGGGTTTCAGTTGCAGCTTGCGGCAGATCAGGTCGAGCTTGGCTTCCTGCGCTTCTTCCAGCGTGGTCGCCGTGTTCCAGTAGCCACAGGTGTAGGTCATGCGCGAATCGAGCATCGCGGCGTAGAAATCGTTGCCGAGGTCGTAGTGCATTTCGCCGACCATGCGCGAGCGTTTGAGGTTCTGGCGGTTCATGAATTTCGCCGCCAGCACGTGTCCGACCAATCGCAGCGGCTTGATGTTGTCGGTTAGCCGCGTGCGCAGCAGCCGTGAGAAAAATTCGTCCAGCTGTTCGGCGTCCCAGTCCCCGTCCATATACGCTTCGCCGAGGCCGAGATTGGCCTGTGCGAAGGCGCGTTCCGGCACGCCGGGGCGATGCAGTTGGATATCCCAGGGGTTGTTGCCGTTGATGCGGATGCCGCCGTGACCGAGCATCTCGGCCAGGGCGCGGAAAATTGCCGAATCGTGTTGGGACTCGGTGGGCGATCTGATTGAAGAGGGGGAAGTGGAGGCATTCGAAGACATGTGCTGCGTTCCTGTTTGATGAGTTGAGGGGCGAGAGCGCTGCTCGGGCAACGTCGAATCTTTCTGCAAGTCATGCATAGAAAGATAAATCAGACGAAAGTCTTTTGCACAATTGATTAAATTTTTTAAACCAATTGATGGTGACTATTGATGTGCCCGTTCGTCGAAACGCCCTCCACCAATGCCGGCGCGCTTTCGTGCCGGGACTCCGAACCATTCCGGTCCTTGTTGAAAGAGATTTCATACACCCCGCAATACGCCGGGTTATCCTTGCGACAATCTTCCCTGCCACCAATGACGGCAAGGTCACTCAATTCCCCGCCAGACTCATCACGACGTCCCCATGACCAAACAAATACAGAAACAAATGGAACCCGACAGCGCCGTCTACAAGACACTGCTGGAATCAACCAAGGCGATACCTTGGAAAATCGATTGGGCCACCATGAAGTTTGCCTACGTCGGGCCGCAGATCGAAGCGCTACTGGGTTGGACGCCCGAGAGTTGGGTCTCGGTGGAAGACTGGGCAGTGCGCATCCACGCGGAAGACCGCGAAGGCGTGGTGAATTTTTGCGTGGCGCAATCGAAGGCCGGCGTCGATCACGAAGCCGACTACCGCGCCATCACGCGCGACGGCGAGCACGTCTGGATCCGCGACGTGGTGCACGTGGTGCGCAAGCCGGACGGCGAAGTCGATGCGCTGATCGGCTTCATGTTCGACATCACCGAACGCAAGAAGAATGAAGCGCGCCTGGCGGAACTGCAGAAAGAACTCGAAGCGCTGTCCTATCGCGACGCCCTCACCGACGTCGCCAATCGCCGCATGTTCGACTCGGCGCTGGAAGTCGAATGGGCCAACGCCGTCAGGAACCGCACGCCGCTATCGGTGATCATGCTCGATATCGATTACTTCAAGCAATATAACGACCACTATGGCCACATCCGCGGCGACGCCTGCCTCAGGCAGATCGCCGGCGTGCTCGGCGAGGCAGCCACGCGCACGCGCGATTTCTTCGCGCGCTACGGCGGCGAAGAGTTCGTGCTGATCCTGCCCGAGACCGACCGTGCCTCCGGCCTCAAGGTGGCGCAACGTTGCCGCAAGCTGGTGCTGAAAGAAAAAATCCCGCACGAAAAATCGCAGGTCGAAAACGTCGTCACCATCAGCCTCGGCATGGCGACCATCGTGCCGTCGCGCCAGGACCAGCGCATCGAATTCATGGAAGCGGTTGACAAGCGCCTGTACGTAGCCAAGCAGCGCGGACGCAATTGCATCGTCGCCGAAGACTGAGTGCGCAGCAGGCGTCGGTTCTCGCCGCTGGACCGGCTGGTTAACGGACTGCGACTGGGATTTGCATCGATGACGCCGGATCAACTGGCGTTGGCGGTGGGACGCCTGCACGAGGCTTCGCTCAGGCAAACTTGATTATTGTGGCTCGAGTAGCGCCGGCAATTCCGCGAGGAAAGCATCCCGTGCATGCACGCCGGCGCTGCCCTTTTCTTCCTTCTCTTCCTGGATCAGGCGCACGATCACGCGCGTCTTTGTGTCCTTGGTCGCCCAGCCGACGAACCAGCCATAGAAATGGTCCTTGTCGTAACCGCCGTCGGCCGTGCGCGGCATTGCGGCGCCGGTCTTGCCGTGGATCTGCCAGCCGTTATCCAGCGGCGGCAACTGCGACAACTGCATAATGCGCGCCGTCATCTCCATCGCCTGCGCACTGACCGGCAACGTGCGATTGACCAGCTTGCTCAGAAACTGCGCCTGCTCGTCCGGCGAAATCTGGAGGGAAGAACTGATCCATGCGCGGTCCAGCGCATTGTTCTTGCCCTTGTCACCGCGCACGTCGCGGTTGCCATAACCCAGCTTGTCGACATAGGCCTTGAACTTCGCCGCGCCGAGCGCATGCGTGACCTGCTGCGAATACCACACCACCGAATACTTGATCCACGACGCCGGATCGATGGTGTCGCGCCAGGCCGGATTGCCCCAATAGGTGTAGCCCTCGCGGAACGGGATCGCCGGCGCATGCTCGTCCTTGAGGAAGCCGGCGTCGTAGCCCATCAGCGCAATCGGGATCTTGAAGGTCGAGGCCGGCGTCACGCGCGTAACGCAATCGCCCTCGCGCACCAGCGCCTTGCCGGTCGCGGGATCAACGATCAGCGTACAGAGCGTGCGCGCCTCGGTCTCGGACACGAACAGCGACGCGCTTATCGCAAACACGGCGGCGAGGAGGTACATCATGGGATTTCCTTCATGTGAGTTATTGCGCCGCAAGTGTAATGATTCCGGACAGCAAGAACAAACCAGCTTTCGTGAAGGCTGGCATCAGGTTTTCTGATGCCATTGAAGAAGATGTGGAAAATGCGAAAGACGCGGAAGGAGATGAAGAAGGCGCGCGCTATTCGTTTTTCTGCGGCTGCGCGATGGTGCGCAACTGGAAGCGGCCGTCGTTGTTGAACAGCCAGGTCTCCGACAGCTCGACCTTGCCACCGCTCAGCAGCGCCGCCGGTGGTTTGGGAAAAGGTGCAGTGCTGCGCAAGGTGGCCAGCGCTGTGGCTTCGGTAATCTTGTCCTTGTTGGTGCGCACCACTTCGCTGCGCACCAGGTTGCCGTCCTTGTCGACCACGTACTTGATCACGATGACGGAACGCAGCAAGGCCTGCGGGCGTTCGATGTGGACCTTGGTCGAGTTGACCTGTGAAATGCGGCGCGCCAGGTCTTCCTTGTAGGCGCCCAGCGAGTCAGCCGTGGAGGTGCCGTCGGGCGTGGTCTTCACCTGTTCGATGATTTCCTTGGCGGTGGCGTCGCGGTTGGCCTGGGTGTCGGGCTTTTGCGACGAACAGGCGCTCAGCAGCGCGGCGCTGATGCTGATGACAGTGACCAGCACGGCGGCGGTTTTTATCGATGGCTTGTTCAAAGCGTAATCCATGGCAAGGGAGAAGATCGGGATTGTCATTGGCAGTCATTAGACCATACTGATTAGACCACGCCGCCATGCCGGTGCGTTCCCGCTATTTCGGTACACATGCCGATAAGGTTTTCAGCCGGAAAGAGGTTTGCCGGCCGGCAGCGAATTAGTTGTCAAAAAAACTCCATCCATAACCTTAACCTATGGATAAAATCCATTCCATATATAACGCCGCAACTGTCATCCAGCGGTCATATTAGCTACGTAATATCCGCTCACTTTCTGGCCGAACCCGGCATAGTCCTGACGAAAGAGCGCGATGCCTACTCCCTTGTCCGTCACAGCCTCTGCATCTGCATCTGAATTCACTGCGGCCGCCGAGGCGATCTCTCCGACCTCCGCGACTTTCTTGGCGATCCGCAATATCCGCAAGCGCTTCGGCGCCTTCACCGCGCTCGACAACGTATCGCTCGACGTACGCCAGGGCGAAATGGTCTGCCTGCTAGGGCCCTCCGGCTGCGGCAAGACCACCCTGCTGCGCACCATCGCCGGCCTGGAGAAGCAGGACGACGGGGCAATCCACGCCCATGGCACGGACATCTCTCACCTGCCGCCGCAATCGCGCGACTACGGCATCCTATTCCAGTCGTATGCGCTGTTTCCCAACCTGACGGTGGCGCAGAATGTCGCCTACGGCCTCAACGCGTGCCGTCTGTCGCGTGTGCAGATGCAGCAGCGCGTGGCCGACATGCTGGACATGGTCGGCTTGTCCGGCAGCGACAAGAAGTACCCCGGCCAGCTCTCCGGCGGCCAGCAGCAGCGCGTCGCGCTGGCGCGCGCGCTGGCGCCCTCGCCTTCGCTGCTGCTGCTCGACGAGCCGCTGTCGGCGCTCGATGCGCAGGTGCGTGAACACCTGCAACTGGAAATCCGTCGCCTGCAAAAACAGTTCAACATCACCACGCTGATGGTCACGCATGATCAGGAAGAAGCCATGGTCATGTCGGACCGCATCGCCATCATGCAGCACGGCCGCATCGAACAATTCGACACGCCCGACCGCATCTACCGCCATCCGGCCACGCCGTTCGTCGCCGACTTCATCGGCCAGGCCAACTGGCTGCCGTTCCAGCGGCTGTCTCCGCATCAGGTCAGTGTCGGCGCCCTCACGCTGACGGTTGACGCGGCGCCGCGCCAACCTATGGAAAACAGCGACAACGGTCGCTTGTTCTGCCGTCCGGAAGCGGTCGACGTATTACCGGCCGCCGATGCGTCTAACCGTTTTTCAGCGCGCGTGGTCGATCAGATCTATCTCGGCGACCGCTACCGCATGATGCTGGAGCTCGACGAACTGCCGGGCCAACGCCTGATGGCCGATGTCAGCAACGACGTGCGCGCTCGTCTTCCAGAGGTCTCCGCCCAGCGCATGTGGATCGCCTTGCCGCAACAATCGCTGCACCTGTTTGCCTGAGCCCGGCATGAATACCTCCGTCCAGGCGCCGCCACTGGCCATCACTTCCACATCCGCCCCCAAGCCGGCATCGACCTTCAATCGCGACACCGCGACCGCGAACGGCCTGAAGTATTTCCTGCTGCTCTTGCTGGTGCTGGCGTTAGCCCTGCCGCTGGTGGCCGTATTGGGCCAGGCGCTGCTCGACCATAACGGCGCCTGGGCCGGACTGGCGCCGTGGAGCAAGCTAGTCGCCAATTCCAACTTCTTCCCCATGGTGGCGCGCAGCGTCGGCGTGTCGGCCGCGACCGCCTTGCTGGTGGTGCCGCTGGCCTACCTGTTCGCCTACGGCCTGCAACGCACGCTGGCGCCGTTCAAAGGCTTGTGGCGCGCGATTGCGCTACTGCCGCTGCTGGCGCCGTCGCTGCTGCCGGGCATTGCCCTGATCTACCTGTTCGGCAACCAGGGGCTGTTCAAGGAGTGGATGAACGGCAGCATCTACGGCTTCTGGGGCATCTTGCTGGGCGAGGCGTTCTACACCTTTCCGCATGCACTGATGATCCTGTTGTCGGCGCTGTCGCTGGCTGATGCGCGCCTGTATGACGCCGCCTCGGCGATGGGGGCCGGCAGCTGGAAGACTTTCCGCACAGTGACGCTGCCGGCCACGCGCTATGGGATTTTCGGCGCGTTCTGCCTGGTGTTCACGCTGGCGATTACCGACTTCGGCGTGCCAAAGATCGTCGGCGGCGCCTTCAGCGTACTGGCGGTGGAAGCCTACAAGGCCGTGGTCGGCCAGCAGCAGTTCGACCGCGGCGCGCTGATCGGCTTGTTGTTGCTGATTCCGGCGTTACTGACCTTCTGCATCGACGGCTGGCTGCAAAAGCGCCAGCGCGCCCAGATGAGCAGCCGCGCAGAAGTGCTGACGCCACGACGCCAATGGCGTCGCGATGCGGTCTATAGCTTAATCCTGCTGGCGATCAGCGCGGCCTTGCTGCTGATGATCGCCGTGGCGGTCGGCGCGTCGCTGGTCAAGCTGTGGCCGTACAACCTCAAGCTGACGCTGATGCACTACGACTTCGACAACATGGACGGCGGCGGCTGGCTGGCCTACTGGAACAGCCTGCGCCTGGCCATCGGCACCAGCATCGTCGGCACCGTCGTAATCTTCACCGGCGCCTGGCTGATGGAAAAGACCCGCAGCAACCGCCTGCTCGACAACGCGCTGCGCTTCCTGAGCTTCCTGCCGATGGCGGTGCCGGGGCTGGTGCTGGGACTGGGCTTCGTGTTCTTCTTCAATCATCCGGCCAACCCGCTGAACTTCCTGTACGGCAGCATGGCGATCCTGATCCTGTGCTCGGTGATGCACTTCTACACCACCGCGCACCTGACCGCCGTCACCGCGCTCAAGCAGATCGATCCGGAATTCGAAGCCGCCTCGGCCTCGCTCAAGGTGCCGCTGCTGCGCACCTACTTGCGCATCACGGTACCGCTGTGCCTGCCTGCCGTGCTGGAAATCTTCCGCTACCTGTTCGTGTCGTCGATGACCACGGTGTCGGCCGTGATCTTCCTCTACAGCCCGAACACCGTGCTGGCCGCAATCGCCGTGCTGAACATGGACGACGCCGGAGATGTCGGCCCGGCCGCGGCGATGTCGACGCTGATCCTGCTGACCTCGATTGCCGTCTCGCTGCTGATGCACTGGGGCCTCGGCTATTGGGTGCGTCGCGCGCAAGCCTGGCGCAGCGCCGGCAAAAAGCACTGAAAAAAAAAGCACTGATGCACTGATTCACTCGTTCGTCGTTTTATTTTCCATCACAAGAAAGCAACCATGAAACCTACAACCATTCTGAAACTGCTTGCCTCCGTACTGGGTGCCGGCGCCCTGCTGTCCGCGCATGCCGCGACCACGCTGACCGTCTACACCGCGCTGGAGGCGGACCAGATCAAGGCCTATCAAGCCGAGTTCGAAAAGAGCAATCCGGACATCGAAATCAAATGGGTGCGCGATTCCACCGGCATCGTCACCGCCAAGCTGCTGGCTGAAAAGGCCAATCCGAAGGCGGACGTGATCTGGGGCCTGGCTGCTTCCAGCCTGGCGATCCTCGACAAGGAAGGCATGCTGACGCCTTACGCACCGAAGAACCTGGCGGCGATCGAAGCCAAGTACCGCAGCCCGGCCAATCCACCGGCATGGGTCGGCATGGACGTCTGGGGTTCGGCGATCTGCTTCAACACCGTCGAAGCGCAAAAGCAAGGTCTGCCGAAGCCGACTTCGTGGGCCGACCTGACCAAGCCGATCTACGCCGGCAAGATCGTGATGCCGCATCCAGCCTCCTCCGGCACCGGCTACCTCGACGTCACCGCCTGGATCCAGATGATGGGCGAAGACAAGGCCTGGGCCTACATGGACGCGCTGCACAAGAACATCGGCCAGTACACCCACTCGGGTTCCAAGCCATGCAAGCAAGCCGCCACCGGCGAGTTCCCGATCGGCATCGCGTTTGAATACCGCGCCGTGAAAACCAAGAAGGAAGGCGCCCCGATCGACATCATCCTGCCGTCGGAAGGCCTGGGCTGGGATCTGGAAGCGACCGCCATCGTCAAGGGCACCAGGAACCTCGACGCCGCCAAGCGCCTGGCTGACTTCTCCGCCAGCAAGGACGCCATGATGCAATACGAAAAGAACTTCGCCGTGCTGGCGGTGCCGGGCATTGCCAAGCCTGATCCGCTGCTGCCGGCCGACTATGAAAAGCGCCTGACCAAGAACGACTTCGTCTGGACCAGCAGCAACCGCGACCGCATCCTGACGGAGTGGAGCAAGCGCTACGAAAGCAAGGCTGAAAAGAAGCAATAAGCAAGAACCTGTAGACCTGCCGCCCGCGCCATCGACGGCGTGGGCGGGCTGAATAGAAGAACGTGGAGCACCTGATGGGCAATAGCAACACCAACAAGGATCACATCGACGTCGCCGTCGTCGGCGCCGGCATACTCGGCCTGGCGCACGCCTTTGCGGCGGTCAAGCGCGGCCTGCGCGTGGTCGTGTTCGAACGCAGCTCGACGCCGATCGGCGCCTCGATCCGCAATTTCGGCATGGGCCTGGTCACCGGCCAGCCGCCGGGCGTCATGCTCGGCCTGGCAAAACAAAGCCGTGCATTGTGGCTGCACCTGGCGCAGCGCGCCAACTTCAGCGCCCGGGAAGCCGGCACCTTGCTATTCGCCCGCACCGCTGCCGAACATGCGGTACTGGAAGAATTCATGATCGTGCGTGCACGCCAGCACGGCTACGACGCCTCGCTGCTGGAAGGCGCACAGCTCGACGCGCTGTACGGCGGCCGTTTCCGCCATCATCGTTCGGCCCTGCACGGCACCCAGGACTTGCAACTGTATTCGCGCGAGGCGGTGCCGGCGCTGGTGTGCTACCTGCAATCGCAGGGCGTGCAGTTCCATTTCAACACGCTGGTCAGGGAAGCGCGCGACGGTCATCTGTCGACTACCGCCGGCGAATTCCGCGCGGAGCGCACCATCGTCTGTTCCGGCCACGATTACCAGACGCTGTTTGCCGACAAGCTCGGCGAAATGAATCTCAAGGTCTGCCGCCTGCAGATGTTGCGCGCAGCGCCGAAGGATCGCTTGCCGCTGACGCACGCGGTCCTGACCGGTTTGTCGTGCACCCATTACGGCGCGTTCTCCGATCTGCCGAGCGCAGCGGGCGTGAATGCCGAAATCGAAGCACAATATCCGGCGCTGAACCGCCACGGCATCCATCTGCTGGTCAGCCCGACGCCCTACCAGGAACTGATCATCGGCGACTCGCACTACTACGGCGTTGACGCGCCGCCGTTCAATAACGAGGAAATCGATCAGATCATGATCGGTCTTGCGGAAGAGACGCTGGGCGTGAAGCTGAACGTGCTGGAACGCTGGCAAGGCGTCTACGGCAGCAAGGGACCGGGACCGTTCTCGGCCACGCCGATGGACGCCAAGACCACGGTGGTGCTGATGCATACCGGCATCGGCATGAGCGTGGGCCTGGCCTTGGGTGAGCGCGTGATCGGCGCCCTGCTGGACGGCGCGAAGTTGCCGGATCCGGCGGTCGACAAAAATTGAAGTAGCGGAAAACCGTCGTCCCGCCGTGCGCCAGGGCGACGGCAACCCGACATCGCCTATTCGCGCGCCAATCCCTCGGCGTGCAACCACTTGCCCTTGCGGCACAAGTCGTCGGTCACATCCAGCACCAGTCGTTCCACCGCCGCCGCGGCATTGGTCAGCGGGATATTCTTCGAGGCGCACAAGGCCAGCGTGCGCGCCATGCGCTCACCGCTGATCGGCAGCGCGACCATGTCGCCGCGTTCGATTTCCGACAGCAAGGGCGCCACCGGCAGGATGGTGGCGCCGATGTCGGCGAGGATGGCCGACTTCAGGATCGCCACTGAATTGATCTCGATCACGTTGGCGAGCGACATGCCCTGCGCGCGCACGATGTTTTCGATGCGCGGCCGCACGCCGTGCTGCAGGCCCGGCAGGATCAGCGGCGCCTTGATGGCCTGCGCCAGCGTGACCGATTTCTTCTTGCCGGCGCCGTATTGTGAATCGGCGCGCGTGATGTACATCATCTCTTCTTCCACCATCGGCGTGCTGGCGAACGGCGACAGCTGGCCGTCGTCGAACAGCACCGCGAGATTGATGCGGCCCGACTTCAACTGGACGATCAGGTTGCCGGTCAGCTCTTCGGTGAGCAGCAAGGTGATTTCCGGATAGGTGGCGCGAATGGCGGTCAGCAGCGGCAAGGCCAGCGCGCCCGAGACGCTCTGCGGAATGCCGAGCGCCACGGTGCCGGACGGCTTGTCATTGGATTGCGCCACCGCCGATTTGGCGTCGATGACCTGTTTGAGGATGGCTTGCGCGTGTTCGTAGAAGGTCTTGCCGGCATCGGTGGCGATCACGCCTTGCGCGGAACGATGCAGCAGTTGCGCTTCGAGTTCTTCTTCCAGCTGGCGCACCTGCTGCGTCAACGCGGGCTGGGCGATGTGCAGCACGCGCGCAGCGCGCGACAGCGAGCCGTGATCGACGATGGCGACGAAATATCTGAGTTGGCGCAATTCCATGCAAACGGATCCGATTCAGGTTATGACATTCAAGTTGTTATTTTTAATTACAAGCCGGGACGACTATTGAACATGCGGCTGCGCGCATTTTCGATATGTCCCCGCATGGCACGGCGCGCGCCTTCGGCATCCTGCCGCTTGATCAGCTCGAAGATGTTGCGATGCTCGTCCATGGCGTCCTGGGTGCGCTTCCACGGCTGGATGTGCATCAGGTGGCGCAGCATGTTGACGGCGTGGCTGACGTCGTATTCGAGCGTCTTCAGCACCTGCACGAAACGCAGGTTGGCGGTCGCCGTGGCGATCGCCTCGTGAAAGGCGAAGTCGAAATGGTGGGCAATGCCGCCGACGGCGTTGGCTTCTTCAAACCCGGTCAGCAATTCGTCCATCCTGGCCAGGTCGGCGGTGCTGCGGCGCAAGGCCGCCATGTAGGCGCACTCGGGCTCGACCACCATGCGCAGCTCGAGGCCGTTCATGATGTGGCCGATGCGCTCGGACGGCTCCGCCGTTATGGACTTGCCGGCCACGCCGGGACTGTCCATGACGTAGGTGCCGGAGCCGCGCCGCGATTCCACCAACTGGTCTTCGCGCAGCCGGTCGAGCGCCTGTCGCACGATGGGGCGCGAGACGTCGAACAGCGTGGCCAGGTCGTTTTCCGACGGCAGGCGACTGCCCACGCCGATCTTGCCTTCGACGATGGCGTGGAACAGGTTTTCATAGACGCGTTCGGCAAAACGCTCCTGGCGCACCGGACCGAGTCCGGCAGCGGCCAACGCGAGCGCGTCGGTGGACAGTTGCGTGCGGATGCTGACGACTTTGGCGTCCGATTTTTCCTGCGGCTGGTCGGTTGGCGATTTCGGCATGGCTGGTCTCCGATGGCGATGTTCTGATGAATGCGCATGGTAGCGTATTTGCGCCGCAGCCATAAGCCCTCCTTATGGGCCTTCTGCTGTATTGTCCCTTGTCGATAAGTAGTAATATCAATTGACATCTTTTGACGATCAACTTACATTGAACCCAGACGAGGCAGCGGCGGCATCTTCCGACCGGCTGCCCATAGAACAAAAACGACAGGAGACAAACGGTCCGGCCCGATCGCTGCGACGGTGATATCTTTTGCCGTCCATTGTTTATCGAAGCCAATCATGAATCTGCCCAGCCAGCCTTACCTCGAACAGTTTTCGCTTGCAGGAAAGACCGTACTCGTCACCGGCGCAGCGCGCGACATCGGCCTGGAAATCGCACGCGCCATGGCTGGCAGCGGCGCCCACGTCATTCTCAACGGCCGCAACGCACAGACGCTGGCAAGCGCCGTGCAGAGCCTGACCGCGCAGGGCTTGTCGGCCAGCGCCCTCGCCTTCGACGTGACCGACAAAGCCGCCGTCAAGGACGCCTTCGCCCATATCGCCAAGGAACACGCCGGCCTCGACGTACTGGTCAACAATGCCGGCGTGCGCAACCGCAAGCCGCTGCTCGAATTCAGCGACGACGATATCGTCGCCATGCTCGAGACCAACCTGATCGCCGGCTACACGCTGTCGCGCGAAGCAGCCCGCCTGATGGTGCCGAACAAGCGCGGCCGCCTGATTACCGTGACCTCCATTGCCGGCCAGATCGCGCGCTCGGGCGACGCCGTCTACACCGGCGCCAAGGCTGGCCTGACCGGCATGATGCGCGCACTCGCGGCCGAATATGGTCCGCTGGGCATCACCAGCAACGCCATTGCGCCGGGCGGCGTGGCCACCGAAGCCAATGCCGCTGCGATCGCCGATCCCAGAATCAACGCCCATTTCGCCACGCGCACGCCGCTGGGACGCTGGGCGCAGCCGGCTGAAATCGCCGGCGCCGCCGTGTTCCTCGCTTCCAACGCCGCCTCCTACGTCAATGGTCACGTTCTGTACGTGGATGGCGGCATGTCGATTGCCATGTAAATCAAAGGACTTTGACACCATGAAACAGCACTTGATCAACAACCGCTGGACCGCGCCGTCTTCGGGCGGCAGCATTCCCGTCATCGATCCTTCCGACGGCGAAGTCTTCGAATCGCTGGCGCGCGGCAACGCCGCCGACATCGACCTCGCGGTACAAGCCGCGCGCAAGGCCTATGACAATGTCTGGAGCCGCACCAGCGCCGCCGATCGCAGCCGGCTGATGATGAAGCTGTCGCAGAAACTGGCCGAGCACCAGGAAGAGCTGGCGCAACTGGAAGCGCGCGACTGCGGCAAGCCGTTCAAGCAGGCGCGCGCGGATGCCGCCGCCATCGTGCGCTACTTCGAGTTCTATGCCGGCGCGGCCGACAAGCTGCACGGCGACACCATTCCCTACCAGACCGGCTACACCGTGCTGACGCTACGCGAGCCGCATGGCGTCACCGCGCACATCGTGCCGTGGAATTACCCGATGCAGATTTTCGGCCGTTGCGTCGGCGGCGCGCTTGCCGCCGGCAACACCTGCGTGGTCAAACCCGCTGAAGACGCTTGCCTGTCGCTGCTGCGCGTGGCGGAACTGGCTGCAGAGGTTGGCTTCCCCGAAGGCGTGCTCAACGTCGTCACCGGCTATGGGCACGAAGCCGGCGACCTGCTGGTCAAGCATGCCGACGTCGATCACGTGTCGTTCACCGGTTCGCCCAACGTCGGCAAGATCGTGGTGCGCGCCGCCGCCGAACATCACACGCCGGTTACGCTGGAACTGGGCGGCAAGTCGCCGCAGGTGGTGTTCGCCGACGCCGACTTCGACGCCATGCTGCCGGTGATCGTCAACGCCATCGTGCAGAACGCCGGGCAGACTTGCTCCGCGGGCAGCCGCCTGCTGGTCCAGCGCAGCGCCTACGAACAGGTATTGGAGCGCGTCGGCGCCGCCTTCGGCAAATTGCGCGTCGGCTCGGCGGCGATGGACCTCGACTGCGGTCCGCTGATCCGCAAGACGCAACAAGAGCGCGTGGCCGGTTTCCTGCGCGACGCCGCCGACAGCAAGATTCCGGTGGTGGCGCAGGGCCGCATCGCCGACGGCGTGCCGGCAGGCGGCTTCTACCAGGCGCCGACTTTACTGCGCGACGTACCGATGCAACATCGCCTGGCGCAGGAAGAAGTGTTCGGCCCGGTGCTGTCGGCCATGTCGTTTGAAGACGAAGCTGACGCTATCAGACTCGCCAACGGCACCGACTTCGGCCTGGTCGCGAGCGTCTGGACGCGCGACGGCGGTCGCCAGTTGCGCCTGGCGCGCGCGATCCGCAGCGGGCAAGTCTTCATCAACAACTATGGCGCGGGCGGCGGCGTGGAGTTGCCGTTCGGCGGCGTCAAGGCCAGCGGCCACGGACGCGAAAAAGGTTTTGAAGCGCTGTACGGCTTCACGGTCCTGAAGACCATCGCCATCAAACACGACTAAATACACAACTAAAAAACCATTCAACACCACAAGGAGAAGACATGCGACTCAAAGACAAAGTAGCCATCGTGACCGGCGCCGGTTCCGGTTTCGGCGAAGGCATCGCCAAGAGCTATGCGCGCGAAGGTGCGCGCGTGCTGGTGGCCGACATCAATGAAGCCGGCGGCAAGCGCGTCGTCGACGACATCGTCGCGGCAGGCGGACAGGCGCGTTTCATCAAGACCGACGTCTCCAGGAGCGCCGACACGGCGGCGATGCTGGCCGCTGCGCTGGAAACCTTCGGCGGCGTGCATATCGTCGTCAACAACGCCGGCACCACCCATCGCAACCGCCCGATGCTGGAGATCGAAGAAGACGAATTCGAACGCGTCTATGCGATCAACGTGAAGAGCATCTTCTTGAGCGCGAAGACCTTTGTGCCCTACTTCCGCAAGGTCGGCGGCGGCGCCTTCATCAACATCGCCTCGACCGCCGGCATCCGCCCGCGTCCGGGCCTGACCTGGTACAACGGCAGCAAGGGCGCGGTCATCACCACCAGCAAATCGATGGCGGCCGAACTCGGCCCGGATAACATCCGCGTCAACTGCGTCAATCCGGTGATCTCGGCAACCGGCCTGCTGACCGAATTCATGGGCGTCCCGGACACCCCGGAAAACCGCAAGAAGTTCACCGCGACGATTCCGCTGGGCCGCTTCTCGACACCCGACGACATCGCCAACGCCTGCCTGTACCTGGGTTCGGATGAAGCGTCGTTCATCACCGGCGCTTGCCTGGAAGTGGACGGCGGTCGCTGCGTTTGACCACGCACGAGACCGGCTGTAAGCGTTTTGTCAGTGATGAAGCGCTTTCGGTTGAATCGGCAAAATTTGTGTCTATAATCACGCTGCATTAAAAGAACTAAAACAAGAACCACAGTAATCAGTACTTAGGGCCTGTTCACACTAAATCTGCGAGTGCGAACGCGCGGCAGGCGTTGGCTGCCTAGGCGCAGCGACGCGACGTAGCGGTGCTACGGCAAGGAGTTGCAACAACGGCAGGCGACGCCTGCAGCCGTTCCCGGAGGGTTCCCGCCAGAAGGCGCGCCGGCTGCGTTGCATGGCTTGCAGGTGGGTCCACCACCTGCTACGCCACGCGCCTTGCCAGCACGCCTTCTGACGGGAACGTATCTCGCAGATTTAGTGTGAACAGGCCCACTAAAGCCAGTCCACGAGACTGGCTTTTCATAACAACAAGACTGATCCATTTTTAATATGTATGGAGTGAGACATGTCGTATACCCCAGCACAAGGCGTCGCTGCGTCGCCCGGCACCGATGTATCGTTTGAAGAAGCGACTTTTTCCAAGGTCACATGGCGTCTGCTTCCGCTGCTTTTCCTCTGCTATGTTGCTTCTTACCTGGACCGCGTCAACGTCGGTTTCGCCAAGCTGCAAATGCTGCAGGACCTGAAGTTCAGCGAGACCGTGTACGGCCTCGGCGCCGGCATTTTCTTCCTTGGCTATTTCATCTTTGAAGTCCCCAGCAACATCATCCTGCACAAGGTCGGCGCACGGCTCTGGATCGCGCGCATCATGATCACCTGGGGCATCATTTCGGGCGCGATGATTTTCGTGACGACGCCGGAAATGTTCTATGTCATGCGCTTTCTGCTGGGCGTGGCCGAAGCCGGTTTCTTCCCGGGCGTGATCCTGTACCTGACTTACTGGTATCCGTCGCATCGCCGCGGCAAGATCACGGCGCTGTTCATGACCGGCATCGCCATCTCCGGCGTCATCGGCGGACCGCTGTCGGGCTGGATCATGCATGCCTTCCCAGGCGTGCACGGCCTGACCGGCTGGCAATGGATGTTCATCATCGAAGCGATCCCATCGCTGGTGCTGGGCGTGGTCGTGATCTTTTACCTCAAGGACCGCATCCGCGACGCCGACTGGCTGAACGAAGAGGAAAAGCGCCTGCTGGAATCGCAGATCGCGCAGGAACAGGCCGACAAGACCGAAGTCTCATTGGGCCAGATGTTCGCCGACGGCAAGGTATGGCTGAGCGCGATCATCTACTTCTGCTTCGTGATGGGCCTGTACGGCGTGAGCTTCTGGCTGCCGACCATCATCAAGACCACCGGCGTCACGGATCCGCTGAACATCGGCTTGCTGACCGCGATTCCTTATGCCGTCGCCGCCGTTGCGATGATCATGATCGGCCGCAGCGCCGACCAGCATCGCGAGCGCCGCTGGCACGTTGCGATCCCGGCGTTCCTGGGTTGCGTCGGCCTGCTGTTCAGCACCGTGTATGACCACAACACGCTGCTGGCGATGGCTTCGCTGACATTGGCTGCGGTCGGCATCCTGACCACGCTGCCGTTGTTCTGGAGCCTGCCGACGGCATTCCTGAGCGGCGCGGCGGCGGCTGCCGGTATCGCGCTGATCAACTCGCTGGGCAACCTGGCCGGTTTCGTCAGCCCTTACCTGGTCGGTTGGCTGAAAGACGCCACCCAAAGCACCAACACCGGCATGTACGTGCTGGCGGCGTCACTGCTGCTGGGCGGACTACTGACGCTGGCGGTGCCGGCCAGGCTGGTCAACAAGTAATCGCTTTTCTGCGCCCGGCGTTCGTCCGGGCGCAGCTTCTCCTAGGCCTTTCTTTCGGCGCCACTAGCGTATTGCCGGTACGGCTTCCAGCCAGAAGCGCAACTGTGCCGAACGGATATCTCCCTCGTCGCCGAAATATTTGCTCTGCCATTCGTCCGGCGTCGTGCTCAGCATGGTGTCGGCGGCTTTCTGGCCGTTCTGCTGCACCATCCAGCGCCACGAAAAGTGATCGTAGATATCCAGCACATGGGTCGCATAAGCCTGCGCCAGGGCTTGCTGCCCTTTGAAGATGGCCAGGTTGTCATCGTTGTCATACGAGGCCTTGTAGCCAAGGTTGTGGCTGCCGGTCACCACCACGCAATCGTCGGAGAACGGATCGATGACCACAATCTTGTCGTGCGTGACGGCGAAACCGGCCGAGAGAATTTCCTTTTGCCAACCGCTGGGAACGACGGAGGTCAAGGCCTTGGCGGAAATCACGCGCGGATCCTGTTTGCCCGGCGGATCGCCCTTCATGCGCTTGGGCGGCTCGACGCCCTGCAACTCGTACAGGAAGCCCGCTGCCGTGGATGGATTGGTCACGCAGCCGCGCACGAACAGCTTGTCGTTGGCCTTCTGCGCTTCCGCCACCCAATTGACGATGCTGGGCGTGCCCGGATAAAACGCCAGGAACAGCACCGCATGCCGCGCATCGGCGATCAATGCCGCCACTTCTTCCATGTCGGGAGGCCGTGCCTCGCCGGCGCGTGTGCGACCGCGCGGTTTGGGCGTGTTGGGTGAAAACCAGCTGGTGACGGTGGAGCCGTCGGCTTGTTTGATCAGCCTGGATTTGGCGTTCCAGGTCCGCAACTTCGTTGCTTGCAGGGATTGGGCCGTACCGCCTGCCGCATCGGTATCGGCGGCCAGTTGATTCCAATAATCGAAATAACGTTTTGCCAGCGCCGCGTCATCGGAGACGATGGTGTTGTTGGTTTGCGTGCAGAGTCCGGTCGAGGTCCAGTTGGTGGAGCCGAACAAGACCGCTTGCGGTTTTCCCTTGGCATCCACATACACCAGGAACTTGTTATGGGCGATGCGGTTGTTCGGCACCATGCGGTCAATCAGCTCGCCGGCTGTCGCGCGCAGCCGCCTGCGCGACGCATCGTTGCCATCCGTGATGCCGCTGGCGCTTTGCTGGTCGCTGGCCTTGGGATTGGAAAGGATCAGGTGCAGCTTCTTGCCGGCTTTTTCCAGGGCCGAGATCAGTTCATCGTCGCCCAGTTCGTACAAGGCTGCATATAGCGTGCCGCCCTTGCCTGTTCGCGCGACGAAATCGAGCAAGGCGGCAATCATGTCTCCGGCCAGGCTCTTGCGCATGGCGTTGCCGGGCTGGGTCACCATGCGCAGCAGGCTTTCCTTGTCGGGATGGCCGTCCATGGCGCGCGACACCCGTTGCGTCGAGATCAGCCCGCGATTGAAATACGCTTGCAGATCCGGCCCGACCTGCGGGCTCAGAGTGACTTCATTGGAGATGGCGAAACCGACGCGCATGGGCATCAGTTTTCCCGGCTTGCCTTCCAGCGGCACGATCCGGTAGCGGAAGGTCCGGCTGCCCTGGCCGGCGATCAGGCGGGCGTAGGGGTCTTTCCAATAGAATTTCTGAATCGGGAATTGCGCCGTAGTCTGTGCCGGCAGACGCCGGGTGCCGGGAAACACGGCCATCGATGGCAGCGGCGTCTCCTTGCCTGCGGCGTCGATGCGGTACACCGCGAAGCCCATGCAGCCGGGTAGTTTGCGGCCGTAACTCCATGCAATCAAGACAACATCGTTGTCGGCAAACGCTACCGCATTTTGCATACTGAGTCTCTCCCATCCGGTTGGCACGCGCCTGCAACGCTTCTCTGCAACAAACACCTGTACTGCAAAGTAGCGCCGCGATGTGACCGGACAATGACGGGATGATTGACGCGAGGCTAGCGCGCCAGTCGACGCCAGATCGCATCCAGCACATTGTTCAGTTCGGCGCCCTGCGCCTGGATCGTGCCCATGCCGTACTCCTTGCGCCGCACGCCTGCGTCGAACAGCTCAAGCGCCCATACCGCATCCGTGGTGCGTTGAAGCGGCAAGGCCTCAGGTCGGCTCCAGACTGCATTTATCAGCGGCACAATGACGGCCAGATCGTCGTCGCCCAGTTGCACCGTGCGGCTTTGCACCAGCACCGGCTTTTCGGTGGGACTCTTGAGCTGGGTGATGAAGCGCGTCATGCTGCGGCGGTCAAGATCGACCGCCGACCAGTAGCCGACGGGCGTACCGAATGCGCCCTGCGAAATGACCACGCCGCGTACCGGAGTCATCTCCGCCGGCACGGTGACCGCGCACTCGCCGCAGACATGCGTCTTGACGGGGGCATAGGCCGGGACCTCGGCGACGGCATTGCCCGCCAGGCAGGCAAGCAGCAGGATGTGACAGCGGATGCGGCGCAAGGAATTGTTCATGATGGAAGACTCGCGGTGAAGGTTGGGCGGGATGTTCTCATATCCCCGCAAGAAATGCCGGCCGAACTGCAGCCTCATCCGATGGCCTGCCCGCTTCTCTGTCAAAATGACGGTTCTCTCGCGCCTGACTTTTGCACCGTACCAATTCATGAATACATCCGCCACCTCGCCAGCCCCAAGCGACGCCGATCCCGCCGCTCTGCCGTTTGCCAACGCCTTCGCGGAATTGCCGCCGGCATTCTTCACGCGCCTGCAGCCGACGCCGCTGCCACAGCCTTATCTGGTGGGTGTCAGCGCCGACGCCGCCGCGTTGATCGGGATCGATCCGGCGACGGCCGGGAGCCAGAGCTTCATCGACGTCTTCACCGGCAACGTCATCGCGCAGCACTCCAAACCCCTGGCGGCAGTGTATTCCGGCCATCAGTTCGGCGTCTGGGCGGGCCAACTGGGCGACGGCCGCGCGATCCTGCTGGGCGACTTGCCGGCGCGCGACGGCGGACGCATGGAGATCCAGCTCAAGGGCGCCGGGCAGACGCCGTATTCGCGCATGGGCGACGGCCGCGCCGTACTGCGCTCATCGATCCGCGAATTCCTGTGTTCCGAAGCGATGGCCGGGCTCGGCATTCCAACCACGCGCGCGCTGTGCGTCACCGGATCGGACCTGCAAGTCCGGCGCGAGACGCTGGAAACCACGGCGGTGGTCACGCGCATGTCGCCCAGCTTCATCCGCTTCGGCTCGTTCGAGCACTGGTATTACAACAAGCGCCACGATGAACTGAAACTGCTGGCCGACAATGTCATCGCCAATTTCTACCCGGAATTGCTCGGTGCGGAAAATCCCTACCGTGCGCTGCTGGCCGAAGTCACGCGCCGCACTGCACACCTGATGGCGCACTGGCAGGCGGTCGGCTTCATGCACGGCGTGATGAATACCGACAACATGTCCATCCTGGGCCTGACGCTGGACTACGGTCCCTTCGGCTTCATGGAAGCCTTCGATGCGCGCCACATCTGCAACCACACCGATCAGCAGGGCCGCTATTCGTACCAGATGCAGCCGCGCATCGGCCAGTGGAACTGCTTCGCGCTGGGCCAGGCGCTACTGCCGCTGATCGATAGCGTGGAAGACACCGAAGCCGCGCTGGGCCAATACGAAGCCGAGTTCGCCGCAAAGAACGATGAATTGCTGCACGCCAAACTGGGCCTGGCGACACGTCAGGCCGACGACGACAAGCTGTTCGAGTCCATGTTCGCCATCCTGCAGGCCGGCCATGTCGATTTCACCTTGTTCTTCCGCCGCCTGAGCGATCTGCGCGCCGGGGACAATGGCGGCGATGAACCATTGCGCGATCTGTTCATCGAAAGACCTTCTTTCGACGCCTGGGCCGGGCAATACCGCGCCCGGCTGCAGCAGGAAAACAGCATCGATGCCGTGAGGAAACTTGCAATGGACGCAAGCAACCCCAAATACGTGCTACGGAATTACCTGGCGCAGGTCGCCATTGACAAGGCGCAGGCCAAGGACTTCTCGGAAATCGCGAAATTGCAGGAAATCCTGCGCCGGCCTTTCGACGAACAGCCGGAACACGACAAGTACGCCGACCTGCCGCCTGACTGGGCCAGCCACCTGGAAGTCAGTTGCTCTTCGTGAGCGTAAGATTGCCCGGCGTCGCGCGACCAAGCTGCATGCACCGCATTCCGGAACTGATTCAAGAACTGATTCAAGAACTGATTCAAGAACTGATTCTTCAACCTTGCCAAGGAGCCACTCCATGACTGCCAAAGTTCAAAAAACCGATGCCGAATGGCGCGCCCAACTGGACGCCATGGAATACCAGGTGACCCGCCATGCCGCTACCGAGCGCGCTTTCACCGGTAAATTCTGGGATCACCATGAAGCCGGCATCTATACCTGTGTCTGCTGCAATACGCCCTTGTTCGCCTCCGACACCAAGTTCGATTCGGGCTGCGGCTGGCCCAGCTATTTCAAGGCCCTTGATCCGGCCAATGTGCGCGAGATCGTCGACAAGAGCCATGGCATGATCCGCACCGAAATCGTGTGCAACGTCTGCGACGCGCATCTCGGCCACGTGTTCCCCGACGGCCCGCCGCCGACCGGCTTGCGCTATTGCATCAATTCGGCTTCGTTGCGTTTTGATCCGGCCACCTGATAAGCTGCGGGTCTGCGTCATCGTGCGCCGTTCGCCCATCTACTTTTAAAAGACCCAAACACATGAAGTTCTTGTTCGACCTCTTTCCCGTCATCCTCTTTTTCGGTGTATTCAAATGGGGGGAAGGCCACGCCGACGCCGCCCAGGGCCTGGTGTCGCAATACCTGTCGGGCGTGATGTCCGGCGGTGCGGCCACGGCCACGCTGGCGCCGATCCTGCTGGCCACGGCGGTCGCCATCGTCGCCTCGCTGGCGCAGATCGGCTATCTGCTGGCGCGCCGCAAGAAAGTCGACGGCATGCTGTGGGTCTCGCTGGCCATCATCGTGGTATTCGGCGGCGCCACCATTTACTTCCGCGACGATACGTTCATCAAGTGGAAGCCGACGATCCTGTACTGGTGCTTCGCGGTTGCCTTGCTGGTCAGCCAGATTTTCTTCAAGAAAAACCTGATCCGCACAACCATGGAAAAACAGGTTTCCCTGCCTGAACCGGTATGGGGCAAGCTGAACCTGGCGTGGTCGGTGTTCTTCGCTGCGATGGGCCTGCTCAACCTGTACGTGGCGTTCAATTACACGCTCGATGTCTGGGTCAATTTCAAGATGTTCGGCACCATGGGACTGATGTTCGCTTTCATCATCGCGCAGAGCCTGTTCCTGTCCAAGTACATGAAGGACGCCGAATGAGCGCGCGACCGGATATCATCCGCGAACGCCTGCTCGCCGCCTTCACGCCGAGCGAGTGCCTGGTGGAGGACGAATCGGCCCTGCATGCCGGGCATGCGGGCGCTGCATCGGGCGGCGGGCATTATCGCGTACGCCTGGTTTCAGCCGCTTTTGAGGGGAAAAATCGTTTAATTCGGCATCGGCTGGTGTATGATTGCCTGGCTGACATGATGCACAAGGATATACACGCACTGGCCATCACGGCTATCGCACCATCAGAAATAGCGAACTAACAAGACTACCCCCTCCTCTTAGGTCTCACACTTCCCGGCTTGTTAGCTATTAGTTACCTTATTACCTCCATTTTTAGGATTCGATAATGACATTCAAACCTGCTCGTTTGCTGGTGCTGCTGTTTGCAGCCGCTGCTCTGCCAGTCATGGCGCAAAACCTGGCCGTCGTGAACGGCAAGTCCATCCCATCGTCGCGCGCCGACGCCATGGTCAAGCAAATGACGGCACAAGGCCAGCCTGACAGCCCGCAACTGCGCGGCGCCGTCAAGGAAGAGCTGATCAACCGCGAAATCCTGATGCAGGAAGCCGACAAGCAAGGCCTGAGCAACAACGCCGACGTCAAGAACCAGCTCGAACTGGCGCGCCAGGGTATCGTCATCCGCGCCCTGATCGGTGACTACCTGAAGAAGCATCCGGTTGCAGACGCCGACATCAAGGCCGAGTACGACAAGTTCAAGGCACAAGCCGGCGACAAGGAATACCATGCCCGCCACATCCTGGTCGACAAGGAAGAAGACGCCAAGGCGATCATCGCCAAGCTCAAGGCCGGCACCAAGTTTGAAGACCTGGCCAAGCAATCGAAGGACACCGGTTCCGCAGCCAACGGCGGCGATCTGGACTGGGCCACGCCTGCTTCGTTCGTGAAGCCGTTCTCCGACGCCATGGTGGCGCTGAAAAAGGGCGACATCACCGAAACACCGGTCAAGACCCAATTCGGTTACCACGTGATCAAGCTGGAAGATACTCGTCCGGCCAAGGTCCCGACCCTGGAAGAAGTGAAGCCGCAAATCGCCGAAGCGCTGCAACAGAAGAAGCTGCAGGCTTATCAGGAAGAACTGCGCAAGAAAGCCAAGGTTCAGTAATTCTCAGTAATACCCCGTAGTACCGAGCATCATCTCGCGACGCGCGCAAGCGCTCCGCAAGTTCAAAGAACGCCCCTGCCGGAAACGGTTTGGGCGTTTTTTTAATTTTCAGGCCCTGCTTTTTGATTTGTACAAAAAATGATGCCTCATGCGTAAAAAACAAAAAGAAACGACCATGGGTGCGCGAAACACGCATTTTCGTCAATAAGGACGCGTAAATTATTTACGCATTTGCCGAAAAACGACAAAAAGCACTATCGTCTCTTAATTCGTTTCTCAGCCGAAAAACGTCCTGATATTCTTGCGCCTTGCCCCCTACCGGGGCGACGCCGCGCACCAACATTCAAAAGCAAGCGCGGCGATGAACGGCAGGGAGCGGGCCTTACACGATAGCGCTCACTTCCCTGCCATCCATAACACATGCAAGTTCAGGAGACATACATGAAAAAAACTTACCTGGCCCTGGCCGTCGCAGCTCTGGCCGGCACCAGTATCAGCGCCTTGGCCCAGTCCAATGTGACGATCTACGGCATCGTCGACACTAGCATCCGCTATGTCAGCAACGATAACGCCCAAGGCAACAGCAATCTGCGTATGGACAATGGCGCCATTTCTAACAGCCGTCTTGGCTTCAAGGGCGTCGAAGATCTGGGCGGCGGATTGAAGGCCGAATTCAGGCTCGAAAATGGTTTCAACAGCGACACCGGCGCCTTGGCCAACGGCGCTGGCGTCTTGTTCGGCCGTCAGTCCTGGGTTGGTTTGTCGGGTAGTTTCGGCAAGGTGAGCGTCGGCCGCCAGAACACGCCATTGTTCGACCTCATGGCTGACCATTTCGACCCGCTGACCGTAGGCAACTACGAATCCAACGCGTGGCTGCCAGCTGCAGCTACCCGCATTCGCAGCAACAACACCCTGCGCTATGACGGCCAGTTCGGCCCTGTAGCAGCATCGGTGAGCTATGCTTTCGGCGAACAAGCCGGATCCGCCCGTAGCGGAAGCCAGGTAAGCACTGCGCTGCGTTACAACGCCGGAGGCTTCGCGATCGGCGGCGGCTTCCAGCAAACCGTCGACACATTGGCGGCGAAGAACAAGGCGACCACCTACAACCTGTCCGCCTCTTATGACTTCGGCGTGGCTAAAGTGTTTGGCGGCTACTTCCGCCTGAAGGACGCGACCGGCCTGAACGCCGCATTCATGGCGACCACCAGCTATTCCACAGCCAATACCCTCGGCGGAAACGTCGCAGGCGTCGAACGCAAGGACGATGGCTATTTCGCCGGCGCTACGTTCAATGCGACCACCGCATTGGCGCTGACCGGTGCGTTCTACTACGACAAGAGCAAGAACGTGGCCTATACCGGCCTGGGCAATGTCGGCAACGGCAAGCGTTATGCAGTCGTGGGCGTGGCCGAGTATGCGTTGTCCAAGCGCACGCAGCTGTACACCACAGTCGACTACAACAAGGCCAAAGATGCGGCCGTCTATGAAATCACAAACTCCACTACCGGCAAGAACAGCCTGACTACTGTCGGCGTGGGCATTCGTCACATTTTCTAAGCTGTTTCATCGACGGAGAAGACCGACCGTGCGGCTTGACCGCTGCAGCCGGTTGGACATCAAACGCAGACGCCCGTCCGGGTCTGCGTTTTTTTTCGCTCGTATCTTAGCCGGACAGCCAGCCGACACCGTCATCACCGACAAAGCTTGCGATGCTCAGGAATGGCTCGCCGATCCATTCAGGCTAAAGAACCTGCCCCTTGAAGTCAAAAGCCGATTCAAATCCCTTGAAGATCAGGAAAGCCAATTCAAGGCTTTGCTTTCTTGGCTTTCTTGCCCTCGCTGTCCGGCTGATTTGTCAGGATGGCGCTCGTAATAACGCGAAAGACATGATCGGCCCGTGGCGCAAGCGAGGGTTGATCGCCAAGCCAGCCGAGCGCCGACATCAGGGCAAACAGGTCTTCCCCGGTCATATCGGTGCGGGCCGTTCCATCGGCCTGGGCACGAAGCAGTAGTCGTGCTCCCGTTGCATGTAATGCAGTGCTTGACGCGTGAAGTGCAGAATTCGGGTCTGCGTGAGCTTTCGCCATCAAGGCGCAAACGCCGTTATAAATGTGGACGAACGCTACCCCTTCACGAAACCACGACACGAGTGCTTCGTCAGGTGGCTTGGATGTTTCGAGGTCTGCTGCTTGCTGCACCAGTGCATTCACATTCATATGCAGCAATGCTTCAAACAAGGCCTCTCGGGTCGGAAAATGACGGAACAATGTGGCTAGACCGACATCGGCACGGCGAGCGATTTCTCGCATGGACGCCTCGGCGCCATGCTCGGCAACGACGTCATGAGCGACTGTAAGCAGATGGTCGTAATTTTTTCTAGCGTCAGCGCGCATAGGTTCCCCCTTGACAAACGGAACAGTGTTCCATATATTCGAATCAGTGATCCGAATAATATACTCGATCTCGGATCGGTGTTCCACAACATCTAGCGCATTCGCGCAAAAAGGAAAAGTCATGGGAAATCTGAATGGTAAGGTCGCAGTCATCACCGGTGGCAATAGCGGGATCGGCTTGGCCACGGCCAAGCGTTTCGCGGAAGAAGGCGCGCACGTCGTAATCACCGGCCGCCGGGAAAAAGAGCTGAAAGATGCCGCTGCCTTAATCGGAAATAATGTCACCACGGTTGCGGGAGACGTAACGCGCCTGGAGGACTTGGACCGGCTCTATGCCGTGGTGAAAGAGAAACACGGCCACATCGACGTACTCTTTGTGAATGCCGGCTGGGGCGAAGTCGCTCCGATCCAGGCGGCCACCGAAGCTCATTTCGACAAAACCTTCGACCTCAACGCAAAGGGGCAATTCTTTACGGTGCAGAAGGCCCTTCCTCTCTTCAAAGACGGAGGCTCAATCATCCTGACCTCTTCTGTCGCAAACGAAATGGGATTGCCGTTATTTGCCGTCTACGCCGCAGCCAAGGCGGCTGTGCGCAGCTTCGCGCGTTCCTGGGCCATGGAACTGAAAGACCGCAAAATCCGCGTGAATGCGGTAAGCCCGGGACCCATCGAGACTCCAGCCCTTGAAAAAGCGGGCCTTACTCCTGAGCAGGCCGAACAAGCGGCGGCCCAGTTCGTTACTCAGGTTCCCCTCGCTCGCAGAGGCAAGCCTGAGGAAATTGCAGCCGCCGTCCTGTTCCTCGCCTCCAACGAAGCTTCTTACATTACCGGCGTAGAGCTTGCCGTCGACGGAGGCATGGCGCAGGTCTGATGCGGAAGCGGCAGATCGTCCCCGGTGCTGTTAAAGCGCCGGGGACAAACTATCAACGCGGAACAGAGACAGACGCGATTGCTGTAACTGACGAATTCAATTGAAACTCATGAAAGGAAAACGATGAGCTATGCAATTATCGGCTTCGGCAAGATCGGCCAAGCGCTTGCCCACGCCTTCGCACGCAAAAACATTGACGTGACTGTCGCAAGCCGCCAGTCGCCCGAGGCTTTGGCGCCACTGGCTCGGACGATTGGCCCCAACGTCGTCGCCAAATCGCTGCAGGATGCGCTTGAAGCCGACACAATCATCCTGGCAGTCCCGTTCGGGGAGCATCGCGAAGTTGCGAAGGCTCTATCGAACTGGAAAGGCAAGACGGTCGTCGACGCGATGAACGCTTTAGTTCCCCTTGAGGAGCTGGACGGCCTCCCGTCCTCAGCCTTCGCTGCAAAATCGTTCGTTGGCGCCAAGTTCGTAAAGGGTTTCAATCACCTGATTGCGGCCACGCTGGCTACCGATCCGGTCGTCGATGGCGGTCACCGGGTCGTCTTCCTGTCGAGCGACGACGAGGATGCGCTTGCTCCCGTGGAGGACTTAGCCAGGCAATTGGGATTCGCGCCCATAAAGCTGGGAAAATTCAACGAGGGCGGCTGGCTGGTACATGCACGTGGACGCACTTGGGGCCAGTTGATCTTCCAGGATTTGTTCAAGAAGCAGCCGTAATGGATTGCGCATAACGGGTGTGCGATCGTCAAAGAATATTCAATCGATGACACGCCCTGGTGACGCAATCAAAGACTGCAGCAGCCATGAAAAAGGCACTCCGCGAAGTGCCTTTTTGTTTTTACTGCTGCAAGCCGGCGGCGGGTATTACCCCACCCACTTGCGCGCATTGCGGAACATGCGCATCCACGGCGAATCCTCGCCCCAGCCATCCGGATGCCAGGACTGGGTCACGCTGCGGAACACGCGTTCGGCATGCGGCATCAGTACGTTGAAACGGCCGTCCGGCGTGGTCACCGAGGTGATGCCTTGCGGCGAGCCGTTCGGATTGTACGGATAGGCTTCGGTCACCGCGCCCTTGTTGTCGACGAAACGCATCGCCACCAGCGCCTTGTTGACGTCGCCGGTCAACGAGAAGTCGGCAAAGCCTTCACCGTGCGCGACCGCGATCGGCGTCTGCGTGCCGGCCATGCCTTGCAAGAAGATCGACGGCGAGTCCTGTACCTCGACCATCGAGAAGCGCGCTTCGAATTGCTCCGACTTGTTGCGCGTGAACTTCGGCCAGTCTTGCGCGCCCGGGATGATGGACTTCAGGTTGCTCATCATCTGGCAACCGTTGCAGATACCCAGCGAGAACGTATCCTGGCGCTGGAAGAATTGCGAGAACTGCTCCGCCAGTTGCGCGTTGAACAGGATCGTCTTGGCCCAGCCCTCGCCGGCGCCGAGCACGTCGCCGTACGAGAAGCCGCCCACCGCGATCAGGCCCTTGAAGTCATCCAGCTTTGCACGGCCGGCAATCAGGTCGCTCATGTGTACGTCGACCGACTCGAAGCCGGACTTGTGCATCACGTAGGCCGTTTCGATATGCGAATTGACGCCCTGCTCGCGCAGGATCGCCACGCGCGGACGTGCGCCGATATTGAGGAACGGCGCCGCGATGTCTTCCTGCGGATCGAACGTCAGCTTCGGCGTGATGCCCGGATCGGCCAGGTCCAGCAGACGCTCGTATTCGGCATCGGCGCAGGCCGGGTTGTCGCGCAGGCGCGCAATGCGCCAGCTGGTTTCGCTCCACAGGCGATGCAGCGCGCTGCGCGGCTGGCTGTAGATGTTCTTGGCGTCGCGCATGAATTCAATCACGTCACGGTCGTTCGGCTTGCCGATGATGTGGCTGCAGGCGCCCAGGTTGTAGGTGCGCAGCACGTTCATGACTTCCGACTTCTGCTCGGCGCGCACCTGGATCACGGCGCCCAGCTCTTCGCTGAACAGCGCGCGCAGCGTCATTTCGTTACGGCGCTCGCCGACTTGCGATGTCCAGTTTTTCGAGTCGCCCCAGTCGGAAGCGTGCTCGCCTTCCATGGTCAGAATATCGAGGTTGATCGACAGGCCGCTGCGGCCGGCGAAGGCCATTTCCGCCAGCGTGGCGAACAGGCCGCCGTCCGAACGGTCATGGTACGCCAGCAACTGGCCTTCCTTGTTCAGTTGCTGGATCGCGGCGAAGAAGCCCTTCAGGTCTTCGGCGCTGTCGACGTCCGGCGTTTCATTGCCGATCTGCTGCATGACTTGCGTCAGCGCGGATGCACCCATGCGGTTCTTGCCGCGGCCGAGGTCGATGGCGATCAGCACGGTATCGCCCAGGTCCTTGCGGATCTGCGGCGTGAGCGTGCGGCGCACGTCCTGCACCGGTGCGAACGAGGACACGATCAGCGACACCGGCGACATCACGGACTTGGCCTCGCCGTCATCTTTCCATGTCGTACGCATCGACAGCGAGTCCTTGCCGACCGGGATCGATACCCCCAGCGCCGGGCACAATTCCATGCCGATGGCCTTGACTGTGTCGAACAGCGCGGCATCTTGGCCGGGCTGGCCGCAGGCCGCCATCCAGTTGGCCGACAGCTTGATGTCGGAAATCTTGTCAATCGCCGCGGCGGCGATATTGGTGATCGCCTCGCCCACCGCCATGCGGCCCGACGCAGCGGCGTTGATCACGGCCAGCGGCGTGCGCTCGCCCATCGCCATCGCTTCGCCGAGATAGCCTTCCAGGCTCATCGCGGTGACGGCGCAATCGGCCACCGGAACCTGCCACGGACCGACCATCTGGTCGCGCACGGTCATCGCGCCGACACTGCGGTCACCGATGGTGATCAGGAAGGACTTGTCGGCGACGGTCGGCAGGCGCAGCACGCGGTGCGAGACTTCGACCAGGTCCATGCCGGTCAGGTCGACCGGCGGCAGTTCCACGGCGACGTGCTGAACATCGCGGTGCATCTTGGGCGGTTTGCCCAGCAGCACATCCATCGGCATGTCGACCGGATTGTTGTTCTGCTCGGCGTCGACCAGCTTGAGCTGACGCTCTTCCGTCGCCGTGCCGACCACCGCAAACAGGCAGCGCTCGCGCTCGCACAGGTAGCGGAACAGCGGCAAATGCTCCGGCGCGATCGCCAGGACATAGCGCTCCTGCGATTCGTTGCTCCAGATTTCCTTGGGCGCCAGGCCGCTTTCTTCCAGCGGGATCTTGCGCAGGTCGAAAATCGCGCCGCGCTTGGCATCGTTGGTGATCTCCGGGAATGCGTTCGACAGGCCGCCGGCGCCGACGTCGTGGATCGACAGAATCGGGTTGTCGTCGCCCATGGTCCAGCAGGCGTTGATGACCTCTTGCGCGCGGCGTTCCATTTCAGGATTGCCGCGTTGCACGGAGTCGAAGTCCAGGTCGGCGGTATTGGCGCCGGTTGCCATCGACGAGGCGGCGCTGCCGCCCATGCCGATACGCATGCCGGGACCGCCCAATTGGATCAGCAGGCTGCCGACCGGCAAGTCGTTCTTTTTGGTGTGCTTGGCGTTGATGCTGCCGATGCCGCCGGCGATCATGATGGGCTTGTGATAGCCCTGCACGTTGCCGCCGACGTTTTGTTCGTAGGTGCGGAAATACCCGCCCAGGTTGGGACGACCGAATTCGTTGTTGAACGCTGCGCCGCCAAGCGGCCCGTCGATCATGATCTGCAGCGGCGAAGCGATGCGGTCAGGCTTGCCGTAAATGCCGCCCTGCGCCAACGCATCGCGCCGTGCCGGCGCTTGCGCGACGTCGCGGGCGTTTTCCCACGGTTGCACGGCGTGCGTAACCATCAGGTTGGAGACGGTGAAGCCGGTCAAACCCGCCTTCGGCTTGGCGCCGCGACCGGTTGCGCCTTCATCGCGGATTTCGCCGCCGGCGCCGGTGGAGGCGCCCGGGAATGGCGAGATCGCGGTCGGATGGTTGTGCGTCTCGACCTTCATCAGGATATGGGTCAGTTCGTCCGAAGCCTCGTAGACGTTGCCCTTGGCCGCGCCGCGCTGGTAGAAACGCGAGATGTTGGCGCCTTCGATGACGGAGGAGTTGTCGCTGTAGGCCACCACGGTGCCTTCAGGATGCAGTTCATGCGTGTTGCGGATCATGCCGAACAGCGACTTGCTTTGCTTCTCGCCGTCGATGGTCCAGTCGGCATTGAAAATCTTGTGGCGGCAGTGTTCGCTGTTGGCCTGCGCGAACATCATCAGTTCGACGTCGGTCGGATTGCGCTGCGCGCGGGTGAAGGCCCCGACCAGATAATCGATCTCGTCGTCGGACAAGGCCAGGCCGAGTTCGGTGTTGGCGTTTTCCAGCGCCGCCTTGCCGCCGGCCAGCAGGTCGATGAATTCCAGCGGCTTGGCTTGCAGCTCGCTGAACAGGCCCGCCGCTTCCTGCGGCGTGCGCAGAACCATGTCGGTCATGCGGTCGTGCAGCAGCGCAGCGACCGCCGCGATGCTGGCTTCGCTCAGTTTCTTGGCGCCGCCCAGCAGGCCGCTCTTGACCTGCACGTGGTAGGCGATGCCGCGTTCAATGCGATGGATGTTCGCCATGCCGCAGTTGCGCGCGATGTCGGTGGCCTTGCTGGCCCACGGCGAAATGGTCCCGAAGCGCGGGATCACCACGAATTCGTCACCCTCCGCCGCGCCGCTGAACGGCTCGCCGTAGGTCAGCAAACCGTCGAGACGGGCCTGGTCTTCCTGCGTTACCTCACCGACAGCGTCGATGAAATGGATGAAGCGTCCGGTCACGCCTGTGATGGCGGCGTCGACGGCTTGCAGTTGGGACAGGAGACGTTGGGTGCGGAAGGCGGAAAGGGCATTGGAGCCCGGCAGAATCAGCATGGCAGGAAGTCAGGATTTGGCGGTGGAATCGAGTCGCATCTGCTCCCGAGCGCAGCATTTGCGTCGGAAAATGCGAAAACCAGAATTATACCTTGCCCACCCTGTTCCAGCCCACGAAAACCGCCATTCCGGCAGGAAAGCAATCCGGAATGGCAGCAGCGGCGTGACGAACTTAAAAATCCTTCAACACGATCTTGCCGATCACCCGGCCGCCTTCCAGGTCGGCATGGGCCTGGCGCAGGTTGGCGGCATTGATCGGCGACAACACTTTGCTGAGCGTGGTGCGGATCACGCCCTGGTCGATCAGGGCGGCGATTTCATTGAGCAGCTTGCCCTGCTCGCCCATGTCCGGGGTCTGAAACATCGACCGCGTGAACATGAATTCCCACACGAAACCGGCGCTCTTGGCTTTCAGCAGCGACACGTCCAGCGGCCCGCTGTTCTCGACGATGGTGGCGATCGTGCCCTGCGGCGCGATGGCATGCGCCGCCGCCGGGAAATGCTTGTCGGTGTCGTTCAGGATCAGCACGTAGTCGACCTGCCCGAAGCCGATTTCCTTGAGCTGGGCCGGGATGTCGCCGAAATGGTCGATCACCTGCTGCGCGCCCAGTTCGCGCACCCATTTTTCCGACTCCGGACGCGAGGCCGTGGCGATCACGTTCAGGCCGACCACCTTGGCTGCGAGCTGGATCGCAATCGAACCGACACCGCCGGCGCCGCCGATGATGAGGATGCTGGGCGCCTTGCCGGAAGCGGCTTTGCGCGGTACGCGCAGGCGCTCGAACAAGGCTTCCCAGGCGGTGATGGCGGTCAATGGCAAGGCTGCAGCCTGCTCCACCGACAGCGAGGCCGGCGCATGGCCGACGATGCGTTCGTCGACCAGCTGGAATTCGCTGTTGCTGCCCGGACGCGTGATGTCTCCGGCGTAGAACACCCGGTCGCCGACTTTGAAGCCGGTGACGTCGGCGCCGATCGCTTCGACCACGCCGGCGGCATCCCAGCCGAGCACGCGCGGCGTGTCTTCGATCTTGTCCTTGGGGGCGCGCACCTTGGTGTCGACCGGATTGACCGCAATCGCCTTGACCGCCACCAGCAGGTCGCGGCCTTGCGGCGTTGGGCGCGGCAAGTCGACGTCCAGCAGGGATTCGGGGTTGGCGATGGGCAGGTAACGCTTCAGGGCGACGGCTTTCATGGTGTTTCTCCTTTATCAAGCACCCGGCAACGTCCGGGAGATGAGTCATTATCACGGCATCGCAAAAACAGATAAATAGACTTAAAATTGAATTACTTACAAATTTAATTTGAAAATTGACATGTACGCGACGACCGACCTGCAATTACTGATCCATACCGCCGACACCGGCAGCCTGTCGCAGGCCGCGCGCATCCTCGGCGTCCTGCCGGCCACCGCCAGCGCCAGCCTGAAACGCATCGAACAGCGCCTCAATACGCGCCTGTTTGCACGCTCCACGCGCAGCATGCGGCTCACGCCCGAAGGAGAAATCTTCCTGGAATACTGCCGCGATGCGCTGGCGCTGCTCCAGGAAGGCGAAACCCTGCTCAGCAGCAGCAAGGATGCGATCCAGGGGCATATCCGGCTGTCGATGCCGTCCGACATCGGACGCAATGTGCTGTTCCCCTGGCTCAACGAATTCCAGGCGCGGCATCCGGCGGTCAAGTTCACGATGCAGTTTTCCGATCGGATTGCGGATCTGTTTCGCGACGCCGTCGACGTCGCCATCCGCTCGGGAAAATTGGCGGACTCGTCGCTGGTCTCACAGCAGCTGACGACCGGCCGGCGCGTGCTGGTGGCGTCGCCGGCATATCTGCAGCGCCACGGCACGCCGCAAACGCCCGACGATCTCGTGCGCCACAACTGCCTGCTGTTTTATCTGAAACAGGGCTTGTTCAATCAATGGCGCTTCCAGAACGGCAAGCAAACCATCGACATCAAGGTGCAAGGCGATCGCATGACCGATGACGCGTCGATCGCACGCGAGTGGGCCGTGGCCGGCGCCGGCATCGCCTACAAATCCTGGATCGACGTGCGCCACGACGTACGCGCCGGACGGCTGGCGACCGTGCTGGATGCGTACTGCCGGGAAGAAATCCCGCTCAATGCGGTCTATCCGCATCGCAACAGCGCGTCGCCGACGGTGCGCGCCTTGCTGGCCTTCTTGCGTGCGCAGTTCGAAGCATTGGATGCAGCGAGTGCAGCAAGTGCAACGAGTACGCTAGCCGCGGAATGAAAAACGGCCCGGCCGACCAAAGTCGAACCGGGCCGAGGCGAACAAGCGCCGTCGCTTACTTCACGACCAGGCTGTTCTTCACGCCCTTGACGCCTTCCACCTTGCGCGCCACTTCAGAAGCCTTGAGCGCGGTAGCGCTGCTGTTCACAAAACCGCTCAGTTGCACGATGCCCTTGAAAGTCTCGACGCCGATCTCAAGTGTCTTCAGGTTCGGTTCTTCGAAGATGGCCGCCTTCACCTTGGTGGTGATCACGGAGTCGTCGATGTACTGACCGGTGCTGGCCTGTTGGGGCGTCGAACCGCAACCGGCCAGCGCCAATACGAACAGCGCGAAGAAGAATGCAGCAAAACGTTTGGTCATGGTCATGGTGTTCACCTTTTAAAATTGATTGATGCGCGTTGACGCGAAACTACAAGACACTCGTTCCGGCAAACCGCTTTACTGCGGCTGGCGCTAATGTAACCAGTCAGCACCCGAAATAACAAGTCCCCTTCGAAGGAAAAATCGGGATCACGGTCGCCGTCGCCGGGCAATAATTCCGAAATATCGAAATCGGTTGAGCGGATCCAAAAATTCTGCTCTATCCTGCCGCAAAAAGCGGCAACTGCGCTCTTCTCTGCTGCGATTTGGTATCATTCAGGCCGCATTACGGGGCGAGTATCGGGCGAACACCCCGGACGGATCATCGGCGCACCTCGGCAAGCAGCGCCAGTACAGGTCGACAAGGGTTTTCACCGGTCGGCCTCGATTGAATTAGTGACGATAATAGTGACGCATAATAAAACACTGAAGCAGATTGCGATTGTGGGCGGTGGCCTGTCGGGGGTAACCACAGCCTATTTCCTGGCCCGTGCAGGTTTCGAGGTCGCCGTGCTGGAGCGCCGCGCCAATGTCGCCGAAGAAGCCACCTTCGGCAACTCCGGCCTGCTCGCGCCCAGCGTGGTGCAGCCGCTGATCCTGCCGGCCATCACGCGCACCGCCTTTTCCAATCTGTTCAGGAACGAACCGCCGATCCTCGTCAAGTCCGGCTTCAATCCATCGCGCTGGCGCTGGGTGCGCAAATCGCGCCGCGAATACCAGGATTATTTTTCGCTCAACAAGCAGCGTCTGACGCGCCTGTCGGCTTACGGCCAGATGCTGGCCCTGCACCTTCAGGAGCAGTACGTGCTGGAAGAGGAAAACAGCCAGGGCCTGCTGCACCTGTTCCGTAACCCGGCAGACGCCGAGCGCTGCGCCGGCATTGAAAACAGCCTCAGGCAATTCGAACTGCCGCGCCAGCAGCTCAAGGACCAGGACGCCATCCGCGAGGTCGAACCGGCTTTCCAGTCGGTCACGACGATTGCCGGCGCGATGTATTACCCGAAGGACGCCGCCGGCAACTGCGTACTGTTCGTCAAGCAACTGCGCGCGATCGCCCAGTCGATCGGCGTGCAATTTCATTTTTCGCAGTCGGTGAAAGCCGTCCGGCCCGAACTCGGCGGCCGCGTCTCGATCGACGTCGCCGGCGCCGACGGCGACAGCACCCTCACCGTGGACGGCGTGGTGCTGGCTGCAGGCCTGCAGAACCTGCCGCTGCTCAAGCCGCTCGGCTTGTCCTTGCCGCTGTGCCCGGTGCAGAGCTACAACGCCATGGCGGCCGTCAAGAACCTCGACGAAGCGCCCAACACGGCGCTGTTCGACGAGACCTACAGGGTTGCCATCGCCCGCGTCGGCAACCGCATCCGCATCTCCGGCCTGCTGGGTTTCCTGCCGCGCACCGAGCTGCCGCATCCCAAGGCCATCGCCAGCCTGCTCAAGGTCGCCAACGACTACTATCCGAACGCGGCCAACTTCAACACCGCCAATTTCTGGAGCAGCACCTTCGCGCTGCAACCCAGCGGCATGCCGCTGGTGGGAGGCACCACGCAGGGCAACATCTTCGTCAACACCGGCCACGGCGCCCACGGCTGGGCTGCGGCCGTCGGCGCAGGCAAATTGCTGGCCGACGCCATGGCCGGCCGCGAGACGGAAATCGACAGCGACGGCTTGCTGGTCTCATCGGTCGCCAGCTGAGAATCTCCGCAGACATAAGCACAACAGCGCGCTTTTCATGTCTGCGGATTTTTTTCAATTGACTTAGAATAGTCGCGCCAGCACCATCCTTGTCTTCACCCCCGCTCCACCTTCCACCTTATCGGGCCGCGTCGTCTATGAGTGCGCTTTATTCGATTGCCGAGATTCGCCAGATCGAACATGCCGCCAAGGCAGAACTGCCTTCCTACACGCTGATGCAACGCGCCGGCGAAGCCTGCGCCCGCAAGGCCTTGAGCCTTGTGGCCGGCGACGACGACATTCATGTGCTGATCCTGGCCGGTCCCGGCAACAACGGCGGCGATGCGCTGGAAGCCGCCCACTATTTATCCCAGTTCGAACTGCACGTCGCAGTCGCCCTGCACGCCGACGAAAGCAAGCAACCCGAAGATGCCCGCAAGGCGCTGCAACGCGCGCGCGAATCCGAGGTGGAGTTTCTTGACGTCGCCGACGCCGCCCATTTGACCCGGCAACGCTGGACGCTGGTGATTGACGGCCTGTTCGGCATCGGCCAGACGCGACCGATCGGCGGCAAGCTGCGCGCCTGTGTCGACTACGTCAACACGCTGCGCTGCCCCGTGCTCGCCATCGACATCGCCAGCGGCCTCAACGCGAACACCGGCGCCATTGTCGGCGGCGCCGGCTGTGTCGCCGTCCGCGCCACGCATACTCTCAGCTTCATCGGCGACAAGCCGGGCATGCATACTTGCGACGGCCAGGATTTCAGCGGCAGCGTTACCGTCGACAACCTCGATATCGAAGACAAGCATTTTCCTGTGCCGCGTGCGCAACTCAATGAACTGGCGCTGTTCGCCTCGGCGCTGAAACCACGGGCAGGCAACACCCATAAAGGCAGTTACGGCGACGTCATCGTGGTCGGCGGCGCCCACGGCATGGGCGGCGCGCCGGTGCTGGCCGCACGCATGGCCGCGCATGCCGGCAGCGGACGCGTCTTCATCGCCTTCGTCGACGACGCGCCTGCCTATGACAGCGTGCATCCGGAATTGATGATGCGCCAGGCCGACCGCGTCGAGTTCGGCGCCGCTTCGGTGGTGGTCGGTCCCGGCCTCGGCACTTCGCGTCACGCGCACGATGTATTGACGCGGGCGCTGGATGCGCATGGTCCGGTCGTGATCGACGCCGACGCGCTGAACATGATCGCCGCCGAACCCGGCCTGCAGCACAAGCTGCAGAATCGCGCGCACCACGCCAGCATCATCACGCCGCATCCGCTGGAAGCAGCGCGCCTGCTCGACACCACCACCGCCGAAATACAGAACGACAGGCCGCAGGCGGCGCGGCTGCTGGCGCGCCATTTCAAGAGCATCGCCATCCTCAAGGGCGCCGGCACCGTCATCGCGTTCCCTGACGGCGAGATTGTCATCAACACGACCGGCAACCCGGCGCTGTCCACCGCGGGTACCGGCGACGTCCTGTCCGGTCTGTGCGGCGCCTTGCTGGCGCAGGGCTGGCCGGCGACGCAGACGGCGCTGGCAGCCGTGTGGATGCATGGCAAGGCGGCCGATCAACTGGTCGACCTCGGCGTCGGCCCGGTCGGACTGACCGCCAGCGAAGTCATCCCGGCTGTGCGCACCCTCCTCAATCAAATCATCCGGGACCATGCCTAATATTGCTTCACAACCGCGACTCTGGCTGGGCATCATCTTTCTGATTTCGGCGTTATGGACGCTGTCGCTACTGGACACCGCAGGCAAATTGCTCGGCATGGCCGGGTATCACGTGGTGATGATTGCGTGGATGCGCTACAGCATCAACACCGTTTTCATGGCCGCCACGCTGATGCCGCTGTACAAGCGCCGCCATGGCCGCAGCATCCTGCGGTCGACCCGGCCGCGCCTCCAGATCGTGCGCGCGCTGGCGTTGCTGCTGTCGACGCTGATTTTCTTTTCGGTGCTCAAGATCGTGCCGCTGGCCGAAGGCACTGCAATGAATTTCTGCGCGCCGCTGATCGTGCTGGCGGTGTCGCCGTGGCTGCTGGGCGAAACCACCTATATTTCTCGCTGGATTGCCGTCGCGGTGGGATTCGCCGGCATGCTGATCGTGATTCGCCCCGGCGGCGACATCCCGGCGCACGGCGTGGTGCTGGGGCTGTTGTCGGCGGCGACCTACGCGACCGTGTCCGTCCTCAATCGCAAGGCCAACCAGGCTGACGATCCGATGGTGACGCTGTTCTACGGCGGTCTGGTGGGAATGGTGATCAGCAGCCTGATGGTGCCGTTTTTCTGGTCGCCGCATACGCCCGATGCGACCGAATGGATGATCCTGGCGTCGACCGGCATCACCAGCACGATCGGCCATTTCTTCATGAACAGCGCCTACCGGCACGCCGAAGCGTCGGTGCTCACGCCGTTCGCCTACAGCCAGATCATCTCCGCCAGTGCGATGGGCTGGCTGGTGTTCAACCAGTTCCCCGACGCCATCACCATCCTCGGTATCGCCATCATCTGCGCCAGCGGCATGGGCATTGCCTGGGTCGAACACCGGCGCGCACATCCGCTGCCGGTGGCGGCGCAGACAGCTGCTTAAGCGTCCACCAGCCGGCCTGCCGCAATCGTGATCGTCTTCGCGCAACGCGCCGCGATCGACGGATCGTGCGTGACCAGCACCAGCGTGGAACCGCGCTCCTTGTTCAGTTCGAACATCAACCGGATCACCGCTTCGCCGGTGGTGGCGTCGAGGCTGCCGGTCGGTTCGTCGGCCAGCAGCAGAGGCGGCTCGGTGACGAAAGCGCGCGCCAGCGCCACGCGCTGCTGCTCGCCTCCGGACAGATATTTGGGATAGTGCCTGAGGCGGCTGCCCAGCCCGACCCGCTCCAGCATGCGTTCGGCCTTGCTGCGCGCCTCGGCGTCGCCGCGCAGCTCCAGCGGCAGCATGACGTTTTCGACCGCGTTGAGATGGCCGAGCAGCTGGAACGACTGGAACACGAAACCGAGCTTGTGCTTGCGCAGCGCAGCGCGCCCGTCCTCGTCGAGCGCGAAGATGTCGACGCCGTCGATCCTGACGGTGCCGTCGGAAGGCGTGTCCAGTCCCGCCAGCAGTCCCAGCAGCGTCGACTTGCCGGAACCGGAGGCGCCGACAATGGCCAGCGTGGTTCCTGCCTCCACGTTAAAATTGACGTCACGCAAAATCGCCAGCTCGCCGGCTCTGCTGACTGCGGTCGCCTCGGCGGCGGCATCGGCGACGCGCTTGGACAGATTGACGACTTCGATGGCGGAAGTGTTGGCGATGGCGGAAGTTGAAGACACAGAGGAATCAGGCATGCAATCGAATGGAAGATGGATGAAGGCGATGAGAAGACATGATGTGCGCTGGCGCCGCCTGTTGGCCGCGCTGCTGGCGATGCCCCTGCTGATGCTCGCAGCGAGCGCCTATTCTGCACCAAAAACCCTGCTTGTGCTCGGCGACAGCCTCTCCGCCGAATACGGCCTGGCGCGTGGCAGCGGCTGGGTGGCGTTGCTCGACAAGCGGCTGCAGCAGGAAAAAATCAACACCGGCGTCATCAACGCCAGCATCAGCGGCGAAACCACCATCGGCGGCAAGACCCGCCTGCCGGCCCTGCTGAGCAAGCATGCCCCCGACGTCGTGATCATCGAACTGGGCGCCAATGACGCGCTGCGCGGCCTGCAACTGAGCGCCACGCAAGCCAACCTGCAGGCGCTGATCGACATGGCGCGCGCGGCCAAAGCCAAGGTGGTGCTGGTGGGGATGCAGATTCCGCCGAATTACGGCGCCGATTACACCGACAAGTTCTCGCAGTTGTTCCCTGCCGCGGCGAAACAGAACAAGACCGCGCTGGTGCCATTCTTCCTGAAGGATGTGGCCGACAAGCCGGCGCTGTTCCAGGCCGATCGCATGCATCCCAATGAACAGGCACAGCAGACCTTGCTGGACAACGTCTGGCCGGCCCTCAGGCCCTTGCTCAAATAGCCTTGGCGATTTGCCTCACGGGCGCGTGCAAATCAAGAAAGCGCCGCAGCAGCGATGCCGACTGCGGTGTCTCGCATACGCGGGCGCGCATCGCGGCGGTGTCGATGCCGCACTTGCCGTAGATCTCCGTGTAATACGCGAGATGGGCCTTGACGAACTCGCCGGTGAATTCCGGATGAAACTGCGCTGAAAAGATGTTGGGCGCCAGTCGCAGCATGTGATGCGGATCCATGGTCGAGCTGGCCAGCACGGTTGCTCCCGGCGGCGGCTCCAGCACGACTTGCGAATGCAGCATGTGCGCCTCGAAGCTCTCGGGAATCTCATGCAGCAAATGCTCCCCGGCCGCCACTGCATGCCGCGTCACCGCCATGGTGCCGGCCACGCGCCCGGCCGGGTTGTACCCGACCTTGCCGCCGAAGGCGTGCGACAACAATTGATGTCCATAGCAAACGCCGAACATCGGCAGCCCGTGTTCGGCCGCGCGCCGCAACCATGCCGCGGTGCGCTCGCTCCAGTCGACCAGGTCGGTGACCATGGTCGGAGAACCGGTGATCAGCACTGCACGGTATTGATCCGGCTCGCGCAGGAACTGGCCCTGGAACACGGAAACGATTTCGGTCTCGTCGTCGCTCAGGCCGGCAGCCTTTTGCAGCTGTACGGCGTAGCTGCCATAGGAGAGGCGCAACTCGTCGATGGGATCGCCGGTATGGATGATGAGGACGGGTGCGGCCGGTCCAACTGGAACCGGAGCCGGGACTGAAACTGACGCTGACATGGAGGCTGGCATGGACGCGGCTTCAAGGACTGGGGTGAGAATTCACGATATCTTCGATTGTACGTTCGGCGCAGCGCGCCGAAGCTGCAAAAAAGGCCGCATAAGCGGCCTTTTTTGTTTGATGCATGTCATTGACGCAACTTACCTGGCGGCATCGGCCGGCTTGCCGTCGGTGGCGCCGGCTGTCTCGCCGCCCTTCAGGATCTTGGTCTTGGCCTTTTCCTTCAGGAAATTGATGTACGACAGCATTTCCTGTTCAGCCAGCGTGTTGGCGATCTGGTCCTGTTCAGTCTTGCGGCGGGCTGCGTCAGGCGCGGCCGGTTGCGCCACCTTGGTGATGCGAAACACGCTGTAGCCCTGACCTGGCACTTCGACACCGGTGTAAGCCGGCAGCTTGGCGGTATCGGCCTTCATGACAGCCAGGAAAGCATCCTGGTTCCAGCCCTGGGTCTTCACGCGCGAAGCCAGCTTGGCCTCACCGAAGCCGGTAGCGTCATCCTTGGATTTCAGCTCGGCCAGCTTGGCTTCACCGGCCTTTTTGGCCAGCGCCAGTTCCTCGGTTTGCGTTACCAGCTCGCGCACGATGGTCTTGACGTCGTCAAAGGCACGCTTGGTCACCGGCTTGTACTCGACGATATGCCCGGCGATCAGCGTGGTCGGTGCGACCTGCACCGCTTCCGAATTATGCTTGCCCTTGATGGTGTCGTCGGTAAACAGCGCCTTCAGGAATTTCGGATTGTTGTAGACCGTGTTCGGCGCCAATGTCGGATTGGCCTGACGCGTCACACCCGTGGCGGTTTCGATCTTCAGCTTGAGCTTGTCGGCCACAGGCTTGAGGCTGTCGCCCTGCTCGTAGACGGTATTGTTGAAGGTCTCGGCCAGTTCGGCGTACTTCTTGGCGGCCAGTTGCTTCTTGATTTCGGTCGAGATTTCGCCCTTCACCTCGTCCAGCGGTTTGACCGAACCAGGCTTGACGCCGGTCAGCTGGATGATGTGATAGCCGTAATCGGACTCGACCGGATCGCTGATCTCGCCTTGCTTGAGCTTGTAAGCCGCATCTTCAAACGACTTGAGCATGGCGCCCTTGCCGAAGAAACCGAGGTCGCCGCCCTGGTCCTTGGAACCCGGATCCTGCGAGTTGGCCTTGGCCAGCTTGGCGAAGTCGCCCGGCGTCTTGCGCAGTTGCGCCACCAGTTCGTCGGCCTTGGCCTTGACCGCGGCCTTGTCGGCGGCGGATGCGCCCTTCTTCACTTCCAGCAGGATATGGCTGGCGCGGCGCTGTTCGTCGGTCGAATATTGCTTGATGTTCTGGTCATAGTAGGACTTGACGTCGGCGTCAGACACGCTGACCTGCGCAGCCACGGCCGCGCTGTCGAGCACCACGTATTCGATTTTTGCCTGTTCCGGCACTTCGAACTTGCTGCCGTTCTTGTCGTAGTAAGCCTTGAGCATGTCGTCGGTGACCTTGACCTGTCCCGCGAAGGACGCTGCCTTGAAGGTCAGTTCCTGCACGGTGCGTTCCTGGTCGTTCAGGTCGGACAAGCGCGCGGCGACCGTCTTCGGAGCGAATGCGGTGCCTTGCACGGCGGCGTTGAGCTGTTGCAGCCCCATGTCGCGGCGCAAGCTGGCTTCATAGCCCTTCGGGGTCAGGCCCTGGGCCGCCAGCAGGACGCGGTACTGGTCGCTGTCGAAGCTGCCGTCCGCCTTCAGCAGGCCGGGAATTTGCATGATGCTTTGCTGCAGCGCCAGATCCGATACCGACAGCTTGTCGTTGACGACTTCAGCCGTCAGTGCGCGCTGGGCGATCAGGTTGTCCAGTACGGCGCGGCGCGCTTCGGGCGTATCGAACACCTTCGGATCGATCTGGCCGCCGGACATCTGGCGCATGCGCTCCAGTTGCTGGCGCTGCGCGGCGTCCCATTCTTCCTTGGTGATGGTCTGGCCGGCCACCTTGGCAACGGCGTTGTCGCCATCGGACAGGCGGCTGTAGCCCTCCAGGCCGAAGAACGCGAAGGAAGGGAAAATAAACAGCAGCAGCAGGAATTGCATCAGGCGCTGATGGTTACGGATAAATTCAAACATTGGTCAGCCGATCACGAAATCAGAAACAAGGGAACGTACAAGAAAAAAGGCGAACTCGCGTTCGCCTTGTAGCAATGCAATGCTCATGCTGGCGGAGCAGATTGCCTGCTCTGGGAGATGCCGCCTTGGCAACAACGCCCGCGCGTCATTATACACAGCCAGCCACGCCAAGTCACCGATGCGGCCCTCGGGGAAGGCGCTGAAAATGCTGATTTGCGCGGTTCGCGCTATCATCCGGGCCTGGGCAAACAGGAATCGGTCATGACAAAGCTGGAAGAAATCGTCAAACGGCAAAAACAAGGCGCAAAATTCGTGCTCTCGTTTCAGATGCTGGGCATGGATGTAGAGACTTTCGATACGGTCGCGCAGACCTGGCTGGAGCACGGCGGCCCCGGTTTCGAGGCGGCCGGCGTGCCGTTTCGCAAGGTGATCGACGGTGAATTCCTGATCGCCCGGTTGACGGTGGTCAAGACCGCCGAAGATTGACTGCCCGCTGATTATTCGTACTTGCGCGCGTCCTCGATGACCTTGCCGTCGTTGGGCAGGCTTCCCGGCGCCGCAAACAGCACCTCTCCCCTGAGCTTGGTAATGTCGCGCACGCTGTCGGCAATCGCCGCCGCCTGCGCCGCGGCGCTTTCCATGTCCGAGGTTTCGCAATGCAGCGTCATGCTGTCGTTGGCCATCTCGCCGCTCACCACCAGCCGCGCCTTCAGGATCAGTCCATGGCGCCGCGTAATCTCGGCCACCTGAGAAGGATGCACGAACATCCCGCGCACCTTGGTGGTCTGGTCGGCGCGTCCCATCCAGCCCTTGATGCGCGTGTTGCTGCGGCCGCACGGCGAGACGCCATCCAGCGCTGCGGTCAGGTCGCCGGTGCCGAAACGGATCAGCGGATAGTCCGGATTGAACGACGTCACCACCACTTCGCCGACCTCACCCGGCTTGACCGGGTCGCCGGTGCCGGGGCGCACGATTTCGAGAATCAGGTCTTCGTCGAGGATCATGCCCGGATTGACCTTGCCCTCGCTGATCGACTCGTAGGCGATGTTGCCGATGTCGGCCGAGGCATACAGCTGCAACACGTTCGGCACGCCATTGTCGTGGAACCAGCTGCGCAGCGACGGCGGCAAGGCCTCGGCGCTGACCAAAGCGCGCTGCAGGCTGTCGAGGGCGACGCCCATTTCCTGCGCCTTCTCGATGATGATCTTGAGGAAGGACGGCGTACCGACGTAAGCATCCGGCCGCAATGCCGCCATGGTCTGAACCTGCAATTCGGTCTGGCCGATGCCCGACGGAATCACCGCACAGCCGAGCTTGGCGGCCGCGCCTTCGGCCATGAAAGCCGCCGGCGTGAAGTGATAGGAAAAACAGTTCTGGATGATGTGTCCGGCGCGCAGCCCCAGCGCACGCATCGGCCGCTCGAAACGCCACCAGTCCTGGCTGTATCCCTCCGGATCGAAGATCGGGCCAGGCGACACGAACAGCCGGCGCAGCTGGCGATGCGGCGTGGTGTTGAGTCCGCCGAACGGCGGCGTCGCCGCCTGCAGATCTTTCAGGTCCGATTTGCGCGTGACCGGCAACTGCGCCAATGCCGCGCGCGTGCCGATATCGCCGGCGCTGACGCCCTTGAGGATGCGGTTCCAGCCTTCGGCGCCTTGCGCGCGCGCCACCAGACCGGGCAAGGCGGACATGAGCGCGGCTTCGCGTTGTTGCGGATCGCGTTGTTCCAGAGTATCGAGAATGTCGGACATGAATTTACCGTATGCGTGGACTGAGGAAGAATTGCATCAAGCCAGCCAGCGCTTGCGCCGCCGATAAAACTTCATGTCGCGGAAATTCTTGCGCCCCGCCGCCGACACGCCGAGGTAGAACTCCTTGACGTCCTCGTTGCTGGCGAGATCATTGGCCGCGCCCTCCATTACCACGCGGCCGTTCTCCAGGATGTAGCCGAAATCGGCGTAGCGCAGCGCCACCATGGTGTTCTGTTCGGCCAGCAGGAAAGACACGTTTTCCTTGGTGTTGAGATCCTTGACGATCTCGAAGATCTCTTCCACGATCTGCGGCGCCAGCCCCATCGAGGGTTCGTCGAGCAGGATCATCGACGGCTTGGCCATCATGGCGCGGCCGATCGCGGTCATCTGCTGTTCACCGCCGGAGGTGTAGCCCGACTGCGACTTGCGGCGCACCTTCAGGCGCGGGAAGTAGTCGTAGATCTTTTCCAGTTCCTGCTTCACTTCGGCGTTGCTGATGTTGCGCGTGTAGGCGCCAGTCAGCAGGTTTTCCTCGATCGTCAGATGGCCGAAACAATGCCGGCCTTCCATTACCTGGATCACGCCGCGCTTGACCAGGTCGTTGGGCGTCATCCTGTCGACGCGCTCGCCCTTGAACTCAATGCTGCCCTTGGTGACGTCGCCGCGTTCGGCGCCCAGCAGGTTGGAAATCGCCTTGAGCGTGGTGCTCTTGCCGGCGCCGTTGGCGCCCAGCAGTGCGACGATCTTGCCTTCCGGCACCGCCAGCGAGACACCCTTGAGGACCAGGATCACGTGGTCGTAGATGACTTCGATGTTGTTGATGTTGAGTGCTGTACCCATGCTTGCTCCGGCTTGGACTGCCTTGTTCGGACTTGCTGTTCAGATTCTCTTGCCAAAAAAGCGTCGATGCGCCCGACACATTTCAACGCACCGACGCCAAGGCCTGGACTTATTTCATGCAGGCAGGGGTAATACCCTTTTCTTTCGCATACTTCGCGGCGGAAGCCTTGAACAGCGGGTGGATCAGGTTCTTGTTGCCTTCGATCCAATCCGACACCAGCACCCACTTGCTGCCGTCCCATTGCTGGATCTTGACCTTGCCCGAACCTTCGTGGTTGTCGCAGGAAGTCTTGATCTCAGGCAGCAGGCCGGTGGCGCCCAGCTGTTGCAGGCGCGCGTTGGTGATGTTGAGGTTTTCCAGGCCCCAGCGCACGTCTTCGCCGCTCATGACCTTCTTGCCGAACTTGCCTTGTGCAGTACGCACGGCTTCCACCGTGGCGATGGCCGCCGAGACGCCGCGGTTGTACAGGATCGAACCGATCTTGGCCTTGTCCTGCAGGTTGCCCTTGCCGGCGCCGTAGACCACCTTCTCGATGTCGGCAATCAGCGGCACGCCCTTGCCCGCCACGTTCCAGGTCGCGCTCATGTAACCCTTGGCGGCCTCGCCTGCAGGAATGGTGTCTTCCTCAGAGCCGGCCCACCACGAACCGATGATCTTGTCGCGTGCAAAGCCGACCTTTTGCGCCGCCTTCAGGGCGGTCTGGTTCATCACGCCCCAGCCCCAGAAGATCACGTAATCCGGATTTTCCTGGCGGATCTTCAGCCATTGCGCGCCCTGCTCGTTGCCCGGATGGGCCACGGGGATCTGCACCACCTTGAATTTGCCCAGCGTCGCCTCGGCTTCCAGCGCCACGATAGGCTCCTTGCCGTAGGCCGAATCGTGATAGAGGAACACGATCTTCTTGCCGGCCAGCGAGCCGCCGTTCTTGGTAGTAAGGAACTTGACGATCGCCGACACCTGCATCTGGTAAGTCGTCACCAGCGGGAAGGCATACGGGAACACCGAACCGTCCACTGCATCGGTACGGCCGTAGCCCATCATCAGCAGCGGCACCTTGTCTTCGACGCTCTTGTCGATCAGCGCGTAGGAAATACCGGTCGCCATCGAATTGATCGCGGTGCCCTTGGTTACCGGATTCTTGTTCTTCATGCGCTCATAGCACTCGACGCCCTTGGCGTTGTTGTACTCGGTTTCGCATTCTTCCCAGGACAGCTTGACGCCGTTGACGCCGCCGTCCTTGAGATTGACGTAGTTCAGGTAGTCGACGTAGCCGCCGTAGTACGACTGGCCGTTGGTGCCGTACGGGCCGACGCGATAGCTCGGAATCGCAATGAACTGGTCACTGGCCTGGGCCATCGCCGGCAGCGCGGGAGCCAACAGGCTTGCAGCGACGGTCGCGGCAAGCACAAGCTGTTTGATATTTTTCATACGTGTCTCCTTGAGTTTTATTACCCATGTGCGTACCTCATTTTTACTTCTGTGCACGCATCGTTTTGCTTCTGAAAAACAGTAATTCTTAATGCGGGAACGGCCACAGGCGCAGCTTCTCCTTGGTGATCTGCCACAGGCGCGCCAGTCCGTGCGGCTCGACAATCAGGAAGAAAATGATCAGCCCGCCGAACAGCATGAGCTGGATATGCGACACCGTCGCATTGGTGAACGGCAGGTGCAAGAGCGACGCCAGCGGCGGCAGCACATTGTCGAGAAAGATCGGCAGCAGCAGGATGAAGGCCGAGCCGAGGAAAGCGCCGAGGATGCTGCCGACGCCGCCGATGATGATCATGAACAGGATGCGGAACGACAGATCCAGCGAGAAGCCGTCCGGCTCCACCGAACCGAGGTAGCAGAACGCATACAGCGCGCCCGCCACCCCGCAGAAGAACGAGCTCACCGCGAACGCCAGCAGCTTGGTGCGCATGAGCTGGATGCCGATCACTTCCGCCGCCACGTCCATGTCGCGCACCGCCATCCAGGCACGGCCGGTCGAGGAGCGCACCAGGTTCTTGGCCAGCATCGCCATCACGCAGACGATGCCGAGCACGAACAGGTATTTCCTGACCGGCGAATTGATGGCGATGCCGAAGAAGTCGATCTTCTGCGTGCTGATCACGCCCGAGGAACTGTTGTTGGAGAACCAGGAAAACTTGGTCAGCGCCCACACCACGAAGAACTGCGCCGCCAGCGTTGCCACCGCCAGATAAAAGCCCTTGATGCGCAGCGACGGCAGACCGAACACGATGCCCACCAGCGCCGCACAACCGCCGGCCAGGATGAACGACAGCACAATGGGGATGCCTTCGACGCGCAGTTGGAAGTTGTAGGCCGCATACGCCCCCACCGCCATGAAAGCGGCCGATCCGAGCGACAGCTGGCCCGCATAGCCGGTCAGGATATTCAGTCCCAACGCCGCCAGCGCGAACACCAGGAACGGAATCAGGATCGCCGAAAACCAGTATTCGCTGCCGACCAGCGGAATGCCGACGAAAGCGATCGCCAGCAAAATCGCCATGCCGATACGATCCTGACGGATCGGGAAAATCTGGCTGTCGGCAATGTACGATGTCTTGAACTGCCCGGCCTCACGATAAAGCATAGTGTTTCTCCTGTGTCTCCATGCGGCGAAGCGTCAATGTGCTTCGTCCTGTATTTTTTGCACTGCTGCCGGATCGAATCACGATCGGCCCCGACCGGCCCGATCAGACCCGGTCAATATGCCGCTCGCCGAACAATCCCTCCGGACGCACCAGCAGGAACAACAGCGCGAACACGTACGGGAACCACCCTTCGATGCCGCCAAAATTGCCGCCGAACAGATCCTGCAACACCGGCGGGATGTAAATCTCGGCCAGCTTCTCGGATGCACCGATGATCAGCCCGCCGACGATCGCACCGGGAATCGAGGTGAAGCCTCCCAGGATCAGCACCGGCAAAGCCTTCAGCGCCGTCATCGTCAGCGCGAACTGCACGCCGTTGCGCGAGCCCCACAGCAGGCCGGCGACCAGCGCCACGAAACCGGCGACGCCCCACACCACCGCCCAGATGTGCTGCAGCGGAATGCCCAGCGACAAGGCTGCCTGGTGATCGTCCGCAACGGCACGCAAAGCGCGACCGACCTTGGTCTTCTGGAAGAACAGCGCCAGCAGCGCGACCAGTCCGATCACCATGCCCGAGGCGAACAGGTCGAATTTGGAGATCCCGATGCCGATGCTGTCCATGATCGACATGATCGGTTCATCGACGATGCCCAGTTCGATCGGACGCACTTCGCTGCCGAACAGCAGAGGGCCCAAGCCTTCGAGGAAAAACGCCAGCCCGATGGTCGCCATGAACAACGTGATCGGCGGCTGATTGACCAGCTTGCGCAGCACGAAACGCTCCGTCGCCAGGCCCACCAGGATCATCACCACGAAGGCGCCGATGATGGCGGCCCACATCGGCATGCCCTTTTCCATCAGGCCAACCACTGCCAGTGCAGCGAAATACACCATCGCGCCCTGCGCAAAATTGAATACGCCCGAGGCCTTGTAGATCAGCACGAAGCCGAGCGCCACCAGGGAATACATGAGGCCGGACAACAATCCGCTCAGCGTCACTTCAAAGAAAAATTGCATCTGCGTTCTCCGCTTGTTCTGCTTGTTCTGCTTCTTCTGCGTGTCTTGATCCTCAACAGCTTCAATGAGAAGTGCCGAGGTAAGCTTTGATGACTTCGGGATTGGCCATCACTTCGTCCGGTGTCCCGTCGCCGATCTTCTTGCCGTAGTCGAGCACCACCACGCGATCCGAGATGTCCATGACCACGCCCATGTCATGTTCGATCAGCACGATGGTGGTGCCGAACTGTTCGTTGACGTCGAGGATGAAGCGGCACATGTCCTGCTTCTCTTCCACGTTCATGCCGGCCATCGGCTCATCCAGCAGCAGCATGTCCGGCTCTGCCGCCAGCGCGCGCGCCAGCTCGACGCGCTTCTGCAGGCCATATGGAAGGCGCCCCACCGGGGTCTTGCGGATGTGCTGGATTTCGAGGAAGTCGATCACCTCTTCGACTTTGTGCCGGTGCAAGATTTCTTCCTTGCGGGCGCTGCCCCACCAGATCGCATTGGCGAGGAAACTCGAGTGCATCTTGGTGTTGCGCCCGGTCATGATGTTGTCGAGCACGGTCATGCCCTTGAACAAGGCGATGTTCTGAAAAGTGCGGGCGATGCCCTGGCGCGCCACCTTGCTCGGATGCATGCTGTGGCGCTGCTCGCCGCGAAAGACGATATTGCCCTTCTGCGGGTGGTAAACGCCGTTGATGACGTTGATCATCGAGCTCTTGCCGGCGCCATTGGGGCCGATGATGGCGCGGATTTCATGCTCGCGCACGTTGAATGAAATGTCGGTCAGCGCCTTGACGCCACCGAAAGACAGCGAAATGTTCTGCAAGTCGAGGATGACTTCGCCGATCTTGCGTGCGCCGTCGTTTTCTCCCGTGGCGACCTCTCGTTCCTGCTCCATCGGCTGCACTTCTTCCGTGATATGTCTTTTCATGGTGGTCATGCAGGCTATGCCGCTTGGTTGAGGTTGGCGAAAGTCTTGACGTCGGCAATCCTGAGGTCGGCCGCAATCATGCCCTGGCGACCGTCTTCGAATTTCACCTGCGTCTCGATGTACTGCGACTGCTTGCCTGCGTACAGCGCATCGATCAGCACCGCATATTTTTCGGCGATGAAACCGCGCCGCACCTTGCGTGTGCGCGTCAGCTCGTCGTCATCGGGATCCAGTTCCTTGTGCAGCACCAGGAAGCGATGCACCTGCGAGTCGGCCAGCAAGGGATCCTGCACCAGGTCGGCATTGACCTTTTCCACGCAATCGGCCACCAGCGCATACACGCTCTCGTGCGCCGCCAGGTCCGTATAGCCGCTATACGCCAAGTTGCGGCGCTCGGCCCAGTTGCCGACGGCGTCCATGTCGATGTTGATGAAGGCCGTGCATTGCTCGCGCTGGTTGCCGAACACCACGGCTTCCTTGATGAAGGGGAAGAACTTCAGCTTGTTCTCGATGTACT